>Ga0070741_10008103_pt1 | contig 21290 bp, 19 predicted proteins | sample Coa_R1_4_FD_66440 | JGI IMG/M metagenome (GOLD analysis project Ga0070741, IMG submission 66440) | Surface soil microbial communities from Centralia Pennsylvania, which are recovering from an underground coalmine fire - Coalmine... | ecosystem: Environmental > Terrestrial > Soil > Unclassified ...
CCGCGCTTCGCCAACATGCTCGCGTTCGCGAACTCGGACCTCGCCTTCAGCGGCACGCACGCGTTCATGGGCAACTTCAACGGCTTCAATACCTATGACGTCGAGAACGGCCGCCGGCCGAAGCTGCTCGCGTCGGTCGTCTGTCCCGGTGGACAAGGTGACGTCTCGGTCCACGGCAACTTGCTGTTCCTTTCCGTCGAACAGACGCGCGGCCGCGTCGATTGCGGCGTCGGCGGCGTGACCGAAAAAGTGAGCGTCGAACGCTTCCGCGGCGTCCGGATCTTCGATATCACCGACGTGAACAAGCCGCGTCAGATCGCGGCGATTCAGACGTGCCGCGGCTCGCACACGCACACGCTCGTCACCGATCCGAAGGACAAGGACAACCTGTACGTCTACGGATCCGGCACGAGCACCGTACGGTCAGCGGAAGAACTCGCGGGCTGTTCGGGACTGAAGCCGGACGAGGATCCAAACACCGCGCTCTTCAGCATCGACGTGATCAAAGTGCCGCTCGCGCATCCGGACCAGGCGACGATCGTCAATCGTCCGCGCATCTTCGCGGATCTGACGAGTGGGAAGATCGCCGGCCTGTGGGCGGGCGGTGAGCACGGACCGGGCACGCAGAAGACGAGCGAAACGAATCAGTGCCACGACATCACGGTGTTCCCGGAAATCGGTCTCGCGGCCGGCGCGTGTTCGGGCAACGGCCTGCTGCTCGACATCTCCGATCCCGTCCACCCGAAGCGGCTCGATTTCGCGAGCGACAAGAACTTCGCTTACTGGCATTCGGCGACGTTCAACAACGACGGCACGAAGGTGATCTTCACCGACGAGTGGGGCGGCGGCACCCGTCCGCGCTGCCGCGCGACCGATCCGCCCACCTGGGGCGCTGACGCGATCTTCGACATCGTCGACAAGAAGCTGGTGTTCAAGGGCTACTACAAGATGCCCGCGGCGCAGAGCGAGTCGGAGAACTGCGTCGCGCACAACGGATCGCTCGTGCCGGTGCCGGGCCGCGACATCATGACGCAGGCGTGGTACCAAGGCGGGTTATCGGTGTTCGACTTCACCGACTCCGCGCATCCGGTCGAGATCGCGTACTTCGATCGCGGTCCGCTCGACGCGCAGAAGTTGATCGTCGGCGGCTACTGGTCGACGTATTGGTACAACGGCTTCATCTACGGATCGGAAATCGCGCGCGGCATGGACGTCTTCCGTTTGAAGCCGAGCGAGTTCATCACGCAGAACGAAATCGATGCGGCGACGCTCGTCGGTCCGGGCGAAGTGAACATCCAGGAGCAGCAGCGGATCAAATGGCCGGACGGTCCGGCCGTCGCGCTCGCGTATGTCGATCAGCTGACGCGCAGCAAAGGGATCCGCGGCGATCGCGCGAGCGCGATCAAAGCGGCGCTCGACAAGTCGGACGCGAAGCAGCTCGACGCGCTGGCGGCGCAAGTCGATCGCGACGCGAAGTCGGCGTCCGGCATCGACGCGAAGCGCCTCGCGGGCCTCGCGGCGACCCTGAGAGGCCGCGCCGCGAAACTTCGCGTTTAGGGTGCCTAAGGTGCCTAGAGTGCCTAGGGTGCCTAGGGGTGTGGCATGCGTCGCGGGCGCTGAGGGCCGCCGGCGCCTCGCGGCGATATATGCACGCTAGGCACCGCCACTCTAGGAGCCCATGACAGAAGATCGAGACTCAAGAGCTAGGACGCCCTGCTACGCACCCGGCACTCCAGGCACTCCAGGCACCCTACGCACCCCCGGCACCTTAGGCACCCCAGGCACTCTAGGCACCTTAGGCACCTTAGGCACCCTAGGCACTCTAGGCACCCTCATTAGCGAAACGTCTTCGCAACTTTCTCCACGTCGCTCCAGACGCGGAGCAGGTTGCCGCCCCAGATCTTCGCGATCTGATCTTCGGTGTAGCCGCGCCGCAGCAGTTCGGCGGTGACGTTGACCGCGTCCGCCGCGCTGTTGAAGCCCTGGACGCCGCCGCCGCCGTCGAAGTCGGACGCGACGCCGACGTGATCGATGCCGATCAACTTGACCGCGTAGTCGATGTGATCGACGTAGTCCTTGACGGTCGCTGGACCGGCGACAGGCCCCGTTGCCCCGGAACCTTCCACCGGGCACTTATAGGTTTCTGGCGCGGCACCGCGGCGTCCGCGTCCGCCGCCGCCTGCTGCACTCGCCGTCGCCGGCTGCGGACGCGGCTCCGGCGCCTTCACGAAACTCGACACGGCATTGATCTGGACGACGCCGCCGTTGGTCTTCATCGCCATCAGCATCTCGTCGTCCATGTTGCGCGACTGGTTCGCGAGCTTCCGCACCGACGAGTGCGACGCGATCACCGGCGCCTTGGACAATCCGATCGCCTGCAGCATCGCGGCCTTCGACGGATGCGAGACGTCGACCATCATCCCGAGGCGATTCATCTCTTCGATGACCTGCCGGCCGAGCGGCGAGATGCCGCCCCATTTCCACTCGTTGCCCGCTTCGCCCGTGTGCGAATCGGCGAGTTGATTGTGACCGTTGTGCGCGAGCGACAGGTACCGGCCGCCGCGATCGTAGAACTCCTTGACGCGCTTCACCGCGTCCATGCCGAGCGGGTAGCCGTTCTCGACGCCGATGACGGCGACCTTTTTGCCACTCTTCCAAATCCGCGTCACGTCGGCGGGCGACAGCGCGAGCTCGATCTGCTGCGGCGCGATCGTTTCCGTCAGCCGATGGACCGCGTCGAACTTCTCGATCGCGGCGCGGTAAGCCGCGTCGTACCCCGCCGGCGTCAGATCGCCTTGTCCGACGTAGACGATCATGAACGACACGGCCATGCCGCCTTCCTTCATCTTCGGCAGGTTCACCTGCGTCGTCAGGCGCATGGTGTAGTTGCAGTCGGCGGTGAAGTTCCGCGGATCGATGTCGTTGTGCGTGTCGATCGTGATGATGCGCTGGTTGATCGCGCGCGCCCGCGCCACGACGTCGTCTTGCGCCGCGAGGGTGACGACCGCGCCGATGGCGGCCACCGCGCCGGCAATGAGTGCGTGTTTCATGGTTCGAGAGGCTACCAGATTGGCGGCATAATGAGGCCATGATTCGCATCATGCTGGCCGCGATGGCCGCCGTTCTTCTGCTGCAGACCGACGTCACCGGCGAGTGGGAAGCGCAGTATCAAACACCGCTCGGACCGCAGGAGCTGAAGCTCTACCTCGCGCAGGAAGGTCCGCGCATCACCGGGCACACGACATCCGAATTCGGCGAGTTCCAGATCCGCGGCACGATCAACGGCGACGAGGTGAAGTTCTCGTGGACCGAAGCCGACGCGGGAAAGAACATCGTCGTCGCCGTCACCGGCAAGGTCAGCGGTGACACGATCTCCGGCACGGCGAAGATCGGCGAGCGCGGCGAAGGTCCGTTCCGCGCCGAGCGCACGGGCAGCTAGGCTAAACTATCGATCCTTTTCGAGGAGGGTGCTGATGCGCACGTTCGTAGCTGTGCTGGTGACCGCGTTCGCCGTCACCGTGTTCGCCAACGAGAAACCGTCCGAAGCATTTCAGAAGACGATGAAAGATCTGAACGCGGCGACGATGTCGCTGCGCGGCCACGTGACGGCGAAGGACAACGACGCCATCGCGGCCGACGCCGCGAAGCTGAAGGAACTGTTCGCGACGACCGCTGCGTTCTGGAAAGAAAAGAAGGTCGAGGACGCCACGAACTTCGCCAACACCGGGTTGAAAGCCGCCGGCGATCTCGAGACGGCGGCGAAGGCGAAGAACGACGAGGATGTCGCGAAAGCCGCGCGTGCCGTCGGCGGCACCTGCCAGGGCTGTCACGCCGCGCACCGCGAAAAGGTCGGCGAGGGGTACGAGATTAAGTAGGGCGGGAGGGGCAGGAGGGGCAGGAGAGGCAGGAGGGGCGGGAAGGGCAGGAAGGAAGAACAATGATCGTTTTCCTGCCCCTCCCGCCCTTCCTGCCTTTCCCGCCCCTCCTGCCTACTGAATCGTAATCGTCCCCTGCAGCGATTTCGTTTCGAAGTTCTGGTGATCGTGATAGCCGCAGGTTCTCGCGGTCACCAGGTTTCCTGATTGCCGGCTCTGGCCGGGTGCCAGAAATCCCACCTGATTCAGCTCCGGGCAGTCGGTGTGTTCCGGATGCGGATCCGACGTCATCTCGTGATTGCGCGAATCGTTGTTGACGAACGTCACCTGCGATCCGCGCGGCACGGTGATGTTCGCCGGGCTGACGGCGTTGTTCGAGATCGTGATCGTCGTCGTCGACACCGCCGTCGTCGATCCGCCGCTCGTCGACGGCGAGGTCGTCGACCCGCCGCCGCACGCCGACAGCACCGCCGCCAGCACCACGAATCGCGAACCCCGAATCCCGAATCCCGACATGGTTCCCACTGATGTTAGACCGCTGCCGCCGGCGAATGTTACATCACGATTCAAGGCGGTATTTGGCGAGGTAATAGGAGAGCGCCCGCTGGCTGATCCCCATCAGCTCGGCCGCGTCCTTCTTGATGCCGCCCGAGTTCTCGAGCGCGCGGCGGATCGTTTCGCGCTCGACCCACTCGATGTTCTGGCGCAACTTCAGCGAGGGCAGGCCGCTCGTCTGCGCCGTCGGTGCGCCGAGGACCGACACCGCCTTCGCTGTGATCACTGTCCCCTGCGACAACACGACGGCGCGTTCGATCGCGTTCTCGAGCTCCCGCACGTTGCCGGGCCAGTCGTACTGCTGCATCCCCGCGAGGACCCCGTCGTCCATCTTGTCGATGCGGCGTCCGGTGCGCTGCGCGTGCTTGCGGACGAAATGCTCGACGAGCGCGGGGATGTCGTCGCGCCGCTCGCGCAGCGGCGGAATCTCGATCGGGATGACGTTGAGCCGGTAGAAGAGATCTTCCTGGAATTTTCCGTCGGCGACCATCTGGCGCAGATCGCGGTTCGTGGCCGCAATCACGCGGACGTCGATCTTCTCGGTGCGTTCCGATCCGAGCGGCTCGATCTCGCGCTCCTGCAGGACGCGCAGCAGTTTGGCCTGTAGCGTCGGGTTCATCGTGCCGATTTCGTCGAGGAAGATCGTGCCGCCGTCGGCGAGCGCGAACTTGCCCTTCTTGTTCGACGTCGCGCCGGTAAACGCGCCGCGGATGTGGCCGAACAGTTCGGATTCGAGCAGTGTCTCGGGGATGGCGGCGCAGTTCACTTTGATGAGCGGCATGTCGCGCTGCGCGCTGCGATCGTGAATCGCGCGTGCGACGAGCTCTTTGCCCGTCCCGGTCTCGCCGGTGATCAGCACCGTGCTCTTCGTGGCCGCCACCATCTCGGCGCGCCGAATCACTTCCTGCATCGGCCGGCTGCGCCCGATGATGCCGTAGTGATCGAACTGCTCGTCGCGCTCGCTCACCAGGTAGCGATATTCGGTCCGCAGCCGCTGATGATCGAGGGCGCGTCGGACGACGACCAGGAGTTCGTCGATTTCGAACGGCTTCTGCAGGTAGTCGAGGGCGCCAAGCTTCATCGCTTCGAGCGCGCTCTCGACGGTGGCGTGCGCCGTCATCATGAGGATCTGCGGCCGCTCGTTCTCGTTGGTGCCCGACACCAGTTCGCGAATCAGATCGAGGCCGGTCACCTCCGGCATCACGTTGTCGACCAGCAGCACGTCGAACGCGCGTTCGTTCAGCAGTTTCTGCGCCTGCCGGGGGCTCGTCGTTTCTGTCACTTCATGACCGCCGTCGCGCAGCGCGCGCCCCAGCGTCTTCAGGATTTTTTCTTCGTCGTCGACGAGCAGGATCGAACCGCGGTGAAGGCTCATTTATTGGGAAGTTCGACGCGGATTTGCGTGCCGTGGCCGGGGACGCTCGACACGGCAACCGTGCCGCCGAGGCCCTCGACGATGTTTTTGGCGATCGGCAGGCCGAGGCCGGTGCCGCCGCGTTTGGTGGTGAAGTAGGGATCGAAAATGTGCGCGAGGTTGTCGCCGGAAATGCCGACGCCGCGATCCTCGATCTTGATCTGGACGCGGTCGATGTCGATCTGCGTCGAGAGCAGCACGGGCGTCGGCGTTCCGTTGACCGCATGCCGCGCGTTGACGAGCATGTTGACGAGGGCGATGCGCAGCCGCTCGTGGTCGGCGGTCACCGGCTGCAGATGCGGATCGAGGTGCACTTCGATCTCGGGACCCGGTCCGGACGCGAGCGCCGCCGTCGCCGATTCGCGGCACAGCGCGTTGACGTCGACCTTCGTCAGCTCGAAGCGGATCGGCCGCGCGAAATCGAGCACTTCGTTGACGATGCGGTTCAGGCGCGCGACTTCTTCGTCGATGTCGGCAATCGCTTCGCGCAGCGCCTGCGGCGAGACGTCCGGCTGCCGCAACCCGTGCAGCGACGCCTTGATGATCATCAGCGGATTGCGGATCTCGTGCGCGATGACCGTGGACAAACGGCCCAGCGACGTCAGCCGCTCCTTCTGAGAGATCTCCCGCTGAAAACGTGCGATCGAGTCGGTCAACGTGTTGAACGTCGTCGCCAGCAGCCGCGCGTCTTCGTCATCCCACCGCGCTCTGTGGCGCAGCACGATCTTGCGCGTCAGGTCGCCGGTGGCCGCAACCTCGCGCATCACGTCCGTGATTGCGGCGAGCGGCTGCGCGATCGTGCGCGCGACGGTGAAGCTGAGGACCATGGCCAGGAGCACGGCGACCACCCCCGTGACGGCAAAGCCGGTGTGAATCGCCTGCAGCGAGCGCAGCTGATCGGTGCGCGACCGCAGAATCATCGCCACGGGACCCGACGAGGCGTCCGACTGATTGTGGAGCAGGGGACGCGAGACCGCTTCATATTCTTCCGAGCCCAGCGATACTCGTGAGATGCCTGCGCCGCGCAGGTGCTGCGCCAGCGTGTTGTGCGAGTCGCGCGGCAACGTCGACGCGAGAATCTGGCCGTCCATCCCGAACGCGACGTCGCTGCCGGTGATGTCCTTCAACTGCTGCGCGAGCGCATCGTCGAGCAAGAAGCCGGCGCTCAGCGTCCCGAGGATCTCGCGTCGCGGTCGATCGAGCACGACCGGCACCGTGACGACCTGCAGGATTCCATTCGGCTGCGGCAGGAGACTGACCGTATCGCGACCGCCGAGCGCTTCGCGGATCGACGGTTGCGTCACGGCGACCTTCGCGACGCGTTCCGGCGCGCCGGCGGCGTAGAGCAGTTCGCCTTTTCGATTCGTCAACAGCAGCAGGCTCGCGTGGAACTGCAGTTGGTAGTTCTTCGCGATGTCCTCGACCGTCAACGGATCGTTGGTGTCGATGGCCGCCTTCAGCGTCGGGGCGTCGGCGACGAGCCGCGCCATCAACGTGAAGTTCTGCGAGCGCTCCGCGCGCAGTTGATCGATCTGCGCGCCGGTCGCGATGATCTCGCGTTCGAGCGTCCGCTCGGCTTCCTGCGTGACGCGCACGTTGACGAGATAAATCGCGACGCCGATGCACAGCACGGCGAGCAGCGCGCTCGCGAGGAAGATCCGGCTGCGGAGCGAGGAGAGCAGCTTCATTTGATCGCGAAGTCCAGCTCCGCGGTGCCGCCCTCGGGGACCGTCACCGGCTTCGGATCGGCCGAGGCGCCCTCGTGCCACGCGACGACGTTGTACGTGCCGGGCGGGACGTTGTCGATGTGATAGCGGCCCTCGTCATCGGTGATCGCAAAGAACGGATGGCTGAACACGAGGATGTACGCGTTCATGTGCGAGTGGATGTCGCAGAAGACGCGGACGATGCCGGCGCGATCGAACTTGACGGCTTTGGAGTTGCCGGCGGCGTACCGACCGAGATCGAAGCGCTTCGTCTTCGAGAGCGAAAACACGTTGTGGTAGAACTTGTCGGAATTCGGAAAATCGACCGTCGTCCCCGTCGTGATCGCCAGCACGTGCGGCACGAACGTCTCGTTGCGCTGGTCCATCACCGCGTGCCCTTCGCTCTCGGTGTCGAAGGCGCTCCGCGGCGCAGACTCCAGATACACCACCGACCGCAGCAGGTTCTGCACGTCGAGCGGCGCGTTGCCGCCGAGATCGGCCACGCCGGGCCGTCGTTCGATCGGCGCGGGCTGATGCCGGAGTTCCACGCGGCCCCGAATCGTGCCATTTCTCGCGGCGCGCGGCGCAACGGCGAGCGATCCAAGCGCGACCAGCAGTAGCAGCGACTTCATCAGAACCAGAACACCAATTGTGCCGCTGATTGATGGGCGGTGTGATCGAGCGGCCCCCCATCGCGCGTGTTGTATTGGTACACGAGTTTCAGGAGCAGGTTCCGCTGGATCGAGACGCCGCCGCCCATCTCGAGACGACTCACCGGCGCGTCCCAAGGCGTGGCGCCGGTGCCGGGATCGACGTCGCTGAAGCCGAGATGATCGATACGCGCGGCGACGTAGAAACCCGGTGCGATCTTGTAGCGCCCTTCGACCGACGTCGAGACCGCGCGAAGCGGCAGTTGCAGGAACGGCTGGCGAACCAGCGGTAACGTCCAGTCGCTCGCGATCGATTCAAGGCGCACCAGGTAGTGATCGCGCGAGTATTCGACGTCGACGCCCCACGCCGTTTGCGTCAGGTCCGACTCGTGACCGTCGCCGACCGCCGCGCGCGCGGCGTCCGACGTCACAAAGGGTCCGCGTGCGCCCGAGACGCCGATCACGAGCCCGACGACGGGGCGCGTCTCGAAGCGGCCGGCGAGCTGGCGTCCGCTGTTGTCGTCCTTGAAGAGGGGATTGGACACGGTACCGGTCGTGATCGACGCGGTTGCGGCGAACATTTTGTCGTGCGTCGCGGCGTGGACCTGGACGCCGGTGTCCCATCGGAACGCGCTGACGAGCGGCACGCCGCGATCGCGCACCTGGCTGCCGATCGAGAACACGTCCTCCCAGCCGAGACCTTTCTTCCGCACCAATTCGGCTGCGGTCGCCGGCAGTGAATCGGGGCGGATGGACGTCAGGTACTGGTAGGCGAGCGGATAACCAATCAGCGGGTTGTCGGTGGCATACGTCCGGCGTGCGAACCCGCCGAACGTCGGGGGCACGCGGCCCGCCTGGATGTCGAAGTCGCGATCCTTCCAAGGGCGGATGCGGACGTAGGCGGCGTAGGGCTCGATCTCATCGAAATTCTCGGTGCGCACTTCGCCGAGAAACGAGACGTGCTCGTTGGTGTGCCACGCGCCGCTCAGATCGATCCGCAGCATTCGCAGCGCGGAGTGCTCGTAGTCGGTGTAGTTGAAGAAGCCCGGGTCGGCGCTGCCGACGGTCGCCGAGACATCGCCCGCGTACGTGAAGCGCGACTCCTGCGCCGTCGCCGAAGACGCGGCGCAGACGAGGAGCAGGCATGCGACGCGGAGCGCCTCGCCTTTCATGGGTGGATCTCGATTATGAACCGAATGACGAGGGTCCCCGGCTCGAGATGCAGCAGGGTCGCGTCGGGATACGGAGACACGAGCGTCACCGATTCGAACCGATCGCCCTGCTGCTGCCAGCCGCGTGCGACCTTCGGCTTGCTGCCGCCGTACAACTGCGCAACCTTCGCGCGGTCGTACGATCCCGCGGTGCCGAACGCATCGAGCGCGTCGACCTGTTCGACGACGGTGTAGCGCAGGCCGTCAGGCCGGCTGACGAGGGCCTCGATCGGCTCCGCCGTGACGCAGACCTCGTACCGACCCTCCACGGGCCGCGCCGGCGTGAAGAGCGCGGTCAGGGTGGGGCTGCATCCCTGAAGTAGAATAAACGCAATGGCATATATCATTTGCGAGCCATGCATCGGTACCAAGGATACCGCGTGCGTGGATGTCTGCCCGGTGGACTGCATTCACCCCCGGAAAGACGAATCTGCGTACGCGACGGCCGAGATGCTTTATATTCATCCCGACGAGTGCATCGATTGCGGTGCGTGCGTGCCTGCGTGCCCGGTCGACGCGATCTTCTCTCTCGACGAAACACCCCAACAATGGGCGTCTTTCATTCGGAAAAACTCGGACTACTACCATGGGTCTAATTGACCACCGCTTCGAGGACAACTTCATCACGACGAGCATCGATCGCGTGCTCAATTGGGCGCGCGAATCGTCCATCTGGCCGATGGGATTCGGCCTCGCGTGCTGCGCGATTGAGATGATGGCGGCGTCGGCGTCGCGCTACGACATCGCGCGCTTCGGCGCCGAGGTGTTCCGCGCGTCACCACGCCAGTCGGACCTGATGATCGTCGCCGGCACCGTCACGAAAAAGATGGCGCCCGTGCTGCGGCGCCTCTACGATCAGATGCCGGAGCCGAAGTGGGTCATCTCGATGGGCAGCTGCTCGAACGCGGGCGGTCCGTTCCCGACCTACAGCGTGCTGCAAGGCGTCGACAAGGTCGTGCCGGTCGATGTGTACGTGTCCGGATGCCCGCCGCGCCCCGAAGCATTGCTGTACGGGTTGATGCGGTTGCAGGACAAGATTCGTAAGGAAGGCACCGTGTTGCGGAAGGATCGTGTGATTCCGCTCGGCCAGAGCGAACCGGTCGTCATCGGAGAGCGCGCGTAATGTTCAAGTTCATCAAGTCCTTCTTCCTGATCGACCTGCTCAAGGGCCTGTGGGTGACGCTGAAATACACGCCGCAGCCGGCGTTTACGTTCCAATATCCGGCGGAGCGGCGGCCGACCGCGCCACGCTTCCGCGGCGTCCTGCGGCTGCAGACCGAGCCCGGCACCGGCGCCCAGACCTGCATCGTCTGCGATCAGTGCGCGAAAGCGTGCCCCGACGACCTGATTGCCCTGGGCGGCCACCGCGAGCCAGGAACCAAGATCAAAGTGCTCGATTACTTCGATTTCAACCTGTCCCGGTGCAGCTTCTGCGGATTGTGCTCGGAAGTGTGCCCAACCAAGCCGATTAAGGCCCTCATCATGAGCGAGGATTACGAGCTTGGTACGTATAGCCGCGAGACCCAGATCCTGCGCGTTGACCAGATGTACGACGGCGTTCCAATCGAACAGTACACGCATTAATTTTCGATTATCGAAACGATAGAGCGCCGTAAACTATTCTCCGCGTTCAGTCGAGCCACGGCCCGATTCTTGATTCCGGAGGGGGAATGCGCAGGTCAGTCCGTTTCGCCGCGGTAGCGGGCGTCATCGCGGCAGCCTCGTTCGTCATTCGCGCCGACGTGCAGTCTCAGGCGTCGGAAATCCAACTCCGCCTCGGAGACTTGCTCTACTCCGAGGGGAAATACCTCGATTCCCTCGAAGCCTACAGGAACGCGCTGAAGACCGCCTCGCCGGATGCCACCAAGCGTCCGCGCGTCGGCGTCATCGCGTCGGCCCTTCGCGTCGCCGAGTTCGATCTGGCGCGGAAGGAAGCCGAACTGCTCCACAAGGCCGATCCGATCAGCCCCGATTCGATGGCGCTCTACGCGGACGCCCTGTGGTCGGCCGGCCTCTTCGAGGAAGCCGAGACGATGTACCGCGACGTGCTGGCGAAGGAGCCGGAGTCGGCGCGGGGGCATCATGGGATGGCCCGAGCGCTCACCGCGCGTGGGCGGCTCGACGATGGGATGAACGAGGCGCAGGCGGCGCTCAAGCTGTCGCCGCGCGATCTCGAAATCCACCACACCGTCGGCACGATCTTCGAGCGCGAGCACAAGTACGAAGAGGCGGCCGCCGCCTATTCGAACTACGTCAACCTGCTGCCGAACAAGGATCACAGCGAGAAGGCCGACTGGTCGCGCGCCGAGATCCGTTTCCTGCGCTCGTTCGGGCAGCGCGTGCCGTTTGAAACCGATCCGGGCGCGGAGGACAAGCTCTACACGGTCGACTTCCGTCTCGTGAACGAGAAGGTCGTCGTGCGTGCGAAGGTCAACGACTCTTCGGCGCAGGACTTCGTCGTCGACACTGGATCGGAGAACACCGTCATCACGCGCAACACGGCGCAGAAGCTCGGCGTGACGCCCGTCACCTACACATTGAGCGCCGGCGTCGGCCGCGTCGGCCTGCGCGGCTTGCAGCTCGCGCGGATCGACTCGCTCGAACTCGGGTCGCTGAAGATCCGCAACGTGCCGGTCCTGATCAAGAACCCGCCGCTGCGCGACATTCCGGTCAAGGAGACCGAGAGCTTGTCGCCGCTCGCGCTCGGGTACTCGATGGTGATCGATTACAAGACGCACAAGCTGACGTTCGGCAAGCACCTGCCGGGCGAACAGTCGGATTTCGATCTGCCGCTGCGGCTCTATCGGCTCGCGACGGTCCGCGGCACGGTCGACGCGCACCAGGCGAATTTCGTCGTCGACACGGGCGGCGAGGTGATTTCGATCAGTCAGGCGACGGCGACGGCGCTGCAGAAGCCGGTCACCGGCCGCAAGATCGCGCTGAAGGTGTACGGGACGTCAGGCTGGGACGAAGACGCGTTCCTGATGCCGGGCATCAACCTCGCGTTCGACAACATCAAGTACAACAACTTTCCCGTCGTCGTGTTGAACCTCGATGCGCCGAGCGCGCTCCTCGGATTCCAACTCGGCGGAATCGTCGGTCACAAGTTCCTGAGCAAGTATCGGGTTGGCATCGACCTCGAACGGTCGATGCTGCATCTCAAGAACGTGTCCTAGAATCCTCACGCAGAGCTCGCCGAGCTCGCAGATTTACTTGGTCTGCGGGTTCTGCGGGCTCCGCGTGAGGTTCTTGTTTTTCAACCGCTCGGCGCGTCTCGCGTGAGCGGCTTCACACTCACGCCGCTCTTCGTCCGTTTCCACCAACAGCGGCGGCACCGCGAGGCGTGCTCCGTCTTTGTCGATCGCGACAAACGTCAGGAACGCGCGGCTCGTTTGTTTCCTTTTTCCCGTCAGCGTCTCTTCCGAATACACATCGACGCGCACCTCGAGCGACGTGGTGAACACACACGTCACGCGCGACTTCAGGATGATCAAGTCGCCGACTTTGATCGGGTGAAGAAACTCTAAGCCGTCGACGGCGGCCGTGACGAGGAGCGTCCGCGTGTGGCGGTGGCAGGCGATGGCGCCGGCGATGTCGATCAAGTGCATCACGGTGCCGCCGAGGATGAACCCGAGCGGATTCGCGTCGTTCGGCAGGACCACCTGAACCATTTCGGTCTGTGAGTCGGCAGCGCGTTTCGGTTCGGGCATCGGGTTTGCTCATCCAGAGACGCCATGCGTCTCATCACTGGGCTGTTGACCGTCGCGCTCACCGCCTTTGCGATCGGCGATCCGGTCGCGCAAACACTGACGGTGCCCGCGGGGGGCGATCTGCAGGCGGCCCTGGTTGGCGCGCGGCCGGGCGCGACGATTCTGCTCGAGCGCGGCGCCACCTACATCGGCAACTTTACTCTACCCGCCGCGACGGCCAGCGGCGACGACCGCGTCATCACGCTCCGGACGGCCGGCGATGATGTTGTGGCGCCAGGGACGCGGATCTCGCCGGACGCGGCGAAGCCGCTGGCGAAACTGCAATCGCCGAATTCGTCGCCGGCGCTTGCCACGACGCCGGGCGCGCGGGGGTGGGTGATTCAACTCGTCGAGTTCGCGGCGAACAAAGACGGCGCGGGCGACATCATCCAGCTCGGAGATGGATCGACGGCGCAGACGACGCTCGCGCAGGTGCCGTCGAACCTGACGCTCGATCGCGTCTACATCCACGGCGATCCGGCTAAAGGGCAGAAGCGCGGCGTGGCGCTCAATGCATCGCACGTCACGATCAGCAACTCGTACGTCAGCGACATCAAGGCGATTGGCCAGGACTCGCAGGCGATCGGCGGCTGGAATGGACCCGGCGACTACGTGATCGACAACAACTACCTCGAAGCGGCGGGCGAGAACGTCATGTTCGGCGGATCGGATCCGGCGATCCTCGAGCTGACGCCGTCGAGGATTCAGGTCCGCAACAACACGCTGAGCAAACCGCTGTCGTGGCGCAATTCTGGTCAACCGGCGTGGCAGGTGAAGAACATCTTCGAGCTGAAGAACGCGCGGGATGTGCTCGTCGAGCACAACGTGCTCGAACACTGCTGGCTGCAGGCGCAATCGGGGTACGCGGTGTTGTTCACGGTGCGCAATCAGGACGGCGCGTGTCCGTGGTGCCAGGTCGAAAACGTCGAATTCCGCGGAAACATCGTCCGCGGCGTCGCGGCGGGGATGCAGATCCTCGGCACGGATCCGAATCATCCGAGCCGGCAGACGAATCACATCGCCGTCCACGATAACGTCTTCGACGACATCGATCGCGACGAATGGGGCGGCGACGGCTACTTTCTGCTCGTGAGCGATGCGCCGCGCGACGTCACGATCGATCACAACACGATCGTGCAGGGCAAGTCAGGCGGCCTCGTCAAGATCGCGCACGGCGTCGCGCAGGGCGTCGCCATCACCAACAACATCGCGCTGCACGGCGACTACGGGATCATCGGCACCGACCACGGCGTCGGGAACGACAGCATCAACACGTACCTGCCCGGCGCGCAGATCACGAAGAATGTCATCGCCGGCGGCAACGCGTCGGCGTACCCGCCTGGCAACTTCTTCCCGGGCGTCGCCGATTTTCAGAAGCAGTTCGTCGATTTCAGCAACCACGACTACCACCTGGCGCCGGCCAGTTCGTGGCGCAAGGCGGGAAGCGATGGGAGAGACCTCGGCGCCGATCTGTCGACAGTCCCGGATGCGCCGCCGAGAGACTCGACACAACGGACGCAGTGGACGCAAAGGAAGAAGAAATGATTCCGCGACAACGGAGGTTACGGAGAGAACGGCTCTAACCCGGGAGGCGCAGAGACACGGAGCAGCAGAGCAGAAGGCCACCGCAGAAAACGCTGAACGCGCAGAAACGAAAACGCATACAGGGCGCACGCCCAGGCAGGCTTCACCAGCGCTGCCGCCGCAGAGCGGCGGGGCGTGCGGCGTCGTCCTCTGTTGCTCTGCGCCTCTGTGGCCTCCCAAGTAACAACCGTTCCCTCCGTCAGCCTCCGATGTCTCATTCGCCGGACAGCGCAACCGGCTCGTTCAGTTGGTTCGCCACGCTCGTCAAAATCCCATCCATCGTCGCGTGATGACCCATCACGAAGCGCGACACGAACCGGAAGATCGGATTCGCGACCCAGCCGTCCTCGGTGATCGTCACCGTGTTGGCGCCGAGGGTCGTCGTCCACGTGCCGCCGAAGTTCTTTTCTTTTTCGGTCACGCGGGTGACGAGGCGCGTTGGCGGCTGATTCTCGAGGATGTCGACCGGCACCGATGAAGACTGCATCGCGTGCATCAGCACGGGCCACACCTCGGCCGGCGACCGTTTGGTCGTCAGCGTCCGGCTCGCTTTGTGTTCGCGCGGCAGCATCGACCCGACGATCGCGATGACGACGATCACGGCGATCAGCGCGGCGACGGGGAAGAGGACCCATTTCATCGGCGGCTCCTTGTTTTCATGTGCGCGCCAGATGCGCGTGCGAGAAGGCCCAGTCCTTCGAGCGCGCGTTCGCGCTCGGTTGGGGACAGCTCGGAGAGGACCGCTTCGACACGAACGGGATCGAGGACCGATTTTGCGGCTCGCACGCGCTCGCCTCTCTCGGTGAGGCGGAGCAGGACGCGCCGCTTGTCTTTCGGATCCCGCGCGCGACGGACGTATTTCTTCGCCTCCAACCGGTCGATCGTCAGCGACATCGTCGCAATCGTGACGCCCATGTGTCCCGCCAGGTCGCTCATCGTCATCGGGTCCACTTCGTCGAGGTGGTCGAGAATGCTCGCCTGGTGCGCTGAGAGGTCGTCGCCGGTCTGCGGATCGCGGACGTGGCGGGTGTGGCAGGCGAAGTAAATCCGCGGATACGCGTCGAGCACATGGCGGACGTGACGATCGCGTACTTTTATTTGCTTTGTCAAATCAAAGTATTATAGCGAGGCTGGAGACTGGCAGCTAGAAGCTCGCGGGTGTAGGGCATTCCCCAGTCCCACCTAGCCTCCAGCCTCCAGCCTCCAGCCTCTAGCCTCTAGAAGTCATACCCAATCCACATCGCGAACCGCGGCTTGCGGAATGCGGAGCTGCCGCCGCTGAGCGCGAAGAGGACGTCTTCCCAGTCCTTGTTGAACGTCGTCCGCCACGACCAGTCGAAGTGAATCGGGAAGCCGAGCGCGAACGTTTCGAGGCCGATGCCGTACGAGGCGCGACCATCTTTCAGGCGCAGTCCCGAGATCGTGCGGGGCGCGCCCTGGACCGTCAGCGCCTGGCCGCTCACCGGGTCGGTGAGGTAGTTGCCGTTCAGATCCGTCTTGTAGCTGACGATCGGCGTGCAGACTTCCGGCGAGTTCGTCAGGAACTTGTAGCCGGCCTGGCCTCCGGTGCACGGGTCGGTCGACGGTTGGTTGTTGAACCAGGCGCCGCCGACGTTGAAGAAGAACGTGCCGCGGATGCCGCCGATGACGCCTATCGGCGTCAGCGCCGCTTCGACGAGCGGGAAGCGCAGCTCGGCGTCCGCGAAGACGGTGTTCTGTCCCGCAAACTGCAGGTAGTCGTATCCGCGCAGATCGCCGTTGCCGCCGAAGTAGAGGAAGTCGGGGAAATCGCCCCAGCTCTTGAATCCGCGGAAGCGTGTCGCGAGCAGTCCCGATCCGCCGAGCCGCAAGTAGTGCCGCGCATCGACGTCGAACGTCTGTCGCGACAGCAAGGTCCCGACCTTCGGCGACACGTCGTACGCGAGCCGCATCGTGTTGCCGGCAAGCGGTCCGAACTCGCGGAAGATCGTCGTCTCCTGCACGAACGCGGCGCCGAGCGGCATCAGCGTGCCGTTGCGGAACACCGGCTGGCCGTAAGTCTGCTGTTGATACGCCTCGGCCTGCTGCTGCAGCGTGGGATCGTTGTATTCCTCGTCGAGCTGCAGGAGGCCGCCGGACAGTTCGAGCCGGCGATACCGATCGATCGGATAGATGCCGATGGCGCTCCCGCCGCGGATCGTCCGCGTGGCGATCGCCAGATCGCGGCTGATGATCGGCGAGTACGACGGATCGAAGAACACGCCGCCGAGCTGGCCGTAGAAGAACACCGTCTGCGAGTAGCCCTGCAGCGCCCACTGGAAGCGGCTCGACAGGTTGACATACGACAGCGAGATCGTGCGGTACTGCGAGATCGACGAGGCGAACAGGTTGACCTGCTGATCCCCGGTCACGTCGCCGAAGCTGACCGCGGTGCCGCCGAAGATGTCGCCGTTGCTCGTCACGCCGACGTTGATCGGCGGCCGCCCCTCGAGGAACATCTTCTCGAACGTCCCCTTCTTGCGGATGTTCTCCTTCAACAGCGTGTGCTGCAGCGGCGCCTGGAAGTCGATGACGTCGGTCGGCGCGCCGAAGTCGGCGCTCGCCGCCGTGTGCAGCGGCTCTTTGCGTTCGAGCGTGCGGATGCTGTACTCGCCTTTGTAGTAGCTGATGAACGCGATGCGGTTCTGCTTGCCCTCGTTCAGCACGACCGGCATCCAGTTGCCGCCGAGCGCGTCGGTGTACTGCCGGAGCTCGCCCGTCTTCAGGTCGAGCGTCCAGATGTTATAGATGTTGCCGTTGCGCGCGACCTCGGGCTCGAGCGGCGTCGCGGGATCGGTGGCCGTCGACGCGAACACCACCGTGTGATCGTCGATGAACTGCGCCGCCGTCTCGTCGTAGGTGCCGAACGTCAGCTGCGTCTTCTTCTTCGTATCGAGATCGATGCGCCACAGCTTGTTGTTCCCGCTGATGCGCACGTTGTAGATGATGTACTTGCCGTCGGGTGAATACACCGGACCGGCGTCGGCGAACTTGTCGTCGGTGAGGTTCGTGATCTCTTTTGTCTGCAGATCGAGCGCGAAGATATCGCCCACGCCGCCGCGCAGCGCGTCGAACACGATCGTCTTGCCGTCGGGGGAGAAGCTCGGCGACTCGGGTTCGTCGACCGACTTCATCGGGATGCGCTCTTCGATCTCCTTCGTCAGCACGTTCTGGACGATCAGCGTCCGTTCTTTCTCGGTGCGGACGAAATACGCGAGGCGGTCGCCCTTCGGCGACCACGACATCCACGGGAACTCGACGCGCTCGCCCATGAAGACGATGTGGTCGAAGCCCATGTCCTTGTCGAAGCCGCTGGTCAGGTTGCGAACGATCGATCCGTCCTTGGTCGAGATGAGGACGATGTCGATCTCGCGGTCCTTGCGGTTGACGGTGACGACGGCCATCAGGTCGCCGGACGGCGACGGCGCGATCGCCCACGCGTCGGCGAAGACGGTCTTCTCTTTGTTCGGCGACAGGTCGCGGCCGTAGTCGACGGGACGTTCCTTGTCGCGGAATGGCTTGAAGCGATCTTTCAGGTAGCGTTCGAAGGCCTGGTCGAACTCGTCCTTCTTCATCTTGAACGCTTCTTCGTACGCGTCCTCGCCGCCGCCGATCACGCTCTTGCGCAGCGCGAACATGTACTGCCGGATGCCTTCCTTGCCCCACTTGGCTTCCATGAACTCGAACACGGCGTGACCGAGGTTGTAGACCAGGCGCGGGTTGGTCGTGTTGCCGTAGCCTTCCATCTCGGTCATCTTCGGCACGGTGTCGGACACCGCGGCATCGCGGACCGTCATCAGGTCCATCGGGCTCCAGATCCCGCGCTCGTAATCCGAGTTGCCTTCACCGACCCACAGCGGATAGTTCCGGCGGATCAACGACTGCGGGATGATGTCGAACTGGAAGATGTGCGTGAGCTCGTGCGTGATCAGGCCGTACAACTGGTCCGGCGGCTCGTCGATGGGCAGCAGCATCCGGTCGCGCGTCGGTTCGGCGAACGCCGCCACGCCTTCCGACGAGGCGTCACCCGGTGCGACGTTCTGCTGCTCGAACTCGCTGTGCGTCTTGAACAGCATCAACTGCACTTTGAACGACAGATCGTGTTTGAGGTCGGCACTGACCTGCTGATACGCGCTCTCGGCGTAGCCGGCCACGCGTTCGAGGTGTTGTTCGAGCGCGGGGTAGTAATAAATCTCGAAGTGATCGGTCGTGTAGATGTGCCAATCGAATTTGTCGTAGTGAATGTTGTTCTTGCCGAAATACGGCACGAGCTGGGTTTGCGCCGAGGCCGGCGCGATGCCGGCGGCACACGAGAGGACGACGAACGTGGCGAGCACGCGCCTGCGCATAAGCAAATGACCTCGAAAGGAGGTGGCGGAAACTGCTCCGGATCTTAGTTCGACGCGAAGCGCACCTGCAAACCTCATGCTGAGAAAATCTTAAGAAAACGCGCCGGTTTGTCCTCTCCGCGTTGCGGCGGCCGACCCCTCCCGGCGACACCGATATACTGGATGTCCCCGCGACGGCGGGAATAAGCAATGCCTCGTAAGGGTTTACATGCGGTGTCGCCTGCATTCGAAGCCGAGGCGCTTGGCTCGATTGACAGCCTCTATCGGACGGCGTTGCGACTGACGCGCGACGCGGCCGATGCCGAGGACCTGGTGCAGGACACATATTTGAAGGCGTTCCGTGCCGCAGCGAGCTTTCGGCCGGGCACGAACCTGCGCGCGTGGCTGTTCACAATCCTCCACAACACGGCGCGTAATCGCGTTCGCGATCGCGCCCGCGACACCGTGGACGTGGACAGCGAGGCCGTGGAGCAGGCCGCCGCTCGGGAATCAGGGTTCGGGGCTCGGGATTCGCAAGTCGAGACGCCGGAAACGCTGTTGATTCGGGAGACCTTGGCGCCCGAACTCCAGCAGGCGATCGACGAGCTGCCGGACGCGTTTCGTCAGGCGGTTTGGTTACGCGACGTCGAAGAGTTTACGTACGCCGAAATCGCGGAAATGCTGTCGGTGCCGATCGGGACCGTGATGTCGCGGATCTCGAGAGGACGGCAGATGTTGTTTCACCGTTTGAGTCATTTGCGGCCCGCTAATGTCTGACTGTCTGAAGATCGATGCGCTCGTGACGCCGTACGTCGATGGCGAGCTGCCGGATGGCGAACGCATCGAAGTCGATCATCACTTGACGAAGTGTCCGCCGTGTTACTCGCGCGTCGCCGCCGAGCTCGCCGTTCGCGACGCGCTCGCCCGACGCCGCCGCGACCTCGCCTCGTGCAGCGCGCCGACGCGACTGCGCTTCGCGTGCGAAGGCTTGCGCGCACCGGACACGGCACCAGGCGCCGGCACCCGTCGCACCTCGGGCACCCTCCGCACTCCCGGCACCCTCCGCCCCTTCGGCATCCTCGGCACCCGCGTCATTCCGTTCGCGCTCGCCGCATCGCTGGTCCTGCTCGTCGGCGGAGCGTTCGTCTACCAAATCACCGACTCGTCGGCGACGGTCATGGCGGCCGAGCTGACCGCCGACCACGTGAAATGCTTCGCGCTGGACTCGATCCTCGGCACGCACGACGCGCCGACGGCGGTCGAGTCGGCCATGCTCGCCGGATTCGGCTGGCAGATGCATTTGCCGCAGAGCCCCGCGCAAGCGGGCCTCGAGCTGATTGGGTCGCGCCCGTGTCTGTACGGCGAAGGGAAGATCGCGCACGTGATGTACAAACACGACGGCCGTCCGGTGTCGCTCTTCATGCTGCCGAAGAGCGCGCGCACCGAACAGTTCGTCGAAGTGCTCGGCCACGAAGCGAAAATCTGGTGCGTCGGCAATCGGACGCTCGTCCTCATCGCGCGCGAGCCGCGGCGCCAGGTGGAACAGCTGGCCTCGTACGTCGAAGCCTCGCTACACTAGGAGCGATATGAAACTGCGTTGGACCCTTGCCGCGGTCAGTTGCCTCGCGCTCGCGTTGTTGACACTGCCGGCCGACCCGTGGATGGAGATTGTCCAGGGCGCGTCGTGTCCTGCGAACGCGAAACCAGCCAATCTGAACATCGCGCTGAAGGATCTCGACGGCAAACCGGTCAACCTCTCGTCGCTCAAAGGCAAAGTCGTCATCCTCGACTTCTGGGCGACGTGGTGCGGTCCGTGCAAAGTCGAAATCCCGTGGTTCATCGAGTTCCAGAACAAGTACGCGAAGCAGGGGCTGCAAGTCGTTGGCGTGCTGGCCGAGGATTCCGTCGCGAAGGCGAAGCCGTTCGCCGCGCAGAACAAGATGTCCTACCTGCTGCTCGATGGCACGGTCGGCAAGGGCGGCGATCAGTCGCTGCGCGACGATCTCGACGCGGCGTACGGACCGATGTTCGGCCTGCCGGTCACGATTGTGATCTCACGCGACGGCAAATCGTGTTTCAAGCACGTCGGCTTGTCGAAGAAGGACGAGTTCGAAGCGCAGATCAAGTCGCTGCTTTGATATATGATCGGGTGTGATGAAGGGATTCACGCACGCCCGTCTCGCCTGCGGCTGCCGCATCA
>Ga0070741_10008104_pt1 | contig 21289 bp, 22 predicted proteins | sample Coa_R1_4_FD_66440 | JGI IMG/M metagenome (GOLD analysis project Ga0070741, IMG submission 66440) | Surface soil microbial communities from Centralia Pennsylvania, which are recovering from an underground coalmine fire - Coalmine... | ecosystem: Environmental > Terrestrial > Soil > Unclassified ...
GTCAAGGTGTCGGTCACGGGTAGTTCCTCCTCTCAGTGGTAATCGACGATTTCAAAGATTGCGATGAACGGCCCTTCTTCGTCCGTTTCGAACCGTAGGATCAAGGCCACCGGATGTTGAGTCGAATCGAGTACTGCCCCTCACGGTCCCCCACCATGATCAAGGCAATCATCATCGCCGTCTCCCTGATCCCGCTCGGCCTCGAAATTCGCGCCCATCATCAGCGCCGCCTGACGGACATCCACAAGAGCCCGCAGTCAAATCTCCTCGACGACGCAGCCTGAGCGGCAGGTTCCGGGAACGCGACCGCGGGTTCGGGGACCGGGCGGGCGGGGACTGACCCCGGCCTCAGTCGGCCGAAGGGACGCGCAGGGCGGCGACGATCATCGGGACGAGGTCGGCGATGAAGGCCGGGGTCGGGGGCCGACCGTCGATGAGGTGCCGGTGGAGAGCAGCTCCCGCGACGAGGTTCCGGGCGAGGTCGGCGTCCTGGGGTGGGATCTCGCCTCGGGCGGCGGCGCGGGCCATGATCGTCGCCATGAGCGACGTCCCCGGCGCGCAGAGGCGGTCGCGGGCGAGACGGCCAAGGTCGGGATTCCTCAACGTCTCGCTGATGACCCCGACGAGCAGGGCACCCGAATCGCTGCGCAGGGCGCCGCCCATGTCGGTCAGCAGCGCGGTGAGGTCGCCCGCCAGCGTCCCGGTGTCGGGGCAGGAGAGCGACGGGGCGAGCGACGCGAGGGCCGCGCCCACGAGGTCCTCCTTGGAGGGCCAGCGCCGGTAGAGCGTCGTCCCCGACACGCCGGCCCGCTTGGCCACGCCGGCCATCGAGAGCCGGGCGTAGCCTTCTTCGGCGAGGATGGCGAGGGTTGCGGCGATGAGCGCCCGGTCGACGGCCGGGCTCCGGGGGCGCCCGCCGGTCGAGGCCCGGGACGTGGGGCGGGCCTCGAGGGTCTCTTCGAGCGTGCCCGCTCCTCTCATGGCATCAGCGCAGGCTCGGGGTCGATGTACAGCGGGACCATCGGGACGGGCGGCTCCTGCTCCTCATCGGCCGCCTGGGCCGGGAGCCAGCGCAGGGCCACCAGCCCGCCTGCGACGAGGAAGGCGGCGCAGATCAGCGCGGTGACGTGCATGGCGGAGACGAAACTGGCGCCGGCCTCGGCCTGGAGGCGGGACCCGCCCGGAAGCTGGCGGGCCGCCGCGGCGGCATTCCCGATGCCGGCCCGGACTGCGCCCTGCACGCTGGCGGGGAGGGCGGAGAAGCCGGCCGTCGCCGCCACCTTCGAGCGGTACAGCGCCGAGCTCACGCTGCCCAGAACGGCCACCCCGAGCGCACCGCCGATCTGGCGAGTGGTGTCGTTGACGGCGGAGCCGACTCCGGCCTTGCCCAGGGGCAGCGAACCCATGATGGCGTTGGTGGCCGGCGTCATGGCCGTCCCGAGGCCGATGCCGAGCAGGGCCAGGACGACGGCGACGAGGCCGTAGCCCCCCTCCGGCTGGGCGAAGGCGAGGAGCCCGACGCCCACGGTGGCGATCGCCGTGCCCCCCACGACGGTGGTCTTCGACCCGAACCGCGCGTCGAGGCGGGCGCTGTTCGGAGCGGCGATCGACATGGCCAGCCCGAGCGGGATGAGCGCCAGGCCGGCCCGCAGGGTGCTGTAGCCGAGCACCGACTGCAGGTACTGCGTGAGGAAGAAGAGCAGCCCGGTCATGGCGAAGAAGATGAGGGTGACGGCGAGCGAGGCCGCCGTGAAGCGGGGGTTCTCGAAGAAGCGGACGTCGAGCATGGGGTGGTCGCTGCGGAGTTCCCATCCGACGAAGACGGCCACCACAACGATGCCGACGATGGCGGCGCCCAGAACCACCGGGCTCCCCGCACCTCGGGTCGGGGCCTCGATGATGGCGAAGAGCACGGAGGTGAGGCCGATCACCGACAGGACGGTGCCGATCGGGTCGAGAGGGGTGGCGGCGGGGTCCCGGCTGGTCGGCACGACGAAGTGGCCGGCGGCGAGGGCGGCGAGGACGACGGGGACGTTGATGAGGAACACCGAGCCCCACCAGAAGTGCTGGAGCAGGATGCCCCCCAGCGTCGGCCCGCCGACGATGCCGAGCCCGGCGATGCCGGCCCACACGCCGATCGCCTTGGCCCGCTCGGGTCCGGTGAACACGTTGGTGAGGATCGACAGCGTGGCCGGCATGATCAGGCAGCCGCCGAGGCCCATGACCGCCCGGCAGGCGATCAGCGCTCCCGCCGAACCCGAGAAGGCCGAGGCGAGGGAGCCGGCGCCGAAGATGACGAGGCCGGCATTGAGCGCACCCTTCCGGCCGAAACGGTCCCCCAGGCTCCCGGTCGTGAGCAGGAGGCTGGCGTAGACCAGGACATAGGCGTCGATCATCCACTGGAGGGAGGAGCTTCCGGCGTGGAGGTCCCGGGCGAGCGTCGGCAGCGCCACGTTGAGGATGGTGGTGTCGAGCCCGATGACGAGCAGGCTGAAGCACAGGGCTCCGAGGGTCCACCAGCGCCGGGCGTGGATCAGGTCAGCGTCCACCGCCCCTCCTTTCGATACGATGCACATCTCTATCGTTAGATCGGCGGGCCGACCACCGGCCTTGAGCCCGGCGTCCGGACGGGGGAGTCCGGCCGGCGGACCCGCCCTCCGTCGCCGATCCGTTGAGGGGGCTGATCCGCTCCCGTGGCCAGCGCCGCCATGCACGCTGTCTTCTGCCCCGGCAAAGGGACAGAAGGGCGAATTCGTTCAAAGCGTCGCGGCTCGGATGCGGCCGCCACCTCTCGATTGACCCACCCGGCGGGACTGGCACTGAACGGGCCGGCCGCATGGTCCGCAGGGTCGGCGGGGTATGCAAGGATCGGCCCATGACCGGAACCGACATCACGGAGGAGAAGCTCGATCCCGGGCGCTGGATCACCCTGGCCATCGCCATCACCGGGGCCTTCATCGTCGTACTCGACAACTCCGTGCTCAACGTGTCGATCCCGACGATCGTGCGGGAGCTCCACACCACCCTGCCGGGCGTGCAGTGGGTCATCACCGGCTACGCGCTGACGTTCGCATCGCTGCTCATCATCGGCGGGCGGCTCGGGGACGCCTACGGGCACCGCCGGATCTTCATGATCGGGGCGGCGCTGTTCGGGGCCGGGTCGCTGCTGGCGTCGATCTCGACCTCGGTCGGGGAGCTCATCCTCGGCGAGGCCATCGTCGAGGGCATCGGCGCGTCGCTCATGATGCCGACCACGCTGTCGATCCTGTCGGGAACGTTCACGGGCCGCGAACGAGCCAAGGCCTTCGCCGCCTGGGGGGCCACGGCCGGCGTGGCGGCGGCCTTCGGTCCGGTCATCGGCGGATGGCTGACGACGGACTTCTCATGGCGCTGGTCCTTCCGCATCAACGTCATCGTGGCCCCGCTGGCGATCCTCGGGGCGCTGTTCTTCATGCGTCAGGGCGCCGCCCCCCGGCGTCGGGTCCGCATCGACCTCCCCGGCGCAGTCCTCGTCGCCTCCGGCATGTTCGTCCTGGTCTTCGCCCTGAGCCAGGGCGGCATCTACGGGTGGTGGACGCCGCTCAACGCCGTCCGCCTGGGAGGCCGGACCGTGTGGCCGGCGCACTGGGCGCTGTCGGTGATCCCGGCCCTGTTCGTCCTCTCGGCCGTCATCCTGGCCGGGTTCGTGCTCCTCGAGCGGCGGATGGAACGGACCGGCCGGGACGCGCTGTTCGAGTTCGCCCACCTGCGCCTGCGCACCTACCGCTACGGGCTCCTGACCGCGGCGGTCGTGGCCATGGGCCAGCTCGGCCTGAGCTTCGTGCTGCCGATCTTCCTCCAGGACGGCAAACATCTGAGCGCCGCCACCAACGGGTTGTGGCTTCTCCCCACCGGGATCTTCGTCATCGTCGGTTCCCAGGTCGCCGGTGTGCTCACCGTGCGCTTCGGCACCGCCGTCATCGTCCGGGCCGGGTTGGTGCTCTACGCCGGCGGGATCCTCCTCGTGCTCCGGGCCATCAGCCTTCACGTCACCGTCTGGGACCTGCTGCCCGGACTGGCCCTGTACGGGTTCGGGATCGGCTTCGCCGGGGCCCAACTCACCAACGTGATCCTCTCCGAGGTGCCGCTCGAAGGGACGGGCGGCGCCAGCGGCGCCAACAGCACCATCCGCCAGGTGGGCAGCGCCCTCGGCGTGTCGGTCATCGGGGCCCTGCTCAGTGTCCGGGCGATCAGCGACGCCACGAGCCGCATCCGGGCCGCGGCCTTACCGGCGGCGCTCAAGGCCCAGGCCATCAGCGGGGTCCACGCCGCCGGATCGGGCTACATCCCGGCCCGGTCGCTCCCCCCGGCCCAGGCCGCCATCGTGCGCCACGCCGTCGAGCACGGCCTCGTCACCGGCACCCGCGTGGCGCTCATCTTCGCCGTGAGCATCATCGCCCTCGGGGGACTGGTATCGATCCTGATCCCGAGCGCCCCGGGGGGCGAGGCGATGCTTGAGGCCGAGTTGACCCTTCCGGAGTACCTGGAGCCCCTCCCGGGGATCGACGTTCCGGCCACCGCCGTGGGCGGTGACGCATGACAGCGCAAGACCCCGCCCGGGGCAGCGGCGAGGCACGGCTCGTCACCGTCTCCGCCACCTACGGCGCCGGCGGGCCCATCGTCGCCCGCCTTTTGGCCGACCGCCTCGGGCTGCCCTTCGTCGACCGGCTGCTCAACCCCCCGCCGGTGGCACCGCCGGCGATCGAGGAACGCATCAGCCCCGAGGAACGCGACGAGGAGCCCCGGCCGCCGATGCTGGAAGGACTGGCGCTGCTCGGGACGGCGTGGAACATCCCCGTGCCCCGGGATGTCGAAGATCTGCCCGACCGCCTCCGAGCCGCCAACGACGCCACCTTGCGGGAGCTGCTCGACCAGCGCGGTGCCGTCATCCTGGGCCGGGCCGCCGCCCTGGTCCTCGGTCGCCACCCGGCCGCCTTCCACGTCCGTCTCGACGGCCCCATCGAGCGCCGAGCCGCCCGGGGCGCGGCCTGGGAGAACACCGATCTGGCCACCGCCCGGAGCCGCCTCGAGGCCGCCGACACCGCCCGATCCCGTTCCGTCCAGCGGCTCTACGGCCGGGATCCCGCCGACGCGTCGCTGTACCACCTCGTCCTGGACGCCACCGCCTTCGACTACGACGCCCTCGTCGAGCTGATCGTCATCGCCGCCCGGGCCGCCTGGAGCCACGACGACAGCGCCCTCCGGTCGGACATCGCCAATACCCGGGCCCGCCTCACCCGGCGCTCGGCACGCTCCCGCTGAGCCGCAGGCCACGGGCACGGCCATCGGGGGAACCGACGTCCCCCTCAGCAGACGAGACAACCACCGGAGCCCGTCGCTGGCGGATGACGGCGGCTCCGTCGGGATGGAGCGGCGCACCGTAGAGCTGCATGTTGTGGGAGTGGCCGAGTTCGTGGAGGCTGAATGCAGCCTGGACAGCGCTCCACTGGCCTTGGGCGTCGAGGGCCTGGTTCACGGCCTGCTTCGCCAGCTTGAGGCCCATTGTGGGGCGAGTCGCGATTTGCCGAGCGAGGTGGTGGGTGAAGCGTGCGAGCTCATCCCGGGGGACGACGTGGTTCGCCATGCCGAGGGTGAGGGCGGTGGCTGCGCTGATCGGCTCGCCGGTGAAGAGCATCTCCTTGGCTTTGCGGGGGCCGACCTCCCAGGGATGGACGAAGAATTCGTGGCCGTTGACGCCAAAGGCAACGACGGGATCGGAGAACTCGGTGTCGTCAGCGGCGACGACGAGGTCGCAGATCCACACGAGCATGAGTCCGCCGGCGATCACTTTGCCGTGGACCTGGGCGATCGTCGGCTTGGGAAAGTTTCTCCAGCGCCAGCAGAGGCCGAGGTAGAGCTCTTCCTCCATCGCCATCCAGCCTTCGGCGCCGGGGAGGTCGAAGCCTCCCCAGCAGCCGACCGGCCGATGGTCGTTGTGCGGGTCGATGTCGGTCAGGTCGTGACCCGAAGAGAAGTGTGGCCCGTCGGCGGAGAGGATGACGACCTTGACGCGGTCGTCACGGGCGGCGGTGTCGAAAGCGTCGTTGATCTCGTAGAGCATCTGCTTGTTCTGGGCGTTCCGGACTTCTGGTCGGGCCAGGATGATCCGGGCGACGCCGTCGGCGGGTGGCTCGTATCGGATCGTCTCGAACGTCATGTTGCCTTGAGTCTTTTCGATTGGAGGTGTACGGCGAGGTTCACATTGACGACTGTCCGTTCACCGCTGCGGGCCGCCCGGACGGTGGTAATCGATGTGTGGTCGGGCACGAAGAAGAACGGCCGGCTGGCGCCGATCAGGTGGCCGAGGTAGAGGTTGATGATCCCGCCGTGGGTGATCACTGCGACCCGCTGGCCGGGATGGCCGGCGATAACCGCCTCGACGGCCTGGATGCTGCGTTGTCGAAAACCTTTCGGCTTGGCGTCGATCCGGATCGGCTCGGCGTGTCGGATGAGGAGGAGCTCCAGTGTCAGCCTGGGTGGTAGCCGGGGGCGCAGATCCACTCGTTGCGGTTGTTGTAGGGCACGAACTGGCCGTGTTCGATGCGGGTGACCACGGAGCATTCGTTGCCGGCCACAGCTCCGGGCCGGAAGGTGGTGGGGACGATGAGTCCGCCGAGGGTCTCCCCCCGCAGGGCCCGGAGGCTGGCGGTGACGTCGGCCGGTGTGGGGGTGTCGGGCCAGGCGGGGGCGACTCGTTCGAGGAGCTTGCCGGAGATCCAGCTGATGGAGCTTTCGCTGGACAGCCCAGTGGAGTTGGGCACGTCGTTGCGCATGGCGGCCACGTAGTCGGCCATGAGCGGAGACGTCCAGTGGAGGGCGGCGGCGCCGACCAGGAAGCCCTCGACGTCGGTGCCGCCTTCTTTGAGGAATTTCTCGGCGTGGGCCGAGCCCTGGATGGCGAAGACGGGGTTGTAGCCCTGCCGGTGGGCGGAGGCGGCGATGCGGATGGCGCTGTTGTTGTCGATCAGCAGCAGCAGTGCTTGGGCGCCGGCGTTGCGGGCGGCGAGGACTTCGGCGGTGTAGTCGGGTTGGGCGATGGAGACCTGGGTGGTGTAGCGGATCCGGTAGCCGTGCTGGGGGCCGATCCGCTGGAGTTCCTCGTTGACCGCCGAGCACACGTTCGACTCCCGGCAGTAGAGCACGCCGATGTCCTTGATTTCGGGGTGGAAGGACTGCAGCGGCAGGAGGTGGTTCCACATCAGCCCGGTGCGGGCGCTGAAGACCGGCTGGAAGTACACGGGGGTGTTGGGATGGGCGACGTTGCAGGGGCAGCCGCCGACCACCGGCATGGCCTTGTCCTCGAGATAAGGGATGATGGCGTCGAAGGTGGTGAAGCCGTGTTGGGCGTAGAAGGCGACGACCTTCTCCTCCTCGACGAGCCGTTTGGCTCCCGCCAGCGCTCGGCGGGGGTCACCGCCGTCGTCATAGGCCACCAGTTGGACGGGGTGGCCGGCGAGGCCGCCCCGACGGTTCACGTCGGCCGCCCAGGCCACCGCCCCGTCGTAGAACGGAACGGTGATGGCGCCGATGACGCCGCTGCGGGCACCGAGCACTCCGAGTTTGACCGGCGCCTTGGGGGACGGCGTGGCCGGCCCGCCCGAGGAGACTGTGTTCCCCGGTGCCGGTGCCCTTGCGTCATTCCTCGTCGGCTGGGCTGTGCGGGCCAGATCGGCCGGAGTGGCGGCGGAGGGTGTACCCGGCTCCGGGGTATGCGGCCCGCCGGCGGCGGTCGCTGGCGCCGCTGGCGCGCCGGCTCGGGCCGGGGCCGTCGCGTTGGTGCCACTGACGAATTGTGCCGGCGCCGGGCCGGCGGTGATGCTGGCGGCGTTGTCGACCATCGCCGCGGCCGGGGTGGCCGGAGCCGGCGCCGCCCGGTCGGCGCCGGTGCCGGCGGCCGGCGCCGGACTGCTCTCGAGGCCGGTGAATCCGTTGGCGGCCAGCAGGTCGCGCTCGCTCTGGCTGCCGCCGCAGCCGGTGGCAACGAGCGCCGCGGCGGCGAGGCCGATGGCCAGCCGGCGCAGCAGCCGGATCGGGCTCGGAGGCCGTTGCGGTGGCTTGGTGGGCATGAGTGTCTTCCCTCCCGTCACGGTGACACCAACGTCTTGGAGCCGAGGTAGGCGTCGCGCACGACGGCACTGGCCCGGATCTCCTCGGGGGTGCCGGCCGTCAGCGGTTTGCCGAAGTCGAGGACCTGGATCCACGCGCTGATGGAGAGGACCAAATCCATGTCGTGTTCAACGAGGAGGACGCCGACGCCGCCGGCGGCGACGATCCGCTGCAGCAAGCCGCCGAAGCCGGCCGTCTCGGCGGCATCGAGCCCGGAGGACGGTTCGTCGAGCAAAAGCATGCGGGGCCGACGGGCCAGCGCCCGGGCGAGTTCGAGGAGGCGCCCGGCGCCGGTGGAGAGTTCCCCGGCGGGCCGGCCGGCGTCGGCCGACAGCCCGACGAGGTCGAGGAGCTCGGCGGTCCGCTCGGCCGCTTCGTGGTGGATGCGGCGGCTGCGGCCCAGGCCGAGCTGGGAGATGGGATCGTTGCCGATGTGGAGCGACTCGGCGGCCAGTTCGACGTTGCGGCGGACGGAGAGCGTGCGGAAGAGCTCGAGTCGCTGGAACGTCCGGCCGAGACCCAGGCGGGCCCGCCGCGACGGGCTGGCGCCGGTGATGTCGGCGCCGTCGAGGACGATGCGGCCGTGGTCGGGCCGGACGAAACCGCTGCAGGCGTTGAACAGCGTTGTCTTGCCGGCGCCGTTGGGTCCGATGAGGGCGGTGATGCGCCCCGGCGGCGCGTGGAGTGACACGCCGTCGACCGCCACCAGCCCGCCGAAGCGGACGGTGACGTCGTCGACGACGAGACCGGCCGGCGTCATCGGACGGTCCCGCTCCCGACGGGGGTTCCCAGGTGCAGCCGGCTGAGCAGGTCGCCGCGGTAGTCCTCGGGTCGACCGACGTGGGCGATGCTGCCCTTGCGGAGGTAGTAGACGTAGTCGGCGGCATCGAGGGCGCGCTCGGCGTACTGCTCCACGAGGAGCAGGGCGACACCCTGCTGGCGCAGCGTGGCCATGGCGGTGAAGATCTCGTCGACGACGATCGGGGCCAGACCGAGGGACAGCTCGTCGGCCATGACCAGCCGGGGCCGGGTGACGAAGGCCCGGGCGACGGCGAGCATCTGCTGCTGCCCGCCGGAGAGTGTCCCGGCCAGCTGGTGGCGCCGTTGGGCCAGCGGGGGAAACGCCTCGGCCACCGCATCGAAGGCGTCGGCGACGCCGCGGCCACCGGCGAACATGGCCACGTTGTCGGCCACCGTCAGCTGACGGAAGATGCCCCGGCCCTGGAGGATCAGGCACAACCCGGCCCGGGCCCGGCTGGACAGTGGCGCGGTGGTGATGTCGCCGCCGGCGAAGGTGATCTGGCCGCGGCGGGCCCGAAGGAGCCCGCTGATGGTGGCCAGCAGGGTGGTCTTGCCCGCGCCGTTGGCGCCGAGGACGGCCACGACGGAACCGGCCGGGACGGCGAGGTCAATGCCGTGGAGCACCTCGATGGCGCCGTACCCGGCCCGCAGGTTCGTGACGGTGAGCATCACACCGCTCCGACAGTGGGCAACTGGTCGGCGGACGGGCCGGACCCGGCGCTGAGGCGCCCCAGGGCCGTGCGCCGGTCCCGGTGAGGGGAGCGGCTGAGCCGGTGCCGGCTGGTGGCGGCGAGGCGGGCGAAATCGAGATGGAGCAGCCCGGACAGCCCATCGGGTGTCTGGGCCAGCACGACGGCGGCGACGCCGAAGCCGACCGGCAGCCAGTCGAGGATCGTGGAGGACGACACCAGCGCCGGCAGCTGGTTGTAGAGCAGCCCGGCCAGCACCGCGCCGCTGAAGGAGGTCGGGCCGGCGGCGACCAGGACGGCCAGCCAGACGAGCGAGTCGGTGGCGGTGAAGGTAGCCGGGCTCACCGTCTGGGTGACGGAGCCGAGCAGGCCGCCGGCGATGGCGGCGAGGAAGGCCGAAGCGGTGAAGACGAGCACCCGGCTGGCCGTGGGGTTCACCCCGATGCTTTCCACCCCGGCGGGCGAGTCGGCCAGCGCCTGCAGCACCGTGCCGAGCCGGCCGGTCCGCAGCCACTCCACGGCGGCGATCCCGGCGACCACGACGATCAGGGTGAACACGAAGAAGGCCGTTTCGCCGGTGAACCCGGCCGGGCGGGGCACCTGGGCCAGCGAGCGGCTTCCGAAGGCGAAACCGGTCGGGAACACCAGGTCCTGGGCCAGCACTCCGAACCCGAAGGTGGCCACGGCCAGAAACAGGCCGGGAAGCCGGACGGCGGGAACGGCCAGCAGGGCCCCGAGCGGGGCGACGACGAGGCCGGCGAGGAGCAGGGCCGGCAGATAGGGCACGCCCGCCGACAGGAGATGGGCCAGCGTGGTGGCCCCCAAGGCAACGAAGGCGGCCTGGCACAACGACACGAGGCGGGCCTGACCCACGAGGAGACCCAAGCTGGCGAAGACGAGGACGAAGGCGGCCGTGGTGGTGGCGCTGAGGATCTGCGAGTCGTTGAACCGGGGGACGATGGCCACCGCCACCGCCGCCGTGACCAGCATCGCCTTGCCCGGGAACGGACGGCTCAGCGCCAGGCCGGGCAGCCTGAGGCTGCGCTGCTCGTCGACGACTTCCACGAAGCGGCCCCGCCGGCTCGACAGCAGAACGGCGAAGAGGACGAGGAAGGGCACACTGCTGGGCAGCCCGGCCAGGTTGGGGTGGCCGGCGACGAGCTTGGTGGCCACCGAGGCCCCGACGCCGATGGCCAGTCCGGCGGCGTAAGTCAGCGGCAGGTCGCGCAGCCCCCGACGACGGCGGCGGCCACCGCTTGGAGAACCAGCAGCGTCAGCAGGACGGCGTCAAGACCAATGAAGGGCGCGATGAGGATGCCGGAGAGCCCGGCGAAGGCGCAGCCCACCGCCCAGCTCACCATCGTCACCCGGGCGGCGTCGGTCCCGACGAGCCCGGTGAGGTCACGGTTGTCGACCACGGCCCGGGTCTGACGGCCGAGATGCGTGCGCCGGAAGAAGGCGACGAGGGCGGCGCCGAGCACGGCGACGACGACCACCACCGCCGCCTGGTCGAACCCGACCCGCAGCTCGCCGGCGTGCAGGACGGTCCGGCGGGGGAACAGCGGCCGGGTCCGCTGGTGTTCGGGACCCAAGACGACCACGGCCGTGCCCTGGAGGGCGACGAGCAGCCCGATCGACGCCACCAGGTAGGTGGCGGCCGTCCCGCCCGTCAGACGCCGGAACAGCACCCGATCCAGCGCCACGCCGATGAGCGGCGCCATGACCAGCACGCAAGCCGCCAGCGCCACCGCGGTCGGCACGCCGGCGTCCTCCCGGAGGGTGACGAACACGTAGGCCACGATCATCCCGATGGCGCCGTGGGCGAAGTTGAACACCCCCGAGGTCGTGTAGGTGACGACCAGGCCCATGGCCGCCAGGGCGTAGACCGACCCGGTGACGAGCCCGAGCACGACGAAGGGAAGATAGGCGCCCATCAGCCCGACCGTGCTGCGGTGGGACTGAACGGGCGGGGACTGTGCCCATTGCCGGCGACCGTCACCGTCCCCGCCGCCCCGTAGCCCACCAGCTGGGCGGCCAGCAGCGCGTCGGCGCTCGGTGTGATGGCACCGCCGGCGGGGCCGACGCCCGCCACTTCGGCGCCGCCGTCGGCTGGGAGGTGGACGCGCAATGCCCGGACCATGCGGGTACGGACCGCCCGCCGCAACCACAGTGTGTAGGCGCCCAGCGTGAGCCACGACAGCGTCAGCCCGGCCACCGCCACGGCCACGGCCACCACCGCGCCGGCCACGCCCGCACGCCCGGCATGATGGGCGGCGCCCACGACGACGGCCGTGCCGGCCCCCACCCCGCCGGCGGCGGCCACCACCACCGGCCGCTCACCGGGTACCGCCCCGTTGGTCACGGCTGCTCCCCGGACGGCGAGCCGGCGGGGCGGCGAAGGGCGTCTTCGATCCTGTCGAGCTTGCGCCATTCGTCGTGGAGATCGGCCGAGATCAGCAGCGTTGCGCCCACCGCCACCAGCAGCAAGCCGCCGATGCCCCCGGAGATGATGTAGGCCAGTTCCTTGGCCACAAAGTGCGCGTCGGAGACGCCCTGGTAGCCGAGGAGGAGGGCGATGACGGCGGCGGCGATGGCCGTCCAGCCGAGGACGCGGTCCCATTCCGACCGCAGCCAGGTCACGAGCTCCATGGCGTGTTCACTCCCTTGGCGCGCCACACCCCGCCGGCGGCGATGGCGGCCACACCGGCGAGGACGAGGACGAGGTAGAACGAACCGACTTCGTGGTCGAGATCGGCGGCCAGCCGGACCGGCGCCGCCGGCCGGGCGACGGCGGCCGGCGGGGCCGCCAGCGCGGCGTCGCTGCGGTCCGGCGCCGGGGCCGTCCGCGCCCCTGCCGGCGCAGCGAGATCCGAGGCGGAGGGCAGAGCGGCGGCGATCGGCGGCGGCGAGGGTTCGGGCCCAGCCCCCGCATCGACGATGGGCGGCGGCGAGGCCGCCGGACCCCCGCCAGCTTCGGACCCCATCGGCTGGCGGCCGGTGGTGACGCTGACAGTGGCGCCCGCCTCGGGCGCCGGGGAGGCCGGCAGCGGACCACCGGCGCCGACGACGGTGGCCATCGCGCCGCCGAGGCGGTAGGTGACCGTGCCCGGGGGCACGCCGGGCAGGGCGAGCGGCGGGGTGGAGCGGATCTCGATGGCGTCGGCCGAGCCGCCTCCCGCCAACGGTTCGGCGCCGACACGGCGGACCACCAGCCCCGCTTTCGCCAGGGTGGCGTCGAGGCTGTCGGCGCCGGGCGGGCCGGCGGTGGCGCCCGCCGCTCGTACGCCATCGGGACCGACCTCGGCGGCCACGTCGCCAACCCGAACGCCGCTCACCACGGTCCGGGTCTGCAGGGTCGGTTCACTCGCACCCGGGGCGAGCCTGGCGACGGCCTCGCTGCGGACGGAACCGATCGACAGCACGCCGCCGTAGCGGGCGCCTTGGACGACCGAGACGGCCCGGGCGACGACCGTCCCGTCGCCTTCGATGTTCACGGCCGCATCCGCCACCGACGCCGCCGCCGAGGCTGTCTCGCCCGCCGACGACCCTCCCGCCGCCCGGGCGGCGGCTTCCCGCTCGGCAGCGCGGGCCGACATGTCATAGCCCGGGCCGCGGGCGGTGTTCGCCGGATCGACCGGATGCTCGGCCGACACGTAGAACGGATAGGGCGGGAACGGCGGCAGCCCGGCGGCGTCGGTCGCCTGCCGGTTGGTGATAGCCGTGTCGCCGGGGTAGAGCGTGGAAGCGAAGGCGCTGCTGGTTACCGAGCCGACTTGCGCCTGAGCGAGCGGCGCGGCACCGTCGGCCAGCGTCTCGAGGACCAGGAACCGCGGCACCGTGTAGGTGGCCCGGACACCCTGGGCGACAGCCGTCGCCAGGAACGCCCGCCCGGCCGGTGCGCTGCCCGCCGGGGCGCTGGTCAAGCAGACCGCCCAGGCCGCCACGGCGGCCGCGGCGCGGACGGGACCAGCTCGATGTCGCCTCATCGCTCCCCCCGGCGACCCACAACCCACAGGGTGACCTGGCGGTCATATGACCGAGTGGTCATAACGATAAGAGTGCCGCTCTCGGACTGTCAAGGGGCGCAGGGACCGGAAAACGTGCTGACTATGACCGGCCGGTCATGTAGCATGGCGCTGCAAAGGAGGTCGTTGTGCCCAAGGACACGTGGTGGAACCTGCCGGCCGACAAGCGGGAGCGGGTGACCCGGGCCGCCATGGCCGAGTTCGGTGCCCGGGGCTTCTCGGTGGGGAGCTTGAACGTCGTGGCCCGGGAGGCCGGGATCTCCAAGGGTTCGCTGTTCCAGTACTTCGAGGACAAGCTCGACCTGTTCCGCTGGGTGTGCGTCGAGGCGGCCAGCCGGGCGGTCGACGCCACGCTGGAGGGCGTCGACCCCGACGGTGATCAGCCGTTCTTCAAGAGCATGCGCCGAGTAGTACTCAACCTGATGCGGTTCTTCCGGTCCCACCCGCTGGAACGGGGCATCGCCCACGCCGCCCAGAACGAGATCGATCCCGACGCCTGGGCGGCGGTCCGCTCGGTGAGCAACGCGCATTTCGTGGAAGCCTTCCGGCCCCTGGTCAAGCGGGCGGCCGACCGGGGGGAGCTGCGCCGCGGGGTGAACCGCGACGAGCTGGTGGCCATGATGATCCTGCTGCTGCGCCATCTGAACGTGGCCCCCTTCTACCCCCACGTGGACCCAGTCCTCGGCCTCTACGAGAAGACACCGGCCGAAGCGGAGAGGTCGGCCCTCAGCCTCATCGGGGCGCTGGAACGGGCCTACGGCCGGCCCCGCGTTTGAACCCGTCGGCTCCAGCCGGGACGCGCTGTCCCAGGCCGATCTTCGGCCCGGATCACGACCTGTTCCGGGACAGCTTCGCCCGGTTCGTGGCCAAGGAGATCGCCCCGCACCACGCCCGCTTCGAGCAGCAAGGCCGGGTCGACAAGGCGAGGTTCCGGGCCGCCGGAGCGCAGGGGTTCCTGGGCTTCGCCGTTCCGGTGGAGTTCGGCGGCGGTGGGGTCGACGACTTCCGCTATCACGCCATCATCACCGAGGAGGTCAGCCGGGCCGGGTGCATCGGCTCGGGACTGTGCCTGTCGCTCCACAACGACATCGCCACGCCGTACTTCCTGGCCTACGCCACCGACGAGCAACGTCGCCGCTGGCTACCGGGCATCGCCTCGGGGACGTTGATGACCGCCATCGCCATGACCGAACCCGACACCGGCTCCGATTTGGCCGCCATCCGGACCCGAGCCGTCCGGGACGGCGACCGGTACGTCCTCAATGGCGCCAAGACCTTCATCACCCACGGACTCAACAGCGACCTGGCCGAGATGAAGACCGAACTCGACATCGCCCAGGTCTTCCTCGACGACATGCTCGCCCGCCACGTCGAACGGGGCCTCACCGCCGTGGAAGCAGCCGAGGTGAAGTGGTGGACGACGGAACTCCAGCACCGGGTCGTCGACCGCTGCCTACAGCTCCACGGCGGCTATGGCTACACGCTCGAGTCGCCCATCGCCCGGGCCTACTGCGACAGCCGAGGCCAGACGATCTACGCCGGCACCACCGAGATCATGAAGGATATCGTCGGCTGTTCCCTGGGACTCTGAACGGAAGAGCCGGACCGGAACGTTCCGAGGTCACCCGTCCGACTGGTGGTCCAGGCCGGTGGCGATGAGCTCGCCGACCCGGCGGGGAACCTCGACGAGCATGGGAAAGGCAACGCTGCGCAGCGGGAGACGGACGTGGCGACGCCCGTCCTCGATGGCAGCCACCACCCGGGAGGCCACCTGCTCGACGGGAATGTCGGGCAGCAGCCCGAGGCGTTCGAAGCGGCCGAACCAGCGGGCGGTCGGCCCGTAGTCGTAGAGACTCTTCACCATGTCGGTGCGGACGATGCCGATCTGGACCAGCGTGGTGGCCACCGGCAGGCCCCGCAGTTCGGCCCGCAACCCGGCCGTCAGGTGGCTGAGCCCGGCCTTGGAGGACGTGTACGGCAGCAGCCCCGGAGCCGTCATCAGGCCGGCCAGCGAAGAGACGTTGACGATGTGGCCACCGCCCCGCCGCACCATGCCGGGGATGGCCTGCCGGGCCAGTTCGGCCGGCGTCATCAGGTTCACCTGGTACAGCTCCCGAATCTGCTCGGGAGCGAGATCGACGAACCGGCCGGCATGGACGACGCCGGCGTTGTTGACCAGCACGTCGAGCGGCCCGTCACGCTCCACCCGGGCGACGAACCCGTCCACCTGGCCCGGATCGGCCAGGTCAACGGCATAGGCGCCGCCGGACAGATCGGCGGCCAGCTTCTCCAGCGCCTCCCGGTTGCGGGCGGCCAACGCCACGCTGGCCCCGGCGGCGGCGCAGGCCCGGGCGATGGCCGCCCCGATCCCCCGGCTGGCCCCGGTGACCAGCACCCGCCGCCCCGCCAGTCTCATGACCCCTCCTCGATGACCGTGACCGTCCCCCGGTCCCCGTCGACCTCCACCAGCGACCCGTCCGGGATCCGCCGGGTGGCGTCGGTGACCGAGACCACGCAGGGGATACCGAGCTCCCGGGAGGCGATGACGGCGTGGCTCACCACCGCCCCCACGTCGACCACCACCGCCGCGGCGGCCAGGAACAGCGGCGTCCACGAGGGATCGGTCATCGGTGCGACGAGGACGTCGCCGGCGCCGAGACCCCGGGGATCGCCGGGGTCGGTCACCACCCGGGCCCGGCCCCGGGCCGTGCCGCCACAGCCGGCGATCCCCTGCAGACGGCTCCCGCCGGCCAGCGGCTCAGCCGAGCGGCCCCGGCTGGCCCACGTCTCCACCGGGGGCGGCTCCCCTTCGAAGAGAAAGGGCGGTACCAGGCTCCGCAGCCGTTCGTAGTGGCGGCGCCGCTCCTCCAGCGTGACGAGGTGGACGGCGGGGTCAGCCACGTACTCCTCCAGTTCGCCCAGCGTCAGCAGGCAGGTGGCGGCCAGATCGTCGATGCCGCCCCGGGCCGCCGCCCGCCGGGCCAGTTCCCGCTGCGCCTTGCGAACTTCGTGCTGGGCCAGGATGAGCGTCGTCTTCTGCCGCTCCCGCCCCCGGGCATGCACGGCCGCTGACCGCAACGCCCGGTCGAAGACGAACCGGTCCGGGGCCCGCAGCCGGGAGCGCACCTCGGCGGCCGCCTTGGTCCGGGCCGCCTCCAGCCGCCGCTGCCCGAGGGAGGGGTCGTGGGCCGGGTCGGCCCGGCGGAGCCGGTCGATCACGGCGTAGGCCAACTCCGGCCGCAGCTCCCAGGTGTCGGCGGCGAAGTTCCACTCGTCCGGCCCCCGGAAGCCGAACTCCTCCAGGAACCGGCCGAAGCCGCGGTTGAACTCTGCCGCTTCCGGCAAGGCAGCCAGCCGGTCGCCCACACCCTTCACCCCGTCGTCGAAGGCGGCGTCGACGTCAGGGACCGCCGCCGCCAGCCGGCCCAGTTCCCACAGAGCCCGGGCCGGGGCCGCCGACTCGACGTCACCGATCCCACCGAGCAGGGCGATGTGATGCTCGGCCAGCCCCGCCTTGGCACAGAGGTCTGCGAGCAGCCCGGCCAGCAGCGAAGCCAGGAACGTCGTCAGGGCGTGGCGGCGGAACAACGCCTGGAACAACGGCGGATAGCTCCGGATGTAGGCGAACAACGCCTCGTTCGGAGCGTCGGCCGCCGGCCGGCCGGCCACGAACCGCTCCGCCGCCGCCCGGTCGGCGTCGAGGGCCGGCAGCGCCGTGGTTCGCAAGGCCCGCAGCACCGTGCGACCGAGCCGCAGCGTCGCCGGCCAATGCCGGTCGCCCGGCCGGGGCCGGTACGGCGGAGCGTCCGACTCGCCGAAGAACTGGGCGTCGATCGCCTCCACGGTGGCGCCCGGCGCCCGCACCCCCAGCATCCGGATGTAGCTGGCGTTGATGTAGGTGTAGCCGCCGAACACACCGATGACGACCCATTCCTCGGCGCCGAAGTCGCCCGGAGCCACCAGCCCGAAGTCGGCATACGCCTCCCGCCAACCCCGCTCGGCCGCCCGCAGCGACACCTCGAACAGGAACGGATTCATGACCTCGGGGAGGACCTCACCGACGTTGCCCCGGCTGTAGAGCGGCCAGCGCCGGCTCGGTTCGGTGTCCACCAGCCACCGCCCAGCCCGGGTATCAGTGCCCATCCGTCCCCCTCCTTGACGCCTTCCCCGGCCCGCGCCCATTATGACCACATGGTCATACGACCGGGCGGTCATGTCAAGGGACCCGGAAGTCACCACGCCGGCACTGAGGAGCGGCCCCAGCCCCCCACCGGCCGCACTCCGGTCACCGACTGGGCCACCGACTTCGACCACCAGGACCCCGCCTGGACCGCCGATCCCTACCCCATCTGGGACGAGCTGCGCACACGGTGCCCACTGGCCCGCAGCCAACGGTTCGGCACGACCTGGCTGCCCACCACCCACGCCATGATCAGCGCCGTCGCCTATGACACCGAGCACTTCTCCTCCTGCCAGGTGACCGTGCGCGAACCCGGTTCCGAGCACTACCACTCACCGCCGATCACCTCCGACCCGCCGGAGCACGGCCCTGTCCGCCGCCTGCTCACTCCGGCCTTCTCCCCCCAAGCGGTCGCCCCCTTCGAGCCGGTCACCCGCCACATCTGCACCGAGCTGCTCGACGCCATCTGCCCCAAAGGACGCGCCGACGCCGCCACCGAGTACGCCCAGCACATCCCCGTCCGGGTCATCGCCAACCTCCTCGGCGTCCCCGCCTCCGACGGCGACCTGTTCCGCCACTGGCTCCACGTGCTCTTCGAGATCGCCCCCGGCAACCCCCGGGCCCGGGACGCCGCCATGGTCGAGATCGAGGAGTACTTCCGCGCCGCCATCGCCGCCCACCGCCGTGCCGGCCACGACGACCTGATCTGCTCTCTCCTCGCCGCCGAGCTCGGCGGCGAGGAGCTCAGCGAAGCGCACATCCTCGGCACGTTGCGGATCTTGCTCCTCGCCGGGGTCGACACCACTTGGAGCGCCATCGGCGCCAGCCTCTGGCATCTCGCCCGTCATCCCGACGACCGCCACCGGCTCGTCGAGCATCCCGGGCTCTTCGCCACCGCCACCGAAGAACTCCTCCGGGCCTACGCCCCCGTCACCATGGCCCGCCTCGTCGTCAAAGAAGTCGAACTCGACGGCCACGTCCTTCAGCCCGGGGACCAGATCCTCCTGCCGTTCCCCGCCGCCAACCGGGACCCAGCCGCCTTCCCCGACGCCCACCGGGTCATCCTCGACCGCACGGAGAACCGCCACGTCGCCTTCGGTCTCGGCATCCACCGCTGCCTCGGCTCCCACCTCGCCCGCCTCGAGCTCCGCATCGCCCTCCAGGAATGGCTGGCCCGCATCCCCGAATTCAGCCTCGAAGACCCCGCCGCCGTCGTCTGGTCCACCGGCCAAGTCCGAGGCCCCCGCGCCCTCCCCGTCGTCTTCGGCCCCTGAGACGGGGCCATGGACTTCAACGTCGCCGCCGTCCACCAGGCCATCGGCGCCGCCCTCGGCGACCGGGAATGCATCGTCACCCCCACCCGCCGCCTCCGCTGGGCCGACTTCGTCGGCCGCAGCCGCCGGCTGGCCAATCACCTCCACCAGGTTGGGCTCGGAAGCCACCAACCCCGAGACCGGCTCGCCCGCCACCAATCCGGCCAGGACCATCTCGCCGTCTACCTACACAACAGCCCCGAGTACCTCGAGGCCGTAGCCGGCGCGTTCGCCGCCCGGGTCGCCCCGTTCAACGTCAACTGGCGCTACCTCGCCGGCGAGCTCCGCTCCCTCCTCTCAGCCACCCGACCCCGGGCCCTCGTCTACCACGGCGCCTTCGCTCCTCGCCTCGCCGAAGCGCTCGACGGCCTGACCGGCGTCGATGTCCTCCTCCAGGTCGACGACGGCAGCCAACAGCCGCTCCTGCCTGGCGCCGTCGACTACGAAGCGGCCCTCGCCGCCTCCTCCGACGACCTGCCACCCTGCGCCGACGGCTGGTCCCCCGACGATCTCTACATCATCTGCACCGGCGGCACCACCGGAACCCCCAAAGCCGTCCTCTGGCACCAGGCCGACGCCTTCGTCGCACTCTTTGGCGGCCACCACGGCCCCGACCGCCGAGAATGGAACAACCCTGACGAACTCGTCGCCACCCTCCGAGAGACCACCCCCGAAGTCTGGCTCCCCGCCGCCCCGTTCATGCACGGCGTCGGCCAATGGATGGCCTTCCAAGCCCTCCACGCCGGCCACACCGTCGTCATTCCCGGCGTCATCTCCCGCTTCGACCCCGACGATGCCCTACGCAGGATCGAACAGGAGCGCGTGACCTGCATGATGATCGTCGGGGACGCGTTCGCCCGCCCGCTCCTCGACGCACTCGGCACCCGGCGATACGACCTCTCGTCGCTCCGGACGCTGCGCTCCGGCGGGGCAGCCCTCAGTACGATCGCCCGGAGCGAGCTCCGGCGACACCTGCCGGGCGTGTCCATCGTCGAATCCATGGGATCGTCGGAGTCCGGCAGCCTCGGCCGCAACACCACCGACAACGACACCGGCGCCGGCGGCGCAGCGCCCGGCGTCTTTGACCCCGCCCCCGGCACCGTCGTCGTCAACGAAGGGCGCAACGACATCCTCGCACCCGGCGACGACACCATCGGCTGGCTTGCCACCACCGGCCGCGGCCGCATTCCCCTCGGCTACCTCGGCGACCCTGACCGCACCGCCACCACCTTCCCGGTGATCGGCGGCGTCCGCATGGCCATCCCCGGCGACCGGGCCCGCTACAACCACGACGGCACCATCACCGTTCTCGGCCGGGACGCCGCCGTCATCAACACCGGCGGAGAAAAAGTCTTTGCCGAGGAGGTCGAAGCCGTCCTCCTCGACCAGCCAGAAGTACGCGACGCCGTCGTCTGTGGACGCCCCAGTCAGCGATGGGGCAGCGAGATCATCGCCCTCGTCCAACTGGCTCCCGGCTACGACGCCCTCGACACCGACCGACTGCTCGACCGAGCCGCCCGCCGGCTCGCCCGCTACAAACTCCCCAAAGAAATCATCGTCCTCGACGAGATTGCCCGCAGCCCAGCGGGCAAACCGGACTACCGCTGGGCCCGAGAGGTCGCCGGCCGAACCTCGGGCGCGCAGCATCAGCACCACACATCGGCGGCAGACATCCGTTGGTGTCCAAGTCGAGCCGAAGGCCGAGACCACTGAGCCAACGGTTCTGCGCCGGAGGTTTCAGCGGCTCGGCAGCCCGAGAAACTTGCGAAGCCGGGCCGGCCGGAAGCTGAACACCGCTGAGCCCGGTTCGGGTTCAGGGAAGCCGTCGATCAGCCGAAGGAGATCGCCCCGGCGTGTCGGATCGTCCGCCGCCTGCCTCGGGGTGACTCCACCCAGTGCCGGAACGGACTCGTCCAGCCAGCGCCGTTCCATCTCATCTTGGAGCTGAGCCACGATCTGGAGCCCGGATCCCAAGAGGTGAATCGAGGCGATAGGCATTGGCGGCGCCTATTCAGAGGACTACTCGAGCCTCTGGAGGCTCTTAGCCTCGATCCACCGTCTGACCGGGGTGGACGGGCGTCGTTGAGGGGCTGAGGTCCGCGAAAAGTGCCTCCCTGCAAGGGAAGATCGGGTTTG
>Ga0070741_10008105_pt1 | contig 21289 bp, 19 predicted proteins | sample Coa_R1_4_FD_66440 | JGI IMG/M metagenome (GOLD analysis project Ga0070741, IMG submission 66440) | Surface soil microbial communities from Centralia Pennsylvania, which are recovering from an underground coalmine fire - Coalmine... | ecosystem: Environmental > Terrestrial > Soil > Unclassified ...
GAGGTGCGGGACCGGGTGTCGGTGGAGGTGAAGCCGCCCAGTGCGGACCCGGAGGAGGACCGGTGGCGGCTGTACCAGGCGCTGGCGGGATTTCTGAAGAACGCGAGCAGCGTTCAGCCGCTGTTGATCGTGCTGGAGGACCTGCACTGGGCGGACCGGGGGACGCTGGACCTGCTGGTGTTTCTGGCGCGGCAGCTTAGCGGGGCACGGCTCTTGATCGTGGGGAACTATCGGGACGTGGAGGTGGACCGGGCGCACCCGCTGTCCGGTGCGTTGGCGGAGCTGAGGCGGGGCTCGGCGTTTCTGCGGGTGCCGCTGCGGGGGCTGACGGCGGACGAGGTGCATCGGATGATGGGGGCCATCGCCGGGCAGGAGGTGAGCTGGAGCCTGGCGGAGGCGGTGCATCGGCAGACGGAGGGGAACCCGCTGTTCGTGCAGGAGGTGCTGCGGTATCTGGCGGAGGAGGGGCTCGTCCGGCGGGAGGAGGGGCACTGGCAGCGGACGGCGGCGTTGGAGGAGCACATTCCCGAGGGGCTGCGGGATGTGATTGGGAAACGGCTGTCGCGGCTGGGGGAGAAGGCGAACCAGGTGCTGTCGGTGGCGAGTGTGATCGGGCGGGAGTTTCGGTTGGATGTGCTCCAGCGGGTGGCGGGCGTGGGCGAGGACGAAGTGGTGTCGGCGCTGGAAGAGGCGCAGGGTCGGGCGGTGATCGAGGAGCGGCACGCGCCGGGCTCGGTGGGGTTTCGGTTCACCCACGCGTTCTTTCGGCAGACGCTGTACGAGGAGATCTTCGTGCCGAGGAGGATCCGGCTGCACCAGCAGGTGGGGCGAGCGTTGGAGGAGACCTACGGCAGGCGGATCGAGGAGCACGCGGCGGAGCTGGCGGAGCACTTCTCGCAGAGCACGGAGCCGGCGGACCTGGTGAAGGCGCTGCAATACTCGGAGCTGGCGGCGCAGCGGGCGATGCAGGTGTTTGCGTACGCGGAGGCGGTGCAGCACATCGAGCAAGCCCTGCGGACGCAGGAGGTGCTCGACCCGGACGACAAGCAGAAGCGGTGCGACCTGCTGTTGGCCCAGGCCGAGGCCATGCTGCCGCTGGAGGCGCCACAGCGGATTGCCTCCACTGTGGCGGAGGAGGCGTTTGGGCTAGCGGTAACCTGCGCTGATGCGCGGAGAGCCGCACGCGCATCGATCATCGCGCTCGAGGCCCTCTGGCGACAGAGCCGCGGAAGCACGGTCGCTGTTGAATTGTCTCGAGACGCGATGCAACAATGGGCAGCCCGCGCCGATGCCCACGCAGAGACGGGAACTGCGGATCGCGTGTACGCGGACGTGTATCTGGGCATCCCGGGCCTCTCGTCGTCCGGCCCTGCTGCTGCGCATCAGTACCTGCGTCGGGCGGTGGAGCGGGCGCAGTCCCTTGGGGATAACGGTCTCATCTTCGCGGCCTCCGGATGGGCTCTTTCGCGGCTGTCGGCGCTGCGCGACTGGCCGCTCGTCGACCGAATCGCAAAAGACATTCGGGATCGGCCGCGGGATGGCGCTCGCAGTCAAGATCTGGGCCAGTGCTTGTACTACGGCGGCCATCGACTGCTCGTCGGCGGGGACCGCGCCGGGGCGGAAACCCTCTGGGGTGAGTTCGCACAGCTTGCGGATCGCATTCATGACGCGACGCAGGTTATCCAGGCGAGACTGGTCTCATGTGACCTTTTGTGTTTGGACGGTCGATTGGAGGATGCCCTCGCCGCTCATCGGTCCGCGGCAACCCTAGCCGAGGAGTTCGGGTTCGCACCGTTTTCGCCGTCACCGCGCGTGCAATTCCTGCTCGGCCGGCTGACCCCCGAGGGAGTGGATGAGGCCCGGACCGATAGCCGGCCAGGCCAAGCCGTTCGGGCTCTGCTTCTCGCATACCTGGGGCTCCACGATGAGTCGCGTTTGCTGCGCGAGAAATTTGGCGACGTCGGCGCCGACGAGGATGAGACAGCGGCATGGATCCTCGCCTTCCTGCTCGAGGCGGCGACTCTCGAAGCCGATCGCAGTGCGGCGCGTAAGATCGCTCGCCGGCTCCGCGCGGTTTCCGGAACGATTTGCTTCTTTTCTGTCGGGTTCCATTTCAGTATTGCCCGCCTCATCGGCGATGCCGCTGCGCTCGAGGGGGAAGCTGACGAGGCGCTAGCGTATTACAGGCAGGCGCTCGACGTCAGCGCACGCGCGCGAATTCGCCCAGAGGCGGCCATTACCAGGCTTCATCTGGCCGAGCTGTTGTTAGAGGGGTCTTCGGAGGAGCAAGCGGAGGCACAGGGCCACCTCGACTTCGCCATCGAAGAGTTCCGCACGATGAAGATGCAGCCGTCGCTCGAGCGCGCGCTCCGCCACAAGGGCTTGCTCCACGCTTGACCGTTCCTCCGATGGGTACGATGCAGAGGGTGGCTTCAGGGGAAATATGCGCAAGCTGCTCAAGGTTGTTGTCGAGAAACACGATGACGGCTACGTCGCGTATCCGCTCGGCGTCAAGGGCGTCGTCGTGGGCGAGGGCGACACGTATGAAGAGGCGCTGGCAGATGTGACGTCCGCACTTCGATTCCATGTGGAGAGCTTCGGCGCTGGCGTGCTGGGTCCCGGACGAACGAGTGGGTCGCGATGACTCTGCCGTCGACCATACGCGAGGTCGCGTTCGCCCCTCCGGTATAGCCTGTCCGTCCTTGGAGATAAGCGTCGCACGCACGTTCTCGATGGACGCCCCGCTGGCAGCTTGCTGGAACACGGGCTGACAGCGGTTGAGCGACTCCGGATGGATGATGTCCCAGACGCGGAGCCGCTCCACCTCTTCCTGGGTGTAACCGAGCTTGTTCCTGGGTGTAACCGAGCTTGGTAAGCCATGCGTGGTTGACGAATTCGAAGCTTCCATCCGGACGGCAGCGCTGAATCATGTCGGATGCGTTCTCGATGACTGCCCGGTAGCGCTCTTCACTCTCACGGAGGCGACCCTCGACGCTGTCCTGGGGGGATGACATGCGATCTCCATCCGCGAGAACCGGGCAAACTCGGCGCCTCGCGCAACCGGTCGGCTTCGAGCCGAGTCGTCGAGGCCCGCGCAGCGCCCGGTTCGCGCACTTTGGTGCAGTGGAGCGAAACACGTGGCAGCGCCCTGCCGTCGGCGCCACCGCTCTGTCACCCCGCGGATCCGCCGGCGACGGTAATCGCGCAGCGCGGGCCCTAAAATGTTGGCTGCCGCGCGCCCATTCGATGACGTAAGGAAGTGCTCCACTATGATGCGTGAGAATCCCCTGAAGGCGAAGCTGAAGTCCGGGCAGACCATCATCGGCGCGTTCCATCCGATTCCGGCTCCGGCCGTCGTCGAGATCTACGGTATGGTCGGGTTCGACTACGTGATCGTCGACGCGGAGCATGGCCCGTCGTCGGTGGAGACCCTCGAGGCGCAGGTTCGCGCCGCCGACGCCGTGAATCTCCCGGTCGTGGTTCGCATCGCCGAGAACACGCCCCAGAACATCCTTCGTCATCTCGATACCGGCGTGCTCGGTGTACAGCTCCCCATGGTGAACACGGCGGAGCAGGCGCGCGCCGTGGTCTCCGCCGTCAAATACCCGCCCGTCGGCAGGCGGGGCCTGGCCGGCGTCCGTGCAAACGGATTCGGGCTTCTGGGGAGCCTCGGCGACTACACGCGTCTCGCCAACGCCAACATGCTCGTCTCTGTCCAGCTCGAGACGCAGGAGGCGATCGATCACCTGGACGAGATCGTAAAGGTCGAGGGGGTCGACCTCGTCTTCATCGGACCCAACGACCTCGCCACGAGTCTCGGCTATCCTGGGGAGTCGTCCCACCCGAAGGTGCTGGAGGTGATTGACAGCCTCGTGAAGCGCATTCACGCGGCGGGGCTCGCGTCGGGCATCACGGCCTACGACAGCGCGGGGATCGCCCGGGCCAAGGAGTGGAAGATCCAATTCATCCTGGGGGGCACGATCCCGCTCCTCATCTCCGCCTCGCGCGCCTACTTGAAGGAAGTCCGCGGCAGCGCGTGACCGCGTCGTGCGGTATATTGGCCGGAACAGCACGGTCCGAGAGGAGGAGCTGAGATGCCGCGAGTCGGGGGGCTGAGCCACATCGTCCTGCACGTCGAAGACGTGGACAAAATGGTCGCGTTCTATCGCGACGTTCTCGGGCTGACCGTCCATCAGGGCCATCGTGATCCGCGTGGCCTCGTGTTTCTCACGTCGAACCCCGAGACCGACGACCACGAGATCGCGTTTGCCCGCGGGCGCGAGGGGAGCGCCAAGATCATCGCCCACATCGCGTTTCGCGTCCCGAGCCCGGCGGACGTGAAGGCCTTCTACGACCAGTTCGTTCGCATGGGCGTTCCCATCGACCACACGGTGAGCCATTCGTACGTGACCGAGGGGAACACGGTGTCCTGCTACTTCCTCGATCCCGAAGGGAATCGACTCGAGGTTTTTGCCGTCGTCCGCGAGCGCAACGAAAGCGATCTGGGGAATCACCCGCTCGACCTCGATCAGGATCTGGACGCGATCATCGCCCAAGCGAGCGGGCTATCAGCCGCGGCGCGGTAGCGGGGCGACTGCGTCCGTGCCAAGAGCGTGCGAAGACACGCGTCTGTCATCCTGAGCGAAGCGAAGGAATCTCATCACGAGCGGACAGGGCCTCCAAGATTCTTCGGCCTACCGGCTCGGAACGACGTCGCTTCGCAGGCTCTGAGCCTGTCGAAGCGCGGACACTGGGTCGCGGTCCTTCTACCCGCGCGCCACGCTAACGCGGGGGTGGCGTGGCTTTCCCACGATCAGGTGGAGCGTCAGCCCGACGCTCACGAGCCCCGCCACGATCAGATAGAGCGCCGTGTAGCTCCCGGTCCGGTCCAGGAGGGCGGCCAGAAGGAGCGGGACGACGGCGGTGCTCAAGCCCTGCAGAATCTGGCCGGTCCCGATGATCGAGCCGATGGCCTTGCGGCCAAAGTACTCCGGCCAGATTTGCAGCTGCAGCACCAGGTTGCCGCCGAGCCCCAGGCCGAGCACACCCGCCGCCACAAACGCCCAGATCTCGCCCTCCGCGAGCGCCAGCAGCAGGCTCGCGCAGAGGAGCAGGCACCCCCATAGCACGACGACCCACCGAATGCTCGGAATCCGTCCGGTGAAGGGCGCCCAGAACACGAGCCGTGAGAAGACCTGCATCGCGCTCACGGTGCTGATGGCGGTCGCCGCCATGGACGGCTCCATCCCCTTGCTTCCGAGGTAGGAGAACATGAAGACGATGGAGGTGTTGGGCGCAAGCAGGATGAGCGCCATGCCAGCCGCCACCATCCAGAACGCCCGGCTGTGAATCGCCTCGCGCGCGCTCCAGTCCTCCGCCGAGGCCCCAATCGTCGGCAAGCGCGTCGGCGCCGCGTCTCCGGGTTGACTCGGATCGGTCTCGTCGCCGTCCGGGCGAAGCCCGATGTCTTCCGGTCGCCGTCGCACGATGAGGAGCGCGGGGGCGAGCCCCAGCGCGACCGACACGAGCGCGAGCGCGAGCCAGCCGCTTCGCCAGCCGGCGGTCCCGACGACGGCGGCAATCACCGGTGGGAGGACGAAGTTTGCAACCGGCGGTCCCATCGCCGCGGTCCCATAGGCCACCGATCGACGGCGAACGAACCAGTTCGCGATCATGGCGCCGGGAATCACACTCTGGAGCGCAGATCGCGCGGCCCCGCCAACGATGCCGAAGGCTGCGTAGAACTGCCACGGCTGCTCCACGGTGCCGCAGACCCCGAGCGCAAGGCCCATCAGAATGACGCTCGCGCTGAGCACGAGGCGCGGGCCGCGCCAGTCGACGATCCGCCCGAGGAGCGGCCCCACCAGCGCCGCGGTGATGGAGCTCAGGCTGGAGGCGACGACGATCGTGCTCCTCGGCCACCCGAGATCGGACCCCATGGCCGGCAGGAAGATGCTGAAGGTGAAGCCTCCGGTGCTCGCCTGGATGAAGAGGCTGAGGAAGGCCGTCCCAGCGATGTACCAGCCGTAAAAGGGGTGACGAATTCGAATCGGCAGTCCCGAATGGAAAGGCCGTTACTGCAGGCGCGTCGACCCAAACCAATGGTCGATGTAATAGTCCTCGGACAGGCTGGAAATGGCTACCCCGCGATTCTCGTCAACCGCGTGGATGAACTGTCCATTTCCGATGTAGATGCCGTCGTGGGACAGCCCCTGCTCGTACGTGTCCTTAAAAAATACGAGGTCGCCCGGCTGGAGCGGGCCAGTCGGGTGACTACCCGCATCATACTGGCCGAAGACGTCGCGCGGGACGTTCCGGCCCGCCTGTGCCTCCACGAACTGGACGAACCCCGAGCAGTCGAAGCCGGAAGGCGCGTCCCCGCCGTACTCGTACGGCGATCCAATGAGCTGCATGGCAATCTGCACTTCGGCGGGCGCGGCGCCACGGTTCAGGATCGCCGTGCCGGTTGTCGGGCGCCGAAGCGAGGCGACGGGTCCAGCACCGGTCGATGCGATCGTGACGCCGTGGTCGGACCCACGCGGAGCCGCGGCGGTCGACGCGGAGGGAATGGTTCGCATGATCGTCGGCGGGGCCTGCGCTGCCGGCGCCAGGCTCGCCGTGGCTGGTCCAGCGTCGGCGATTCGACCGACGACTCCGGCCGACGCCCCCGCCTGCGGTGCCGCGGAGGTGCTCGCCGGCGCCGCAGCCTGCGGAGAGGCCAGGGGCACCGCGAGCCGCTGGCCGACGTCCAGAGTGTCGGGGTCCGCCAGCCCGTTCGCCTCGACGATGGCCGACGGGGTCGTCCCGAATCGCTGGGCAATGGCGTACAGCGTGTCGCCCGTTTGAACCACGTATGTCGCCGATGCGCCCTCGCGCGCCGGGGCGGGACCCGGAGGAGTGGCAAGCGGAACGTGCTGGGCGTGCGACTGGATCGGCGGAGCCTGCGACTGATCGACCCCCTGCGGAAGCCGGAGGATCGTCCCAGGGTAAATCGTGTCGGCATCGGATAGCTGGTTCAGAGATACGATGACGTCCACGGTCACGCCAGCGCGATCGGCGATGCCGCCGAGGGTGTCCCCCTCCTGCACCGTGTAGGAGGTTGGCCGGCGCGGCGTGTCGTCTGCCCGCGCGGTGGCGAGCGGTCCCAGCGCAACGATTGCCGCGAAGGCGGCGCAAATCCACCGAACCGTCGGTAACGCTCCGGTTACAGGATGGCGCCATAGTACGCCGCGGGTGGTGGGCGCGTCTCCGCTCAGAAGGGGGAAAGTGTCTCAATTACGCCACGGATTTGTCCGGTGACTCATCCGGCGCGAGCGAAATGATCGGCAATGACGTGCGCGATGGCGCACGTTACGCCGCGTGCCATGGGGAGGTGCAGGAACTCATTGGGGCCGTGGGCGTTCGACTCCGGTCCCAGAACCCCAGTGATAAAGAACTGGGCGGCGGGGAACTTCTCGCCCAGCATCGCCATGAAGGGAATCGTCCCGCCCTCGCCCATGTAGGCGGCCTCTCGCCCCCAGAACGCTCGCGAGGCGCGGTCCACCGACGCCGTAAGCCACGGCTCGCTGGGCGGCGCACACCAACCCGCGGCCGGCTGTTCGGGCTCGAAGGTCACGTGGGCGCCGTAGGGTGGGTCGGCCTCGAGTATCTCCTTCAACCGGGCGCTCGCGCGATCCGCGTCGCAGAGCGGCGGGATCCGCATCGAGATCTTCACCGCCGTGCGCGGACGGAGGACGTTTCCCGCGCTCTCCAATGAGGGTATGCCTGCCGCGCCGGTGATGGAGAGGGTCGGCCGCCACGTCCTGTTCAGGATCAGCTCCACGGCGTCGGGCACGACGGGTGTGACGCTGTCCAGGAGAGGGAGATCTCGAGATGGGTCGCCGAGGATGGTTGCCAGATGCCGCGCCTGCCGCCGACGCTCCTCTGGAATGTCAACGTGGAACTCCGCGGGAAGGATGGCGCCCGATCGTTCGTCCTCGATTCGACTCAGGAGCTGCCGAAGCACGCGAAAGCTCGAGGCGACCACGCCCGACGCTGATCCAGAATGGACCCCTTCGCGCAGCAGCTCGACCGATAGCGTGCCGGCGACCAGCCCGCGAAGGGACGTCGTGCCCCAGAGCTGCTCATAGTTGCCGCACCCCGAGTCGAGGCACACGACGAGGCCCGGGGACCCGATCTGGTCGGCGAGCGCATCGAGATAGTGCGGAAGGTCGACGCTGCCGCTCTCCTCGCACCCCTCGATCAGGACGACGCACCGCGCCCGCTGGGCGCCCTGCTCCGCGATGGAGCCCAGGGCGGCGACGGCCGCGAAGACCGAATACCCGTCGTCGGCTCCGCCCCGGCCGTACAGACGATCGTTCTGAAGCACGGGCGACCACGGTCCGAGACCCTCGCGCCAGCCGGCGAACTCTGGCTGCTTATCGTAGTGGCCGTAGACGAGGATGCATTCGTCCGAGTTGCCTTCGGCCTCGATGATCAGCAGCGGGGTACGACCCTCGAGGCGGACGGTCTCGACCTTCGCGCCCGGCAGGTTCTGCGATCGGACCCATTCCGAGAGCAGGGCTACGGCGCGCTCCATGTGACCGTGCGCGCGCCACTCATCATCGAACGCCGGCGACTTGTTGGGGATGGCGATGTAGTCGTGGAGAGTCGGCACGACCGAGCGCGCCCAGAGATCGTCGACGAATCGCCGGGTGGCGTGCGGGTCCATCGGTGCGCCCGTCACAGGGCTTGCGGCCCGGCTTCGCGGAGGCCGGCCCGTTCGAGCCGGGGGATCACCTCACCGGCGAAGAAGGGCAGCTCCTCGAGGTAGTTCACGAAGTTGAGGACGAGACCATCGAATCCGGCCGCGTGGAGGCGCGCCAGCTCAGCCGCGATGTCGTCCGGGTCGCCGACGGCGCAAAACGAGCCGCGCGCGAGAACGCGCCGAACGAGCGATTCCTCCCCCGTTCTGCGGTACACGCCCTCGGGGTCCGTCCGGTCGCGCGCGTCGCGGGCGTGCATCTCGGCCAGGTTCCCGACCGCCCCGGCGTCGGCGTGGGCCACGACGTAATCCGCAAACTCCGCTGCCTCGCGAGCGGAGGGTCGGCAGATTACGCCGACCGGGGTCCAGACCTGGATCGATCGGCCGGCGTCGCGTGCCTGTTGTTTCGTCTCTGCGATCCGATCGCGACTCTCCTCCGGCGAGCGTACGCCGTCGAAGTGCATGTCGGAATACCGGATGGCGAATGCCCTTCCGGCCGGCGAGCTGCCCGCGTTCATCATCAGCGGCGGCTTGCCCTCGAATGGCTGGGGGGACGCCTCGACGCCCGCCAGGCGATAGAAGGCACCGTCGAAGTCGAAGGGAGGACCGCCCGCCCAGATCCGCTGCACGATCGACCACCACTCTGCCCCCTGGGCGTACCGATCGTCGTGCTCCTTCTTCGTCACGCCGAACATCCGAAACTCGTCCTCATTCCAGCCGCACACGACGTTGACGCCGAAACGGCCCTTGCCGATGTGGTCCGCCGTCGTCATCTGTTTCGCGGCGACGACCGGATGATTCAGCGGAACGTGCACCGTCGCGAAGACGTTGATGCGTTGCGTGGCGGCCAGCAAGCCGCACGCCCACGTGATCGACTCCCAGCTCGTCCCGTTCGGGTTCGTCTCCCCGCCGTAGCCTTTCCATCGCGCGATGGGAACCATGCACTCGATGCCCAGGTCGTCGGCCATCTGGGCCAGGCGAACGTTGTTTTCCCAGCTCGTGTCCCATCGGTCGGGCGCCGTGATGTAGGATCGGCCTGAGGAACAGTTGGCGCCGAAGATGCCGAGCTTGAGGTGGTTTCCCTGGGCGAGGATAGCGTTGCGGTGGCTCATCGGAGACCCTCTCCGCGGCGGCTGGCCGACGACCCGCATAGTATCTGGTCGGGTAGATGGATACAAACCGTCTCGCCGGGCGCATTTCGGCCAATTCGCTTGACGATTCCGCCATGCGACGCCACAATGCCCTCTTATGACAGCAACTCCGACCGGAGTAAGCAGCCACTGGCTCTTTTCCGGCTTGTCGCCGGGAGACCTGGCGCCCGTCGTTTCTCAAGCCAAGGAAGTTCGTTTCCTTCCCGGGCAGGTCGTGTTTCGTGAAGGGGAAGCGGCCGACGGGCTCTACGTCGTCGTGGCCGGGCAGATCCGCGTGGCCGCGGAGAACAAGAACGGAGAGACCCAGATCGCCGTGGCCGGGCGCAACGGTATCGTAGGGGAAATGGGTGTGCTGGACGGTCAGCCGCGCTCCGGGACCGCGACGTCTGTTGGCGTCTCTGCCGCCTACTTCGTGCCTGCCGCCCCCTTCCTCGAGGTTCTCGCGCGATCGACGCTGTTGGGGATGCGGCTGTTGGCCGTTCTCGCGCGAAAGATGCGCGATACGAATTCGACGTTGGCCGATCTGGCCGGACTCGGTGGCGACGAGGCCCCCACCGAGATTCACGCCCCGTCGCGGCAGTCGCCAGGCGCGCATGCGCTCCGCCCGCGAACCGAAGTCGATGAGTATCTCACCACAGCATTGCCGATGATGGAGCGCCTCGACGAAGAGTACCGGAGCTGGATGCGCAACGCGTCGGAGGATGCGCGCACCCTGTCGCTGTCGCGCGATTCCGATGGTCAACACGCGGCGGTCTATCTCTGGCGGGTAACGAAAGACACGCGCGACTTTACTCTGATGCCCGTGCCGAAAGCCGTGCGCCGGTTTCACGAGGCATATGTTCTGTGTCTGGAAGCGCGCGAGAAGGCCGCGCAGGTCTACAAGGAGGCGGCCGAGGTCGCGCCCGTCAGGAATCCGACCGCGGGCATAGCCGAGGCGAACCGCCGCATCCTCGAAGCGGAGAGGCAGTGGACCCGCGCGTGGACCGCGCGGCAGGAGATGGAAGGCGGACTCAGCGCGACCCGGTGACCGTCGCCGTCGCCGCCAGCGGCATCGGTCGCTGCTCCGGCCGCAGAGCCGCTCGTGTCCCGGGCCACCGGGGCACCCTGGCGCGGGACCCCGGCGGCAGGATCTCGATGAAGGAGCTGGGCGATGCCGGAATGGCTCCCGTTGGTGGTGTTCCTCGCGGCAGGTGTGATCGTCACGCTCCTGGGCAACATCGTCGGTCCGCTCGTGGTTTACCGGATCCAGCTCATCGGTCGGCGGCGCTGGGCCGCGGCCCACGGCTACTCCTTCGCCGGAGCCGCTGAGGCCGCGCGATTTGTGGCGGAGCGCGACGCCCCTGGGATTTTCGGCGTGACCCGGCGCAATCGTTTTTTCGACCTTCTCCAGGCCGATACCGTCGCGGTGGTCGACTACTCCTACATTCGGGAGCTGGGCGGGGCGTGGCCGAGCGAGCGGACGGATGTTCGCCGGTCGGCGACCGTGGCGCTCGCGCCGATCGGCACCTCAGCGCCGCTCGTCCGCGTCGTGCCCTGGGGCCGTGGGAGGCTGGCCGCGCGCCTCGTGGGATCGTTCCCGCGGGTCGGCCGGGAAGCAGCGGCGCTGTTGGATACGGTAACCTCGAGCGTCGAGACGGGCGACGCGGATTTCGATGGGTACTTCCGTGTTGTCGGAGAGGATGAACAGGCCATTCGATCCTTCCTGAGCCCGGACGTGCGTGCAATCATCCTCAGCGCTCCCGGCGCCCACGTCGAGGTCACGCCGCCTTCCCTGGTGGTGTTTCAAGAAAAGATGCTCTCTTCGACCGAGCTTTCGGGCCTCGTCGACGTCGTCGAACGTCTCCGCGGCGAAATCAATCGCTCCTTCGCATGACGGGCGAGGCTCTGGGCGCCCGGCGAGCCTGGATATGACTGGCTTCGCGTCGATCCTGAACCTCGATCCCGCTGATCTGCTCGCCATCATCGTGCGAACAGCGGTCGTTTACGTCGCGCTCCTCTTCCTGCTGCGCTTGGCAGGAAAGCGGGAGCTGGGGCAGATGACTCCGTTCGATCTCGTCGTGCTGTTGATCATCTCGAACGCGGTCCAGAACGCTATGGTAGGGCCTGACACGTCGCTCACCGGTGGACTTGTTGCCGCGATTGTGCTGGTCGTGGTGAACGGCGCCGTGAACCGGCTGTTCGTTCGCTACGGCTGGCTCGGGCGCGGTGTGCTGGGGACGCCCACCCTGCTGGTGAACGACGGCGCGCTCATCCCAGAGCATTTGCGGCGGGAAGGCCTTGCCGAGTCCGAGGTGCTGCAGGCGCTTCGGGAGCACGGTGTCGAGAGCGTCGAGCAGGTGAAGATGGCGGTGCTGGAAGTTGACGGCACCATCAGCGTCGTGCCGGCCGATGCCAGAAGCAGCCGGACGCGTCGGCGCGTTCGCGGCCGGAAGCCGGCCGGATAGAGAAGTAGATTTGTCAGGGCCTCGGTGGCACCCGACGACTGCTGGCTATTACAATTCCTTGTCCCAATCGTAGAAGAACCACGTTTGCGTGATTCCTCCCTCGTGGTCCTTGACCCCCTTGAGCTTCAGCACCGGCACAACTTCCCAGTACAAGGGCATCTGCGCCAGGTCGCTCATCGCCTCGTGGACGAGCTGTTGGTACAGGGTGGTGAGGGCCCGCGGATCGAGGGTGACGTAGATCCGGTCGTAGATGGCGTCGATTGTGGGATTGACGTATGCGCCACGGTTGCCGGCGTTGTAGTTGTTCGCGGGACTCGGGATGTAGCGGGAGTCGTAGCGGCCGGCGAAGTTCTGGGCCCAGAATTGCTCCTTGTTGACGTTGGTGACGAAGAGGCCGGGATAGCCGGATTCGTACTGTCGGTTTCCGATGAGCGCCGGTGGAATGGTCGAGACGGTCGCCTCAACGCCCAGCGCCTTCCACTGGTTCGCCGCGACGGTGGCGATTTTGTCCCAGCCGATCGCCTGGTTCGCCCAAATTTCCAGATCGAATCGCTCACCGTCGCCCTCGTGCACCAGAACGCCGTCGGGTCCTTTCGCCCATCCGGCTTGTGCCAGGAGCCGGGCCGCGTCGGCCGGGTCGGATGGATACTTCGGGATGAAGCTCTCGACATCCCGACGAATCGCGTCGGTGGGCTCCACCCAGCTATCCGCCAGCGCGCCGAGTCCGCTGCTCCCGACTTCGTTGAGCCCGACCCGGTCCAATCCTTCATAGAGCGCCTGACGAACGGTCTTGACGCGCGCTCCGTTCACGGGTCGGGCGACATCCGGTCGATACTGAATCTCGAACTCGATGGGCCGTGCTGTCGAGTCGGCTCGCACCACGTTTCCCGAGCCTTCCCAACGCCGCTTCACGTCGAGCGCCGCGTCCAAATCGACGCCGGTCGGCAGGACGATGTCCACCACGCCAGAGAGGATCGCGGCGACTGCCGCTTGCGGGTCGCCGATGATCTTGACGATGACGCGATCCAACGGTGGACGACCGAGGTAGTAATCGTCGAAGCGTGAGAAGTCGATCTCGCTTCCGCGCTCCCATTGGTCGAGCTTGTATGGTCCGAGGCCAACAAATTCCGTGCTGAAGTACGGGTTGTTTACGAAGGCTCCCTGTTTATCGGTGTCGTACGACTCCTGGAGGATGTGCCGCGGAAGCGGCGTCACGCCCGCGAAGTCACCGGCGTAGTTGAGGGCCGACCATGAGATGACCATCGTCTGTGCGTCCGGAAACGCGAGCTCGCGCTGCGCGGCCACTGTGGGCGGGATCCTTTTGGGAAGGTCTTTATCTCTCGCGACGACGAATCCGAATTGAAAATCGTCGACCGTCAGCGGAGTGCCGTCGTGCCATTTGATGTTCGATCGGAGAGTCCACGTGGTCTCCATCGTTCCATCGTCGAAGACTTTCCACGTGCCGCGCTCGAACGATGGCATCTCCGCGGCCAGCAGGGGATGGTTCACAGTGCTCTTGTCCGCGTAGGTGAGCCCGTCGTTGACGATGGGAAGCACCTGTTGCGCCCCGCCAGCCGTTGTGCTGCTGGTTCCATAGCCGCCGAAATCGGCCGGCTCCCGCTGGAGCGCAATCGTGAGAATTTTTGGCGACCTAGTGGCGTGGCCGCCGGAGTCCTCATTGGACGGCGGGGCGCCCGAGGATGGCGACTGCGCACATGCCGCGATGATCACGCCGATACTCAAGAGCGCACAGTGGTTTCGTAATAGGCGGCAGCTCCGCGGCAGGCGGCAGAATCGCGGCATTGGGGCCTCCTCCGGGTCCCTCCCTGTGGGTACTGGGATCGATTCGACCGATGGCTCTCCGGCGTCCGCGGGTGGTGGCCGCGGAGCCGGCCCCGTGATCATAGTAGTGGCACGCCGCCGGCCGGTCAACGAAACCGGAGGGGCTCGCAGGCCAGCCTGCTGGAGGGGGTGCAGGATGAAGACGCGCGCGGCATTTGGTACCTTGGCTCTGGCGGCGGTCGTTGCCGGGGTTCTCCTCAGGGATGGTGAGCCGGCCCGGGGTGGGACGGCCCAACAACCCGTCGACTACGGGACACCCACGCTGCTGAACGTCGCGTTCGGGCCCGCGCAGATCTGGTCCCCTGGCGAAGAGGTCCGCGCCGATCTCTTTCGCTGCCAGCAGCGGCTGGCGTGTGTCGCGGGCGTGATGATGGCCGACGGGGCAAGCCCAGATGCCATCGCGTTCTTCCACCTCACCGGCTGGTTTCTGACGGACATTCAGGACTTCGATCCGGTTCAACTCGGCACGATCTTCGTTCCCTGGCGCGCCAACGAAAACACCCAGATGGCATTCCTGGGAGGGATGCCGGCGGTCATCTATCCCGAGCAGGCGGGGAGCGCATTGCGGCCGGAGCGAGATGCCGACTACCAGGCGATCCTGGCGGAGCACCCGGACGTGCTCTTCTGGGCGCCCGGCCCATCATTCGAGGGCGTGGAGCCCACCGACGATGGCGGCCAGCGGTTCCTGCTGAAATACCGATTGCTCGATGGGTGCCACGCGTGCGCCATCCTCGGGTGGGCGCACGCAGCATTCAAATTCGGGCCCGACGGCACGTACGAGGGCGTTCGTCTCCTGAGTGTCGAAGCAACCTGATGGCCACGGGGGGCGGGGGTTCATCCTCCGCCGCGACGTCGAGCTGACCCACTAGGTGTCGAGCGTGCTCCCCGCGAAGAGCAGCTCGTACGCCAGTGGTGCGCGGATGTGGCCCTGCTCGGCGTTGAAGCGAATGTAGGAGTCGATCGTGCGCTTGTTGGCCGTGATCCCGTACTTGAACGGGTCGCCCCACTTCTCGATCTGCTCCTCCATATGTTCGCGCAGGTAGAGCACGCCGAAGCCGGCCCGGTCGTTGAGGATGTCCGTATAGGCCATCTCTTTCGATTTCTCGAACGCCTGATAGAGCTGCATGGCCAGTTCCGGTCGCGCCCGGTCGAGCTTCTTACTCATGACCATGAGATGCACCGGCGTGTATATGCCCTCCTCGCGATAGAGCCGCTCGTCTTCGGCCTGGTAGCTGGGGAACAGGCGCCGCACGTTGGGACTCGCCTTCAGCGCGCGGATGGCTTCGCCATCGGAGATATCCGTGATCATGGCGTCGACGTCTCCATCCAGGAGCGCGTTGACGACACTCTTCTGCGGGTCGCGGAACAGCTCCGGCTCGAAGGTCCCGTCGCCCTTGCCGCCATTCTGCGGCGTCGCGTAGACGGGGAAATGATCCTTGACCCAGACGACCCAGCGCATCTTCGAGATGTCCACGCCGAACCGTTCGCGAAGGAGTCCGCGCGCCCAGATGGTCAGGGATGTGCCATACGACCGGGAGGCGACGACCTTGCCCTCCAGGTCCTTGGGGCTCTCAATGCCGCGATCGGTACGGACGAAAATGAACTGGTAGGCGCCTTTCCGCTTGGAGAAGACCGGGAGGGCAACGATCTCCCATCCCTGCTCGATGGCCTGCGGCCAGTACCCGAGGTTCAGGTCGGCGAGGCCGAAGTTGCCCTCGCGCAGGGTCGGCTCGTCCTTGTAGATCATGACCGGCGCCTGCCCGATCTGGATCTCGACCCCCTCGATGGGCACCCGTTTCTCGAGAAATGGCCGCATGATGTCGTAGGTCATACTGGGAACCTGGAGCGTGAGCTGCTTCGTCGCGGCCATTCGACTTTACCTCCGCGGGAATGCAACCGTTTCGTCAGCAGGAAGTCTACTCCCGTGGAGCGCAGGCTGGACAGGTGAGCTCCATGAGAGCATATATTCGTGATCACGAAAGGAGAGGCCAATGCCGGGCAGCGTTCGTCTGTATGCGGGGACCCATGAAGGCCTGTACGTACTGCGCGAGGGGAGCGGTGGTTGGCGCGAAGAGGCGGTTCACCTGCGGGGCGGAATTGTTGACTCCATCGGCGGTAGCCTCAAGCGGCCAGAGCGGGTGTACGCCGGCGTCGCCCACGACGGTGTGTACCGAACGGTGGATGCTGGGCGCACCTGGTCGAAAACCCTCGACGGGGACGTGCGCTCCATCGCGGTGGACCCCGGGAATGACGAGGTCGTGTATGCAGGCATGGAGCCCACCCAGCTCTATCGCAGCGACGACGGCGGCCGGAGCTGGCGTGAGGTGACGAGCCTGTTCGACATGCCCGAGGAGGTGCGCGACAACTGGTGGTCGCCGGTCTCGGGCGTCGGACACGTTCGGAGCATCTTCGTGCACGACGAGGATTCGAATCTTCTGTGTCTCGGGCTCGAACACGGCGGCATCATCCGGAGCTTCGACGGCGGGCAATCCTGGGATGACGTGAGCGGCGGCATCGACTACCTCGACATCCACCTCGTCGCCAGCGTGCCGGGGCGATTCGATCGCTACTTCGTCTCGTCCGCCCGCGGCTTTTTCACTGCGAGCGAGCCCGCCCACGGGTGGACGAGGGCCGAAAATGGGTTCACGCGGGACTACTTCCACGATTTCGTGTTCCTCGCGCCAGAATCCGAGGGGCAGAGCCCGACGATGCTCATCGCGACGGCGGACAAGTCGCCGGGCTATTGGCAGCGTCCCGAGGGCGTCTATTCCGCGCGCGCCGCGATCTTCCGGAGCGACGATTGCGCCGAGTCCTGGCGGCGGGTGGCCGAGGCACAGCCGGAGCCAATCGACGCGATGATCTCGACCCTCATCGCGCATCCCGTCGACGCGAACTCCGCGTTTGCCGGCGTGGGCGAGGTGAGCCGAGGGCATGCGCACGGCGAGGCCGGCCGCGGCTGGGTCTGGATCACGCGCGATCGGGGCGACACCTGGCGGGACCTGGGCGTTTCCCTGCCCGCGGACCGCGTCCTCTGGGCCGCGCCGGCATAGCGCAGAGCGGCGACCGTCCAGAATCGGTCAGTCGTACGCGTGCGCCGCGAAGTCCTCCGACCGAAGGGGCGCGCTCGGGTACGTGACCGGGCTGTGAGACATTCCGTTTCGCACGCACATCTCGGCGAAGCCGATGGCGATCGCCTTCGTGTTCAGGACCGGAATTCCCACTTCCCGCTGAAGGTCGCTCGGTGAGACCACGTATGGGATGAGGGCGCCGCCGAGCGGGATGATGCACTGCGGGTTCGTCTCGGCGACGAGGGCGGTCATCGTGTCCACGGCCGCGCGAAAGAGCTGGTCCTTTCGCGCGTCCATGTCCTCGCCGTACATCTCGACCGGCCGAATGTCCGTCACGAAGTCCTGCATGCCGTACGAGCGGATGATCCGCCACGTGTACGGGACGTGTCCCGCCAGGGGCACGGTGATGCCGACCTTGTCGGCCAGGTTCGTGGCGACGTGGAGGGCCGTTCGGAGGATTCCGATCACCGGGATGCGCACGGCCAGTCGGCCGGCCTCCACACCGGGATCGAAGGTGTTGCTCTGAATGACGGCGTCGTACCCACTATCCTGGGCCCAGACGGTCTTGCGGATGAGGGCCGCGGTGGCCATCGCATGATGCAAACCCGTCAGCACGCTCTGGGCCCCCATCGCGCGCATAACGCGAGCGCCCTCGAACTCGTCGGGGTAGCAGAGGTCCAGCTCGGTCCCCGGCGAGGCGTAGCCGCGGAGCAGGGCCTGGGTGCGCTCGTGGACAGCGTCGCCCCTCGGGTTTCGGGGCGATTGGTTCAGGAACATGATTCGCATAACGGCTCCTTTCGGTCTGTCGGGCCACATTGCCGACATCTTCCCGCAGCGCACCGCTCTTCGCCGTCGGGCTCAGGCGGTCTCCTCGCCGGTGGGCGGCCTGAGCGCGATTCCCAGCCCCGGCGAATCGCCGACCAGCCAATGGCCGTCGCGGATGGGAGGCGGGCCGGTGGCGTCTCCGGTGACGGCCAGGCTCTCCCCGATCTCGCACTCGGGCGAGACGCCGGGCAGGGCGGCGGCAATCAGGGCGTGGGCGGCGTCGACCACGGCCGGTCGCGCTGAGCCGCCGATGTGGACGCCGACGCCGAACGCCAGGCACAGCTCGGCGATCCGGCGGCATTGGTCCAGAGTGCCCGCCTGGCCGACCTTCAGGGAGACCACGTGCGCCGCCCCCGCCTGGCAGACGCGGAGCGCCGATTCAACGCTCGTGATGATCTGGTCCGCCATGATGGGGATCGGGCTGCCCTTCGTCACCATTGCCAGCCCCGCGATGTCGGCATAGTCCACGGGTTGCTCGAGGAGGCGGACGTCGAAGGGCGCGAGGGCGCGGCACAGGTCGAGCGCCTCGTCGGGGCAGTAGGCCCCGTTCGCGTCCACTCCGATCCAGAGGTTGTCCCCCAGCTCGCTGCGCAGCGCTCGAATTCGGGCGACGTCTTCGGAGACGCCGGTCCCCACCTTCACCTTGAAATGCGCGAACCCGCTCTCCACGAGATCCTCCGCCGCGGCGACCAGGTCTCGTGGCGGCTTGATGCCAATCATCCGCACCACGGGGATCGATCGGAGCTGTGCGCCGCCCCAGAGCCTGTGGAGGGAGAGACCTGCCGCCTTGCCGAGCAGGTCGTACAGGGCCATATCCACGGCGCTGATGGCCGATTGATGAAGCCCGGCGCGCCGCAGCCGCTCCACCAGATCCGTTCGGGCGAGGGCGTCTTCGCCGATGAGCGCATTCGCCGCCGGCCCGTGAAGGTCGGCGAGAATGCGGCTCGCCTGGATGCCCCGTCCGGGCGGACGGCCGGCGGCCCCGCCCAGGCCTGTCAACCCGTCGGCCCGCACTTCGACGATACACGCGTCCACGCTCGTGGCGGCGTACGCAGCGGTCTTCCACGACGGGTCGGTCCGCCCCATCGTGACGATCCAGCTCCGCACGGCGTCGATGCGCACCGCGTCCTCCGACCGGTTCCTGTGCTCGGACTATAGTACTGTCGTGCGAGGCACCATTTGTGTAGGGCAGGTGGAGGATAAGGCAATGGCGCGCAAACCGGTGAAGGTCACGATCACATATTGCGCCGAGTGTGGGTATGAAGGTCAGGCGCTCGGGCTCGCCCAGGACCTGATGAAGGAGTTCCAGACCGACCTCTCGGCCATCGAGATCGTGCCGTGGTTCGAGGGCTCCTTCGACGTAAAGGTGGGCGACGACCTCGTCCACTCGATGTATCGCGAGGGCGGCTTCCCGGAATCGCGGGACATCGCTGCCGTCGTGCGAGAAAAGCTTCGGGACGACGCAGCCGGATAGGGCCGGGGAGTCGGACTTCTTCGCCCGACTCCCCGGCGGTTCACCGATTCTTCGACCGCCGGCTCGGCGTGACAGTCTTCGTCCGACCCTCTAGCGGTGAATCGTGAAGGGGTTGGAGGGTGGGTGGAACCCGTCCGGCCCGAGGAAGATCTTCCGTGTCGAGATGAAGTGACCGTCGAGATCGAGCGCGAAGCGCAAGGAGGTGCCCCCGCTGATGGTGAAGTTCACACCATCCTCGGCGCCATATGTATGGAGCTGCAAAACCAAGGTGTGGCCGCCGTCGACGATCCGCGCGTCGTCTCGACTTTCGAGCCGAACCGTGTCGACGTTCTGAAACACTCCGTCGGTGTGCAGGCGCGCTGTGAAGAAGTGCTGCTCGCCTGGCCCGTGCGTACGCACGTGGAACCCGTCATCGTGCCAGATGTAGTACCCCGTCGGCGCCTCGGGCGGTACGATAGTCGCTCCATCGACACCCCCGCTCCATGCCAGCGCCGAGATCGTCGTCGAGACCAGAACTGCTGTGGCGCCAACGAGCGCCAGAAGACCGCGTGTCATGTTTCTCTCCTCAAATTCCGGCTGTTCGGGACGTGGTGTTTTCGGCTGAACTCACGGCGAGGGCGGGCGCGCGCGGTTGCTTGGCCTGCGGACGCCATCGGGAAGCACGGTGCTGGGGGCGCCGGCCCGAACGAAGCCCGGGTCGAGCCGTCCCGCGAGGGTGTACGACTCGGCGCCGGATCCCTGCACCGTGATGGTGACCTGCTGCCCATCGGCGGAGAAGTCCGCGGTGAATTGCACCCGCTGCCGCGATCCGTCGGGCTCTACCAGCGCGCCACCTCCGGTCGCATGGACGGCTCCGTTCGTCACGGTCAGGGCCCGCACGGCGCCGTTGTAGTAGCCATCGGTCGGCGAGTAGAAGCGCAGGTTGCCGATCGCCTTGTCATTGCGGGCACCGGCTCGCAGGTCGATGGTGGCGGTTCCGCCGTCCGCCTCGCGGAGCTGGCCCATGGCCACGGCGATGGCCGTCAGCGGGACCCCCTGTGCCTGCTGGTTGCTTTGGGCGCGGGCGCTCCCGATGCCGATCACGAACGCGGAGGCCGCGACCCCGATTACGATGGCGATGGTTCGTCTCATCTCTCACTCCTTTGTGGCGCGCGGGTCCTACGACCGTGCGCCGAACGGTGGGCTACGCCATCACCCCCGCGGTGGGTGGATGAGCGTGCCGCGTGTTCGCGATCCGCCTCGTGGCGGATGGGGGGCGATCGCGCACGTCTGCGTTTTCGCCTTCCTGAAATGAGAGTCGCGGAGGTTGCGGGGAACGTACGGGCTGGCGGCAAAATCGGCGAAAATCGGCCGACCCGTCCACAGCCGATCGGCTCGCAGAAGTACGGCCGTACGTTTTGTGTGGTGGCCGGCGACTATAGTCATGGCGCCGGCATGGGGTGAACCGATCAAGGAGGTTGCGTGGACGCGTCAGCCGACGTCGGCGAGATGATCCGCCGCGCCCGAGCCGGAGACGGCCCCGCCTTCGAATCGATCTATCGGTCCACAGTCGTTCCGATCTACCGGTACGTCGCAGCTCGGGTCGACACGCGCGATCTCGCCGAGGAGGTGACGCAAGACGTGTTCTTCGCGGCCGTCAAAGGGATCGCCACATTTCGCGGGGCGGACGAGAACGCGCTGTTGGGCTGGCTCTTCCAGATCGCGCGCCACAAGATCGCCGATGTGCTGCGCGAGCGATATCG
>Ga0070741_10008106_pt1 | contig 21287 bp, 23 predicted proteins | sample Coa_R1_4_FD_66440 | JGI IMG/M metagenome (GOLD analysis project Ga0070741, IMG submission 66440) | Surface soil microbial communities from Centralia Pennsylvania, which are recovering from an underground coalmine fire - Coalmine... | ecosystem: Environmental > Terrestrial > Soil > Unclassified ...
GCACGAAGGGATCTCAGTTCTGGGAAATTTCCAGGGAAAATGCCTGGCTTTCAAAGTGCAACTGTAGTGGGGCCATAGCGTTTGTCACCAGACCATCGTCTGTGTCGAAACGGCACAAGCAACCCGCTAGGGATTGAACATTTCCTTTTAGAAGAAAGCAAGCTACCAGAGAGAGAACGTATCCACTTCATCATCCTCTGAAATCTCTTGATAGACCATCTGGACATCTAGACAGAGGTCAGGATACATAGCCTCGATCCCATGAACCAGCATTTGTACCAGCACCGGCCCACCATACCGAGCCAGGTACAACCAGGGACCATACCCGCTCATTCCATGCGTTTCAGGTACGTTGCAGAAGGCATAAGCATCTGGATAGCCTAACACTTCTCCCAGGTCCATCAAGCGCTTCTGGAAGTAACACATGCCACACCAACGAGTCCCACGCACGCCTTGAAAACCAGTTAAGAAGGCTTGTCGAGAGGCTACAGCCGTTGCAAAACCGCTTGCTCTTACAAAATGCTGCCAGCAGGTTTCACCCGTTCGACTATCATAGATGCGGTTGGTATACCAGGAAGGAACGCGAGGATGTAACGGACGCCCAGGAATAGCATAGACCGTTGCACAGCGAAGCCAGTAGAAACCATACTCATCAGGCACCCAATCAGGTGTAGGATCCTCATAGCTATTGACAGCACGAGAGAGGCTATATGTCATATCAGCACCTCTCTCCTTACCAAGCACCATAGCGCTGCTGTTTCTTCAAGACCTCCTTTGCAAATTCGCGCTGCTTCTCTTCCAGATATTCTGGACCCTGTTCACTCAACCAGTGCAGAAACAGCGACAAATCAGTATCAGAGGTTGCGTACTGCCCACCGAGCCAGGCCGCCAGCGTCGAGGAATAGCCCACAACCGCCGCCAGGCCCCGCTCGATATTCTTTTGACGCACCCGAAACCGAATAACCGGCCCTAGCTCGTGTTCACCAGGAAGTGCGAACGCTGCTTGAACGACCTGCCAAGCAGGATGCACAGGCCAGCGCGAACGATTGCTATCATCAGAAGGTACGACATAGCGAAGCCAGCCATCAGGAAGACCGTCATCACTGCCAGAGCCTTGACCCACCGCATAGGCCCATAGCGATTGGAAGTGATCCAGCACATCATAGGCTTCTTCAATTGGCGGCTTGAGATTATGCAAAAAAGCGCGTTTAAACCGGCACTCGATACGCCAAACATCGGACTCCCCATCCCATTGCCCACCAGCAGGACCCTCGACGCCTTTTTTCCAGAGGTCATGAAACCAGAACTTTGCCGACTTCTGTTTAATCTCTAACGTCTTGTTATAAATCGTGCAGGACAATGGGCTTGCATGACTGCTAAAGCGCAGCGTCGAGACACGCTGACAATCAAGGAGCACCCCATCAGCCCCATAGGTGATATCATTCTTGCGAACACGTGTGACAAAATGCTGTTCATAGTTTGCCAGGGAGAAATCATAGCCGACGACATCAGCGCAGAGGTGAATTTCTGAGACTTGCAAATGAATGTATGGCCCAAAGATCGACATCAGGAACTCATGGACATGATAGAGCGCATCACCGGCCCACGCTTCCGACCAGAGGTATTCAGAGGAAAAACGGACTTGCGCGATCAGGCCACTCAACGCTCCACGCGAAACCACCAGCGTGAGGTAAGGCGAGGTCAGGAGCCAACGCCATTGACGACCCGCTCCATGCGGTTCAACAAAGAGCAGTATATTTTTAAAGGCCCAGGATGAGGCTACCGCTATCTCTGCTTTTCGTGCATCAGACGCAAGGTTATCAAGCTCGCGCACCAGGTCATCAGCCAGTTCTTTTTGCACTGGTTGAAAATCCTTATCCGCATAGCGCACATTCAAGACTAGTGTATCCACTCCATAGCCAACCAACTTGATACGCTCGTGCCAAGAACCGAGCAACGACGAGGAGGGAGAAGTTTTTTCCCCCTCCTGAGATCCATCAGAGAATGTCAGTTTACACATAGGCACCTCCTTACAACAACAAAAGCCAGCGTTTAAACACTGACTTTGATACTTACAACATGGCAACAGGTAGTCATGATCTTAGAAAGCAAAGAGCAATCAAAGCGTAACCTGGTTAAACCAGCGAACCACCTCAGATGGTAGATCAAACGAAGACATCGCATTGAGCCAGACAGTCATACAAGACCTGCAAAGCACCCCTTCACCGAGTCGAAAAGAACAACAAAAGCAAAAGTGATGTGAGCACCCACGACACCGATACAAAGGAGTGTTTTTCTTCTCGCAACGGCAACAATACGCGCTACAGTAGCAACCATCATTCTTCATAGGGCATCTCCTTCTCTACATATTTCAACAGTTGTTTCTATCACTATAGGCTAACAACAACATCTGATGACGCAGCACCTCTAATTCAAGCCAGCGTTGTCGCTCTTGCCAGGACCAATCATAGACCCCATGACAGGTTGGACACAGCGCCGCTAGACGAGGGTTCGGGTTCCAGGGATCATGGTCCAGATGTGCCGCCGCTAAATAGACGGTCCAGACCACTCCAGTACGCTCAGCAACCGCTTGAGAGCCATGTCTAATCCCACAATGCTCACAACACCAACCCGCCCGCTCTTTGCAGGCATAGGCCAACTCGTCCCAATTGTCAGGATAGAGCAGACGATACTTCATACATGAAGACCTCCTTTCTTGATGCGAGAAAGGACAGCAACCGAGGAAGAAATACATGAGGAAACAGGAGAGGCAAGAGGAAAAGCCAGCGTTTAAACACTGACTTTTCCTCTTTCTTCTAGGAAGTGATGAGCACAAGCCAATAGTAAAGGTAGCTAGAAACAGACTGGAAGTACCTTACCGCTTCATCACACTGTGCAAGGTACGCCATACCAAGCAAACAAGAGGCAGACGAAAGCCCTGCCATCAGCGTATATCTATTGCGTGAATTGATCGAAACCAACGCTTCCCGTACTCTTGCTAGATCATGATCCACTTGCCCGAGCAGATCAGGCGCATACTCAACAATCCACGAGACAAGCGTATCCCCATTTCCTGAAGGATAAACCGCCATAGAGGTACTCCTTACAATTGCCCCATCAGGTGCAGGACAAAGGCAAACACACCGATAGCCAGAAGAAGAAGAAGCCCATATTTCAAGTGCTTGATATCTAATGTCAGGACCGGAGCAAGAACGGTATAGAGGAATGCAAACATCACAACAACAATAAGAATACCGGGCATAGAGGCACCTCCTTTTAGCATCTATGATAAGGATTGATACGATCTATATATTCTACTGTCCATTGACGATCTTCTTTACCCTCTTCTACAACAATACCACCATTCATAATAAAAGTTCTTAATTCAGAAAAGTACAACAGCCCATATCCAAAGCCGTTTCTGTCAGCATCAACTATTTCGCCACTAAAACACCAACGTACCCGAATAACACCCTCCTGTGGATAAGGACCCATGAAACACCCTCCTTCTTGCTAGCGAAACCAACGAAACCCATCGATGATGTACCAGGATAATGCAATCAGCACAACCGCAACCGCCATTATTCCCCAAAATGCAATCATGTTTTCTACCTCCTTTTCATCAGGGAAAGACCGCCAACGAAGAAACAATAAGCTGGAAAAACAACAACGAGAGGAAAACTCAGAGAGAATGTAGATAGAATGGCGCGTGTTACCTGTGTGCGCCATTCTCAGAGGCTTAGCTTTCTACCTGATACCCACAATGAGACAGGTAAGTATTCACCGCCGAATAGTAGTGGTTCCACAGCGCATCACGTTCTGGATAAGAAAGCCGCAAGAACGACGGATCATTGATCATTTGATACAGGCACCAGACATCAATCACATATTGCCGCCCTTGTTCACAGCATTCTCTCTTAGACGTACAGCCACAAGGCACAACAGGGACTTGTTGCATATGGCACCTCCTTTCTTTTTCACTCGTCAAGCCATCCTAGAGAGCGACAGGCTTGATATTGAACTGCAAGCCAAAGATCAGAGAAGCACTGTTGAAGAAATGCACCATAGATCATATGAGACTGAGCCACAGCAGAAGTGGGATAGTGAGCCATATAGTAGAGAAAGGCATTCCAAGCTTGTTCAGCAGTCGCCTCAAAGAGATCAACATCCTGACTCATGAGCACATTGCAAGCAATTTCTAAGACCTGACCAACATATTCTTCTCGCGTCACGCTGACACCTCCTCAGTTGACCAGGGCCACCAGGACCAGGCCGAGCCAGGAAACACCTCTATGAGCGTATTCAATGTTTGCTCAAGACCAGCTGCCGGAGCCGGAATATCGACCAGGTAGGCAAAGCCACCACCAGGAGCAGAGTCGTTATCAACAAACATATAGAACTGCTCAGTAGGAAAGACCTCCCTTAACCGTGAGAAGACATCTGTCCCGAAGCAGGACGGAGCATAAAAGTGCAGCGATCCACCAGGAAAGACCGCCACACCTTCAGGTGCTTGCCAGGTCCATGTCACCTGACGGGCCGTCTTCTGATAGAGGCCAGCCAAACCATAGCGCTTGCTTCCAGTCGGATAGGGCACCTTGAGCATATAGATGCATAGCTCATCAGCTTGATGGGAATAGAACGTCTCATGAGGATACAACCCACCTAGCTCTTGATAGACACGCTCACAGAGCGCATCAGGAAAGGTGATATATAAAGTTCCAATCACAGAACGCACGTGCTTTCCTCCTTTCATCACAATAAGCCTAGAAAAAGACTTCTCCTTCTTGCCAACCTGTGTCAGGCGGCACATCATCCGATCCTCTCAAATTCGTGATACATTCCACTGTGTCAGCAACGACATCATAGTAGAGCCGACTTTGATAGAGCCGTTGCGTTAATCTGCCCTTGACTTCTACTACTGTTCCCGCCCAAGCCTGCAGTGCCACTTGCCGCGCTACCTCCTCCCAACACGAGACATCTAAGACCATGACCGGCTTATTCTGCCCTTGCTCGACTTCCAATTGCATCTTTGCCCAGGTCTTACCAGTCGGTGTCTTGCGTAGATCAGGAGCCGAACGCAACCGACCCATAAAGATGCATTCATTGCGAGTAAAAACGGTCACTCCTTCTTTTCCCTCCTTCTCACAAGCAAAGCGATCCAATCATTGTCTTTTTGCATCTCTCGGCACCGGCAAGGGTACTGCATACGCTCGGTTGCTTGTCAAGGGACCCTGAGAGGGAACCCCCCTTGACAAGCAACCGGCTATGCAGTTGGCTACGGGTGTCCGAGAGAAGCAGAAAAAACGGTCGTTTTCTCCCCTTCTTTCTAGAACAGAAGTTCTACCAAAGAGGCAAAAATAAAAGAGATCCACATCACCAACACCGCCAGGAAACGATAAGACCAACGTAATACATCAGAAGCCAGGAGAGCCAGGAAAAGCCCAAATCATGGAGAAAAACGGGGAAGAGAGCCACAAAACACCCTTCAGAACGCTGTAAGACGGTCATACGGACGTTTTGTTGACGAGGTATACAATCATAGGCAAAACTTCCGCAACAGGCCTTCTTGAACGTCTCACGAGTTGGCCCTAAAGACGCTTCTAGAGCCAGATGATAGCAAATAACCTGTGTTCTTACTGGTCTAAAGACATAACCAGAAGGTTATACATCCAGAACAGCAAAAAGCACAAACACAGGAAGAAAGAGCCAACTAACAGCATGATAAAGAAATAAGAAGCCCCACACTCTGAGGCGTGAGGCTACGGCACCAGACAATGGCATCAGGCTACGGCGTGAGACACGGCGTCTAAGAGACTTATCTACTCAGCACACGACGAAGACCACCGAGCAAACCACCTTGCGAGGGATCAGGAAGTACCATTGTCTGTTGACCTGGAAGGCCAGGAGCAGGTACGCCCATCTGTTCAGGAAGACCACCGGGACCAGGCTGAGTATTGACCTGAAATGCGGAGCCTGAAGGGAGACGACGGACGCCAGGAGCACCACCAACCGCTTTTTGATTGGCACCGAAAGAGGTATCACCCGCCTCAACGCGAGCAGCAAACGCATCAGCACGTTTCTCAGCAAGCAGGTCATAGCGTTCTTGTATCCGCTTCTTCTGCTTTTTCTGCCCTTTGAGGTAAATGTCTCGATGCATTTCCTGCTCTGCTACCTGCAAGGCGCGATTATCAAAATGGACATTTTCCAAAGCTTCATGAACCAGATGAGAGAGATCAACCAGCGCCAGAGCACCAACCGAAATGGGCAGCAGCAACCCAAGTCCCGCTTGATAGATCGACATAAACCAGGGAGACATGAAACGACCCATTAAAGAGAGCATGCCCATGAATTCACCACCACTGAGCACCCATCCCAGGTTGTTACCAGCGCTGACCAGGATACACCAGAGCGCCACAAAAGCCGTGATCAAAGCCCCTCCTTTCTGTTTCTTTTGCCAGAGCAATTTTGTTAGTTTGGCAGAAGCATAGGTCAGCACCTCGAAGAACAGACCACGCCCGAAGGCGATCCAGGCACGAGGATCATGCAGATCAAGAGGACCGCCATTATAGACGGTCCCATTGGCTAAAGACGACTCAAGAATGAGGAAAAAGGGCAGCATCACGGCAAGCAGCACTTCAAGACGCTGCAATTTGAGAAAGGTTTGAACCACAAAACGCATAGGCACCTCCTTATTCTTCTTCTACCGGCGCATACCCGAGGTCGCGCAGGTTACTAATACGAAAACGAGCTTGAAGCTGTGAGGAACCATCCTTATTGGTACGTGCTCCAACGTTGACACCAACGACCGCCACACGCACTTTATGATCAATCAGTTGAGCGAGCGCCGAGCCAACTGTCACATATTGCGGATCGTTGTCCCACATCTGACAGGCATACATCACGCCCCGGCCGCCAGTGGCAGCAATATCAATAGCGAGGAAGTGATATTGACCGTTGGGGTCATCAATCGGGCGAGCGCTGCTGATGATACCAACCAGTTCATTTTCATCAGGCGGCAAACCCAAATCACGAACGTTGGTGACACGGAAGCGTACTTGCTTGACTTCCTTGCCATCTTTTTGTGTGTAGGTCGAGGTAGAATACGTTGAGACAGCCACCTTGACTTTATGATTGACTAATTGCTCACCCGTATCAAGCAGGTTCGGGTACTGTGGGTCATTGCCCATCACCTGACAGGCCACGCGTCCACCCCGGCTCGTGACCAAATCAAACGCATAGAACTGATAGGAGTTATCTTCAGCAACAATCGGACGAGCACTATTGACGATCCCTGTTAATGTGAAACCCATAAGTAACCTCCTTTATGAAAAACAGAGAGACCCATAGCAGCGAGCTACAGGCTCAACAAACAACACCATTGCAATCAAAAGAGAACAACAAGTAAAAAAGAAGCGTTTAAACACGTTGTTTTTCTAACTCCTACCGTAAGAACAGTTGAGAAAACCCAACATAGGGACTCAAACACCACCAGATGAGAACCGCAACAATTGCCAGAAACCACCGCCCACCGGCAGACACCACAGGACGAAAACCAAAGAACATCAGCGCAAACACGAGGAGCGCACCAAGAACTTGACCAACGAGCAAGTACACACCCGCCTCCTTTCTTGACAGCGCTACCCTCGCATGCCACAATAGCAAGCAAGGATAGCGCGAGAACAACATCACGAGATCGATGGAAAACAACGATATCCGAGCGACCGGCAAAGGTTGGCAGACCTGAGCCGGTTTGTCTTATTGCTCTGGTGAAGCATTCACCTCAAAGCACTTACGGCAGAGCAGATTATAGAAGAAGTTCAAATAGGCTTGCGCCGTTGTCACTTCTTCCTTACAATGCTGACAGACCCGCTTATAGCGAGAAGTACGAACCCGACGAGAAGCAGAACGAGCAGACATGAAAAGCACCTCCTGAAAACTATTCATCTTTGGGAACAAGTACAAACGGTTCACCGCATTTGAGACACTGTGCCTCAAAATGATCATTGGCAACGCGTACCTTGACCGGCTCATCACAGGAGCACTCATAGAGCCGTAGACGACTCCCTTTTTTTTGTTTGGGACGAGGCATAATAGGCGCGTGAGGATACGACCCAACCCGCTCAACATAGGCTTGTAGCAGAGGCCGTAACGCATCACCAACGGTCGTAGCCGTAGGCGGTCCCTCAAGTCCCACTTTACGCGCAGCTTGAGAAAAGCGCTTGCCATGCCCACACTCACAACCTACCGAGGCATGAATTAACTCATGTAAGAGTGTTCCTAGCACCTCGATACTGTCAGCCAAGCGAGGAGAAATGAAAATTTGCGGCTTGCCATCTTTACACACGGTAGGCGCAAAGCATTGACCGATCACCGCTTTCCGTTGTCCAAGACCTCCAGAGGAAGGCCAACCGCAGGACACGCGCACCTCGACAGAAGCAAGACCAGCTTGACGCATATGCTCCAGAAGAAAGGCGGTTGCATCCACAAGCCAGGCTTCACGCAAGATCATTTGTTGCATACAGCACCTCAGAAAAGAACATGTTTAAACAACGACTTTTCAAACAACAAACAAGCATTCAGGAGCAAGGTTCTAACAAAATGTTAAGAATGTACTGTTGTGTTTCCGCAGGAAGGAAAGCACACCAGGAGGCCCCGCCTTGACTCATTGCCCAATCGACGCGCCCAGGTCCCGCATTATAGGCACCAAGCATCTTTGCATAGTTGCCTTGATAAGTATGCAGGTAGGAAGCATCCAGACGAGCAGCACCACAGAGCGAGGAAAGCGGGTTTGAAACATCAACCCCGTGAGCACGAGCCGTTGACGGCATAAATTGCGCGATCCCTTGCGCACCAGCAGAGGAAACCGCATCAGCACGAAAGCCGCTTTCTTGCCAGATTTGACGCTCAAACACCGAAGGATTTATTCCTGAGAGGAGCGAGCAACCATAGGCCGCAATCACATAACTACGTTGATCCAGTGAGAGATGAGAGGTACGAGGAGAGAGGAGAGGAAGGGCCCATTGCAGAAACGCCAGAAACAGGAAGAACACGAGCGCGCCACGAAACAACCATTTTTTCATACACACCTCTCTACCAGGATTGCCAAACGAGCCGCTGACCGCACTGACCACAATAGTCATACTCACGTTCGACAACAGCACCGCAGGCCCCACAGTACGAGGTAGCACAGTACGAAGCCACAAAAGAAGATGAGACAGGTTCAGCTGCAACCTGAGTGATGTATGATGCTTCAGACACCCTTGCCCTTGCTTGATAAGCATCATGTACGCCAGGTAACAAAATCAGTTGCGGTTCTCGACGTAGCATTTCAGAACCTCCTTTAGAACTGACTAAACTGCTGAGCCAACCACCAGCAGAGCGCTAAAAGACTAACGATAAAAGCCACCGAAAGAAGATCAACAAACATGTTATTCTCTCCTTACCAAAGTGAGTGTTTAAACAAGGACTTTCTACAGGACCAACCAAACCAGAGGAGAAAATAGACTTCATAAGCAGAGCGTTAGCTATACTCCATTGAGGGTGAGTCGCTGAAGTACTCTTCACCGATGCTTATGCCCTCGCTCCCTTCCTTCATCTGTCCATACATACTCATCGATGTATGGTTCGGGTCCCATTCCGAACCCAAAGGCTTTCACAGTCTCGCTACAGCATCACGGGTCATCATTGTCCCTTCAACCAGTCTGTAGCCCTTAGCCAGTACTCATCAGGCGCGTTTGCGAGGTATTCATTTGTATGGTGTCAAGCGAACCAGCATTATCGAGCCTCAAGTTCGCTATGCCGCACACCTTCAAGGGCTCAACCACCCAAAGCACTACTTAGAACCTCTAAAGTCTGACAAATCTGAAAAGTTTTACTAGTGAAAGCATACCACAGGATAATCTGAAAGTCAATAAAAATCTGACAAGTTTGACAAATCTGAAAATAACCTCATGTCTCTAACATAAGAAATATGAAAAACTGTCTAAGTTATAAAACTTGCACAAATATAGCTAGTTGGACTATAATGAAAACATATAAACTTATGTGGGTCCACCAGTAAGAGACAAGGAGAAAGCAAAGTGAAACTAAGCAAAGAGCTTGCAAAGCTCTACTACACTGCGGCAGAGGCCAGGAAAGAACTTGGCTTAGACGAAGAGGCTTTTCAGTATTGGGTGAGAAAAGACCGTATCAAGAAAATCATCTTGCCTGGAAGGTCACAAGGAGTCTACTCCCGAAAAGAAGTAAACACACTGAGAGATCAGATCAACGCCACCATAGTAGCGGAAAAAGAGGAAGGTCTGGAATTTCGACGAGCAACCACAGAAGATATAGAGCAAGAAGCCAAGCTTGCACATCTCGTCTTTGGGGAAAAAGCAGAAGCAATAAAAGAACGTCGAGCATTCTTAGAGAAGAACCCCGACACTGATTATCATGTTTACGATCAAGGTACACTGGTTGCATATATAAACGTTGTTCCACTCAAGCATGAAACCATCGAGGCATTCATGCAAGGCAAATTAAAAGCATGGGACATCAAACCAGACGACATAGAGCAATTTACGCCTGAAAAGCCCTTAGAGTGTCTTATAATAGATATGGTAACAACACCTACTGTACCGCCGAGACAGCGAGGCACCTACGGCGCGAAGCTCATCACGGGACTAATTAATACCCTATCAGAAGCAGGAAGAAACGGGATAGAGATAGCCAAAGTCTATGCTGCTAGTGAAACACCTACCGGCATACGCATACTCAAAAATGCAGGCTTCCAAATCATCGGGGAAGCAAGAAAAGGCCGCTTCTCATTCATGGTAGATGTTCTAACGTCAAACGAGAAGCTGTTGAAAGAATACCAGGATGCACTCAAAGAGTGGAAGGAAAAGCAAAACAACATCAGTCGGAGCAAAAAGGCTACTGCAAAAGCTGGAGACTAAACCACAACAACCGCATGTCTTCTAGCCAGGAAGCGCCCACCGGCAACAGCTAACGGCAAGCTAGAAGCCAAAAGACAGGACTGACGGTCCACGCTGATTTTTTGTAAACCGCTGGCCGTCAGTTCGACTCTGACTACCGGCTCCTCATGAACCCAGGTCTAGCCTGGGTTCATTTTTTCTCTACTTGCTCTGATCAGGGTTGACAGCAATGGCAGAGCATACAGAGGAAGCACTTCCATTGAAGATATCTATTTATCCTTAAACCGCCCGAGATACTTGTTCTATTGACAATATCCTACAACAAGGATAAAGTATAATAGAAGAGAATACCATGACACCTTCAGACATTTTTTGTCTTGTCTCTTTTGTCCTACTCTTGAGTGGAGAAGATACGATGTCTTCAGAAAAACGCTTTACGGATATCATCGCCTTTGGAGAGCGTTTAGCGCAGGCACGGACGCGCCTCAAACTTTCACAGGAAACCCTCGCAGAAGCTGTTGGCGCGACCGCCCGAAGTATTAGCCGCTGGGAACACAATCAGGCCACTCCTCAGCCCTATTATCTCGAACGCTTATGTGCGGTGCTGCAGATCACTCCTGAAACCCTCTGTGGTCTCGATGAAACAGAGCAGAAAGATAGCGCTTTCTCCGAGGTGACTCCCCTCTGGCATGTACCCTATACCCGTAATCCTTATTTCATCGGGCGTGAGGCTATTTTGCGCCAATTGTATGAGCGATTGCATACGGAAAAGCAAGTGACATTAACTCAACCCCAGATTGTGTCTGGGCTGGGAGGGATTGGCAAAACGCAAACAGCTCTGGAATATGCTTATCGATACCGCCATAACTATCAAGCGGTTCTGTGGGTGGGAGCAGAGACGAAAGAGACGCTGATGGCCGACTATCTGGCTCTGGCGCAGCTCTTCCAGCTTCCCGAAAAAGACAACTTGAATCATTCCTTCGTGATAGGAGATGTGAAACGCTGGTTCCAGAACCATAGCGATTGGCTCCTTATCTTCGATAATGTGGAAGATCTGGATTTGCTCCAGAGGATGCTGCCCGACAGTAGCCAGGGACATATCTTGATTACGACGCGTTCCCAAATCATTGGAACGTTAGGATCCCAGCTTGCCCTGCAGAAGATGGAACCGGCAGAAGGAGTGCTCTTGCTTCTGCGACGAGCCAGGCTGCTACGTGCTGATGAGCCTTTAGAAACAGTTCCTGCTTCTGTCCGCGAACAGGCAGGCGAGTTGGTGGAACTGCTGGACGGTCTTCCCCTGGCTCTTGATCAAGCTGCAGCCTATATCGAAGAGACAACATGCAGCCTCCCAGGGTATCTTGAGCGTTATGCCATGTGGCGCAAAGACCTGCTTGGCATGCGTGGAACACCGAGTAGTCACCATCCTGCCTCTGTAACCACAACGCTTTCTCTGGCTGTTGAGCAAGTCGAGCAGGCTTCTCCAATGGCAGTCGAACTGCTTCGCCTGTGTGCCTTTCTGCACGCCGAAGCCATTCCTGAGGAGTTCTTCACGTTGTCTGCAGAGAGCCTTGGCCCTGAATTGCAATCGCTCTCCAGCAACCCACTCCCCTTTGATGCGGTCATGAAAGAGTTACGCCGATTTTCTCTCATCCATCGAGAACCAGAAACAAGAACGCTGAACATCCATCGTCTCTTGCAGGCCATCATTCAGGATAGGATGGATGAGCATGATCGCAAACAGCGGATGGAGCGCCTTATCCTGGCGATGCTTCAGATCTTCCCTGTCTATGATGCGTCTCTTTTTGACGATAGCAAGCTACAGTCACTTTGTCAAAGGCATCTCCTCCATGTGCTCCTATGTACTACTTACATCAAAGAGTGGGGAATTATTTCGTTAGAAGCTGCAGAATTGCTCCATCGAGTGGGAGACTATTTAGCACATGTTTGTGGAGATTATGCCCAGGCTCTGCCATTATTGCACCAGGCACTGTATCTTGCTGAAAAGATTTTGGGTAGAGAACAGGAGACAGTTGCATCCTATCTCTACGGACTTGCTTATCTCTACAGTAATGTAGGACAGCTTACGCAAGCTGAAGAATACTTTCGACAAGCGTTAGCTATTCGCGAGAAGCTAAAAGGGCTAGACGATCCAGAGGTGGCTCAAACTCTCTGGAGTTTGGCTGGTCTTTTCTGCCATCAAGGCATGTACCGCAGAGCTGTCTCTCTGGCTACTCGGGCGCTCAAGATTAATGAACAAGCCTTCGGACCTCATCATTACAAGGTTGCACAGCCTCTCAATGTCTTGGGATGGAGTTATACGCGACTAGGTGAGTACACTCAAGCTGAACCGTTGCTCCAGAGAGCAATCAGTATGTATACACAGGCGTTAGGCGAAGAACATCCTCTTAACGTTGCTTGTTTGTCCAATCTGGCATATCTTTATTCTCTCCAGGGATATCCCACAAAAGCAGTTGCCCTGCATCAGAAAGCATTACGGATCTGTGAGCTTCAGTTGAGACCACAACATACGTTGACAGCCATCATCCTGAACAGGCTGGGAAACGCCTATTTTGCTCAAAGGCAATATGATCATGCCGAGGCCTGCCATCAAAAATCGGCAAAGATCTTTGAGAAGATTCCTGAATCTGGATCTTTTTACGCAGCATATCCTCTTCTTGACTTAGGAGAACTTTATCAATGTCAAGGCCGATTATCCCTTGCAAAACACTATTTGCAACGCGCATTCACCATTTTAGGAGAGTCATTCCAGATAGATCACATCAATCAGCAGGAGATGGCTCGTTGTCTTCTTCTTGCAGGAGATCAGCTTATAGCCCGTGGTGAATTCATGGGCGCACAAACCTATTATCAACGAGCATTCGCGCTTGGAAGCCAAACGCTCGGATCAGATCACCCTCTTACTCTCCGCTGCAGTAGTAATTTAGAGAAGATATCTGCCCTGATGGATACAGAGTGAATGGGATAAAACATTCTCGTGTTCAAAGGCTCTTCCCTCATTTTTTTCTCAGCTGGGCGTGACAGAGCCTGCATTACCCATCGGTTTAGCTGCATGAAAAAAATGAGGAGAAGCACCTTAGGATTCCTGTCAATAGCCTGTTTGAGCCCCAAAACATACGTAACTACTTGTGACTTCCGTAATAGTTGTTGTTATAAAGAAATCTTCTTCCTCTGGCTGATCGAAGGCGTAGGTGGTACGGATATCTAACTTGAGAGCCTCGTCTAGACTCTCTTCTGGAATAGGAGTTATGTTCTCTAGATACATACGATGTTAAACCTCCTTTTAATAGAAAGAAACTTACTTGAGGCACCCCTCTTCATTATGGAGCCACTGCAGAGCGGCTTGAAGGACTGGATCATTGGTTGTGCCCAATTGCGTCCAATTCACCTTGATCTGTTGATCAGGAATCAGTTGGCTATCATAGGTCTGACCCGTCCGATCCGCTCCCAAACAGCTTGTGATCAACAAGAACGCCCCATCACTCAACACTTTATGGTCGGGACCTGTGGGAATACCACAGGTTGGTTCCCCGAAACTACGCGTGCGGGGCCGTCCACGAAATGAGAGCGTAACGAACTCTCCAGCACTTGTGGTGAGCTGACTAGTCAATACAGCTACTGGAGGCCACGGACGCTTGAGTTCATATGCTTCGTCTACTTCGACAATCACTTCTCTTGGCTCGCCATACTCTCCTGGCTCGGCATACGCCTGACCTTCGCGATAGAAACCCGCTGACAGCTCTGAAGGCCCTACAAAGGAGACACAGGCTCCCTCACCTAAAATCGGCCCGACCCCGGCCAACATTTGCCAGAAGCCTCCTCCAATGTTGCGCCTCAGATCGATCACCCAACCGCACGTCGCTTTTCTATCAATCTCGCGAATGATCTGCTGCACTTCCTGAGCATAGGCTTTGCCCTGGTGTTTTGGGTCGCCAGCGTGTGCAGGGAGTTCCAGATACCCAATGTCATGCTCAAGACGCCACCCCCGGGGTGACCAGAAAGTGCATGGAGTTTCCTGCAGACTCACCGCGCGCGCTGGTCCTTTCCCTGCTGGTATCACCGTCAGGTTGAGTTGTTTCTCTTTGAACGCTTTCTGGAATTGCCGGAGCGAAAGCTGTGTGATCGGTTGGCCGTTGACCGTTTCAATGCGATCACCCACCTGCAGTCCTGCCTCTTGCGCGGGACCGCTCGGCAAAACCAGCCCAATGGTCCCTTCTGGGTAAATGGCGCGCAGTCCAACCGATTGAAGCATTCCCTCATCGAGGATCAGTTGGACATTTGCCGGGTCACGAAAATGGCTATGGTGATCCCCCAGAAGCTCTAAGGCTCTCTCGATAGCCGGATACGTCTCTGACGGCGTGTGGGCCTGTGTGGCAAGCGCGCAAACCTTCTGTCGGAACGTTGTCCAATCTACATGCTCTCGCCTCACAAAGCATTCCTGGATGAGGTCGAGTGCCTGGTTGAGGTAAGCCATTGCTTCCTGAGTCATAAGTCAACTTCCTTTTTTCTAATGTTTGTAACCAGTTGCCGCTTTCTTCAAGAGAGCATGCTACGATTTTTACTAGAAGAAAGAACGGCTTTTGAGCAGTCCATTCTATATTATCAAACCGCGCCCTAGACGCTCTAAATACTCCAGAAGGAAGTATACTTTAGAGCAGGACAAAATACCATAAGAATACCAGACATTTTTTGTCTAGAGCATTTGTGCTAATTTAGAGGAAAAAGATACTTATTTTCGTAAAGTGGCTTTTGTAGCAGGTTAATCTGGTCATTGCTGTACCCCAAACACTCGAAGAGATCGGTATATAGCTAGTATATTTCTCATATTGAGATAGACAAATATCGGAAAATATGTTATATTCTAAACTGAATTCAGCTTCTATTTTTCCTGATTTTTTACTCACCTGATCTACAAAAAGTAGGGAAACATTCCCTGTGGGTGCCTGCATGCCTGCATTGGCGCATAACGCTCTTTTGACCTCTATAAGTATGTTAAAAGTTTCTAAGAAAGAAAATGGTTCTGATGGCGAAGAACGATAATAAGACGTGTTCTGCCGAGCTCTATGTCCCAACGGACTTCTTTCTCTTGCGTGCTCCCGCTCTTCCGGCACAGACCTTTCAGCAACTTTCAGATACTGGGGCACAAGAGCAGGTCTTAGATCTCGATCAATCGCTCTCGGTCCGGCGAACTGCTGCCCAACAACTGCTTCTCGCCATGAGTTCTGATCCTCAGATTGAGGAGGCGATTGCCGTCGCCAGCGCTTCCCTGCACAAGGGCCTGGTCCAACTCCGCAACGGAGACGCGAGCCCCAACCGCACAAAAAAAATCTTTTCTGGTCTGCAACGCTACATGATCCGAATGAGCACGCGTCCAACGCCATTTGGCCTTTTCTCAGGAGTTGCTCTGGGCTCTTTTGGCGAAGAGACCAGCATCCAGATAGGGGTTCCTGCTATCACACACATTCGCACCCGTGCGGATATGCATTGGTTGTTGGCGGTGCTCAAAGACCTTGAGGCATCTCCTGCTGTGGTGGAGCAGCTCTGCGTCTATACCAATCAGATGGTCTACATCACAGGCGGTCGTGTCTATCTTCCCCATGTTAACTCCTATGGGAAAAAGCACTATCAAGTCGTCTCCTTGCGTGCAACCTCGGTAGTACGCGCAGCCTTGGAGTTAGCCCAAAAGCCCCTGCCCTACCGAACCTTACGCCGTGCTCTCCTGCAAGCATTCCCCAGCATGACCATCGAGCAGGCTGAGTCCCTGCTTCAGCAACTCTGGGAACATGGCCTGTTGCTCAGCACACTTCATCCATCCTTGACGACTACCCAACCGACCCACTACCTGTATCAGCAGTTGGGAACGCTTCAAGGAGTTGAAGAGGTTAGAAGTGTCCTTGGTGCAGTGCTCGAAAGCGCCTTAGTCCTGGATACGGCTGGCAGCGGTAGCAGACTTGATCCCCTCAACACACTCGCCCAGATCCAGAGCACTTTGGGAGAGGGCAAAAAACAGCATACTCTGATCCAGGTCGATAGCCTGCTCTCCTTGCACTCATCACAACTGCATAGCAGCATCGGAGATGTCGCGGCTCGGGCCGCAGAACTGTTGCTACGCCTTACACCTCTGCCAGAAGGCTTCACGAACCTGAATGACTATCGCCATAAGTTCCTCGAAAAATATGGCCTGGGAGCCGAAGTCCCCCTCCTCGAACTCCTCAGCCCTGAACGTGGCCTTGGCGCTCCTTCCAGCTATATCCAATCCCCATCTGCCTATCATATGCCTCCATCCTCTCAACATCCTGCCTATGAAAAACGCCAACGTGTTCTACAAACCCTGGTGCAGGATGCTCTCAACAGCCATCGTCTGGAAGTTGAACTCACCGAAGCACATCTTCGCCAGTTGGAAACCTGGAAGCCCAATCTGGAACAAGCCCCGCGCTCTATGGAGATCTATCTCCATGTGCAGGCTGCTTCTCGTGGGGATCTTGATCAGGGGAAGTTTTGTGCCGTAGTTGGCCCCAATCCTGGTGCTCCCGGTGGTGGACGTTCTTTTGGCCGCTTTCTCGACCTCCTGGGAGAACCAGGCCGGTGCGCGCTACAGTCTCTCCTCGCTCAGGAAGAGGCCTTTGAGCCGGAGACACTCTTCGCTGAACTCAGCTATCAACCTCAACGGGCACGCAGCTCCAACGTGGCTATCCGCCCGGGACTGCGCACTTATGAAATTGCGATTGGCACCACTCCCTCTGTTCCCCACGAACGGGTTATTGCCTTGAGTGATCTCGTGGTCGGAGTGCATCATGGCCACTTCTATCTGCGTTCGCTGTATCACCAGAAGAAAGTCATTGCTTGCCAGCTTCACATGCTCAATATCCATCAGGCTCCCCACGTCTGTCGCTTCCTCGCTGATATCTCTTCTGATGGTCTGCCTGTCCTCTCCAGCTTCGATTGGGGACATCTCTCTTCAGCGCCCTTTCTACCACGCTTGACCATCCCACACGGTTCGCAAGCTATGATTGTTCTCACCCCGGCTCGCTGGAATCTCGATGCTAGTACGATCCAACTACGGGGTGAAGGGAGTAGAGAAGCTCGCTGGTTCGCAGGATTGCAGCAGTGGCGCTCGCGCTGGCGTGTTCCTCGCTATGTCTATCTGACCCAGGCCGATAATCGCCTGCTACTCGATCTGGAACACCCCTTGATGGCCGCAGAATTGTTTGAGGAACTCAGTACCTTAAAAGGGGGGCAACAGGTCATCTTGCAGGAACTCCTCCCTGACTTTGATCACCTCTGGCTCACTGATACCAAAGGAGCCGGTTATTTCTGCGAAATCGTTGTTCCCTTGTTGCGTCGTGATGCACTCGAACAAAACGAACCTATGCAAGCTTCCGCTCCAGCCAGGACAGTGCATCTCGTTTCTCACGTTGCCTCGCAGCAAGAACGTGTCTTTTATCCAGGTTCGACCTGGAATTACGTCAAACTCTACTGCACCGAAGCACAGCAGGAAGAGATCATTGCCGGTCCCATGCACGATCTCATATGCCAGCTTCGCGAGCAAGATCTCATAGATCGCTGGTTCTTCTTGCGCTACGCTGATCCAGAACCCCACCTGCGTTTGCGCATCCATACCCCTGAGAGCAAGCAGATCCAGTCAGCCCTCAGCACACTGCTCTCCTGGAGCCATCAGCTTGCCACACAGGGCCTGATCCAGCACTACACCTTCGACACCTACGAACGAGAAGTTGCTCGCTATGGCGGCCCTATGGCGATTGATATACTGGAGCAGGTCTTTAGCGTTGACAGCGAGATCTGTAGTCGCCTGATAGCTGCCCACTATACCCACCGCTTGACCCTCGATCCCCTCGCTGTCGCTGTCTATAGTCTGGATCGCTTTTTTGCGGCCTGGAACTATGATTCCCAACAGCTTCTGCTTTGGCTGCAAAAGCGTACTGAGAAATATGCCTGGAGCAAGGAATTTCGACCCAGGCGCAAACTCTATTGCGAACTCCTCGCTCCCCTGGATGAGCAAGCAGATCCAGAGTTGCTTGGTCAGCGCTATCTGCTTCATTCGCTGCTCGCTCCCCTGGAGAATAAGCTTTCTCCCCTGGCCGCGCAGGTGCGTGATCTCGCTCGTGCGGGTCAGCTCTGGGTAACAGAAGCGGAGTTGGTGGCCAGCCTGGCGCATATGCACAAAATCCGCCTCCTCGACCTCAATGTCAATAAAGAGCTGCAACTCTACGCCTTCTGGCGCTACACCCTGGAAAGTATAAGTCTGCGTCATGGTAAAAAGAGCATCTGATGGACGCTGCAAAGGAGACTCAGCGAGTAAAGTAAAGATACGAAAGACAGAGAACACATAATAAGTAACATTCTCATCAAGAGATCCAAAACAACAAAAGTCACATAGGTTCAAGATGTCTATTTACACCTGAAGGAGCAATAGTGTATGCAGCGAAACCGATTCGTGAGAGGAATAACCAGCGCTTTTTTCTGTGTGGTGCTTACCACCCTTGTTGCCTGCAACTCATCTGCACCCACTGCTATAACGTCCCCAAATAACCAGGCGACCATTGCACCACCCGACAAACAAATCTTGCACAGAGTCACTGAAGGTGGTGATTTCAATACCCTTGACCCGGCCCTTACCCTTGGTCCTGGAGATCCTATCAATACCCTCTTTACAGGTCTGGTTGGGCTCAATGATAATGGCACGGTCTCTGATCAGCTTGCCGCTTCTCACCACGTCTCAAGCGATGGGCTGACCTACACCTTTACTCTCAAACCCAACCTGAAATTCAGCGATGGTACCTCGCTGACTGCTGAGGATGTGGCCTATAGTATCAATCGAGCGGTCATACCCGCCACGAAATCCCCTGTTGCACGCTATCTCAGCCTGATCAAAGATTTTGACAAGGTGAACGCAGGCAAGCAGGCATCCCTGATTGGCGATAGCGTGGTAGTCAAAGATCCCAACACCATTGCTCTTATGCTTAGCAAACCAGCCGCCTACTTTTTGGCAGCATTGACCTATCCGACTTCCTATGTGGTCGAGAAGAAACTGATCGAGCGATATGGCGAACAATGGACGGATCACCTGGATCAAGGCGGAGGCGATGGCCCCTTCAAAGTCCAGAGCTATGAGCATACCAGCAATCTCACCCTGGTTCCCAATCCCAACTTCGAGGGACTCAAACCCAGGCTCCAGAAAATCATCTGGACGATAGGCAGTGATCGTGATAGCAACTACAAAGCCTACCTGGCTGGTCAGTACGATGTTGTGGGCATTCCTCCCAGCCAGGGTGCTGCCGTTGCCAGCAAACCAGATTTCCGACGCGCACCAGCCCTGGCCTTTAGATACATTGGCATGAATTATCTCTCTCAGCCCTTTGATAACAGCAAGGTCCGTCAGGCGTTTGCTCTAGCCATCAACAAAGACCTGATCATCAACCATGTGATTAATATAGCGATCAAAGCTGTGACACCCAGCAATCATATCATCCCGGACGGTCTTCTCGGCTACAATCCCACCTTGACCGGGCCTGCAGGAGTCGCGAGCACGACAGGTGATCAAACGAAGGCCAGACAACTGTTGCAACAAGGCCTTCAGGAAGATGGCTACGCAAGCGTGGCTGCATTGCCACCCCTGAGTCTGGCCTACGACATCTCCTACAAAGCCGGTGCCAATACCATGCTAGCTGTCGCTGACGAATGGAAACAGATCCTCGGCGTCACTGTCAAACTGGTCGGCATGCAACCTAATGACTTGATCCACGCAGAGGTCAGTACTATTGGCAATAGCCGTCTCCAGATGTTCTATGGAGTTTGGGGAGCCAGCTATCCTGATCCACAGAACTTCACGACGCTTTTTTTCGGCAAGCACTCCGACTATAACTTCTTTAATTACGGTCAGAACAACTCCACTTCTGCCAAAGCACAGCAAGCAGTGCAAGACGAGCTAGCTCGGGCCGATATAGAGCAGGATAGCACGAAACGGTTGAGCATGTACCAGGATGCCGAACAGCACATCGTCAACGATGTTGGGATCATTCCCCTCTACCAGACAGCATACGTGGTAGCGATCAACCCCAAACTGCAAAACTATAAGCTGACTTCACTCGGTCTGCTCGCCACCAATGATTGGGCCAACATCTATTTTGTGCAATAGCCATCCGAACTGCTCACTGTGAGCAATGACATGCACTCAGAGCATTGAGGTGGAAGTGATAGATGCATGGAGGGTGGAAAATGATGGAAACACAAAAAAATTTGCCTCACAAAAAGGCAGGAAGGACAGAGTATGCCTGATTGTTTCGATAGCGCTATATCAGATGACTATACCTCTTGCACGGAACTCGGCCTGTCCAG
>Ga0070741_10008107_pt1 | contig 21284 bp, 19 predicted proteins | sample Coa_R1_4_FD_66440 | JGI IMG/M metagenome (GOLD analysis project Ga0070741, IMG submission 66440) | Surface soil microbial communities from Centralia Pennsylvania, which are recovering from an underground coalmine fire - Coalmine... | ecosystem: Environmental > Terrestrial > Soil > Unclassified ...
GTCAACATCGTGATGTACACGCTCACCGGCAACTACAAGGCCGACCAGGTCCACGTCCCGGCGCTCCTCGAAAGGCTCGGCCAGTGAGCTGGTCGGTCGGCGTCGAGCCGCTCCTGCCGCTCTGGCTGCTCATCGCCGCCGGGATCGTCGCGGCGCTCCTCGTCCTCCCCGGGCTGCTGCGCGGCATGCGCGGCTCGGTCATCCGCGCGATCGCCGCCGCGGTGCTCTTCCTGGCGCTCCTCAACCCGGTGGCGCTCCGCGAGGACCGCGAGCCGCTGCCGACCGTGGTGGCGGTGGTCGTCGACAAGAGCGCCAGCCAGACGCTCGACAAGCGCGACGCGGAGACCGAAGCGACGAAGCAGGCCCTGCTCGCGCGCCTCGCCGACTTCCGCGGCATCGAGGTGCGCACCATCGAGGCCGGCGGCGGCACGGCCAGCGACGGCACCGCGCTTTTCGGGCCGCTCGCCACCGCGCTTGCCGACGTCCCGGCCGAGCGCGTCGGCGCGGTGGTGATGCTGACCGACGGCGAGGTCCATGACGTTCCGACCGGCAAGGAAGCGATCGCCGGCAACCCGCCGCTCCACGTCCTCCTCTCCGGCCATGACAACGAGCGCGACCGGCGGATCGTCATCGACGCGGCGCCGCGCTTCGGCATCGTCGGCGAGAAACAGACCATCCGCTACCGCGTCCTCGACGACGGCGCGGCCGAAAGCCGGCCGATCCGCGTCACGGTCAGCCGCGACGGCAATCCGCTCTCGGTCGAGACGGTGACGGCGGGTGCGCCCGGCGAGCTTACCGTCGACATTGCCCATGGCGGCCAGAACATCATCGAGTTCGAGGCGGAGCCGCTTGCCGGCGAGCTGACGCTCGCCAACAACCGCGCCGTCGCCATGATCGAGGGCATCCGCGAGAATCTCCGCGTGCTCCTCGTCTCCGGCGAGCCGCATGCCGGCGAGCGCACGTGGCGGAACCTCCTCAAATCGGACGCCGCCGTCGACCTCGTCCACTTCACGATTCTGAGGCCGCCGCAGAAGCAGGACGGGACGCCGATCAACGAATTGTCGCTGATCGCCTTCCCGACGCGGGAACTCTTCTCCGAGAAGATCGACTCGTTCGACCTGATCGTCTTCGACCGCTACCAGCACCAGGGCGTCCTGCCGACGCTCTACTTCGACAACATCGCCCGCTACGTTCGCGACGGCGGCGCGGTGCTGATCGCCGCCGGGCCGGACTATGCCCAGGAAGGCAGCCTCTACGACACGCCGCTCTCGCCCGTCCTGCCGGCCGCACCGACCGGCAAGATCATCGAGGAGCCGTTCTTCGCCAAGCTCACCGACGACGGCAAGAAGCACCCGCTCACCCGCGGGCTCTCCGGCGGCGACAGCGACCCGCCGCATTGGGGACGCTGGTTCCGGCTGATCGACGTCGAACGGCCGGAGGGCGAGGTCGTCATGAAGGGCGCCGAGGACAAGCCGCTCCTCGTCCTGAACCGGGTCGAGAAGGGGCGCGTCGCCATGCTCCTCTCCGACCATGCCTGGCTGTGGGCGCGCGGCTACGAGGGCGGCGGGCCGCATGTCGACCTCTTACGCCGGCTGGCGCACTGGCTAATGAAGGAGCCGGACCTCGAGGAAGAGGCGCTCCGCGCCGGCGCCAAGGGCGACACGCTGACGGTTGAGCAGCAGACGATGGCCGATACGAGTCTGCCGGCGGTCGTGCGCGCGCCCTCCGGCAAGGAGACGACGCTGACGCTGAAGCCAGTCGAGCCGGGTCTCTGGCGGGCGACCATGACCGCCGACGAGATCGGCCTCTACCGGGTCGAGCAGGGCGACAAACGCGCCTTCGCCCATGTCGGGGCCGCCAACCCGCGCGAGTTCATCGATGCGCGCTCGACCGACGCGATCCTGAAGCCGCTGGTCGCCGCGAGCGGCGGGCGGATCGCGCGCATGGTCGATGCCTCGGGGGCGACGATCCTGCCGCGGATCGTCCCGATCCGCGCCGGCGCCGCGATGTCGGGCGCCGACTGGATGGGCATCCGCATGACCGACGCGAGCGTGCTGAAGGGGATCGTCCGGGTGCCGCTCTTCGGTGGCTATGTCGGGCCGGCGGCCTTCCTCGCCCTCATCGTGCTCCTGCTGGCACCGGGCCTCACCTGGTTCCGCGAGGGGCGGTAGGGGTAAGCGGGGCTTCGCGGCTCGCCCATCCTGCGAATCCACCTACCCTCCTCATGGTGAGGCGCTCGGGCGAAGTCCGAGCCTCGAACCACGCACCTTGTGTGAGGGGCGAGGTTTCCCGAAGTGATCGCTTGCAACCTCACCGAAGTTGCACAGGCCCGTGGTTCGAGGCTCGCCGCTGTCGCGGCGAGCACCTCACCATGAGGATCGGGGAGAAATTTGTCGGATGGGCAAGGCGCCGGAGGCGCGTGCCCACCCTTCGGCCGCTACGCCCCGGCGCGTTCCGCCTGACCGCGGCGGGCAGGCTTGAGGAAGCCGACGCCGCCGATCTCGCCGCCCTTGGTATTGCCGTGGCTCTGCAGCTGCCGGCGTTCGACCGGTTCGTGGCGTTTGGCCTGGGAGTGCCGGTGCTGCGGCCGGCCCCTGCCCTGGCGGGGCTTCGCCTGCTGATGGCCGCCCGGACGCTGGCCCCCCTGCTTCTGCGGCGGCCGCTCCGGCCGCGGCGTCCCCCCGGCGACCGGGATCGACTGGCGGATCAGCTTCTCGATGTCGCGCAGGAACGCCGCCTCGTCGCCGGCGCAGAGCGAGATCGCGATCCCGGCATTGCCGGCGCGCGCCGTGCGGCCGATGCGGTGGACGTAGCTCTCGGCGATGTTCGGCAGGTCGAAGTTGATGACATGACTGATGCCGTCGACGTCGATGCCGCGCGCCGCGATGTCGGTTGCGACGAGCGTGCGCACCTTGCCGTTCCGGAAGGCGGCGAGCACCCGCTCGCGCTGGCCCTGGCTCTTGTCGCCGTGGATCGCCTCGGCGGGGATGCCGCTCTGGACGAGGCCGCGGACGACGCGGTCGGCGCCGTGCTTGGTGCGGGTGAAGACGAGGACGCGGTCGCTCGTCTCGCGCTTGAGGATGTCGGCAAGCAAGGCCGGCTTGTCGCCGCGGTCGACGTGGAAGACTCGCTGCTCGACGCGGTCGGCGGTGGCGGTCGGCGGGGCTACGCTGACCCGCGCCGGGTTGGTGAGCATCTCGCCGGCGAGCTCGGCGATCTCGCCCGGCATGGTCGCCGAGAAGAAGAGCGTCTGCCGCTTCTTGGGGAGCATCGCGACGATCCGGCGGATATCGCGGACGAACCCCATGTCGAGCATGCGGTCGGCCTCGTCGAGGACGAGGAACTCGACACCGTCGAGGACGAGCGCCCGTGACTGGCAGAGGTCGAGGAGGCGGCCGGGCGTGGCGACGAGAACGTCGACGCCGGGGGCAAGCGCGCGGATCTGCTTGCCGATCGGCGTCCCGCCGATGGCGAGCGTCACCGACAGGCGAAGGTGGCGGCCATAGGTGCGGAAGCTGTCCTTGATCTGGGCGGAGAGTTCGCGCGTCGGGCTGAGGACGAGCACGCGGGTGCCCTTCGGCGTCAGCGCCCGCGGCTGTTGGGCGAGCATGTTGAGGATCGGGAGCGCGAAGGCCGCCGTCTTGCCGGTGCCGGTCTGCGCGATGCCGATGAGGTCGCGGCCGGCGAGGACGACCGGGATGGCCTGGGTCTGGATGGGGGTGGGCGTGGTGTAGCCTTCCTGGTGGAGGCTACGGGTGATCTGCTCGGAGAGGCCGAGAGCATTGAACGTCATCAGGTATTTGATTCTTTCCGGATACGGCGAAGAAGCCGGCCGGCCAAAGGCCGGTTGGGCGAAGACGCGGGTCCATCGAGGACATCCCGCGTGGCCTGGGCTGTCGATTTGGGTGAAATGGCGGGCGGAAACCTCGAAAAGGCTTCGTGCAACGCGGCCCGATCCGTATGACATGGGCCGGAAGCGATTGAGATTCAACTAATTTTTCCGGGGGATAGGCATACGCTGAACGCGGGGCTGTGTTTGGAGCGCGAGCCTGTCCCTGTAACGGCCGGCCGACAACGGTGGTCGGGCACTGACACGCGCCTCATCGCATCGCCATCAGTCCGATCGTCCCCGCGCATGCGGAACCCAGTCTGGTCCTGGCAAAGCGCGCCGCGGTTCCGGGGGTCATACCTGCCGCCGTCCCTTAACTACGCACTGTGCTCATGCACGGGTCTGGGTCCCCGCATGCGCGGGGACGATCGGTACAGAGGGCAGCGAAAAGCGACCAGCCCCGCGATGCCGACTGGCGGGCGCGCGGGACGCTGCCTACGCGCTCCGCCGCGTCGCCGGCCCCTTCAGGCCAGCCGCGGCGTCGGGCACGAGGCTGGCGACGAGCACGCGCGACGGGTCGACCGGACCGGGAAGCGTGATCGCGTAAGGCGGGGTGCGCGCGAAGCCGAGCGGGCCGTAATAGGCCTCGTCGCCGACCAGGAGGACGAGCCGGTGGCCGGCGGCTTTCGCCGCGGCAAGCGACTTCCGCACCAGGGCCTTGCCGGCGCCCTGCCCCTTCCACGGCGGCGCGACGACGAGCGGACCGAGGAGCAGTGCGGGCCGGTCGCCGATCGCGATCGGGGTCAGACGGACGGAAGCAACGAGCCTGCCGCCGGCGAGCGCCACCAGCGACAGATCAGGATCGTGGGCAACGCCCTCCCGCAGGCGGAACGCGGCGCGTGCGAAACGGCCGGGCCCGAAGACCTCCTCGTGCAGGGCTTCGATCAGCGGCGCATCGGCAGGCTGCTCGGGACGGTACTCAAACGGCTCGGCATTCATCTGGGGAGAACCTCGGCACGGACGAGACCCGGCACCGCCGGGATGGACCGGCCCGGCCTCCCTCAGGCGGAAGCGCCAGGCCGCAGCCGGACGCGCGGCAGACCGCGCGCACCGATTCGTCGTCGCAGGAGCAAGGCCGAGAACATGGCGTTTCCCTTGGCTTCGGGGCGCGCCGATATCACGCGGCGGCCGCCCGCGTCAAAGCCGGAATGGAACCCTTGGGCCATTCTTTACGTTTTTCTGGCAGAACCAATCCCGCTGGAGCTGGCGTCATGGCGTATCTGGTCGAGGATCACGGGCACGAGCCCGAGGAGAGCATCGACCGCGGTGTCACCGCGGCCATCCTCGCCATGATTTCCGTGCTGATCCTGCTTTTCGCGCTCGCGCCACAGGCGATCTGGGGCAATTTCGGCGGGCTCTAGGCCGGGCGTCACCACATCGTCGAGCGTTCGGCCCGGCCGGCTATTTCCTCAAGCCGCCGGCGGGTTCCCGCGGTCACGTCCGCCGGGAGCGCGTCCGGGGAAAAGAAGCCCGCCTCGACGATCTCGAAATTGGGGAGCTTCAGTTCGCGAGCCTGCGTCCAACGCCGCGCGATGTAGAAGGCGACATGGTCGCGCCGCGACGCAATCCGGTTCCAGTAATTGCCGAAGAGTTCGGCCCGCTCCTCCAGGCGAATGCCGCCTTCTTCGAGGAGTTCGCGCTCCATCGCCTCCTCCATCGTTTCGTCCTTCTCGACGCCGCCGCCGGGGAAATACCAGCCGGGCACGTAGCTGTGGCGAATGAGGAAAACGCGCCCGGCCTCGTCGAAAACCGCGACGCGGACGCCCAGGGTCATGCGGCGGCGCCACCGCGTGAGCACGGTGAAGGCGGCGATCGGCCAGCGAAGTGGCAATAAGTTCAAAGACTTATTTCCGCATCCGGAATCTGTTTGTCATGCAACGACCGCCGCGGAGCCCCGCGACGAAATCGACTGGCGCCCGAATCGCACCACCATTACATGTCAGATGGAATGCGGCCGAAAGGCCGCCAACCCGTCGAGACCATCATGTTTTCGTTCCTCTTCCGCCGGCGCGCCCGCCGCTATGTCTGGGCGCCGGCCATTGATTTTTCGGACCGCCGCATCGCTGCGACGCTTTTCCTGTTCAATCGCCCTTGAACGGCCGCGCGCGCCTTTACGCTTCCCCACCGGTCCGGTAAGCCCAGACGATGTTTCGGCTTGCCCACATTTCGGACCCGCATCTCGGGCCGCTGCCGGAGATCGATCTCGCCGACCTCGCCAACAAACGCATTTTCGGCCTGGTCAACTGGCGGCGTAACCGCAAGTACTCGCACGCGCCGGACGTGCTGCAGGCGCTGTGCGACGACATCCGCGCCCAGGGAGCCGACCACGTCGCGGTAACCGGCGACCTGGTCAATCTCGGCCTTCCCGCGGAGTTCGTCGCGGCGCGCGCCTGGCTCGAATGCTTCGGCGCGGGGCGCGACGTCACCGTCGTTCCCGGCAACCACGACGCCTACATTCCGGGCGCGCTCGACGACGCGGCCGACGCATGGGCCGACTTCATGTCGGGCGACGGCGCCGACGGCGAGGTCGCCTTTCCCTTCGTCCGCCGCCGCGGCCGGGTGGCGTTGATCGGCATGTCCTCGGCAATTCCGACGGCGCCGCTGATGGCGACCGGCGAGATCGGCGGCGGCCAGGCCGCGGCGCTGGCGAGCCGGCTTACGTCGCTGAAGCGCTCCGGTCACTTCCGCGTGATCCTCATCCACCATCCGCCGGAATCGCCACCGATCGCCTGGAGCCGGCGGCTGATCGACGGAGACCTCTTCCGGCGCGCGGTGGCCGACGCCGGGGCGGAACTGATCCTCCACGGCCACAACCACCGCACCCGTGTGAACAGCATCCCCGGCCGCGACGGTCCGGTGCCGGTGATCGGCGCCGCCGCCGCCTCGCTGTCGCCGCGCCAGCCGATCCGCGCCGGCGGCAGCTACTGCCTCTTCGAGATCGACGACGCGGCGGAGCATTTCTCCTGCCGCATGATCGAGCGCGGCGTGCGGCAGGCCGGCGGCAGGGTGGAGACGCTCTCCGAGCACCGCCTGGCGGCACGCGTCCGCAAGCCGGCTCAGCCGGCCGCGCTCACCCACACATAGACGAGCAGTCCGACGGCGCCGACGAGGAGGCCGCCGAGAAAGGCCGCGACCAGCCAGCCGAGGCTGCCGCGGTCGAGCCCGGTGCCGGCATGCGCCGGCTCGCCCCCGGCGGCCGCGATCGCCGCACGCCCGCGCATCGCCGGCGTCGACGGGTCGGGCGCGGTCCGCTTCGGCACCCACTCGCCCTCCATCGCACGTCGTTTCTCGACGATCCGTTCGGCGACATATTCGGTGACGGTGTCGGCAATCGCGGACAGCTCGTCGCTCTCGCGCACGATCGTGCGCCCGACGCGGGTGTCGCGGAGAAAGCGATAGGTGCGGTGGTCGCGGCCCATCGAGACGTGCGAGGTCATGTCGATCCAGAGCCGCGGCGGCGTTCCGCCGGCAACCGCGAAGATGAACTGCTCGTCCTCGGCCGGGACCTCGGCGAAGACCGCCTTCAGTTCGTCGGCGAGCAGTTCGAGGCGGGCCCGTTCCGCGTCGCGAAGGTCGACCACGACATCGGTGCGCTCGGCCTCGCCGGTGCGCACGCGCCGGATCGCGTCGCCGAGGCTCCGCACCTTCTCGCTCCTGCCGCGATTGTCGCCGCTGTCGCTCATCCCTATCCTGTCGGCCATCTCGCCATACGGTTAATCAAAGCTTAGCAAACCGCCCTTCCCCGTGCACGAAGCGTGAGGGACGCGTCAAGGAGACACGAAGAGCATGGCCGAACATCCGCCTGCCGTTCACCGCGTCGAGACCGCCGCCAGCGAGGCCCGCCTCGCCATCACCCTGAAGATCATGCCGGAGAGCACCCGCACGGCGGAACAGGCCGCCAAGGCGGTCGGCGCCACCGTCGGCCAGATCATCAAGTCGCTGGTCTTCAAGGGAAAGAAGAGCGGAAAGCCGTATCTTCTCCTCGTTTCCGGCGCCAACCGCGTCAACGAGCACGCGGTCGAGCACACCATCGCCGAGGGGATCGAGCGGCCGGACGCGGATTACGTCCGCGAGGTGACCGGCTTTGCCATCGGCGGCATCCCGCCGCTCGGCTTCGCGACGCCGATCCACACCTACATGGACGAGGACCTCCTGCAGTACGAAACGGTGTGGGCGGCCGCCGGCACGCCGAACGCCGTGTTCTCGGTCGATCCCGAGGCGTTGCGCGCCGCGGTCGGGGCGCATGTGCTGAAGGTCAGGTAGCCAGCCGCCGCATCGCCCACTCGACGGCGGCGCGGTGCGGCATCGGCGCCACGGCGCCGTAGCCTTCCGTCGACAGGGCCGCCGCGACATTGGCGTAACGGCCGGCGGCGAAGGGGTCGCCGGTGCGCAGATACTCCGCCAGGAACGCGCCGTCGAAGACGTCCCCGGCGCCGGTGGCGTCGACCAGCTTCACCGGGACCGGCGCCAGCCGCTCGCGCCTTTCCTTTGTGGCGACGACGGCGCCCGCGTCGCCCAGCGTCAGCGCGACGATCTTCGGCCCGAGGCGGAGGTAGTAGTCGACGATGAGGTCGGGATCGGCGAGGCCGGTCAGGTGGATCGCGTCGTCGAGGCCGGGGCGGAGGATGTCGGCAAGCTCGGCCGCGGCATGGATGACAGCGCGGGCGCGGTCGAGCGGCCACAGACGCAGGCGAAGATTGGTGTCGTAAGAGACGAGCACGCCGGCCGCGCGCGCCTGGCGCATGGCGCTGAACACGGCATCCGCGGCGCTCGACGAGATCGCCTGGCTGATCCCCGAGGCGTGCAGGACGCGGGCATTGCGGACGAGGTCCGCCGGGACGTCGTCGGGGGTGATCCGGCTCGCCGCCGAGCCGGCGCGCATGTAGGAAAAGACGTGACCGGACGGGCCGTGGGTGATGAAATAGAGGCCGGTATGGGCGGTCTGGCTCTTCTTCACCGCCGAGGTGTCGACCCCCTCCGCCCGCCAAAGCTCCATGAAACTGTCGCCGAACTGGTCGGCGCCGATCGCCGTGACGTAGGCGACGCGGGCGCCCTGCCGCGCTGCAGCAATCGCGCAGTTGGAGGTGTCGCCGCCAAAGCCCGGGCGGAAGATCTTCTCGCCCGGGGGCTGGTTCAGCTCAAACAGCGGCTCGCCGACCGCGACGATGTCGAAAGAGGCCATTCAGCCGCACCTCACAGGGGTCTTTCCGTCGCCATTCCCGCTTCCTATTTCATCATCAAGGGGGGCTCGACAGGACCGGAGGGAGGCCGGCATGAGCACCGATCCCGTAGAATTCCTGGAAGAAGCACGCAGCGAACTCCGGAAGCTGGAGGAAGGCGCGCACGGACATTACCACGCGATCCTCGGCCAGCTGCTGGCCGCGGCGCTGCGGGAGACGGAGATGCTGCTCCGCGAGGAGAAGCAGTTCCGCAGCTGGGCCAAGGCGCCCGAGGAAACCCACGCCCGCGTGCGCTGACCGGACGCCGGCGCGTCAGGCGGTCCGCCGCCGCGACTTCGCGAACGTGTCGAAGGCGACCGCCAGCACGATGATCACGCCGATGATGATTTGCTGGATGTAGGACGACACGTTCATCAGGACGAGGCCGTTGAGGAGGACGCCGATGAGGATGGTGCCGACGACGGTGCCGAAGATCGTGCCGACGCCGCCGAAAAGGCTGGTGCCGCCGATCACGACCGAGGCAATCACGGTCAGCTCGTAGCCGGTGCCGGCGACGGCTTCCGCCGAGTTGAGCCGGGCGGCGAGTACGAAGGCGCCGAAGCCGGCGAAGAACCCCATGATCACATAGACGCTGGTGATGACGGCGCGGACGTTGAGGCCGGAGAGACGGGCGGCCTCGGGATTGCCGCCGACGGCGTAGACCTGCCGCCCGTAGCGCGTGTAGCGCAGGACGATGTGCGCCAGAATCGCGATGACGAGAAAGATGATGACCGGCACCGGGATCGCCCAGCCGAGGCCCGGAAGCGGACCGATCTTCCCCTGTCCCCACCAGACGAATTCCGGCTCGAAGCCGCTGATCGGCCCGCCGGCCGCAAAGAGGAGGGCGGCGCCGCGGAAGGCCGACATGCCGCCGAGCGTGACCACGAAGGGCGGCACTTTCAGCCGGGTGATGGCGAAGCCCTGCAGGTAGCCGCCGACCACCCCGACCGCGATCGCGGCGAGCGCCGCCAGATACCAGGCATAGCCGGCCGCATCCTGGCCCTCGCCGACGGTAAAGCGGTTGGAGAGCCCGCCCTTTGACACGGCCGCCGCGACCAGCCCGGCAAAGGCGAGCAGGGAGCCGATCGACAGGTCGATGCCGGCCGTGAGGATGACGAAGGTCATGCCGACGGCGAGCAGGCCGTAGATCGACACCTGGCGCAGCACGTTGAACAGGTTGATCGAGGACAGGAAGCGCGGCTCGAGGACGGCGAAGACCGCCATCAGGACGACGAGGAAGATGAGCGGCGCGAAGCGCGCCAGGATCCCGAACCAGTCGACGCCCTGCGGCGGACCTGCCTCGACGCGTGCTTCAACCATTGCCCCGGTCCCCTGTCATGCCGCCCGCGCGGTGCTCAGCGTCATCATTGCCATCAGCTTTTCCTGCGTCGCGTCGGCGCGCGATATCGCGCCGGTCACCCGCCCCTCGCGCATGGTGACGATGCGGTCGCTGATCGCCATCACTTCCGGCAGCTCCGACGAGATCGCGATGATTGCGATGCCGGTGCGCGCCATCTCGTAAAGTAGGTTATGCACCTCCACCTTGGCGCCGACGTCGATGCCGCGCGTCGGCTCGTCGACGATGAGCACCTTCGGACGGAGCGCCAGCCAGCGGGCGAGCACCACCTTCTGCTGGTTTCCGCCGGATAGGTTGACGACAAGCTGCTCGGGCGAGGCCATGCGGATGTTGAGCGCGCGTCGGTACTCCTCGACCACCTTCTGCTCGGCCTTCTCGTCGACGAAGATGCCCATCCGGTCGAGATTGCCGAGCGAGGCCATGCTGATGTTCATGCGGATGGCGAGCGCGAGGAAGAGCGCCTGCTGCTTGCGGTCCTCCGGCACCAGCCCGATGCCGTGGCTGATCGCGTCGCGCGGGGAACGGATGCGAACCGGCTGGCCGTCGACCACGACCCGCCCGGAATCGAAGGGGTCGGCGCCGAAGACGGCGCGCGCCATCTCGGTGCGGCCGGCGCCGACCAGGCCCGCGATGCCGAGGATCTCGCCTTTGCGGACCGACAGCGAGACGCCGTCGAGAACCGCCGCATGGGGGTCCTGCTGGTTGCCGCGCCGCGTCAGGCCCTCCACCGCCAGGGCCACTTCTCCGGTCGCGGTCGATTCGCGCCGCGCGAAAAGCGCGTGCACCTCGCGCCCGACCATCATCTTGATGATGCCGTCGACGTCGGTTTCGGCGACGGCGCCGCTGCCGACGTACTTGCCGTCGCGGAGCACCGTGTAGCGGTCGCAGATCTGCATCACCTCCTCGAGGCGGTGGGTGACGAAGATGATGCCGAGGCCCTGCGCCTTGAGGTCGCGGACGATCCGGTAAAGCTTGTCGACCTCGCTCGAGGAAAGCGCCGAGGTCGGCTCGTCCATGACGATGAGACGCGAATCCATCGACAGCGCCCGGGCGATCTCGACCATCTGCTGCTCGGCGACGGAAAGGTCGCGGACGAGCGTCATCGGGTTGAGGTCGAGGCCGATGCGCGTGGTGATCGCGCGCGTCTCCGCGGCCATCCGCCGCCAGTTGACGAAGCCGTTCCGGCCCGGCTCGCGGCCGATGAAGACGTTCTCGGCGATGGTGATGTTCGGGGCGAGGGTGAACTCCTGGTAGATCGTGACGATGCCGAGGCGCTGCGCCGCGTGCGGATTGGCGAGCGTCACCGGCTTCCCGTCAAAGACGATCTCGCCCCGGTCCGGGCTCTGCGCGCCGGAGAGGATCTTGAGGAGGGTCGACTTGCCGGCGCCGTTCTCGCCGAGGAGCGCGTGTATCTCCCCATGGCCGACTTCCAGGTGAACGTCCTGGAGCGCCTGCACGCCGGGAAAGCTCTTGCTGATCCCCGACATGCGGAGAAGCGCGTCGCTCATGGGTGTGATCCGCCGCGTATCGGGAGCTGGCGCACCGGCCATTGACGGGGACCGTCCGCGCCGGGACCCGGCGGGAGGGAATGACCCTCCCGCCGCCTTGTCCGGTTGTGTGACTACTTCACTTCGCCGATGCGCTCGGCGTCGTTGATGTTGTCCTTGGTGATCGCGATCGGGGTGAGCAGGGTCACCTTCGATTCCGGCTTCTTGCCGTCGCGGAGGAAGGCAACCAGCGTGTCGACCGCACCGCGGCTCTGGCCGCCCGGCATCTGCTCGATGGTGGCGGTGAGCGTGCCGGCCTTGATCTGGGCCAGCGCCTCGGGCAGCGCGTCGAAGCCGATGGTGACGACCTTGTCGAGGTTGCGCGCCTTCAGCGCTTCGATGGCGCCGAGGATCATGTCGTCATTGGCGGCGACGATGACGTCCGGCGGCGTGCTCATGCTGGCGAGGGCCGATTCGGTCACCGCCAGACCCTTGGCGCGGTCGAAGCCGGCGGTCTGCTCGAAGACGATCTTGTACTTGTCGCCGGCCTTGTCGAGGACGTTGTGCAGGCCCTTGTTGCGGTCGATCGCCGGGCTGGCGCCGGACTGGCCCTGCAGGTTGATGATCGTCGCGCCGTTCGGGAAGAGCTTGAGGATCAGGTTGCCCTGCGCCTCGCCGCCCTTGACGTTGTCGGCGCCGACATGGGCGAGGATGCCCGGAACCTTGTCAACGCGGCGGTCGATGGTGACGACCGGAATGCCGGCGTCGACCGCTTCCTGGAGCGCCGGCGCCATGGCGTCGACCTCGTTCGGGCTGATGACGATGCCGTCGACGCCCTGGGTGATCGCCGCTTCGATGTCGGCGGTCTGCTTCGGCGAGGAAACCTGGCCGTCGCTTTCGATGACGGTGATGTCGCCGAGCTTGGCGGCCTCGGCCTTCATCTGGTTCATCATGTGGACGAAGAACGGGAAGGTAAGGCCCGGAACCGACTCCAGAATCTTGAGCGGTTTGCCGGCTGCCTGCGCCGCCGGATTGAAAGCAGTCAGCGCAAGGCCGACGGCCCCGGCCATCAGCGCAGCGCGCCGTGTGAAAAGCTTCATGTTTCCTCCTACGCCCCTCTTGTTGGGGGGACTGTGGAAGGATTTACCCCCGGCTGGGAACTGTCAATGACGACGCACCGGTTTCACGCATTTCAAAGCTCGCCGCGGATGGCCTTGCGGTAGAGCTTCTCGTAATCGGCGGCCTTGAGCGGCACGGGATTGCCGCCGGTCGACGGGTCCTTCTCGGCCATCGGCGCGGCCTCGGGGATGATGTCCTCGTCGACGCCGATTTCCTTCAGCGTGTTGGGGATGCCGATCGTCGCGCGCAGTTGCAGGATCCACTCGATCACCGACTGCGGGCTGTGGCCGGGCAGGTTGAGGTAGCGCGCCAGCGCCGCCAGGCGCCCGTCGATGGCGAAACGGTTGTGTTCGAGGATGTAGGGCATGACCACGGCGTTGGTCAGGCCGTGATGCGTGCCGCGCAGGCTCGAGCACGGATGGCTCATCGCGTGCATGCCGCCGAGCCCCTTCTGGAAGGCGGCCGCGCCCATCGAGGAAGCGGCGAGCATGAAGGCGCGCGCCTCGACGTTCCGCCCGTCGCGGACGGCAACCGGCAGCCACTCCTTGATGAGCCGCATCCCTTCCAGCGCAATCCCCTCGCCGATCGGATGGAAGAACGGGCTGCACCAAGCTTCGAGGTTGTGGGAGAGCGCGTCCATCCCGGTCCAGGCGGTGACCTTAGCCGGCAAATCGAAGGTGAGTTCGGGGTCGGCGATGACGACTTTCGGCAGCATCAGGGGATGGAAGATGATCTTCTTGGTGTGGTCGGCCGGATCGGTGACGACCGCGGCGCGGCCGACCTCGGAGCCGGTGCCGGCGGTGGTCGGGACGGCAACGACGGGAGCGATGCCCTTCGGATCGGCCCGCGTCCACCAGTCCTCGCGGTCCTCGAAGTCGAAGACGGAGCGCTTCTGGCCGGACATGAAGGCGACGAGCTTGCCGATATCCATGCCCGAGCCGCCGCCGAAGGCGATCACCCCGTCATGGCCGCCGCCGCGATAGGCGACCAGGCCGTCGTCGAGGTTCTGCAGCGTCGGGTTGCCGTCGACCTTCGAGAAGACCGCGACCGGGAAGCCGGCGCGCTTGAGGATGTCGAGGGCGCGGATGACGATGGGGAGGTTGACCAGGCCGGGATCGGTGACGAAGAGCGGGTGGCCGATGCCGGCCGCCTTCAGCGCCTCGGGGAGTTCGACGATCCGCCCCGGCCCGAAGCGGACGGCGGTCGGATACGACCAGTTGGCGCGAAGCGATGGGTACTGGTCGAGCATCGTGGTTGTCCCCCTTCACCGCAGACTGCCGGACCAGTCCGCGCCGCCAAGTTGCTCGCCCAACCCGGCCGCCGGGTCAAGCGGGACGCCCGCTCCTGTCACCCCAGCGAAAGCGGAACCTATTAACCGAGACGCCGCCCAATCAAACGCGCCGATCGACCCGCTCGCCTCCTTTCGTCATGCCCGGCCTTGTGCCGGGCATCCACGGCTTAGGCCCGCAGCAAGACGTGGATGGCCGGGACAAGCCCGGCCATGACGTGATGGGTTGACGCATCGCGAACACGAGCAGGGAGCGAGGGGTAAAGTCACGGTCATCCCGGGCCGACCTCTCGCTCACGGTCATCATGCGGTCGGATCTTGCCGCGCGGTCGAGCGTGCGCCGCGTCGCACCTCAGCCCGTCCTCGTCCGGAGATGGAAGCTCTTCGGTCGGGTGAGGTGCTCGTAGCCGACCCTGGACAGCGTGACGCCCCGCCCCGATTCCTTGACCCCGACCCAGGCGAGCGCCGGGTCGAGATAGTCGGCGCGGTTCATATAGACGGTGCCGGTCTCGATCCGGTCGCCGATCCGCTCCGCCGCCTCGACATCCTCGGTCCAGATCGATGCGGTGAGGCCGAACGGCGAGTCGTTCATCAGGCGGATCGCCTCCTCGTCCGACTTCACCTTCATGATTCCGTGGGCAGGGCCGAAGGTCTCCTCCTTCATGATCGCCATGGAATGATCGACGCCGGCGAGAAGCTGGGGGGCGAGGTAGGGACTGCCCGGACGGTCGGCGGCGAAGCGCTTCGGATCGATGAGCGGCCGGGCGCCCTGGCGGACGGCCTTCGCCACCTGCTCGCGGACGAAATCGGCGACCTTGGTGCGGACGAGCGGGCCGAGCGTGGTCGCCTCCTCGACCGGATTGCCGAGCCGGTAGGCGTTGATCGTGGCGACCGCGCCCTCGACGAAACGGTCGTAGACCGCCTCGTGGACATAGATGCGCTCGACCGCGCAGCACGACTGGCCGGAATTGAAGTAGCCGCCGTCGACGACGTTCTCGATGGCAAAGGCAAGGTTGGCGTCGGCCCGGACGTAGGCCGGGTCCTTGCCGCCGAGTTCGAGGCAGGTTGCCGGGAAGTTCGGCGCCCCCGCCACCGCGGCCATGATGGCGCGGCCGCCCGCGGTCGAACCGGTGAAGCCGACCTGGTCGACCAGCCCGGAGCGGATCGCCTTCTCGGTCGCCTCGTGCGACATGGTGAGGACCTGGAAAACGTCCTTCGGCAGGTTCGCCTTGGCGAAGCAGGCGGCGAAATGTTCGGCCACCAGCGCCGTCTGGCTGGAATGCTTCATGACGACGGTGTTGCCGGCAAGGATTGCCGGGAGAACCGCGTTGAGCGCGGTCATGTAGGGGAAGTTCCAGGCCGGCAGATTGAGGACGACGCCGAGCGGCTCGCGGCGGATGTAGCGCTTGAAACCCTCCTTGGGGCCGACGTCGATCTCGGCGAGCGACTCGGGCGCCACCGCAATCATGTAGCGGGCGCGCTCCTCGAAGCCGCGCACCTCGCCCGCGCCATAGCGGATCGGCCGGCCCATCTGCCAGGTAAGCAGCTCCGCGACGCGGGCCTTGTCGGCGACCATCGCATCGACGAAGGCGGTGGCGATCTTCACGCGCTCGACGACCGGCACATGCCGCCATTCGCGCTGAGCCTTCCTGGCGCGCTCCAGCGTCGCCTGGACGGCGGCGTCGTCGGCGAGCGGACGCTCGGCATAGAGCGAGCCGTCGACGGGGGAGATGATGCGGAGGGTGGCGGTCATGGCATTGAGGTCCAAAGAGAAGCGACGGGGTCTCCACCCGTGACGTCATCCTCCGGCTTGGCCGGAGGATCGGGTACGGCGGCAATTCCATCGGATGAATTAAGCAATAGCAGTGGATTGCATTCAACGAGAGTAATCGACGTTCAGAGCGATCCTCCGGTCAAGCCGGAGGATGACGAAGGTTGGAAGGATCGAGCGTATCTCGATCAGCTCGGCCCTAGTACCGCTCGAAGCCCCGCTTCAGCTCCCAGTCGGTGATCCGGCGGTCGTACTCGAACTGCTCCCAGTTGGCGGTGTGGACGTAGTGGTCGATGACGGCGTCGCCGAAGGCAGCGCGGAGCATCTTCGACCGGTCGAGCGCCTCGGCAGCTTCGCGGAGCGTCTTCGGCACCTCGCGGAGCCTCTTGCCGTAATAGGCGTCGCCGACGAACGGGGCTTCCAGTTCCAGCCCCTGCTCGACGCCGGAGAGCCCGGCGGCAAGGAGCGCGGCGAAGGCGAGGTAGGGGTTGAGGTCGGCGCCGCCGATGCGGCACTCGATCCGGATCGCCTTCGACCCGGCGCCGCAGAGGCGGAACCCCGCGGTGCGGTTGTCAAGCGACCAGATCGCCTTGGTCGGCGCGAAGGTGCCGACCTGGAAGCGCTTGTAGGAATTGATGTAGGGCGCAAGGAACCAGGTGATCTCGCGCGCATGCGCGAGCTGCCCGGCGATGTAGGAGCGCATCAGCTTCGACATGCCGTTCTCCGCCTTCTCGTCGAGGAAGAGCGGCTTCCTGCCGGCCGCGTCCCACAGCGAATTGTGGATGTGGCTGGACGATCCGGCGAGGTCGAAGCGCCACTTCGCCATGAAGGTGATCGCCTTCTGCTGGCCGAAGGCGATCTCCTTGCAGGCGTTCTTCAGGATGACGTGGCGATCGGCCATCGTCAGCGCGTCGGCATAGCGGACGTTGATCTCTTCCTGGCCCGGACCCCACTCGCCCTTGGAATTCTCGACCGGGATGCCGGCGCCTTCCAGCCCGCGGCGGATGGCGCGCATGACGCCCTCCTCCTTGGCGGTCTGGAAGATGTGGTAGTCCTCGATGTAGTTCCCGGCCGTCTTAAGGTCGCGATAGTTCTTGGCGTGTGCCTGCTCGTAGGTCTCGTCGAAGAGATAGAATTCGAGTTCGGAGGCGAAGAAGGCGGTCATCTTCATCGCCTTGAGGCGTGCCACCTGCCTCTTGAGGATGGCGCGCGGCGAATGCGGCACGTCCTCGTGGTGGTGATGGTCGAGGATATCGCAGAGCACCATCGCCGAGCCGGGCAGCCAGGGCGTGCGGCGGAGGGTGGCGAGGTCCGGCTTCAAGACGAAATCGCCGTAGCCCTTCTCCCAGTTCGCCGCGGCGTAGCCGGGCACCGGCTCCATGTCGATGTCGTTGGCGAGCAGGTAGTCGCAGCCATGCGTCTCGACATGCGCGCTCTCGAGGAAGTACTCGGCCTGCATGCGCTTGCCGACCAGGCGCCCCTGCATGTCGGGGAAGCAGGCGACGACCGTGTCGATCTCGCCCGCGGCGACCGCCGCCGCCAGTTCCTTCATCGTCAGCATGCCCGGCATGGTCCCACCCCTTTGTAACGAAACGGCCCGCGCGGCGGATGCCACGCGGGCCGCGCTTTTTCCTGCGAAGCCGGCGTCAGATCTCTCCGACGGCCTTTTCGGCCGCGGCAATCTCGGCCTGGCGCCTGGCGATCATGTCACCGATCGGCGGCCCCTTGAAGCGCCGGTTCTCGAACGCGAACCAGACGATCGCGGTGAGGATGAAGAAGCCGACCGTGATGTAGAGCGCCCAGTCGTTCGGCGGCTGCACGCCGATGATGAAGATGAGGATCATCGCGGCCACCGAAAGGACGGCGAACAGCGTGAACACGCCGCGGCCGAGGTTCCACGGTCCCATCTTGTCCCACTTCGGCGTGCCCCAGGCGAGAAGCCCGAGGACGATCGGGAAGGTGAAGGAGAGGAACAGGAAGATGACCGTGCACGAGACGACGATGGTGTAGGCCGAGGTCCCCGCCACCGAGACCAGCGACGACCCCCAGACGAAGAGGACCGAAAGGACCGAGGCCGTCCAGATTGCCGCCACCGGCGTGCGGTAGGTCGGGCTGACCCGCGACAGCGCCTTCGAGCCCGGCAACCCGCCGTCGCGCGCAAACGCGAAGATCATGCGCGAGGCAGAGGTGACCGTCGCCAGACCGCAGAGGAGCTGGGCGAGGAAGACGACGATGTAGACGAATTCCTTGACGGCACTGCCGACCCGTTGGTCAAAGCCCCAGAAGAAGACGTTCCAGCCCTGCGCCGCCGCCTGGTCCATGTCGGGCACCATGAGGACGAAGGCGCAGAGGAAGATGTAGCCGAAGATGGCGGACCAGATGACCGACATGACCATGGCGCGCGGCACCGAGCGGGCCGCCTTCATGGTTTCCTCGGACGTATGCGCCGAGGCGTCATAGCCGGTGATCGTGTAGATCGGCAGCAACAGGCCGAGGAGGAAGACCCACGAATCGGACACCGCCGGCCACACCCCGCCGCCGGCATCGCCGGAATAGTTCTTGAACGTGAACAGGCGGCTGAAGTCCCAGGTCTCGGCCGAGATCAGGCAGACAACCGCGATCAGGATCGCGCCGCCGAAAATCAGCCAGCCGGAGAAGTCGGTGAGCTTGGCCGTGAGCCGGATGCCGAGGTGGTTGATGAGCGCCTGACCGCCGGTGATGATGACGAGGAAGATCGTCTGGTTGGTCAGGTTGTTCTCGATCCCGAGCATCGCGCCGAAAGCGCCGACGAAGAACGTCCAGGTGCCGACATTGATGGCGCCGAGCACGGTGATGAGGCCGAGCAGGTTGAGCCAGGCGGTCACCCAGCCGGTGCCGCGGTTGCCGAGGATCGAGCCCCAGTGGTAGAGGCCGCCCGCCGTGGGATAGGCGGAGCTGATCTGCGACATCGCCACCGCGAAGACCAGCGAGATGAAGCACCCGACCAGCCAGCCGACGCCGATCGAGATGCCCCCGGCGCCCGAGGTGCCTTGGGCGAGCGAATTGATGCCGCCGGAGAGAATGCAGATGATCGAGAACGAGACGGCGAAGTTGGAGAAGCGCGACAGGCGCCGCTCAAGCTCCTGCGCATAGCCCATGCCGTGGAGGACTTTTATGTCCTCGTGCTTGTCGACTTCCGTGTACGAATGCGACTCCAGGTTGCTCATTGGCCGCTCCTGTCAGGATTGCCCCGTGGACCGCGGCGGCCCGGCGCCGCGGCAATACCGATCGATGTCAGGTGAGCGCGAAGATGGCGGCCGACGGCGCGGGCCGTCGGCATGAGTCCTTCGGCCGACGCGACGGCGTCCGCCCGGAGCAACAATGCCGGCCTCTCGTCAATGGCGAGAAGCGTCCCCATCCAAAGCCCCTCGGCGACCGCACGCCGTCTTGCGGAGCCCTCCTCCGACTCGGGGCAGCAGTCGCCAGCGCCGGGAAAGCTGGCAGGACTCCCGATTGCCGTCAAATTGGATCGACCCTGCCGGAAGCCGCCCGGAGCGATGCGGCACAGGCGGCTATGCGGCAATCTCTTCCCCGGACAGCGGTTTCGCCTTGTTTCACGCAGGTGTCACAGAGGCTTGTGATGCTTCCGCCGGCCCTCGCGGCGGAGGCCGCCGACCCGTTGATGAACGCGCACGCCGAGCCTTTGAAAACCTCTCCCCGCCCTGTGGCAAAGGGGCTCGAGGAAGTGTTGCCCGGCCTCGTCTGCGGCTACCGTTTCGCGCGCGAGGGCGCGAGGCCGATCGCCGCCGGACCCGGCGATGCGGAGGCGACCGAAGGCGAGTGGCTCTGGCTCCATGTCAACCTCGCCGACATGCGCTGCCGGACGTGGCTGGCGCGGCAGCCGCTGCTCTCGCCAAGCGGGCTCGAATACCTGCTCGGCAAGGACGATACGATCTCGATGAGCGTCCGCGGCGGGCAGATCTGGGGCGTGTTCTTCGACCTGCGGCACGAGCTTGCCGTCAGCGACGAGGATTTCGGCCCTCTCCGCTTCGCCGCCGCCGACCGCATCCTCGTCACCGGCCGCCGCACGCCGCTGCGCTCGGTCGAGGCGGTCCGCGAACAGCTGCGCGGCGGCCGCAGCTTCGCCTCGCCGGTCGAACTGCTGGCCGGACTCTGCGAGCAGATCGCGGTCGCCCTCGATACGACAGTCGAGAGACTGGCCGACAAAGTCGACCAGGTCGAGGACAAGCTCATCAAGGACCGCCTCCACGACGACCGGCAATTGCTCGCCGTCGCCCGCCTGACTTCGGTCCGCATCCATCGCCGTCTGAGCGGGATTCGCTCGGCGCTCCGCCGGCTGCAGGCCGAGGAGGACGGCACCTCCGGCACCGCTCTTGCCGCCGCCACGGCCCACCTGATACTGCGCTTCGACGATGTCGACCACGCGGTCATCGAGCTGCGCGACCGCGCCCGCCTCCTCCAGGACGAACTGGGCGTCCGCCTCGCGGAGCAGACCAACCGCCAGCTTCGCATCCTCTCCGTGCTCACCGCCCTCTTCCTGCCGCCGACGCTGATCTCCGGTCTCTTCGGCATGAACGTCACCGGCCTGCCCTTCTCGGCAAGCGGCGGGGCCTTCTGGTGGGTGATCGGGCTGATCGGCCTCGTCTGCGCCTTCACGCTCTGGGCGCTGTGGCGGACCGGCGTCCTGAAGTAGCTGCGCTCAGCACTTCCGCGCCAGGGTCATGCCGTCGCCGAGGGGCAGGAGCACGGGATCGACGCGGGTATCACCGGCGATCCGGCGGTTGAGGTCGCGGATGACCTTCACCCCGCCGTCGCGCGCTTTCGGGTCGGCCACCCGTCCATCGCGGAGCATGTTGTCGAAGGCGATGACGCCGTTCCGCCGGACGAGCGGCAGCGTCAGTTCGTAGTATTCCGGGTATTCCGACTTCTCCGCGTCGATGAAGGCGAGGTCGAAGCTCCCCTGCCGGCCCTCCTGCGCCAGCTTCCTCAGCGTCTCGATCGCCGGTCCGAGGCGCAACTCGATCTTCCCGCCGACGCCGGCCTTGTCCCAGTGCCGGCGGGCAATGGCGGTCCATTCGGCACTGACATCGCAGGCGATCAGCTTGCCGTCGGGCGGCAGCGCCAGCGCGACCGCGAGCGCGCTGTAGCCGGTGA
>Ga0070741_10008108_pt1 | contig 21284 bp, 17 predicted proteins | sample Coa_R1_4_FD_66440 | JGI IMG/M metagenome (GOLD analysis project Ga0070741, IMG submission 66440) | Surface soil microbial communities from Centralia Pennsylvania, which are recovering from an underground coalmine fire - Coalmine... | ecosystem: Environmental > Terrestrial > Soil > Unclassified ...
TGGCCGGCGCCCACGGGCCGGGCGGGGACGGCGGTCGCGTCGAGCGAGACGCGGAGCGGGGTCAACTGCGCCCCGCCACGTCGTGCCACAGCGCGGCGTGGGCGCGCGCCGCGGACGCCCACGTGAGCTCTCGCGCGCGCATGAGCCCGGCGGTGACGAGCTCGGAGCGGCGGCGGTCGTCGCCCGTGGCGACGGCGAGGGCGTCGGCGATGGCATCGACGTCGGTCGGGTCGACTTCGAGGGCGGCCCCGCCAGTGGAGGGCATGGGGCTGGCGACGACCGGCGTGCATGCGGCCATCGCCTCGACGGCGGGGAGCCCCCACCCCTCCACGAGGGGGACGTACGCGACGCACCGCGCCCCGGCGTACAGGCCGGCCAGCACCGCATCGGTGACCACGCCCGCCAGCTTGACGCCCGGGACGGGCATCAGCGCGGGCCCCCAGCCCATCGGCCCGACGATCACGAGCGGCCAGGGCTCGGGCAGCTGCTCGCGGGCGCGGCCGTAGGCGTCGACGAGGCGGGACAGGTTCTTGCGGGGCTCGAGGGTCGACACGCTGAGGAGGTAGGGCCCGTGCACGCCGATGCGGGCGAGCGCGGCGCCGGCCCCTTCGGTGTCGGCGACCGGGAGGTGGTCGCAGCCCTCGTTGATGACGATCACCCGCTCGCGCCCGGCGCCCGCGGCGGTGAGCAGGTCGGCCGTGCGGTCGGACGGCGTCACGAAGGCCGCGGCGGCGCGCAGCGCGCGGGTGAGGGCGGCCTCGTGCCACCGCCGGCCGCGGGCCGGGAACGTCTCGGGCACCTCGCGGAAGGCCAGGTCGTGGACCGTGACCACCAGCGGCGCCGGGCCGGGCGGGGGCGAGGCGAGCGACGGGGCGTGCACGACGTCGCTCGGGCCGTCGACGCGCCCGAGCCCCCGGTCCCAGAGCCGGACCAGCGCCCTGCCGGGCAGCCGCGACGAGTGGACGGGCCACCCCCACGCGGCCAGCGGGTCGTCCGCGCCGGTCGGGCGCCCGGCGACGAGGGTCACGGCGGGCACGGGCACGCCCGCCGCCGCCTCGGCGGCGAGCTGCTGCAGGCCGAGGAGCAGGCCGCGCGTATAGGTGGCAATGCCGCTCGTCGGTCGGGTGCGCAGCTGCTCGGCGACGAGGGTGACCCGCAGCTCACCCACGCGCCGCGTCCTCGTACAGCGACACGAGCCCGTCGGCGGTGCGCTCCCACGTGAAGCCCGCGGCGCGCGCCCTGCCCCGCTCGGCCAACGACCCCGCGCACGTTCCGTCGTCGAGCACGGTGGCCAGGGCGTCGGCCAGCGCGTCGGCGTCGCCGACGGGGACGATCAGCGCCGCGTCACCGCACACTTCCGGCACCGCGCCCGCCGCGGTGGCGACGACGGGCACCCCCGCGGCCATGGCCTCGAGGGGTGGCAGGCCGAAGCCCTCGTAGATCGACGGGTAGGCGAGGACGGCGGCGCCCGAGAGCAGGCCCAGCCGTTCCGGGCCCTCGAGGTAGCCGGCCCGGCCGATGCGGTCGTGGTGGCGCGCCGCGGCGATCGCCTCGGTCAACGCGTCGGTGCCCCACGCATCGGGGCCGGCGATGACGAGACCGAGGCCGGGGCGTTCGGCGGCGACGCGGTCCCACGCGCGCACCAGCATGGGCAGGTCCTTGCGCGGCTCGACGGCACCGAGGGCGAGGACGTAGCGCTCGCACCCGGTCAGGGCGCGGGCGTGCGCGCGGCCGGTTGCGGCGGACGCCCCGGCCTCCCCCGCCTCCCCTGGCGGGGCCGGCACCGGCGCGCCATGGGGCACGGCGCGCACGCGCTCGGCGGGCACGCCGAACACGTCGCACACCTCCGCGGCGACGAACGCCGACGGCGTGTGCACCCATGCCCCCGTCCGCACCGCCCGGCGGATGAGCGCCGGGTAGCGCAGCGTGGTGCGCGTGCACAGTTCCGGGTAGCGCACGCACGTGAGGTCGTGCACGGTGACGACGCGCGCCGCGTGGCGGGTGGGGGGCACGACGAAGTTGGTGCCGTGCACCACGTCGATGCCGTCGTCGGTGTCGATGATGCGCTCGGCGGTCACCACGTCGGTGCGCGCCCACGCCCACAGCAGCGGCCGCGCCGGGACCGCCCACCCCGAGGTGACGCCGGTGGGCAGGGCCTCGCGGAGGTACGTGCGGCCGCGCCAGCTCAGCGCGTACGCGAACACCTCCATGCCCGGCCGCGCCACCAGCGCGCGCATGGCGCCGGCGGTGAACTGGGCGACGCCCGTGCCGGGGCCGAGCAACGGGGTGGCGTCAAGGGCCAGGCGCACGGCGCCCGACGCTACTGACCGCAGGGAGACCCGGAGAACGAGGGGGCCCCGGGTACGCTGGTGCGCACGATGGCGACAACGGCGCGGGAGATCCGCACCTCCGGGGCGACGGTCAACCTGCGCTCGCGGGTGGCCGACATCGTCGCCTACCGGGAGCTGCTGCTCAACCTGGTCCGCAAGGAGCTCAAGGTCCGGTACAAGAACAGCGTCCTCGGGTTCCTGTGGTCGCTGGTCAACCCGGCGGTGACCATCGCCGTGTTCTCGATCATCTTCAGCGTGATCCTGCCGAACTCGATCCCCGACTTCGCCCTGTTCCTGATGTCGGGCGTGCTGGTGTTCAACATGTTCCAGAACGCCACGTCGGCCGCCGTCGGGTCGGTGGTGGCCAACGCGCCCCTGGTGAAGAAGGTGTGGTTCCCGCGCGAGATCCTGCCGCTGGCGTCGGTCGGGTCGACGTTCGTCGACTTCCTGTTGCAGTCGAGCGTCCTCGTGGTCGCCTTCGCCATCGTGCGCTGGCACGTGGGCTGGGCCTACCTGCCGCTCATCCCGCTCGCCATCGTCGTGGCCCTCCTGTTCACGACCGCACTCGCCATCTTCCTCGCCGCCGTCAACGTGAAGTTCCGCGACGTGCAGCACTTCTTGTCGATCGCGCTGATGGTGTGGTTCTGGGGCACGCCGATCATCTACGGCTTCGAACAGGTCGCGCACCGCCTGTCGCGCTACCACCTCTCGTGGCTGCCGTTGATCAACCCCTACGCCATCGTCGTGATGTCGTTCCAACGGGCGCTGTACAACCGGCGCGCCGTGCATACGGGCAAGACGGTGACGGCGCTGCTGCCCACGCACGGCTACGCGTGGTACGTCGGGGTGCTCGTGCTCGTCGGGGCCGTATCAGCACTGCTGCTGCTCGGCGCCATGCACGTGTTCCACCGGCTCGAGGGCGACTTCGCCGAGGAGCTGTAGTGGCCGCCGCCGTCGAGATCGAAGGGCTGTCAAAGCGCTTCCGCCTGTACCACGAGAAGTTCACGAGCCTGAAGGAGCGGGTGCTGCACGGCGGGCGCGTGCCGTTCGAGGACTTCTGGGCGCTGCAGGACATCAACCTGCGCATCGAGACCGGCGACTCGATGGGGCTCGTGGGGCACAACGGGTCCGGGAAGTCGACCCTGCTCAAATGCATCGCCGGCATCCTCCGCCCCACCGAGGGCGAGATACGCACCGCCGGTCGCCTGGCGGCGCTGCTCGAGCTCGGGGCGGGGTTCCAGCCGGACCTGAGCGGCCGCGAGAACGTCTTCCTCAACGCGTCGCTGCTCGGCCTGAAGCGGGCCGACATCAACCGGCGCTTCGACGAGATCGTGCACTTCGCCGGTGAAGAGGTCGAGCGCATGATCGACAACCAGGTGAAGTTCTATTCGTCGGGGATGTACGTGCGACTGGGGTTCGCCATCGCCATCAACGTGGACCCCGACGTGCTCCTCGTCGACGAGGTCCTGGCCGTGGGTGACGAGGCCTTCCAGCGCAAGTGCCTCGACAAGGTCAGCGCGTTCCAGGCCGAGGGGCGCACGATCATCGTGGTCACCCACGCCGCCGACCTGGTGCGCCAGGTATGCACGCGCGCCGCCGCCCTCGACCACGGCCGCCTGGTGGCGACGGGCGACCCCAACGACGTGATCCGGACCTTCCGCGACCGCCTCATGACGGGGGCGGGCGCGTCGGAGTCGGCGCCCGCGACGTCCGACGTCTGGGGGCGCGCCCGCATCCTCGGCGTCGAGGTCGTGTACCCGGAACCGTCGCAGACGGCACTGCACCCGGGGGAGCCGCTCGAGCTGCGCATCGCCTACGACACGTGCGGCAACACGATCGACGACATCGTCGCCGGCATCGCCATCACCAGCTCGATGGGCCAGCTGGCGTACGGGACCAACAGCCACCTCAGCGGGCAGGAGCTCGGCACGCTCAACGGCACCGGCGTGGTCGCGTTCCGCGTGACCGACCTGCCCCTCCTCGACGGCACCTACCGCACGACCGTGTCGCTGCACACACGCGGCGGCCTGCAGTACGACCACTGGGAGCAGTCCGTGCCCATCGACGTGAAGGCACCCGGCCGTGACGTCGGCATCGTCCGCCTCTCCACGAGGATCGTGGTGTCCCCGGGAGCGACCATCGGCGGCAGCGGGCTGGTGTTCCGCAAGTGAGCGAGATCGACCTGTCGCGCATCCAGGACGAGATCGCCGAAGAGGTCCGGCGCCGGCGGGCCGCGGGCGACTTCCCGCCCGGGCTCGAGCAGGAGCTCGACGCCATGTTCGCCAAGTACGCGCCGGCGGGGACGAGCGATGACTTCGACGACGTGCTCGCCGCCGCCGAGGCGCAGAGCTTCATCCACGCCGACGTGCCGACCGCGTCGCAACGCCGGCCCCTCGCCTACGTCAAGCGCGTGCTGCGCAAGACCATGGCGTGGTACGTGCGGTTCGTCGCCCAGCAGGTGACCGCGTTCGCCGGCACGGTGACGCGGGCCGTCGCCCTGCTCGGCCACCGCGTCGAAGCCCTCGAGCGCGTCACCCTCGTCTCGCGGCCGCCGCTGGTCGCGCCGACGGTCGACGCGTCCGCGGTCGTCGTTCCCGCCTTGGCCGGTGTGCCGGGCCGCGTCCTGCATGCCGAGTGCGGGACCGGCGCGCTCGTCGGCGCGCTGGCTGCGGCCGGTGCGGACGCCTACGGCGTCGAGCCCGTCGAGGCCGCGGCGATGGAGGCGGCGCAGGCGGGCCTCGACGTGCGCGCCGACACGGCGATGGCCCACCTGGGCAAGCTCGCACCCGCGGCGCTCGGCGGCGTGGTGCTGTCGGGGTGCGTGGACTGGCTGGCACCCGGCGACGTGCTCGCCCTCGTCGACCTTGCCGTGCGCGCCCTGGCGCCCGGCGGCGTGCTGGCCGTCACCTCGGTTGGGCCGCGCGCCGTCTCGCCGGTGGTCGCCGATCTGTCGCCCGGCCGCCCGTTCCACGCAGAGACCTGGCGCCACGTGCTGTCCGGCCACGGCCTCGAGATCGCGCAGGTCGCGGCGCTGTCGGGCGTGGCGCCCGTGCTCGCACCCGTGCCCGCAGGTACGCCGGGCGCCGACGTGCTCAACGCCAACATCGATCGGCTCAACGCCGAGCTCTTCGCCGGCGACGCCTACGCCGTCGTCGCCCGCAAGCCCCGCTGAGCGGTGGTCGCCGTCCACCAGGTCCTCCCGGTCTTCGCGCCGCGCGACGCCATCGGCAACCACACCGCGGCGGTCCGCCGGTGCCTGCGATCGATGGGGATCGGCGGGGAGATCATCGCCGGCGAGGTGGTGCCCGGTGCGCCCGACGCGGCCCAGACTGTCCGGCGCGCCCGGCCGTCGCGCCTGGCGGCCGAGGAGCCCGTGCTGTGGCTGTACCACGCGTCGACCGGGTCGCCGGTGGCGGAGTGGTTCGCCGAGCTCCCCGGGCCGAAGGCGATCGACTACCACAACATCACGCCGGCGGACGCCCTCGAGCCGTGGGAGCCGCACGTCGCCGTGGAGCTGCGCCACGGCCGGCGCCAGCTGGCGTCGCTCACGGGCGTGGCGCGGTGGGCGCTGGCCGACTCGGCCTACAACGAAGCGGAGCTGGTGGCGCTCGGGTACGAGTGGACCGCCGTCGTGCCCATCCTCCTCGACACCGCCCAGCTGGCGGCCGTCGAACCCGACCCCACCGCGGTGGCCGAGCTCAAGGCCCGCAAGGCCTCAACGGGCGGGGCCGACCTGCTGTTCGTCAGCCGGCTCCTCCCCCACAAACGCCAGGACGACCTGGTGAAAGCGCTCGCCGCCTACCGGCTGGGCTTCGACCCCGCCGCCCGGCTGACGCTCGTCGGCGGGGTCGGGTCGGCGCGCTACGCGGACGCCCTCGGCGACTTCGTGGCCGACCTCGGCCTGCAGCGGGCCGTCACCTTCGCCGGCTCAGTCCCACCGGCGCAGCTGGCCGCCTACTTCCAGCTGGCCGACGTGTACGTGTCGGCATCGGCGCACGAGGGGTTCGGGGTACCGCTGCTCGAGGCGATGGCGCACGACGTGCCCGTGGTCGCCTACGGGAGCACCGCGGTGCCCGAGACCGTGGGCGACGCGGGCGTGCTCGTGGCGTCGTCGTCCCCGGAGGTGCTCGCCGCGGCCGTGCACCGGGTGGTGTGCGACAGCGCGCTGCGGGACTCGCTCGTCGCGCGTGGGCGGCGGCGCCTGCAGTCGCTCGGGCTGCCCGTGTCGACGGCGGCGTTGCGCGCGGCGGTCACGTCGATCCTCGACGCCGCCGGCCTGGCGGCGCGCTGACGAAGTCGCGCCGGCGCTACGCCGTGACGCGGACCTGCAGGGTGGTGGCGCCCGAGCCGGCGAACGTCCCCACCAGCTGCTGGTACAGCCCGAGGCGCACGGTGTAGTCGCCCGGCGGGAGCGGCCGTCCGTCGGCGGCGACGGCGTGGAGCGCGGCATCGACCGTCACGGTCGCCCCGGGGAGCAGGACGCGCGGGAGGTCCGCGCTCTCGCACGCCACGGTGGGAGGGCCGGCGACGGCGAACGTCGGGCACCCGCTCGCTGCGGCCACCGCGCCGCCCCCTGCCCACTGCAGCGAGAGGCGCACGGCGTCCTGGCCCCCGGGGAAGGTGGCGAGCGTCGGCCAGGGCGCACCGCCCGGCGGGTGGGTGACCGCCACGCGCGCCATCGCCGTCCCGCCGCTGCGGACGCTGATGGCGCCTGGGCTCACAGCAACACCGCCCGTCCGGGCGCCCTCCGGGAGCGCGGCCGGCGCGCCGGCGGCGAAGAGCCACCCGCCTGCACCGAGCGCTGTGGTCGTCGGGCTCCCCGGGAGTGCCCACAGCTTGACCCCGGCGTAGGGGTCCGACGTCACCAGCCGGGCACCGGGGTAGCGCGTGGCGAACGCGGGGTCGGGGCTGACGACCAGCGGCCCGCACGGGCTGCCGAGGCCGCCGCCGTAGGGCCGGATGCGTTGGTCGGGGAGGAAGAACTCCGTCGCGTACAAGGCGAAGTCGTCCGCCGCGGGGTTGTCCCAGGCCACGCAGCGGAGGTCCGCCGCTGTCCCTGACCGGAGGGCGGCGAGGGCGCGCGGCACGGCGTCCTGCCCGGCCCGCGCCCGCGTCCCGGGCACGATGTAGGTCGCCTGTGTGCGTACGGCGAGGGCGACGAACCCGACCGCCAGCGCGGCCGCCGCCAGCGCCGGCCACCGCAGGGCGGCGAGCGCCAGCACGGCCAGACCGACGAGGCCAACGCCGAGCAGGGCCAGCACCTCGATCTTGCCGCCGAAGTGGCGGATGTAGGGGACGATGGCGATGACGTTGACGGGGTTGAGCGGGCCGTGGACCTCGGAGCCGGGGTGGCCCAGCCCGGTGAACGCCGCGCCGGCGACAAGGGCCGAGCCGCCGATGGCCGCCCACATGGCGACGGCCCGCCGCCGGGTGCCGACGAAGGGCCGGGCCAGCTCGGCGAGCGCGAGCAGGAGCAGGGGCGCGACGGCGGCGTCGTTGTACCGGCCGTAGATGAGCTTGTCCGCCCGCGTGCCGAGGTTGATGAACAGCGACGAGATCCCCCACACACCAACGAAGGCGACGCCCGGGAAGGCGCGGGCGAGCACCACCGGCCGCCGGTCGCCCTTGGCCCACGCCCACACCGAACGCAGCGACACCCATAGGCCGAACGGCACCAGCCCGAAGGTGGCCACGCTCAGGTAGAAGAGCTGCCCACCGGCCTCGCTGATCAGGTTCGCCAAGCCGTGGGCGCTGGAGGCGCGCGAGAGGATGCCGCCCGGCGAGTAGGAGCTGAACCGGCTGTGCGGGTCCTTCAGGGCGACGACCAGCAGCCGAGTGGCCACGAAGACCGCAAGCAGCGCGCCGCCGAGGGCGCCGAGGGCGGGTGCGGCGCGGCGCCAGCCGTGGGGCACGAGCGCGGCCAGCCCGAGCAACCCGGCGGCGACGTACAGCGCGAACCCGCGCGGGTGGACGAGGGCGAGCAGTCCGCACGCCGCGCCGAACGCGGCCCATGCGCCCCAGGAGCGGCGCGGCGCGGCCCGTGCGGCGAGGACGCACACGGCGAGGAACCCGGCCGCGAACGCGCTCTCGGCCATCGAGAAGTCGCTGAACAGGACCAGCGCCGGGTAGGCCACGGTCGCGGTCACGACGAGGGCGCGCCAGCCCCGCGGCAGGCCCGGCGACAGGCGGGCGAGGAGGTGCCAGGCGAGGACCGTGGCCACGCCCGCGAGGGCGGCGTTGACCACGAGCGCCCCCCGCCACACCGTGAGCGGGTCGTGGCTGGCCCACCACAGGGGGACGAGCAGGAGGCTGTAGCCCGGGTAGTACTCCGTCGTCGGCCGCAGGCCGCCCCGGGCGAGGTAGTGGGCGTTCTGGACGTAGCCGAGCTCGTCGGGGTGGATCACCGGCACCCGCATGTAGGCCATGAGGGCGAGGTGGGCGCCGACCACGGCGGCGATGCCCAGCGCGGCGAGGGCCCAGAGGCCCCACCTCGGCGTCGCGCCGCTGCGGCCGGGGGGCGGGGCCACCTCGTCGCTGGGCGCGGGGCGGACGGTGGCGGCCATGGCGGCCCGGCGATGGTACCCGCCCACCGGGTCCGAAGGGCGGGAACAGGCGGCCACTAGCGTGGGCGGGCGGTGCAGGACCGAGTGCTCGCGATGCGGCGCGCCGCCGTGCGCGGGCTCGGCCAGATCGAACGGGTGGCGGGCGCAGCCCGGCGGCGGGTGCAGGACGCGGGCGGCGGACGCGGCGGTGACGGCGGTGGCACCGGTCGTGCGGGCGGCCGGGCGAACGGCGGCGCGGCGGGCGGCCGGGGCGGGACCGAGGGCGGGCCGGCCGGCGGCGCAGCGGGCGGCCGCTACGGGCGGCTGTGGGACCCGCCCGCGGACAGCGACGCCATGGCGCTGATCCTCAACACGACGGACACGGCCGAGTTCGAGCGGACCGGCCGGGCCGACGCCGACCGCCTCGCCGGGTTCCTCCCGGCGAACGGGACGGCGATGGACGTCGGGTGCGGGATCGGCCGGGTGGCCCGCTACCTGGCGCCGCGGTGCGCCACGTTGTGGGCGGTCGACGCGTCACCGCGGATGCTCGAGCTGGCCCGCGACCGCCTCGCTGGCGAGGCGAACGTGCGCTTCGCCCGCTGCATCGACACCGACATCCCTGACGTGCCGACGGCGAGCGTCGACCTCGTCTACTCGCTGCTTGTGCTCCAGCACCTCGAGCGCGAGGACGCCTTCTTGCTGCTGGAGGAGCTGCGGCGCGTGGTGAAGCCGTCGGGCACCGTCTTCCTCACCTTCCCCAACCTGCTCTCGGACACCTACCTGTCGGCCTTCGTCGACTACGCGCACCGCGGTGAGACCGCCAACCCGGCGAGGGCGCGCATGTACACGCCCCAGGAAGTGGAACGGGTCGTGCCCGCCGCCGGGTTCGACGTGGAGCTCGAGGCCGGCGTGGAGATCGTCGCCGTCTGCCGCCCCCGCTGAGCACGTTGCCCACGCTCCATCAGTTCGTCCCCACGCTCGACCCCGGCGCCGTGGGGACCCACATCCTGGAGGCGCAACGCGTGCTGCGGGCGGCGGGATGGGCGAGCGAGGTCTTCAGCGAGCACACGGTCGGGCCCTACGACGGGCGCGCGCGGCGGTACACGGACTACGGCTCCGACGTCGCCGCGAACGACGACGACGTGCTCGTGTACCACCTCGCCATCGGCTCCTCTGTCGCCGATTGGCTCCTCGCCCGCCGCCCGCCCCGCCTCGTTGTCGACTACCACAACATCACGCCGCCCGAATGGTTCGCCGGCTGGGAACCCTCGGTCGCGTACGGGCTGGCCTGGGGCCGCGCCCAGCTGCGCCGGCTGGCCCCGCGCACCGGCTTCGGGCTCGCAGACTCCGCGTACAACGCGTCGGAGCTGCAGGCCGCCGGGCTCCGCCGGACCGAGGTGCTCCCGATCCTCCTCCCCGACCACGACGGCACCGCCGACGCCACCCGCGTGGCGGAGCTCCGCGCCGAGCCGGGGCCGAGGTGGGTGTTCGTCGGCCGGCTGGCGCCCAACAAGCGCCAGCACCTGCTGATCGCCGCCCTGCACGCGTACCGGCGCGCGTACGACGGCTCGGCACGCCTCGACCTGGTCGGCGGCGCGTCGTCGCCCACGTACGAGTCGGCCCTGCGCGCCTTCACGCGCGACCTCGGGCTCACGGGGGCGGTGACCTTCACCGGGCCCGTGAGCGACAGCGAACGCGACGCGCGCTACGCCGCGGCCGACGTGTTCGTCTGCATGTCGGGCCATGAAGGGTTCCTGGTCCCGGTCCTCGAGGCCTGGCGCCACCGCGTCCCCATCGTGGCGTGGGGAGGCGCGCCCGCGGTCGCCGGGACCCTCGGCGACGCCGGCCTGCTCATGCCCGAGGCCGAACCGGAGGCCGCGGCGGCGACGGTGGGACGCGTCCTCGGGGACCCCCACCTGGCCGACGCCCTGCGCGCCCGCGGCGACGCCCGCTCCGCGCAGTTCGCGCCGGGGCGCACCCGGGCACGGCTGCTCGAGCTGGCGGACGCGTTGGCGGCGGGCATCGCCGACCGGCCAGGGCTGGCCGGGCTGTTGCGATGAAGGTCGCGTACATCACCGTGCGCTACGGCGAGGGCGTCGTCGGCGGGGCGGAGCAGGCGTGCCGGCAGCTGGCCGAGCACCTCGCCGGCGACGGCGTGGAGGTGTCGGTGCACACGACGTGCGCGCTGGACGCAACGACGTGGGCGGACGCGCTCCCACCGGGGCGGGTGCAGGAGCACGGCGTCACGGTGCTGCGCCACCGCAGCGTGAGCGGCCGCGACGCCCGCTTCGATGACTACAGCACCGCCGTGCTCGCCGACCCGCGCGCGCAGCCGCCGGCGGCGCAGGAGGAATGGGTCCGCAGGCAGGGCCCGGTGTGCCCGGGTGCCGTCGAGTCGGCACTGTCGGCCGGCGCCGACGTGGTCGTCGCCACGCCGTACCTGTACTGGCCGACGGTGGACGTGGCGCGGCGCGCCGCGGAGCACGTGTTCGTGCTGCACCCCGCCGCGCACGACGAGGCTCCCGTGCGGCTTCCGTTGTTCGCCGACGTGTTCGGCGCGGCGACCGGGCTGGCGTACTACACCGACGCCGAACGGCGGCTCGTCGAGCGCCTCTTCCCTCAGCTGGCGTCGCGGCCCCAGGCGGTGGTCGGGCTGGGCGTGGACCTGCGCGGCGATTGCGACCCCGCCATGTTCCGCGCGTCTTCCGCGATCGGCGACCGCCCCTACCTGCTGTGCCTCGGCCGCGTCGACGAGGGCAAGGGAACGACCGTGCTGGCGCGGCTCTTCGCCGCGTACAAGCGGCGCCGCCCCGGCCCGCTCGCGCTCGTGTTCGCCGGGCCGGTCGTGCACGCGCCGCCGGCGCACCCCGACATCATCACCACCGGCGCGCTGGGTGACGCCGAGAAGTGGGGCGCGCTCGCGGGCGCCGTCGCCCTCGTCAACCCCTCGGTGAACGAGAGTTTCAGCATCGTCGCCCTCGAGGCGTGGGCGGTTGGCCGGCCCGTGCTCGTCAACGCCCGCTGCGGCCCGACGGCCGAGCACGCGCGTCGCTCGCACGGCGGCCTGGCGTTCACGGGGTACGCCTCGTTCGAGGCCGCAGTCGACCTGGTGGTGTCCGATGCGGGCACCGCGGCGGCGCTGGGGGCAGCAGGCAGGTCGTACGTCGAGCGGTCATTCGCGTGGCCGGTGGTGACCGCTCGCTACCGCACGTGGCTCGAGCGCCTGGTCACGGCCCGCCGAGAGCCTGTCGGTTAGGCTCGCTCGCCCGTGGCAACGTCGCCTCCTACGCCCGCGATCGACGAGCTGATCGCACAGGTCCGGGCGCGCGTGGCCGAACGCCGGGCGACGGGGTTCTATCCCGAGGGCCTGGAAGAGGACCTCGACGCCCACTTCCGGCGCATCGTGAGCCACCGTCGCGGTGCGCAGGCCGAGAAGCTGCGCGCCAGCCTGCAAGAGCTCGATGCCCAGTCGCGCTTCGGCCCCGAGCGCATCCCGACGACGACGCGCGTGCCCGGCGGCGACAAGGTCCACGCGGCCATCGCCAAGGTGATATCGCGCCAGACGCAGGGCGTCCTCCAGCAGGTGCAGGTCTTCGCCGACGCGGTGCGCGCCACGTTGCGGCTGCTCGTCGACGCCTACGGCGACCCCGACGAGCACATCGGCGACCTGGTCGCGCAGTTGGACGCCGTCTGGGAGCGGCTGGCGTCGTGGGAGCGCGGCCCGTCGGACGCGCACGCCGCCGTGGGCGACCTCCGCCGGCGGGTGGAAGCGCTGGAGGCGGCCGAACAGGCGCGCCGGTTCCGGCCCACCTACCGCGCCGCGGATTTCGAGGCGGCGTTCCGGGGAAGCGACGCCGAGCTGAAGGAGCGCTACCGCGACATCGCCGCGACGCTCGACGGGTTCGGGCCGGTCCTCGACATCGGCTGCGGGCGGGGGGAGCTGCTCGAGCTGCTCGCCGAACGGGGCACCGAGGCGTCCGGCGTCGAGATCGACCCGGACCTCGCGGCGGACGGGCGCGCCCACAGCCTGTCGATCGCCGTCGGCGACGGGGTCGCGCACCTGGGCACGCTCACCGACGGCTCGTTGGGCGCGGTCGTGCTCGTGCAGGTGGTCGAGCACCTGACCCCGCAGGAGGTCATCGACCTTGTGGCCATCGCCCTCGACAAGGTGCGCCCGGGCGGGGTGCTGCTCATGGAGACCGTCAACCCGCAGTCGTTGTACACGTTCGCCCACGCGTTCTACCTCGACCCGACGCACCATCAGCCCGTCCACCCGGCGTACCTCGACTTCGTCGTGCGCCAAGCCGGCTGGCGCGAGGTGCGCATCGACTGGCGCTCGCCTCCTCCGGAGCACGAGCGGTTGTCGCCGGACCCGGCGGCGAGCGCGGCGGCAACGGCCAACATCGAGCGGCTCAACGCCCTGCTGTTCGGCCCCCAGGACTACGCGCTGCTGGCGTTCAAGTAGCGGCCGTCCACGGGGACGTTCCCCGGTGCGCCACGACGTCGCGTCCACGCACGAGCGGGGAACTAGCCCGCCCGGGTGGCGGAATTTGGTCCTCACGGGCCGACGTCGGGGCGCCGATCGAACAGGTGCAGTGCTGGCGCCTGCTGTCCGCCCCTGACGTGGCTGAACGGGGCGGGCGGCACCGCCGGTCACTCACCCCGGAAGAACCAGTGGACGCCGAACTTGTCGGCGAGGTGGCCGTAGGTCCCGAAGGGCATCTGCCTCAACTCGTCGAGCAGTCCCGCGTCGGCCCCCACCGACAGCTTGTCGAACGCTTCCCGGAGTTCGTCGCACCGCCCGCCGGTCAGGTACAGGCCGACCGTGTTGCCGACCTTCGGCGCGCGCGTCTGGTGTTGCCAGTCCGTCGCCGACAACTCGATCGCCTCGCTCACGAGGTGGGCGTACGCGACTTTGGCATGGTGCTCCGGCGGGGCCTGGTCCCGCATCGGCGTGTCACCGACCAGCGTGACGTCCAGTTGCCCGCCGAGACAGGACTGGTAGAAGCGCATCGCCTCTGCGCACGTGCCGTCGAACAGCAGGAAGGGCGTGACGGTCAGCATGCAGGTCGGTCTACCAGAGGCAAGGTGCGGGCCCCGTGGAGCGACCGGCCATGGCTTGCACGCTGTGCCAGGTGGCGCTGCGGCCACGCCGCGCTGGCCAGGGGACGGTGGGCCCTTCCGAGGATGTGGACGGCCGCAACGGCGCCCTGGCTCTGGAGCCATGGCCCTGATGAAGCGCCCCGGTAGGCTGCCGCGGGCCAATGGGACGGATTGATCACTGGACAGGTTGCGTTGCGGGCCGGCATCGCGAAGACGCTGGTCACAGGCCGTTGCGCCGTGTGGGCAGGACGGTTGCCCGTGCCAGAGCGCTCACGTAGTTGGCGGTCCATCAGGTCGTCGTGTCCGCGTCCACCGGCGACGCCGTCACGAACTTCGCGCTCGAGCTGCGCTCGTTGTACCGGGAGGGCGGTGAGTCCGAGCTGTTCTCGGTGCATGTCGACCCCGCGTTGCTGGGCGAGGTCCACCTCCTGCGCCGCTACCACGAGGTCGCCGCGTCCGCCGCCGCCGGCGACACCATCGTCTACCACGCGTCGATCGGCAACAGCGAGGTCGTCGAGTTCTTGCTGTCGCGACCCGAACGGCTCGTCCTCGTGTACCACAACGTCTCACCGCCCGAGAGCTTCGCCCCCTACGAGCCGGCGTTCGCGGCGCTGCTTCGCGGCGGGCGCGACGAGATTGCGCGGCTCCGCCCGCGCGTCGACCTCGCCGTCGCGGTGTCCCAGTACAACGCGTCCGACCTCGCCGCCCTCGGCTACCGCGACGTACAGGTCGCGCCGCTCATCATCGAGCCCGACCGTCTCCTCGCCGTGGAGCCCGACCCCGTCATGCGCCACCACATCAGCGCTCACGTGCGCGGGCCCATGGCGCTGTTCGTGGGCCAGCTCCTGCCGCACAAGCGGCCAGAGCTGCTCGTGGAGGCGTTCCACATCGTCTCCACCTACCTCGAGCCCTCTGCGCACCTGGTCCTGCTCGGCGCGAGGCGCATCCCCGCGTTCGCCGCGGCGCTGCAGCGCCAGATCGTCGAACTCGGGCTCGCCAACGCGTGGATCACCGGCGCACTCAGCGACACCGAGGTGCGCGCCTACTTCGACCGTGCAGACGTGTTCGTGACGGCGAGCGACCACGAGGGGTTCTGCGTCCCGTTGCTCGAGGCCATGAGCTTCGGCATCCCGGTCGTGGCGCGGGGGACGTCCGCCGTGCCGGAGACGTTGGGCGAGGCCGGCCTCATCGTCCCCCCCGATGACGGGCCGATGGTCTTCGCGGAGGCATGGGCGATGGCGGCCGACGATGCGGCCACGCGGGCGGAGCTCATCGCACGGGGCCGGGCGCGCCTGCACGGCTTCGAGCCCGACGCCGCCCGCGCACGGTGGCGCGAGTTGGTCGCGGTCTGACGTGCGGCTGCTGTTCGTGGTGCAGCGTTACGGCACCGAGGTCGCCGGGGGGGCGGAGGCGGCGTGCCGCGACCTGGCCACGCGCCTCGCGGCGCGCGGCCACGAGGTCGAGGTGGCGACGAGCCGGGCGCGCAGCTACGTCGACTGGGCCGACGTGTACCCCGGCGGGACGGCGGAGGAGGGCGGTGTCACCGTGCACCGCTTCGGCGTCGACCGGCCGCGCGACCCGCGCATCTTCGGCCCACTGAACGGACGGGTGGCAGGCAGCCCGCTGTTCGTCCAATTGGAGTGGATGCGCGCGCAGGGGCCCCACCTGCCCGGGCTGGTGCCGTTCCTCGAGGCGAACGCGGCCACGTTCGACGTCGTGGTGTTCGTGACCTACCTGTACGCCACCACGTGGTCGGGCCTGCCGGTCGCCGCCGGCCTGGCGCCGACGGTGCTGCTGCCCGCCGCCCACGACGAACCACCGCTGTGGCTGCCGCTGTTCGACCTGACGTTCCGGTTGCCGGCCGCGTTCGCGTTCCTGACGGAGGAGGAGCAGGAACTGGTGCACCAACGGGCGCGGCCGACCCAGCCGTCGGCCGTCATCGGCCTCGGTGTCGACCTGTCGGCGAGCGGGGACGGCGACCGGTTCCGCGCCGCCCATCCCGAGCTCGGCGGGCGCCCGTACATCCTGTACGTGGGGCGCCTCGACCCGGGCAAGGGGTCCGACGAGCTGTACGACTACTTCACGACGTACCAGGCGATGCACCGCGGGAGCGACCTCGCCCTCGCGGTGGTGGGCGAGCCGGTCAAGCCGCTGCCGCCGCACCGCGACGTGGTCACGACGGGGTGGGTCGGCGAGCAGGAGAAGTCCGACGCCGTCGCCGGTTGCGAGGCGCTCGTGATGCCGAGCTACTTCGAGAGCTTCTCGCTCGTGCTCGTCGAGGCGTGGGCGCAGCGGCGGCCCGCGCTGGTGAACGGGCGCTGCGCGGTCCTCCTCGGGCAGGCGCGCCGCAGCGGCGGAGGGCTCCCCTACCGGGGGTATGCCGAGTTCGAAGCGGCGCTCGACCTGCTGCGCGCCGACCCGGACCTCCGGCGCGCGCTCGGCGAACGGGGCCGGGCCTACGTCGAGCAGCGCTACCGCTGGGACGCCGTGCTCGACCACGCCGAGCGCCTGTTCACGTTGGCTGCGCACCGCCACCGCCGCGCCGTCGGCGCGCTGGCGGGCGACCACGGGTGGCGGCCATGAGGAGCGCGGTGACCGTCGCGCTGGCCGTCGCGCTGGCGGCGGTGCCCGTCGCGGCGAGCGGGACAGCCGCCGCGCCGGCCGGAGCAGCCGTCACCACCCGCGCGCCCATCACCGCGCCCGCCCTCGTCAACGCCGCGGCAGCCGGCGCGCCCGTCGCAGCCACTGTGGAGCAGCGGCTGCTCATCGGGTGGAGCGCCGCGACCCCGCCGCCGCTGGTGGCCGGTGCCCGGCTGGTGGCGGTCCTGCCCCACATCGGCATCGCCGTCCTCGCCGCGACAGACGTGGCGGCGGCGGTGGCCGCCTACCGCGACGTCCCCGGTGTGGCATGGGCCGAGCGCGACGCGACGGTCACCGCGGCCGCGGCCCCCGACGACCCGCTGTTCGCCGACCAGTGGGCGCTCCAGACGGGGCCGAACAGCATCGACTGGGAGCCGGCCTTCCCCTCCCAACAGGGCGCCGGCGCCCTCGTCGCCGTGCTGGACACCGGGTTCCAGCCCGGCGGCCCGGACGCGCCGGCCGACCTGCGGCTCGACCTGGCCAAGTCGTTCGTGCCCGGGACGTCGAGCTCGACCGACGACAACGGCCACGGCACGTTCGTCACCGACATCATCGGCGAGGCGACGGACAACGCCATCGGAGCGGCAGGGATCGCGCCCGCCGCGGCGATCGTCCCGGTCAAGGTGCTCGGCGCCAACGGCACCGGCGACCTCTCCGTCGTCGCCCAGGGCGTCGACTACGCCGTCTCCATCGGCGCCAAGGTCATCAACCTGTCGCTGGCCGGCGACCTCAGCTTCGCCCTGTGCGCCGCCGTCGCACGCGCCGCTCCCGCCGCCGTGGTGGTCGCGGCCAGCGGCAACGACTCGAGCGACGCCAGCGTCCAGCAGCTCGACTACCCGGCCGCGTGCCCGGGCGCGCTCGCCGTCGGGAGCATCGGCTTCGACGGCAGCCGCCCGCCGTACGCGAACGTCGGCTGCACCATGGCGGTCGTCGCGCCGGGCGGTGACGACCTCGCGCTCTACCACCCCGGCATGCCGGCTTCCGATTGGCTCGTGCAACAGGGCTACGACGCGAACCCCTTCGACGGCCAGGTGTCGCGCACGTTCCAGTACATGCGCGAGGAGGGGACGTCCATGTCGGCCGCCGAGGTGAGCGGCGAGGCCGCGCTCCTCGTCGGCATGGGAGCCGACGCCGCCACGGCCCGCCGCCTCATCATCGGGACGGCGCGGTCGCGCGGCGGGTTCCTCACCGCGTACGTGTTCGGCGCGGGCGTTGTCGACGTCGCCGCTGCCGTCACCGCGTACGCGTCGCGTGCCGCGGTGGCACCCCACGACCGCGGGTACCAACTGGCGGCGCTCGACGGGCGCGCCGTGACGGCGGGCGACGCATGCGCGGGCACGGAGACGTCGCGGCCCGCCGTCGCGCCGTCGCAGCCCATCGTCGGCGAGGCGGCAACCCCCGACGGCTTCGGGTCATGGCTTGTCGCGCGCGACGGCGGCATCTTCACCTTCGGCGACGCGGCGTTCCTCGGCTCGAGCGGCGCGCTGCGGCTCAACCAACCCATCGTCGGGATGGCAGGGACGCCGAGCGGGCACGGGTACTGGCTCGTGGCGCGCGATGGCGGCATCTTCAGCTTCGGTGACGCGGCGTTCTTCGGCTCGACCGGCGCGCTGCGGCTCAACCAACCGATCGTGGGCATGGCGGCGACGCCGAGCGGGCACGGGTACTGGCTCGTGGCGCGCGACGGCGGGATCTTCAGCTTCGGTGACGCGGCGTTCTTCGGCTCGACCGGCGCGCTGCGGCTCAACCAGCCGATCATGGGCATGGCGGCGACGCCGAGCGGGCGCGGCTACTGGTTGGTGGCGGCCGACGGCGGGATCTTCACGTTCGGCGACGCGGCCTTCCACGGTTCGACGGCGGCCGCGCAACTGACACAGCCCATCGTCGGCATCGCGACGACATCGTCCGGCCAGGGGTACTGGCTGGCCGGGGGTGACGGGTCGGTGTTCGGGTTCGGGGACGCCGTCGTGTACGCAAGTGCCGCAGGTTCGGGCCCGGTGGCCGCTATCGTCGGCGAGACCAGGGGCAAGTTATGAGGTTCCGCGCCGTTGCTGCCGTTGCCGTCGCGCTCGTTGGAGCGGTGGCGGGCCCCTCCCTCCCGTCCGTCGCGGCTCCCGCGCGTGGGGGCATTGCCGCGACCGCGCCCGCGACGGTCTCTGTGACCGGCCACGGGTGGGGCCATGGCCGGGGCATGGGCCAGTGGGGCGCCCTCGGGTACGCCATCGACCACGGATGGACGTACCACCAGATCCTCGACCACTACTACGGGGGCACGGTCGCCGGCCAAGCACCGGCCGGCACGGTGATGACCGTCGACCTCACCAGGTTCGACGGCCAGGACACGATCGTGTACCAGAGCCAGGGCAAGCTCGGCATGGCACCCGCGGCAGGAGTGGCGTGCGCGGCCGGCTCGCCGTGCGCGGTCCGCATCACGCGGACCGGCGCGGGGACCTGGTCGATTTACAAGGGGACGGCGTGCTCGGGTGGGGCCGGCGGCTGGGTGCTCGCCACTGCGTCGTTCGCCGGTCCCAACGTGGGCGTGCTCGCGACCGCGGGGCCGAGCGACAACGTCGCCGACATGCTCGAGGTCTGCGAGGCGAGCGGGGCGCGCACGTTGCGCGGCGACGTGTGGGCGACCGACACGGGGACGTCACAGGCGACGGTCAACCACCTCCCCCTCGAGAGCTACGTGCGCGGCGTCGTGCCGAACGAGTCCCCGGCGTCGTGGGGCGCGCTCGGTGGCGGGCAGGGTGAGCAGGAGTTGATGGCGCAGGCGGTGGCGGCCCGCTCCTATGCGCTCGCCGCGTCCTACTCGGCATGGGCCAAGACGTGCGACAGCACGACGTGCCAGGTGTACCGGGGCCGCGCCTTCCAGGGCAACGACGGCAGCTACGTCGACCTCGAGGGCACGCCCGCGTTCTCGGCGTCGGACCAGGCGGTCGCCTCGACCGCGGGCGAGGTGCGCCTGTCGGCTGCGAGCGGCGCGGCCGCGCTCACCGAGTACAGCGCGTCGACCGGTGGCTATACGGCGGGCGGCACGTTCCCCGCAGTCCCCGACGACGGCGACGCCACGGCGGCCAACCCCAACCACACGTGGACCGCGACCGTCGCCGCGTCCGACATCGAGGCGGCGTTCGGGCCGTCGCTCGGCGCGCTCCAGTCCGTCGAGGTCACGGCGCGCAACGGCCTGGGCGACCTCGGCGGGCGGGTGACGAGCGTCACCGTCCACTTCGCGAACGGGAACGCGACGGTGAGCGGTTCCGCGTTCGCGGGTGCGCTCGGGCTGCGCTCGAATTGGTTCGCGGTCGGCGGAGGCGTCACGGCCCCCGCGCCGGCACCACCGCCGCCACCTCCGCCCGCCGGCTACCACGTGCTCACGGCCGACGGGTCGGTGTTCGCGTTCCAAGGTGCCAAGGGGTTCGGGTCCTTGATCGCCGCCTACGCCGGGACCACCGCGGTCGGGCTCGCCGAGGTCACCGGGGGGTACTGGGTGCTCGGCGCCAACGGCGGCGTGTACGCGTTCGGCTCGGCCGTCCCGCACGGGACGCTCAAAGGCATCGGCCTGAACGCGCCGCCCTTCGCCCTGTGGCCGACGCCGACGGGTGCGGGGTACTGGGTCGTCGCCCATGACGGCGGGGTCTTCTCGTTCGGCGACGCCCACTTCTTCGGCTCGACCGGCAACCTGCGCCTCAACAAGCCCGTGGTGGGCATGGCACCGACACCGGACGGCGGCGGGTACTGGCTCGTTGCCGCCGATGGCGGGATCTTCACGTTCGGCGACGCCCGGTTCTTCGGGTCGACCGGCAACCTGCGCCTGAACAAGCCGATCATCGCCATGGCGCCGACGCCCGGCGGCGGCGGGTACTGGCTGGTGGCGTCCGACGGCGGCGTGTTCTCGTTCGGGGACGCCACCTACCAGGGCAGCCTGCCGGGCAGCAACGTGCACGAGGCCGCCGTGGCCATCGCCGCGTCCCCGAGCGGCGGGTACCTGGTGGCCACGGCGCCTGGGCACGTGTACGGGTTCGGGACGGCGGCGGCGGGCGGCCCGGCGGGGTCGGGTGCCAAGGCGGCGACCGTCTCGCTGGCGTTCGCCCGGTAAGCCCCGAGGGCGGCCGGAGGCGGCCACCTCGGCGGCGTTCGCCGCCTAAGCGCTCACAAACCCGGCCGGTGCGGCCGACAAGACCTGTGGTGCCGCGCGCGCTGGCACCGGGCGGAAGGGTCCACGATGCCGCGTCTCAGGTCGCTCGCGATGGCCGCTGCGGCCGCAGTGCCGCTGCTGAGCCTCCTCGCCCTGGCGCGCCCCGCCCCCGCCGCCGCCGCCGACCCCGGCCTCGAGGCCCAGATGGTCAGCCTGCTCAATGCCGACCGGGGCCGCCAAGGCCTCGCCCCGCTCGGCGTGGACCCCGCCCTCACGGCCGTCGCCGAGGGCTGGACCGACCAGCTCGTCGCCGCCGGTGCCCTGTCGCACAACCCGCGCATCGTCTCCGAGCTCCCGGTTGGCTGGACCCGGTGGGGCGAGAACGTGGGCACGGGCCCCTCGCCCGCCGCCATCGAAGCGGCGTTCATGGCCTCGGCGCCCCACCGCGACAACCTCCTCGGCCCCTTCTCGCTCGTCGGCGTCGGCGTGGACGTAGGCCCCAACGGGGCCGTGTGGATCACGGTCGACTTC
>Ga0070741_10008109_pt1 | contig 21281 bp, 24 predicted proteins | sample Coa_R1_4_FD_66440 | JGI IMG/M metagenome (GOLD analysis project Ga0070741, IMG submission 66440) | Surface soil microbial communities from Centralia Pennsylvania, which are recovering from an underground coalmine fire - Coalmine... | ecosystem: Environmental > Terrestrial > Soil > Unclassified ...
GTCGCGCCGATGATGGAATGGACCGACCGGCACTGCCGGTTCTTCCATCGTCTGTTGACGCGGCGCGCGGTGCTTTACACCGAGATGTTGACCACCGGCGCGGTGCTGCATGGCGATCGGGCGCGGCTGTTGCGCTACGATGCGGCCGAGCATCCGGTGGCGCTGCAGCTTGGCGGCTGTGACCCTGGGGCGCTCGCCGCCTGCGCGCGCATCGGCGCCGATCTGGGTTTTGACGAGATCAACCTCAATGTCGGCTGCCCGTCGGATCGGGTGCAGGACGGCCGCTTCGGCGCCTGCCTGATGGCGGAGCCGGCGCTGGTCGGCGACTGCGTTGCGGCGATGAAGGCTGCCGTCGCGGTGCCGGTCACGGTGAAGTGCCGTATCGGCATCGACGCGCAGGACCCCGAACAGGCGCTCGAGAATTTTGCCGGCGCGGTGGAAGCAGCCGGCGTCGATGCGCTCATCGTGCACGCGCGCAAGGCGTGGCTCAAAGGCCTGTCGCCGAAAGAAAACCGCGAAGTGCCGCCGCTCGATTACGGACGCGTCTATCGGCTCAAGTCCGCGCATCCGCTGCTGCCCATCGTGCTCAATGGCGGCGTCGCCAGCGTCGAGCAGGCGCTGTCGCATCTTGCGCATGTCGATGGGGTGATGATGGGGCGCGCCGCCTATCAGGAGCCGTGGCGGCTCCTTGAAGTCGATGCCGCGGTGTTCGGCGATGAGCCGGCTTTCGCGACGGCCAAAGAAGCGGCGCTGGCGCTGATCCCCTACATCGAGCGCGAGCTTGGGCAGGGCACGCGGCTGCACGCCATCACCCGGCATCTGCACGGCCTTTTTCGCGCCGTTCCCGGCGCGCGTGCGTTCCGCCGCGCGCTCGCCGGCGCCCCGGCGCGGCCGCAGGCTGGCGCCGCGCTCTTGGCGGAAGCGCTTGCGCTCGTCCGCGATGCCGGCGTCGACAGCGGCCGCGGCGAGACATCCATCGCGGCTTAGCGCGGCGCGGCCCCAGCCGTAGTCGCAAACCAGCCCCATCCCTGACATCATTGCAGCAATGTGCCGGGGCGATTCCTCACGCTCGGCCGTTATGCATGGTGGGTTGAGCCGGCGCGGCGCGGCGCGGCGCGCAGGATAGGGCGCGTGGGAGTGGAATGACATGATCTTTGGCGTCGGCTGGGTCGAAATCGCCTGGCTTGTGGCCGCCATTGTGGTTGGCGGCGTGATCACCGGGCTCCTTGCCGGCCTGTTCGGCATCGGCGGCGGCGCGGTGATCGTGCCGGTGCTCTATGAAGTGTTCCGGGTGCTCGACGTGCCCGAAGAGGTGCGCATGCAGCTTTGCGTCGGCACCTCGCTTGCCATCATCGTGCCGACCGCGGTCCGCTCCTATCTGGCGCATCGCGCCAAGGGCCTGGTGGTGCCGCGGGTGATCCGGCTGTGGGCGCTGCCGGCGGTGATCGGGGTCGCCTGCGGCGCTGCCATTGCCGCCTTTGCGCCGCCCGCGGTGTTCAAGGTCGCGTTCGTGGTGATCGCCACCTTCATCGCTGTGAAATTCCTGTTTGCCGGCGATCGCTGGAATCTGGGCGACGATCTGCCCGGCGTTCTGCCGATGACCGCCTACGGCTTCGGCATCGGGCTCTCCGGTTCGCTGATGGGCGTGAGCGGCGGATCGCTGTCCAACATCGTGCTCACGCTTTACGGCAAAACGATCCATCAAGCCGTTGCGACGTCGTCCGGTTTGGGCGTGCCGATCACCATCGTCGGCACGCTCGGCTACATTCTGGCTGGCCTGCCGCACCGGGCGCTGCTGCCGCCGCTGTCGCTCGGCTTCGTGTCGCTGATCGGCCTTGTGATCATGGCGCCGGTGTCGAGCTTCGCCGCGCCCTACGGGGCGCAGCTGGCGCACCGGCTATCGCGGCGCAACCTCGAAGTCGCGTTCAGCGTATTTCTGCTGCTGGTGTCGCTGCGGTTTTTGCTGAGTCTGGTTTAGCTGGAGACTCTCAAGGATAGCCGTGCAGCACCAGGCGGTCGCCGCGCACTTCCCAGCTTTGCAGCCGGTTCAAAAAGCTCATGCCGAGGAGGCTGGTCTTCAGTTGGCCGGGCTGAGCCACCAGAGCGTCGATCGAGTGCTCCACCAGACTGCCGACGGCGACGCGGTCGAGCGTGACCGGCGCGGCGCGGGTGCGGCCGTTGGCGGTGTCGATGTTGACGGTGTATTCCAGGACTTCGAGCGGCAGGCCGGCGGCGCGGGCATCGTCGCGGGTCAGCACCACGGAACTGGCGCCGGTGTCGAGCACCATGGCGATGCGCGCGCCGTTGATGTCGGCATTGATGGCGAAATCGCCGCCACTGGTGCGGGCGACCGCGACGGTGCGTCCCTGCGACATGACGCGGCCGGGGACGAGCTCGGCAAGGATGCGGTCGCCGATCTGGTGCAGCTCGAAACGGAACGAGTAACCCGCCACCAGGACGAGGCCGACAACCACCCAGAGCAGCGCCGCCGTGATCGCCTGCATGAAGCGCTCGCGGAACAGCATCAGCACCGTGCCGGCGACAAAGACCAGCAGCGCGAGCTTGTAAGTGAGCGAGGAGAAATCCCGGGTCGACAGCGGACCGATCGTCCCGCCATCGCCATTGGCGAGCGCGATCAGGGCGGCGACCGCCAAGCCGACGAGCACAAGCAGCAGCAAGCGTTGACGCACCGGTCGGTCCCCTGATCGCAGCGCCGCTGCCAAGCGGCCTGCAACGTCGCCCCAATCAAATCAATCGTTCACGGTCGCGGCACCATAGACGGCATGCTGGCGCAGGAAAAGTCGGAACCGGGATCATCGCGCGCCGGACATGGCGCGCCGTGGCCGGCGCGCCACATCGTCTGCGGCGGACGACATGTCGGCGCGCGGCTGCAGCGGCGGCGCGCCGTGCGGAATCGGCGCCAGGGCCGACATGACGCGCTCGGGCGGGAAGGTGACGACCACTTCGGTGCCGATGCGCAGCTTCGATTTCAGCGTGAAGGTGCCGCCGTGCAGGTCGACCAGGTTCTTGGCGATCGGCAGGCCGAGGCCGGTGCCCTGTTCGGCGGATTTGAGGGAGTTGGAACCCTGGCCGAACGAGGCGAGCACGACCGGAATTTCCTCCTCGGGAATGCCCGATCCGGTGTCCTTGACGCTCATGTATTGGCCGCCCGAGGCGGTCCAGCCCACCTTGAGCCAGATCTCGCCGCCTTGCGGAGTGAACTTGATCGCATTGGACAAAAGGTTGAGGCAGATCTGGCGCACCGCGCGCTCGTCGGCCCACAGCCGCGGCATGTCCGGCTCGAACATTTCGTGGAGGACGATGCCGCGATTGCCGGCCCGCAGCTTCAAAAGGTGGTGGCAATCCTCGACCACGCGGGCGAGCGACACGGCTTCCTCGTTGAGCTCGTAGCGGCCGGCCTCGATGCGCGACAGATCGAGAATCTCGTTGATGAGGTTGAGGAGATGCACACCGGAGTTATGAATGTCGCCGGCGTACTCCTTGTACAGCGGCACCGCATGCGCGCCGAAGATCTCGGCCTTCATGACTTCCGAGAAGCCGAGGATGGCGTTGAGCGGCGTGCGCAGCTCGTGACTCATTTGCGCCAGGAAGCGTGATTTGGCGATGTTGGCGGCTTCGGCGCGGTAGCGTGCCTCGTCGGAAATCGATTTCGACTGCTCGAGCTCGCCGATCAGAGATTCCTTTTCGGCGCGGGCCTCGAGCGTCGCCAAGGTCGTCGAGTAGAGCCGATAGGCCAGCAGCGCGAAATAGCCTTGGGCGGCGAGCGCCATGACGGCGAGGATGTAATCGTGCAGGGTCTGCTTGAGCAGGAAATCGAGCGCGATCGCGATGGTAACCGGCAAGGTCAGCGCGAACACCGCAATCGGCAGGCTGAACGCCAGCATGCTCGATATCGCCACCACGAGCAGCATGACGAACAGCATGAACATGCCGGCTTGATCGTCGATGCCGATCGGATCGATCAGGATGAAGGTCCAGGCGACGCCGAAGAACAGGTCGAGCAGGAAGAACCGCGTGCGCCAGGCGCGCACATTGGCGGTGCCCGGCGTCTCGGCGAGGAATTGCCGGCAGGCGTGGGTGATGACGAGATGGATCAAAAGGACGCCGCCGGTCCACACGCCGCAGACCAGCGCTCCGGTCCACAGCCCCGACAAAACCCCGATGGTCGCGATCAGGAGCAGAATGACCGGCGAGGCCGACAGGCGGTTCTGCGCGAACTGGCGCAACAGCTCGTAGTCGAACACCGGCCGGGTGCCGCTGGTCGAGGTCAGCCGGTCGCGCGCCTCGCGCACATGCGCAAAGGCGAGGCGGCGCTGTGCCGGCGAAGAGGCGGCGGCAGCCGGCGTCGCAGAATCGCGCGGTTCGCTTGTGGTCGGGGGCATTGCTTTACGGTTGGCGGCAAGTCACGGCAAAATCCCGCAAATTTCTTAAGACCTGGCTTAACGCAATGCACAGCCGCGGCCGCGGCAAGGATTTGTTCATCCTTCGCGGGCCGCTTGTGCTTGCAGAGACGCTGCGGACCGGGCGGTTGGCCGAAGCTGTGCCGCCGAGATAGGCTTGGTTGGTCAAGGCGATAACGAGGCGAGATGCGATGAAGCTTTATGATGGCGGCCGCGCTCCCAATCCGCGGCGGGTGCGCATTTTTCTTGCCGAGAAGGGCATTACGGTGCCGACCGAGCCGGTCGATCTCGGCAAGCTGCAGCAGCGCTCGGCAGCCTACACGGCCATCAACCCGATGCAGCGGGTGCCGGCTCTGGTGCTCGACGACGGCACGGTGATCGCCGAGTCGATCGCCATCTGCCGCTATTTCGAGGCGGTGCAGCCCGATCCGCCGCTGTTCGGCCGCGGCGCGCTCGCGTCGACGCTCGTCGAAATGTGGAATAGGCGGGTCGAGCTTCACCTCTTCCTGCCGGTTGCGACCGTCTTCCAGCATCTGCATCCGGCGATGAAGATCATGGTCGATCCGCAAGTGGCGGAATGGGGCGAGGCCAACAAGCCGCGCGTGTTCGAGTTTCTGCGCTTTCTCGATGGCGAATTGCAGAACCGCCCATTCGTCGCCGGTGCGGACTACAGCGTCGCCGACATCACTGCGCTGGTCGCGGTCGACTTCATGCGCGTGTCAAAACTCGCGGTGCCGGACGATCTCGTCCACGTGCGGCGCTGGCACGAGGCGGTGTCGGCGCGTCCGAGCGCCGCCGCCTGACGGAGGCACATCAGCGTCTATTGCCGAGCGGTGCCCGGGCCGAAAAGTTCCGGTATCGCGGCGATGTAGGATCCGGCCCGGAACATTGCGGGTCGCCGACGATTGTCCGCGGGGGAGTTTTTTGAACGTCCAAACCCTTTCGGAGGATACATGGATAAGAGAATAGCGGGACTGCTTGGTGCAGCCGCCGCCTTGACGACCGTCACCGCTGCTCAGGCTGCGGCGCCCGCGCAGACGCAGGCGACCGAACCAACGAGCTACCGGGATTTGCTTAATCCGGTGCCGAACGCGGTGGCAGTGCTGCGGGCCGATGACGCCCAAGCGGCGCAGAAGACCGAGGAGGACGCTAACGAGATGCAGGTGGCGGCGCGGATCGTCATCCGGCATCACCACCACCATCATCATCACCACGTCATCATTCGCCCGTTCCGCCGTCACTTCCGGCATCACCATCATCACCACCACCATCATCATCACCACCATTATTGAGATTGACGACGGACGGCCTGCAAGGCGCTCCGTTTGGGGCGCCTTGCAGCTTTTTTAGGCCAGCGTGGGTTTTGCGGTGGCCGCGGCGCTATTGGCCCGCCTGTCGATCGCGGGCTTTGGCCGCGCGCAACAGGTGGCGGTAGGTGCCGTCGAACTCCGTGTCGGTGTCCGACGTCCAGGTCGTCTCTTCCGCCAGCGTCGGCCGGCTGCGATGGATGCGCCGTCCGCGCATCTCGCGTTCGGCGGCTTCTTCCTCGTTCATGGGCACCAGCGCGAAATCGGCGGTGATCGGCAGTACGAGAATCTGCAGCATCGGCTCGCCGGGCCGGAAAATGTGGGTTTGCCCCTCGGTCGGCGCCTTGAACACGATGAACGAGATCATCGGCCACCATTCGGTGCGCAACAGCGCCGGCACCGCGATCGGCACGGTGCCCGTGGTATCGGTGTAGAACCGCGGATGCGGCTCGGTCCGCACCGCCCATTCGGGGCCGACTTTCAGGTCGAGCAGCAGCTGATAGGTGTAATACTCATTGCCGAAGCCACGGAATGGCGGCCATTGCAGGTCGCTCTCGGGCTCGGGGCCGAAATCGCCGTCGAACACCCATTCTCCGTTCTTCTTCGAGACGTGCAGCTCGTTCTGGTACGGATAGAAGATCTCGATGCCGTACTGGGCGCCTTCGGTGAAGGGGGCGCAATGCCAGGGATATTCGTGGCTGCCGTTGGTGCGCGGCGCCGGTTGGCCGGCCCAGCCCGGCATTTCCAGTTTGGTCCGCCTCGGCTGCAAGCCGGAATTGACGAGCCTGAATTTGACTTCCTGCATCGCAGCCACCCTCAAAATCGCGGGGAATATGCAGAAAAGTCTTGGCTCGCCAAAGAGTTCCCGAGGCATTAGAGCGAGCTTCCCGGATGCGGTGCAGCGCCGCGCCCGGGAAACGAAGTCACGTGATGAACGTCCCGGCGTTCAGCTCGTCGAAGGCTTGCTGCAGCTCGGCCTTGGTGTTCATGACGATCGGGCCGTACCACGCGACCGGCTCGCGGATCGGCTTGCCGGAAACGAGCAGGAAGCGGATGCCGTCGTCGCCGGCCTGCACCGTCACCTCGTCGCCGGAGTCGAACAGAACCAGCGAGCGATTACCGGTCTGCTCGCGTGTCACGATCTCGGCGTCGCCGTCGGTGCGCTCAGTCAGCACGCCGAACGGCTTTGATGCGGCGCGGAAACTGCCGGAGCCTTCGAACACGTATGCGAAGGCGTGGCGCTCCAATTCGACCGGCAGCGTCTTCTTGCGGTTCGGCGGCACCCAGACGTCGAGATAGCGCGGATCGGCGGCGACGCCTTCGATCGGGCCGCGGCGGCCGTAAAACTCGCCGCAGACGACGCGCACGCGGGTGCCGTCGTCGTCGGTCACTTCGGGGATGTCCGCGGCTTTGACGTCCTGATAGCGCGGCGCCGTCATCTTCAGCGAAGACGGCAGATTGGCCCACAGCTGAAAGCCGTGCATGCGGCCCTTCGCGTCGCCCTGCGGCATTTCCTGATGCAGAATACCGCGGCCCGCCGTCATCCACTGCACGTCGCCAGCCTGCAGCTGGCCGCTATTGCCGAGGCTGTCGCCATGGTCGACGCTGCCGGCGAGCACATAGGTGATGGTCTCGATGCCGCGATGCGGATGCCAGGGAAAACCGGCGCGGTAATCATCGGGCCGATCATTGCGGAAATCGTCGAGCAACAGGAACGGATCGTAGTCGCCGGTTTCGCCGAAGCCGAACGCGCGCCGCAGTTTTACGCCGGCGCCCTCGACCGTGGGCTGCGACGTGATGATGCGTTTGACGGGCCGAATGGACATGGTTCGTTGCCCTTGGTTGTGACCGTGGTTTTTGACCTTGGGATTGGCCGTGTTGACTTAAACCTGAGCAGGAGATGGCGTGGCCGGCTGCTGCGGCAAGAAGGCACACCATTGATACCGGCCGCGCGGCCGTTGCCGATGCGGCAATGCTGCGCTTTTTAGCCTATTGGCAAACCAGCCGGCTGTCGGCACATTCCGGCGCGAACGCGGCCGAAAACCGCGACGACAATGGATTTTGGGAGGTTTAGATGAGCCGGACCCGCGCCTTGTACGCTACGATTGCGGCGGCGGTTTTGCTGGCCGCCGGGGTGAGCGCGAGCGCACAGCAATATCCGACGCGGTCGATCAGGGTGGTCAGTCCGTTCCCGGCCGGGAGCGCGTCCGACACCACCGCACGCGTCGTCGTGGATCAGATTTCAAAGGTGCTGGGCCAGCCGATGGTGGTGGAGCCGCAGGCCGGGGCAGGGGGCGTGGTCGGCTTTGCTGCCGTGGCCAAGGCGTCACCCGACGGCTACACCCTGGTCACCAGCTCCTCTTCCATGGCGAACGGTCAAGTCCTGCACGCACACTTGTCTTACGATCCGGTGCGGGATTTCGTTCCAGTAGCCATGTTCGGTCCGCAGCCCAATGTGCTTGTCGTGTCCAAGCAGAGCGGTTTCAAGACCGTCGCCGACTTGGTTGCCGCCGCGAAGGCAAAGCCCGGAACGTTGACGTTTGCGTCGGCCGGCATCGGGTCGACCTCGCACATGGCCGGCGAGCGCTTCAAGCTCGCCACCAAGATCGATGTCCGCCATATTCCGTTCCGCGAGGGCGGGCTCACCGAAGTGATGGCGGGACGCATCGATTACTACTTCATCCCGCTGGCAGCGGCGGCTTCGATGCTGGGCAGCGGCAAGCTCACGGTGCTCGCGGTGAGCACGGCCAAGCGTGCAGCATTGCTGCCGAATGTTCCGACCGTCGGCGAAGCCGGCTTCCCGGACGCCCAATCGAGCTTCTGGGTCGGGCTATCGGCGCCGGCCAAAACGCCGCGCGATATCGTCAACAAGATCCATGACGCCACCGAAAAGGCACTCCAGGACCCTGCCGTGAAGGATCATCTGGCGAAGCTCGGCGTCGAGCCCGAACTGATGAGCGTCGAAGAGTTCGGCAAGTTCTTCAAGGAAGATCACGACGCCACTTTGCAGCTCGCCAAGGACGCGCACATCCAGCCGACCGACTGACCGCTTACCGCGGCGCGGATTTCCGCTCATTCCCGCGCAAGCGGGAATCCAGGCTAAAAGAAAGCTGGATCCCCGCTTCCGCGGGGACGAGCGGGTGCAGCCATGTCCAAGCGGCCGAATTTCGTTCTCTTCGTCACCGACCAGCACCGGGTGGATTATCTCGGCTGTTACGGCCATCCGGTGTTGAAAACGCCGCACGTCGATTCGATTGCGGCGCGCGGGGTGAGCTTCGACCGCTTCTATGTGGCGACGCCGGTTTGCATGCCGAACCGCGCCACCTTGATGACCGGGCGGATGCCGTCGGTGCACGGCGTGCGCGGCAACGGCATGCCGCTGTCGCTCAACTCCAACACATTCGTCGATGCGCTGCGCGCCGGCGGCTATGCGACGGCTTTGGTCGGCAAAAGCCACTTGCAGAATTTCACCGGCTTCGGGCCGATCCTCAAACGTCCGCCGCCGCGCGATGGAGACGCCGCGCTGGACGATGAATTTGCCGAAGCGCACAAGCCGGTAGCCGGTGACGGACCCTACGATCAGGAAGTACCAAGCCGCTGGTCGGCCGGCCGCGATTTCTCCATGCAGCTGCCGTTCTACGGTTTTGAGCACGTCGATCTGTGCACCGACCACGGCCATCGCGTCGGCGGCCATTATTACGTGTGGCTGAAAGCGCGCCGGCCGGACGCCGATGCACTGCGCGACCCAAAAAATCAGCTGCCGCACGACTATGTGTGTCCGCAGGCGATCCGCACCGCGGTGCCCCAAGAGCTTTATCCGACGCGCTACATCGCCGAGAAGGCGTGCGAATGGCTGGACGGCCGCACCAAAACGCGCGGCGACCAGCCGTTCTTTCTGATGGTGTCGTTTCCCGATCCGCATCACCCGTTCACCCCGCCGGGCCGTTATTGGTCGATGTACCGGCCCGACGACATGGCGCTGCCGCCGAGCTTCGACCATGGCAATCGGGCGCCGGCGCGCTCGGTGGCATGGGCGCTGGGGCAACGTGAAAAAGGCGGTGCCGATCTCGCGGGCCAAGCCGCGTTCGCGGTCGACGCGCGCGAAGCGCGCGAGGCGATGGCGCTGTCCTGCGGCATGATCGCCATGATCGACGATTGCGTCGGTGCGGTCTTGGCGCGGCTTGCGGCAAGCGGCTTGGCCGACGACACGGTCGTGATCTTCACCACCGACCACGGCGATTATCTCGGCGACCATCGGCTGTTGCTGAAAGGCCCGGCGCACTACGAGGGCATCACCCACGTGCCGTTCATCTGGGCCGAGCCCGGCGCGTGGCCGGCGCGGCGCAGCGGCGCCTTGAGCGGCACGCTCGACATCGCCCCGACCATTTTGGATCGCGCGCGCATTGCGCCGTACAACGGGCTGCAGGGCGAGAGCCTCGTCCCGGCGATCAGCGGCGAGGGCGCTGCCACGACGCGCGACTCGCTGGTTATCGAGGACGACCAGCAGCGCGCCACGCTCGGCTTCGCTTCACCGCCGCGGCTGCGCTCGCTGATCACGGCGCGCTACCGCATGACCATCGCGCACGGCGATCCGTACGGCGAGCTCTACGACCGGCAGAGCGATCCGCACGAGATGGACAATCTGTTCGACGATCCCGCGCACCGCGCCGCGCGCGGCGAACTGATGGAACGGCTCGCCTATCGCGAAATGGAGCTCGCCGACCGCTCGCCGCTGCCGACCGGGCGGGCGTAAATCTCGTCATTGCGAGCGAAGCGAAGCAATCCAGGGGCCGGGTGCATCGACTCCTGGATTGCTTCGTCGCTTCGCTCCTCGCAATGACGGGGTCTCACCGCTGCAGCAGCGCGATGAGGGCCGACGTGTCCCAGCGCTTGCCGCCCATCTTCTGCACTTCCGAGTAAAACTGATCGATCAGAGCGGCGACCGGCAGGTGGGCGCCGTTTCGTCGCGCTTCGTCGAGACAAATGGACAAATCCTTGCGCATCCAGTCGACCGCGAAGCCGAAATCGAATTTGCCGGCCGCCATGGTCTTGTAGCGGTTCTCCATCTGCCAGGATTGCGCCGCGCCCTTTGAAATCGTGGCGATCAGTTTCTCGATGTCGAGCCCGGCCTTTTGCGCGAAGTGCAAACCTTCGGCGAGACCTTGCACGGTGCCGGCGATGCAGATCTGGTTGACCATCTTGGCGAGCTGGCCGGAGCCGGGGCTGCCGAGGAGATTGCAGGCGCGCGCGTAGGCTGCGATGACCTTTTCGACCTTGGCGAATGGCGCCTCGTCGCCGCCGCACATCACCGTGAGCACGCCGTTCTCGGCGCCGGCCTGGCCGCCCGACACCGGCGCATCGACGAAATCAAAACCGCGCTTCTTCGCTTCGCCATGAAGCTCGCGCGCGATTGCCGCGGACGCGGTGGTGTGGTCGACCACGATGGAGCCTTTACCGGCGCCGGCATAGACGCCGTTGTCGCCGAGCGTCACCTCGCGTAGATCGTTGTCGTTGCCGACGCAGGTCATGACGAGGTCTTGGCCGTGCGCGGCGGCCTTCGGCGTCGGCGCGCTCTTGCCGCCGTACTGCGCGACCCACTTGTCGGCCTTGGCGCCGGTGCGGTTGTAGACGGTGACGTCGTGGCCGCCTTTGTTCTTCAGATGCCCCGCCATCGGGTAGCCCATCACGCCAAGCCCGACGAATGCGACTTTCGCCATTGTCTCTGCTCCCTGCGCAGGCGTTGCCGCCAAAAATGCCAGGAGTGTTTGCGCCGCCGCGCCGGCCTGCGTCAACCGCCCCTGTTCGTCGTCAGTGCGGAGCGCCGGATAAACGCCATCGCTTGATCCGCCGCGCCTGCCATCCTGGCGGCACCTCGATCTCGGTGTCGTTCGGCACCTCGACGGCGAATTCCGCGCTCGCTCCGAGCACCATCTGCCGGCGCCAGACATTGGCCTCCGGGCACCGTGCGCGGACAGCGTCCAGCGGCGGCTGCCACTGAATGCCTCGCGGACGCGTCAGCCAGTAGACGCTGGATCGGTCGGACGAAACGCTGTCGCCCAACGCGTGGGCGAACAGGCCGCCGTGACCTTGGTCCATCTGTGCCGCCGCGCTGTCGTGCGGCGCCTTGGCGTGCCCGGCGACCGCAAAGCCGTTGAGCGGATCCAAGGCCCACGACCCCTGCACACAGTACCAGTCCTCGTAACCCGGCTGATCGCCCAGCCACGGCACCGCGTCGATGCGGAACGAAGCGGCCGAGATAAAACCCGGCGGCGCATCCCGTGCCAGCTCTGCCTGAAAATGCAGGAGCCATTGTTCGTAATCTTTGCGGTCGGCGTCCGCATGGGGCCGATGCCAAAACACGTAGGCGAGCATTGCCGAACCTCTTTGCAGTGTCAGCGATCACGACGATCGCTGCAGTATACATCGGCTGTTGCGCGCTGGATGGTTCGGTAGCGGACGAACTGTCAGGACCAATCGCGCTTTCGCCGCGCTCATGGCGGCGTTGACCGCCGCGGCCAGCGGCCTATGTAGGTCGTGTCGCGCGGCGCGCTTGGCCGCCGGAGATCGATCCATGGCGTCTTTGAAGGACGACGTATTGGCCGCGCTCGGCAAAGTCTTGAGCCCCGACGGCAAGCCGCTGCCGGCGACCGGCACATTGTCCGATGTCGTCGCGAGCGACGGCAAAGTGTTCTTTTCCATCACCGTCGATGCCGCCGACGTGAAGCGCTGGGAGCCGGTGCGCGAGCGCGCCGAAGCCGCGGTGCGCGCCACGCCTGGGGTGAGTTCGGCGCTGGTGGCGCTGACCGGCGAGCGCGCGCCCGGCACGGCGTCTGCGGCGCCGTCGCGGCGGCCACAGCCGCAGCCGCAAGGCGGCGCCCGGCCGCAGCCCGGGGGACAGGCAGCACCGACGCCGGCCGGCATCCCCGGCGTCGAAGCCATCATCGCGGTCGCCTCCGGCAAGGGCGGTGTCGGCAAGTCAACCACCGCGGTCAATCTGGCGCTCGGCCTGCGCGATCTCGGGCTCAAGGTCGGCATCCTCGACGCCGACATCTACGGACCCTCGATGCCAAAGCTGCTTGCCATCCGCGAGCGGCCGCAGACCATCGGCGGCAACCGGCTCAAGCCGATCGCGCGCCACGGCATGGCGGTGATGTCGATCGGCTTTCTGATCGAGGAAGAGACGCCGATGATCTGGCGCGGGCCGATGGTGATGTCGGCGATCACCCAGATGCTGCGCGACGTCGAATGGGGCAAGCTCGACGTCATGGTGGTCGACATGCCGCCCGGCACCGGCGACGCCCAGCTCACCATGGCGCAGCAGGTGCCGCTCAAGGGCGCTGTGATCGTATCGACGCCGCAGGACCTCGCTTTGATCGACGCGCGGCGCGGCATCGCCATGTTCCGCCGCGTCAACGTGCCGGTGCTCGGCATCGTCGAGAATATGAGCTACTTCCTGTGCCCGCATTGCGGCGAGCGCTCCGACATTTTCGGCCACGGCGGCGCGCGTCACGAAGCTGAGCGGCTCGGCGTGCCGTTTCTGGGCGAAGTGCCGCTCGACATGGAGATCCGCGAAAAGTCCGACGCCGGTTTGCCGGTGGTCGCCATCGCGCCCGACGGGGAGCACGCCAAGATTTATCGGCAGATCGCCGAGCGCGTGCGCGGCGGCTTGGCCGGTGCCGGACGCGCGGCGCCGAAGATCGTCATCGAGGCGTAAGATCGCAGCGATTCATCCGGCCGTATTACTGGCGCAGATGGCGCTTGCGCATGGCCGGGTAGGCCGGCGCCGCCTGCGGGCCCGGCCACGGGTTCACGTTGCAGCTGCCGCGGTTGCCGGCGAGGATGTGCGGTACGCATTCCTCCACGGTGCGGTACTGGCAATCAAAATGGACGGAGCCCTCGCCGAGTTCGATCATCGCGCACCACGGCGCATCGCCGAAAGCGTACGCAGCCGGCGCCTCGAGACATACGGTCGCTGCCAAGGCTGCGCCAGCCAGCAGCAGTCTCATCGCAGTCGTTCTCATGGTGGTTCTCCTGCATGGCCTCGCGCCGCGCCCTGCCGGTGAGAGCATCGCGCTCGCCCGGTCATTCGGCGAGCTATCCGAAGGGTTATCCCACCGTGCCGCTCGCATCGCGGCGCAGCACTTTGCCGGGCAGGGCGCCGGTGTGGGTTGCGTTCTCGACCACGAGCGTGCCGTTGACGATCACCGTGGTGCGCGCGCCGCTCGGGAATTGATGCGGCTCGGCGTAGGTGGCGCGGTCGGCGAAATCGTCGGGGTCGAAGATGACCACATCGGCGCAAAAACCTTGGCGCAACAGGCCGCGGTCCTTGAGCTTTAACGCGCTCGCGGTGGCGCCGGTCATCTTGTGGATGGCAAGCTCGAGCGGCAGGAGTTTCTGATCGCGGGCGTAACGGGTCAGCACCCGCGGAAAGGTGCCGTAGAACCGCGGATGCGGCAGGCCCTGGCCGACGGTGCCGTAGGGCGCCACGCAATTGCCGTCGGAGCCGACCAGCGCGTCGCGCGATGCCACGATGCTGCGGATGTCGTCTTCCGATATGGCGGCGACCAGAACGCGCGTGGCGGCGCGGTCGGCGATCAGATAATCGCACAGCGCGTCGACCGGATCGCAGCCGCGCTCGGCGGCGAGCGCCGCGATGGTCTTGCCGGCGCATTCCGGCAGGTGCGGCGAGATCGAGATCGTCACCGCATCCCACGACGGGATCTTGCCCCAGTTGTTGAGGCCTGATTGCGCGATGTCGGCGCGGATTTTTTCGCGCGTCGCCGGCTCGCCGAGCCGTGCCAGCATGGCCGCGACGCCGCCGGCCTGCACCCACGGCGGCAGCAAGTTCTTCAGCGGGTTGGAGCCGGCATCGTACGGATAGGAATCGCAATCGACATCGAGGCCGCGCGCCCTGGCGTCGGCGATCATGGCGAGCGCGGTTTTGGCCTTGCCCCAATTGTCGGTGCCGGAGCATTTGAAATGCACGACCTCGACGTGGACGCGGCATGTTTCCGCGACCTCGATCGCCTCGGCGAGCGCTTCCAGCACGTTGTTCGATTCATCGCGCAGGTGGGTGAAGTAGCCGGCGTTGTGGCCCTTGAGCGCGTGGCCGAGCGCGATCAGTTCGGCAGGCTGCGCATAAGATCCCGGCGGCGTGAACAGGCCTGACGAGAGGCCGAGCGCGCCGGCCGACAGCGCGTCTTCGAGCAGCGCGATCATCTGTTTCAGCTCAGCGTCGCTTGGCGCGCGCTCCGCCATGCCCATGACCATGAGGCGGAGCGTGTTGTGGCCGACCAGCATGCCGGCATTCACCGCGGTCGGCGGAAAGGTGTTCAAATAATCGGGAAAGCTCGTTTCGCGGAACGGCAGCCATGGTGCGCTCGGGCTCAGATAATCCCTGAGCAATTCGACCTTGCCGGGCAGCACCGGCGCGACCGAAAAGCCGCAGTGGCCGATGATCTCGGTGGTGACGCCCTGGCGCACCTTGCTTTCGGCCTTGAGATTGATCGGCAGCGTGAAGTCGGAATGGGTCTTGATGTCGATGAAGCCCGGCGCCACGGCGAGCCCGTCGGCGTCGACGATAGTCTTTGTTGCTTCGGCGGCGCCGATCGCCGCGATGCGGCCGTCGGTGATGGCGACATCGGCGACGAAGCCGGGGGCGCCGCTGCCGTCGAACACCAAGCCGTTGCGGATGAGAATGTCGTGCACGATTGCCCGGGCGGATCAGCGGAAGACGATCCGCATCCGATAGCACGTCTCGCCGGTCCGCCGCGCGCCGTCGCTCAGTCGGTATCCAGATGATCGAGGGCTTGGCGCACCAGCGGATGGTCGGGGCCGAATTCCGGCCGCCGCTTGGGGCCGAAGCGCTTGGTGAGCCGGGCGGCGCGGTCGGCGAGGTCGAGCCAGTTTTCCGCGAGCCGCAGCAGGCGCCCCTTGTCGGCCGAATTCGTGGCGCGATTGGCGAGGTCGACGGTCTCGGCGGCGTTGAGGCGGTAGTCGTGTTCCTTGGTCATCGGGTTGAGGTCCCGAATACGTGCGACGTCCCCGACGCGTCAACCGGGGCGTAGCAAAGTCGTTCCGCGAGTGCTTGGGAGAAATTGTGGAAAAGGCGAGACAGTGCCTGCGCGTTCCGACGCCCCTCTAGCGATGCACCCGGCAATTGGCGGCGCTGCAGACGCTGACGTTCCGCGCCTTCCATCCGCCCAACCTGTTGCATGTGCCGGTGGGGCAATAGCCGGCGTTGGGCCAATACGACCAAGTGCGGACCGCGGAGGCCGGCTGCGTCGTCTGCATCATCGCCAACACGGCGACGGCGAAAGCTGCACCCGTCAGCATCAGGATCTTCATGTTCGCCTCTCCGCTGCGCGCCCGCGGGCCAGCCCGCAAAGTCCGTTGAGGATAGCACGGCTCCCTCTTGCCGCGTGCTGCGAGAAAAGACAATTTGAAATCGCTTGATTTATGTTCATGGTATGTTCTCATCACAGGAGCCACACGCCGGGAGCTTGGCCATGAGCGCACGCCGCCGCTATCCGCCACCCTGGAAGATCGAGAAGGGCGCGGAATCCTACATCGTGACTGATGCGGTCGGGCAGCGGCTCGCCTTCATCTATTTCGAGAACGAACCGCAGCGCCAAGCCATCATGAAGCGCATCTCGCGGGACGATGCCTGGCAGCTTGCGCGCGCCATCACGCGCATTCCGGCGCTGTTGGAGCGCGGCTGATCGCGCATCGTGCACGGGCGCCTTCGTCGGCATTTCAGCTGGGCAACGCGCGGCGGGCGTCACTCCATCTTGATGTTGGCGCTGTGGATCACCTTGGCCCATTTCTCGGTGTCGTCGGCGAGGAGCTTGCCAAGCTCGGCCGGCCCCATGGGCATCGGCTCGGCGCCGAGCTCGGCGAACTTCGCCTTCATCCCCGGATCCGCGAGGCCGGCAGCGACCTCTTTGGCAAGCCGGTCGATGATCGGCTGCGGCGTGCCCTTGGGCGCGCCGAGACCGAACCAGCCGGCGGCATCGTAGCCCGGCACGGTTTCGGCAATCGCCGGAATATCCGGCAGCGCGGCCGAACGTTTCGCCGACGTGACGCCGAGCGCACGCAATTGTCCGGCCCGCACATGCGGGATCGACGAGGTGATGCCCTCGAACATCACCTGCAACTGGCCGCTGAGCAGATCGACCAGCGCCGGCCCGCCGCCGCGATAGCCGATCACGGTCAGCTTGACGCCGGTCATGGCCATGAACAGTTCGGCGAACATGTGCGGTGGGCTGCCGTTGCCGGCGGTGCCGAGATCGATCTTGCCGGGGTTGGCCTTGGCGTAGGCGATGAACTCGGCGACGTTCTTGACCGGCAGCGACGGATTGACCTCGAGCAGCGACGGCGCCTGCATGATGCCGCAGATCGGCGCGGTGTCGCGCATGAAGTCGAAATTCAGGTGGCGATAGAGCGTGGCATTGATGGCGTTCGACTGCGTGACCATGAGCAGCGTGTAGCCGTCCGGATCGGCGCGCAACGCCGCTTCGGTCGCGATGTTGCTGCCGGCGCCCGAGCGGTTCTCGACCACGACTTGCTGGCCGAGCCGCTGCGACAGCCATGCCGCGATCAGCCGCGCACAGATGTCGGTCGGGCCGCCCGCCGCATAGCCGACCAGCAAAAGCATCGAGCGCGTCGGATAACTTTTTTGCGCGCGCGCCAGGCGCGGCAGCGCCGGCAGCGTCGCGGCGCTCGCGGTCAGGCGCAAAAGTTTTCGGCGGGACAGAGGGGAGGGATTCGTCATCGGCGTCCTCCGCGCATGTGTCGTTGGGCAACTTTTGACCGCGAGGTTACGCCGTTCGCCACGCGGAGGTAAGGGGGCGGCGATCGCGGGCGAGGGATTGCGGCTCGCCACGAAGGGCGTTGTAGACGCACGCGCGTCAACGCGCTCATGGAGGCTTGCCGTTGCCGGCATGGCGGCCGGCGCGACGCGTGGCGACCGAGGGGGCGCTTAGCTGAATAAAACGCCGATCCGATGGCGGTCGCGCCAGACGACCTTGCAGGTGCGGAACAGGTTGTCCGGCTTGATGACGAGCTTGAAGTCGTCGGGAAGCGTGGCGGTGCCTTTGATTTCAAGGCATGCGCCGACTTTGGAGACGTTGCGGACAAGGCAGTCGACGCTGCCCTCCGCAACGGAGATCATGCCGGACTTGAAGGTGCGTGAGCGCGGCGCGCGGCGTCGGTCGTCCATGACGCCGGAGCATCCCGCGGAAGCGTAAAAATTGAATTAGAGGGCGCCGAACAACCGCGTGCCAAACAGGCCGCTCCGCAAAGATAAAGGGGCCTTCGGAACGGGGGCGGCCCGGTCCGCACGGCCACGCCTGAAAGAGGCCGCCAGCGCGGCGGCCCCGGCAGTGCGACCCTGAGCAGTTACTTCAACGCGCCCGAGACGCTGCTGAAGGTGGTGTTCAGTTGCGAGCCAAGCGACTGAACCACAACGATAATGGCAACGGCAATGCCGGCCGCGATCAAGCCATATTCGATGGCAGTGGCGCCCGATTGGTCTTGGAGAAAGCGCGCGACAAATCGATACATGGGGACCTCTCACTTGGTTGCAGGGACGGTTCTTACGCCATGGGGAGTTGCGGTCCGATTAATGCATTCGGCGGCAATTGAAGATGGATAACGATTCAAAATTGGGACAAAGCGCGCGGAATCGGCCGCGCTCCCCGTTCCGAAACCGGCTCATTTTCCTCACCCCGGAGGGGCTCGAGCGCGCTGCGCGCGCGCCTCAGGATTGGAACAGCGGCACATCAAACGGGAACGTATTGCCGCGGCTGAAGGTTATCTGTGCAGCGCAATCGGCTAACGGTTTTTAGGAGATTGCAGATGATAGAGCCCACCCAACCGCAAAAGGACGAGTGGTCGGAACGCGAGACGACCCCACACAGTCCAGTATTGCCGGCGCAAGACGCGCGGCAGGGCGCGGTCGGCCACAATGCGCGCTATGTGCTCGGGTTCGGGGTCGTAGGCATTGTCGTTGTGTTCTTTGCAGTTTATCTGGCCTACTTCGCCTGATCCCGGCGCGCGATTTTTGGCGTTGACCAAGTTCTTGGCGGCGACGCGCTAGCGTCGGCTGGCTTTGGCGCCGGAAGGCCGCGTTGCGTCCTGCGCTCAGATTTGCAGTCAGATTGGGTGAAGCGCATCCGCCGCGCGAGCGGCGCATTTCGTCTTCGGCTAAATCCGCCCGGCGCGACGACGCGGCCTATCGGGCTGTGGGTTTTCGTGGCCGCGACTTGGGCTTTTGCGACTTGGGCTTTTTCGCCTCTTTCTCGGCCAGTCCGCGGGCATGCTTGGCGCGGTGAAGCAGGTCCGCCTTGTAGCCGGGCCGCTCTTCTTGTGCGGCCATGTCCTCGAAGCGTTTGGCGATGTCGAGGTATTCGTCGGCTTTCTGCTTTGAAGGTTTGATTGCCATGGTGCGCCCCCATGTCAAACGCCTGCATGTCGAGTGCGTGGAGCATACCAGAGCCAAACGGGTAGCGGACCTGGAAAGCGGCCAAGTCCCCTAGGCCGCCCCATAACGAAAGAGCCCCGCACAGAAGCGCGAGGCTCTAGACGGCCCACAATGAGGGTGAGGGGCTGGGGGGCTCGCAGGCCGTCCGCGTCATCAACCTCCGGCGGCCGAATTCGTTCCCGGGAAAAACACGTAAGGCCTAATGCGGAAGCGTCATCGGCCGATCGTCGGTCCAAATGGCGGATGACGCCTTTCGGCTCATCCGCCCCTATGTGCTGCAATCGTCAGCACTTCGCCTCGCCGGGACCGCCGCACGTGCGCAGTGGAGGCTCCTTCATCGGCCACAGCGCATCGGCATCCTCTTTGCTGTCGACATTTTCCTTGCAGGCAACGATGTAGCAGCCCTTATGGTCCTTTTTGCAAAGCCGCAACGCGGTGGTGCGGGCCTCCTCCCGCGTGTCGGCATTCCAAGTTCTGCCGAAGTTGCCTTTGATGTCGCTGCCACTGAAGGCGCATCCCCATCCCGCCCATGCCGACGTACCATTGGCAGCCGTAAGAGCAACGGCGGTTGCTATCAGAAGTCCTTTGTACATTGCGGTATTTGCCCCATTCCCCAAATCGTCCCCCGAATTTCATTGTAAAGGGAGCGCCGAAAAACTCAAAAGGGAAGTCCCGTCGGGCATTCGAGTCACTTGATGCAGCCGGAAAATGGTGAGGCCGCCAACTGAGGCGGCCTCCGCAATCATCTACAGCCCGAATCGCGTTCGTGCTCGCATCGCTCGTATTTGATGCCGGGGGTCCGCGGCCAGTATTTATCGGCGTCTTCCTTGCTGTTCACGTTGGCCCGGCAGCCGATGATGCGGCATTGCGCGAAGTTGCGGACCGTGCAGTTGTGCATCGCGTCGTCGCGCGCTTCCTTCTCGCTGTCGGCGTTCCAGTTTCTGCCGACGCCGGCACTGCTGTTATAGGCACAGCCCCAGCCGGCCCATGCCGACGTGCTATTGGCAGCAGCAAGGGTCAGAGCCGTTGCGATCAGAAGTCCTTTGTACATTGCGGTGTTTCCCCCATCGTAAGTTTGCCCCCGACCCGCATCGTAAAAGGACCGCCCGAAAATGCAAAAGGATGCCCTTGCTTTACAGGCCTCTTTCTCGATTTAATGAGACGCTTCAACTGCCATTCGATGACACTGCGGCCATGGAAGCACTTCCAATGAGACAGATTGAGAGGCCGCCGACTGAGGCGGTCTATCTGGGGAGGAAATCATGGAACGGAACTGGATGCTCGTTGTCGGCGCGATCGTCGTACTCTTGATCATCGCGGTGCTGATATAGGCGGTTCAAATCCGGCCACTGCGGCTGGAAGGCCGGCTCGTAGGGTGGCAAAAGCGCGAAGCGCCGTGCCCACGCGACGCAGCGTTTCAAAAAAACCGGGTGGGCTTCGCGGAGCTTGGCTTCGGGCCGGCCACTTCGGGCCGGACCCGTCGGCTCAGCCCACCCTACGCTCGCTGACATAATTAGGAAGCTTGATTCTGATTTCTTCCATGGTCGATGGGCAAAGGCCACAGATCGACAGCGCGAGCTATTGCAAGTCGTGTCGTTTCTTCCGAATGCCGACCAAGAATTTACCGTTCAGGAGGTTGTTGCTGCGTCAAACGATTATTTGAGCAAGCCGTTCACAGCAAGCCATGTGAGCCAGATGCTTTCGACGCTTTCGGAGGCCGGTCTTGTTTACAAAAACAGGCACGGAAAATATTCGTTGGCGGTTCCGCTGCTGGGCCAATTCATCCAGCGGCAAACGTCCGTTGATCTGGAAAGTGCTTTATGACGAGAGGCCGCCAACTGAGGCGGCCTTATGGGAGACCGTCGAATGTCCGAACCAATGACGCCGTGGTATGTCAGTCTAATTATCGCGTGGGCGCCGTTTATCGTGCTGATTTGGATAGGCTGGTGGTGCGGCCACCAAGTACGACGAAGTCTGACTAGGGTCTGTACTCAATAAGGATTCCAGTGCGAACAGAGTTGTGATTCAAGGCTTCCGAATCGGGGGAGGCCTTGATGAGGAAGCAACTGT
>Ga0070741_10008110_pt1 | contig 21275 bp, 21 predicted proteins | sample Coa_R1_4_FD_66440 | JGI IMG/M metagenome (GOLD analysis project Ga0070741, IMG submission 66440) | Surface soil microbial communities from Centralia Pennsylvania, which are recovering from an underground coalmine fire - Coalmine... | ecosystem: Environmental > Terrestrial > Soil > Unclassified ...
ATTTTCTATGAGAATGCTGTTAACCGGATGTTGGGGGATTTTGTGGCTTCGGGCAAACCCAAATGGTGTCGGGTGACAGGCCAATTCGCAACCCGAGGGGGAATGCATTCCACCATTATTGCCACTTTCGGAAAACCCACGGCTAGGTAAGCTGAAATCCTTGTCGAATAGCCCTTTTCTCCGCGTTTTTAATTGGGATTTAAAAGGTGTCCTACCGTCTAAAGCTTGAAGATATTAGGAAATGCGGGTTTTAAAGACTGAGGGCGGGGTGTATCATTTGGGCAGTGGGAAAAGCCTTTCGACACCTACCTGAAAACGTTTCTAAGTTTTGTCCTTTAAAGCGGGTTCTATTGAAGAGTTTTCTGAAAATATCCTTCCTGTCATCGGTGCTCCTTCTTTCCCCTTATCTCTCTTGGGCAGGATGGAAAGGTACGCCTGAAAATGACTATCGAAGAGGTTTGGACCTTTATGGCCGTGGCCGTTACGAAGAAGCATTGGTTCGATTTCAATTGGCCATAGATGAGAATTGGGTTTTTTGGCAATCCTACCAAATGGTGGGTTATTGCTATTTTGAGTTGAGGGATAAGGAATCGGCCGTGAAGGCCTTTGAGGAAAGCCTCAAGATCAATCCGAACAATCCCAAATTGGCGAAAATTTACAATGATTTAAAGACCGGAAATTTGGACATCCCGGTTCGTCCCGTTGAGGCCGAAGTCCATCCTGTCGGCACCCCGGTTTATCTTCAGACCTATTACACCTATAACAAGTAATTAAAGCTTTAACCCCCTTTAAACCTTCCTTGGAATTTAAAGGAAGGTTTTTTGATTTCGGCTATAATCGCCCCTATTCTTAACCTCCTCAAGGAGTTCCCATGCCTGTCAAAACCGAATGGACGACGAATACTTTTGGACATACCTATAAAGGCCGTTCCCTCTACAAGGGCAAAACGCCTTTTCAAACCATGGAAATTTTCCAGAACGAAACTTTCGGAACTCTCTTGTTCCTCGACGGCAAAATCCAGATCAGCCGCGGGGACGAGAATCGATACCACCAATATCTTGTCTCGGCCCCGCTTTTAGCGCACAAGAACCCCAAAAGCATTTGCATCATCGGGGGCGGGGATTGTTTCGCCATCGAAGAAGCCATCAAATTCAAAAGCCTTGAGCGGATCCTTATGCTGGAGATCGACAAAGGCGTCGTTGATTTTTGCCGAAAGAACTATCCCGAGATCGAGAAATGTCTCGGGGACAAAAGGGTCGAGATCATTTATAAAGACGCACGTAAATGGCTCGAAGATAATCCTGAGACCTTCGACGTGCTCATCATCGACCTCACCGAACCTCACGGGCCCTCGAAGATGCTCTATACCCAGGAATTTTATAGGCTTTGCAAAAAAAGACTTCATCACAAGGGGCTCATCGCCATCCATACGGATAATTATTATCTATTCCCGGAATCTTTCGCGACTATTTACAAAACGTTCCATTCGGTTTTCCCCAATATCCTGACAGCTCGGGTCGACATGCCGTGCTTTGGAATGGGATGGACCTATCGCATCGCATCTAACGCGCCAATCTCGTTGAAATTGATGGACGCCAATATCCGGAGGATGAAAAGACAGGGCGTCGTTTTCGACCACTTTACGCCATCCACTTATTTGGTTCAGCCCACCAACGAGGAATTGAACGTTCTTAAGAGAAAGGGGCGCCTTTCCACGGACCGCAAACCCTTTGACAAGTTCCAAAAAATGGAAAAGTACGTCACGAAGTAGTTTTAATAGATCGCAGGATGGCTAAGACCCTAATAGATGATGGGAAGGGACTCGATGGATACGATCGGAAGTTTGGTTGACAAGCTATCAATATTGGAGATCAGGAGGGACCATACGGAGGATTCGGATTCATTGCGGGTATTGAATGAATCGGCCGAACGGCTAAAGAACGAGATCGACGAGACCGTCTCCAAGATATTGAATGGTGAAATAAGCGATGAATGGGCGATCAAACAGCCCAAACTTAAAAATTACGCCCATCAAAACAATATCCTGGAAAAGTCCGAAGGCCTGGCAAAAGTAATACAGAACCTGATCGACGCCAATATCCATCTTTGGAATATCGAGGACACGAGACGGGATAGAAATTTGACCGATCAAGTCAGACTCGAGGCTGCGGATCAAATATCGGTGTGGAATAAGAAACGCAACGACGCGATGGACAATATCGATAAAGAGATGTGGTTATTGGCGAGCTTGAAAAAAAAGAAATAATCGTGACGCTTGGAAGATCCGAATCAAGCCGCGGTTGTTGTTGATTTTTCCAGGTGTGTTTTAATGTCCCTGACGATCTCCGATACATTTAGCACGTCAAAACACCTGACATTTTTACAGGTCTTGGCCATCTTGTTCACGCAAGTAATGTTGCGGCAGGGGCTTTCTGCGACATAAGTCCTTGAGGGCGCATCTTGATTGGCGGGCGGGAAGAGCGGGTTCGTCGAATCGTATCCCGACATTCGAGCCGGAGTGGCCCCGAAAACGGAGATTACGAAGGTTTTGTTCCGGAACTTCATGGCGCCTGTTTTGGAGAATTTACGGGCAGCGGCGATATGGAGCGGACCGGTATCTCCCGAAATGAACACGTCGGCGAAGTCCACTAAGGCGGCATAAGCGTCGATGGGTAGCGTGGAAGGGACGATGACGACCCTCTTTTTTTCATCCGTGGACAGATTGTCCAAAAGTTTTTTCTCGATATCCTTGTGGACAAAAGCGGTACCGAATAAAACCGTGCAATCCCTTTTCAATATTTGACTGAGAAGGGACGCTTGGAACTCAAATGGGATGAGGGTATAGGGAGAGGCCGTATCCGGGTTTATGAACACAATGGGTTTATCGTGAGGAACATTCTTTTCCTTCAATAAATCTTTGGCTTTTTGATAAGCATCGTCGGACAAGGTGACGGGAACCCCCGGGAAAATCTTAGCCGGAAAGGAATGGGTCGCTTTTTGAAGGAGCTTATCCACGAACATATAACTTTGAAAAAGAAAGTGATTGATACTGACTTGGTCAATGTCATTTCGGACCAACTGAGGCGCGCCGGTCATGAAGTTCAAGATTTTCTGATTGGGAGGGAACAACCGGCTGTCCTCAAAGAAAGGGGAACAGTTGAAGCAAAGGTCGTATTGGTTCTCGCTTACCAATTTCTGGATACTTTCAACATCGGTCGGACCCGGAAATAGGGTGCCTGTAAAAAGGGGATAAAGGTTAGAGATGGCGGGATTTCCCTCAATGAGGCAGGCTACCGATTGCTTGATGACATAGTCGATCCGGGCTTGCGGAAAAAAATCCCGGAACGCCTGGACGGCTCCCTGCATCATGACGGCGTCGCCGATATGGATGTCCGGGATCACAAGGATCTTCTTGAACTGGGGTACCGCTTGGGCGGTCTTCAGATTGTCTTGAAATACCTTCTTGACCAGCCATCTGTTTCCCAAGATGGGTGGGATGGTGTGATCGAAAAACCACGCGCCGCCCCGTGGAAAGTAGGTGGTCAAAAGACTGGTCCAATGAAAAAGTGTTTTTTGTAATTTGTTATCGAGCATAGGGGTTTGGCTACTTTAAGGAACCTTGGAACCGGGGTCAATACCAAGACCCAAGTAATGGGCAGAAAAGTCTACAATGGATTTTTCATAGGTGTTAACCTATAGCTCATGAGTCAAAGGCTTGTTCTTTTCTCCAAATGGGTCCTGACGATGGATCGGCCCCAACCGATCGAGGATGGTTTCGTCCTGCTCCAGGGCCCTCGTATCCTTCAGGTGGGCAAGCGAAAAGACCTGTATTTTTTACCTCACGTCCGCATGCTGGACTTGGGGGACACGGCTCTTCTTCCAGGATTGATCAACGCCCACTGCCATTTGGACTTCACTTCCTTGAGGGGGAAAGTTCCTTATCGGGGAACCTTTATTGATTGGCTCCGACGGATGGGGGCGGGTGCGCGAAAGACATCACCCGCGGCGTTCCGGCAGGCCGTCACGGCAGGCATCCGAGAAAGTCTTTCTTATGGAACCACCACACTCTGCGATATTACCACCAGTTGGGAGAGCTGGCCTCTTTTGCAAAAGTCGGGGATGAGGGCCTTTGTTTTTCCCGAAATTTTCGATCTCATCCAAAACTCCCCCAAAGCCTATTGGAAGAATTTCCTCGATAAATTTCAGGAACATATCCGCCGGTGGCCCTCGACTTCGACTTTCCATTGGGGCTTAAGCCCCCACACCCCTTTTACCGTTTCCAAAGAACTCCTTCATTTGGTCAATCGGTACCTCGACACCCATAAAGGAATACCCACCTCTATCCATGTAGGAGAAAGCCAGGAAGAGAAAAGATTGTTTAAGAACGGTCAAGGGCCATTGGCCAAGAGTATTGCAGGCTTGAATCCTACTTGGTTCATCCCGCGAAATACCAGCTCGCTCAAGTATTTGAGCGAAGGGGGTTGGCTTCCTAAACTGGATCTGGGGGTGCATCTGAACGTGGTGGATGACAAGGATCTTCGTCTCTTGGCCAAGAACCGGATCGCGGTGGTCCATTGCCCCGGCAGCCATGCTTTTTTCAAGCATCCGCCTTTTCAATACGGAAAAATGCGTCGCCACCACATCCGTGTTTGTCTTGGAACGGACAGCTTAGCTAGCAATCGATCGCTTTCTCTTTTTCGAGAGATGAGTCTATTTCAAAAGGAAAACCCAGGGGTCAGTCCCCAAGAGACACTATCACTAGCGACCGTCAAGCCGGCTGAGGCATTGGGGATGGGACGTCAATTGGGGAAGATCAAGCCGGGATACTTGGCGGATCTTATTGGGATACCTCTATTCCCAGGCAAAAAAGCGAAATCTATGGATTTTTATGATCAGGTCATTCAATTCAAGGGAAAGGTTTCTTTTTCCATGATCCAAGGAGAGTCGCAGTTCCGCCTTACCTAATTAGGCCTTGGAGCCCCTAAGGGCCCAACCGGTTGATCTTTTCCATGTTTTTCGGTGGTCTTCACCAGGCAATAGGTTTCAAAATCCTTGATTTTTGCGGTTTCCAGCCTTGACAGACCATCCAAAACCCTTATAATTCAGGCCCTTGTCCCTTCAGAGGCCAAGAGGATTTCAAGAAAGACGAGTCAGGTAAGAAATATGCAAACTACAGTTCTCGCGAAACAAAAAGACATCCAACGCAAATGGTGGATCGTCGACGCCAAGGACCAGGTATTGGGAAGGCTTACTTCCCAAGTGGCCGCCATCCTGAGGGGTAAACACAAGCGGCTCTTCACGCCCCATGTGGAAAATGGGGATCATGTGGTCATCATCAACGCCGAGAAGATCGTCTTGACCGGCAAAAAATGGGACACCAAAGCCCATCACCGTACTTCCGGGCGCCCGGGCGGATTGTCCACCGAAGAATACAAGAATCTCCGCAATTCCAAACCGGAGAGGATCTTGGAATATGCCATCAAGGGCATGCTGCCCAAGACCAAGCAAGGCGATAAGATGTACACTCGTTTGAACGTCTACAAGGGCGAAACCCATCCCCATTCGGCTCAAAAACCCGAGCCCTTGACTTTGGCTTATAACGCCACCAAAAGAGGAGAATAAGAGTGCCAGCCACGAAAGAACAATTTATAGCTACCGGCCGCCGGAAAACCTCCGTCGCCCGCGTGATCCTAAGGCCTGGAAAAGGCTTGATGATTATCAACGGCAAGCCGATCGAGAAATTTTTTCCTGAAATGAAATTGTCGGTCGTCCGTTCGCCATTGGAAACCGTTTCGGCCCTGGGAAAATATGATGTTATCGCCAATTTGACCGGAGGCGGGGTGACCGGGCAGGCTGAAGCCCTTCGCCACGGGATCTCCCGGGCCCTTTTAAAAGTGGATATTGAAATGCGCAAACCCCTCAAAGCCGCCGGGTTCTTGACCCGCGATCCTCGTATGGTCGAGCGTAAAAAGTACGGTCGCAAGAAGGCGCGCCGTCGCTTCCAGTTCTCGAAGCGTTAATCCGCGACGAGCTCAGGCTTTTTCCTGGGACGGTCTCTCGAATCCCGCGTACCCTCAAAGGTGCGTGGGATTTTTTGTTTTCTAGGAAAGTGAATTATGGACCATCAACCGCAAACCACGCCTAAGCTGGCTGTCAACGCCATTGTCTTTAATGAAAAACGCCAGGTGCTTTTGGCCAAACGCACCGACAACGGACTTTGGTGTATCCCGGGTGGGCATGTGGACTTGGGTGAGACCCTCGCCCAAGCCTGTCTGCGGGAGCTTTGGGAGGAAACGGGTTTGAAGGGCGAGGTGATCCGGTTGGTGGGTGTTTATTCCGATCCGAAAGGTTCACTTCATATCGCCCAAGGGCCCGAGTGGCATACGGTCAGGATTTCATTACTCTGCCGGATCATCGGCGGAACCCTGACCTCCAGCGCGGAAACGAGTGAAATAAAATATTTTAATGTGGATCAACTGCCGGCCTTGATCACGGATCATGCCGAGAGGATCCAGGACGCCCTGGAGGATAAGCCGCAAGCGGTCATCGTCTAAAACCTTAGAAAGAGGAAATCCATGCCAAAGCCCAAACGCAAACCGAAATTCATCGAGAGGAGAAACCCTTCCCGTCCCAAACCCAGCGCTTCTCAAAATCCTTTCATCGCTAACGACTTCAAGGAGCAGGATACCTGGCGGATGTTCCGGATCATGTCCGAATTCGTCGAGGGCTTCGAGGCCCTTCGCAACATCCGTCCCGCGGTGACCATCTTTGGTTCGGCCCGGACCCAGGAGAACGCCTTGGATTATCAATTATCCCGTAAGATCGCCTATGGACTCTCCAAGAAGGGCTATTCCATCATCACCGGGGGCGGACCAGGCGTCATGGAGGGCGCCAATTTGGGCGCCCACGAGGCGGGTGGAAGATCGGTGGGCTGTAATATCGAACTTCCCTTTGAGCAGAAACCCAACCCCTATATCAACCTTCCAGTGAATTTCCATTATTTCTTTATCCGAAAAGTGATGTTTCTGCGTTATACCTCGGCGGTCATCGTCATGCCGGGCGGATTCGGGACAATGGATGAGTTTTTCGAGGTCATCACCCTCGTCCAAACGAAGAAGATCGATCCCGTTCCCATCATTTTGGTCAACAAGGAATTCTGGCAAGGCGGGGTCGATTGGATCAAAAACACCATCTTGGGCAATCGGAAATATATCGACAAGAACGACGTCAACCTTTTCCATGTGGTGGATAAGCCCGAGGAGGTCATCTCCATCATCACCAAATACTACCGTTACAAGAAACTGTAAAGTTCCCGTGCGCCAAGCCCTTTGGATCGCCTGTGCGCTGATATTTCCGGGAATGTCCTGGGCGACCCCCGTTTACATTGATCTTTCCAAGGCCGCCAATATAGGCCCTGCCCAGTCCATGGACGGGGAAAGCTATGGCGGGGAGGACCTGAAAGAAAAAGAGGGATTCGCCAATATTCCCCAGGGACCCCAGACTTTTCGGGGGATTCCTTTCCAATTGCTGGAGGGGGCCACCCATCAGGGAAAGTGTTTCATCGCGCTTAAGGGAAGTCGAAAAACGGAATTTCCCGAGGCCGTTGCTCTTCCGGCGGGCTCCATCAAAGCCGAGGAGCTTTATTTTCTTCATACCTGTCGCTGGGGTGGGACCGATCCCAAGATCAAGGTCGCCGAATACGACATTATTTATGATGACGGCCAAGTAGCGGTCATTCCCCTGCACGTGGGCGTTGAATTGGCCAATTTTACCGGTGCTGACGATACCGCCGCCAGTGTCCTAGCTTGGTGGCACAAGTATAAGAACACCGACATGGGCCTCAATCTTTATGTCTGGAAAAACCCGCGTCCAGAAACTTCCATTCAAACCATTCTTTTCAAGTCCCTTAACAAGATGCCCGTTCCCCTTCTGTTCGCTATTACCGCGTCCGACAAGGAAATGGAAGTCTCCAAAACCTCACCTAAACCTGAAAAAGTCTTCGTGACCGATACCAAGGATTGGTCCCCCCTTCCATCACCCGACGAATCTCCGGCCGGAACGGCGATGGATATGAGCGGTTTATTGGATGCTCCCGCGGGAAAACATGGGCGGGTCAAGGCGGACAACGATCACTTGGTCTTCGAGGACGGGACTTCGGCGCGTTTTTGGGGGATTCGTCTGGGATCGGATTGGTCTAGTTCCGACCCGACAAGGCTGGAGCGTTTGGCCGGACACTTGGCCATTTTGGGTTGCAACCTAGTGGAAATCGAGGGTCCTTTGATCCAATGGCAGGCCTTTCCGGCGAACCTGAAGGGTTTTATCAGCCTTCTTAAAGCCAAAGGGATCTATGTACTTTTCCTTGGCGACGAAAAGAGCCTTCCTCAAACCATGACCGATGATCCTTCGATCCTGCCAAAGAATCTCTTGATCATGGGTCATGCGGAATGGAACAAGGTCACGCCTTCTGGAACCGATCCCGTGACCTTCAATGATTCGCCTATGGTCATGGATCTCAAGGCCAGTTTGGCGGCCCAGGGGATCTGGAACCGGACATTGGGTTCTCCCTTTGGTTTTCAATGGACCTATGGATGGCCCAATGAATATGTGGCTGAAAGCCCTCTTTTGGTTTCGGCCTATTCGGCTTTTGAGGATTGGCCCTTGGCGGCAGGAATGGCTTTTTCAGGCCGTGAAGGAACAAGTCTTCAACCTGGTGATGCTTTGGAGACCAATCCCCTCGTGATGGCCCAGTGGCCGATCGCGGCATTAGCCTATTTAAGAGGGGACTTAAAAGAGGGTCGGATTTTCGTGAGTCAAAAAGAGGCAAATCCCTTGACCTCCCTGGCCCATCGGTCTGGTCTTCAACCGGAGGGAGGCTCTTTTAAAACGGATGGTGCTGGGCAACTTAAAGCCAGGGTGAATGAAAAAAACCAATCCATCGTGTGCGATACCGAACAGATCCATTGGCAGGGGAATGTGGGTTTGGTTCAGATCTCCAGCCCGCGATTCCAGGCGATCATTGGTTTTTTAGGCCATAAGAAGATCGGAAGTCCCGTTTGGCAGGTGGAGTCACCAAATCCTTTTGGATCGCTTTCCCTAATCTCGCTCAATAAAACCAATCTCTGGGCCTCCGATCATATGCTTTTGACAGGAATTACTCGGGAAGAAAACACCGGTCAAGTTTATAACGCCTTAAAAACCAAGCTTCTTTCCCTAGGCACCGAACCCGTTTTGACGGAGCCTTTGCAAGCTAAATTCACGATCTTTCGTTATCAAAAGGACCCTAAATTGAAGGTTCGAGCCTTGGATGTGAATGGGCAGGTTTTAAAGGTCAAAGTTCCTTTGAAATGGGCCAAAAACAATATGGTGTTGTCATGGGTTGCAAGCGCTTTTTACTTGGAGATTTATAAATAATTAAATTTCGGCCACAAGCTTGAAACAACATTCGAAAGGCGAATTCTAGTAAAACCTTTTATATATTTTTTTTGGCAAATAAAATCGATTTAACATTGGTAAAAAATTAGGCTATATTTGCTTTACCGTTTAACCGAACTAAAGGTAAGTAATGACCCCGAATCACCCCAGCAAAAACGAGCGTCGGAAGCATTCCCGGGCCAAATTCCAAGAGTCAGTAACTGTTCATAACGTCATCGAGTCGAAATCGGGCAATGTTTTCGAGGTCGCAGGAACTCCCGTCATGGCCAAAGCGAAGGATCTGAGCGAAGGTGGGATCAGGCTAGAAGTGGAAATGTCCCCCTCAGCCTCCAAGATCTTCAAGTTGAATTTCCAGGTCCAGAAGAACAAGGTCGTGGATGTTTACTCCAAATTGGCCTGGATGGGCGAAGGAATGCTGGGTTTGCAGTTTATCGTCGCGGATGAGGAAATTCGTAATATCATCCGCCATTACGTCCAAAAAAGCCTGTAGTAATTCAAATAGCTTTATAAGACAATCCCCGAATCCCGCCCCGAAAAGGGGCGGGATTTTTTATTTTACCGTTTCTTTACTTGTGGTCGGAGGACCGAGGGTCTTTAAAAAGGCGTTTCCATAAAAATCGCCTTTCCGGTTGATCCGAGTCTCGTAAAGACCTTGTTAAAATCTTATCTTACTGGAATCCATGAAGCGAACTTACCAAGACCTGAACGAAGAACAAAGGGAAGCGGTCGTCCATAACGCCGGACCGGCCCTGATCTTGGCGGGGGCGGGTTCTGGCAAGACTCGGGTCATCACTTACCGCATCATTCGGCTGATGGAAGAAATGAGAGTTTCCCCCCTTCGGATCCTGGCCGTCACCTTCACCAACAAGGCTGCCCAAGAGATGAAGGAGAGGGCCGCCAATTTGGCGGGCAATCAAAAGGTCAAAGAACTTTTTATCGGGACCTTCCACCGTCTTTGCTTGACCATCCTAAAAATTCATGCCCAGAAACTTGGATATCAGCCGGGCTTCACTATCTATGATGACTCGGACCAAAAAGCCCTCATCAAAGAATGTTTGTGGGACCTCAAATGGGACGAGAAGCAGGTCCATCCTTACGCGGTCCATTCCCATATCAGCGCCGCCAAGAATGAACTGAAAAATCCGAAAGAATATGAAGAATTTGCCGTCGGGAACTTCCCGGAAAGGGTCGCTCAGATCTATCCGCGGTACCAGGTGAAGCTTAAAGAAAACAATGCCATGGACTTTGACGACCTCTTGTTCAACGCGGTCCTCTTGATGAAACAATATCCTGATATTCTGGAAAGTTATCGGCAAAGGTTTGAATATATCCAAGTGGATGAGTATCAAGACATCAACATGGCCCAATACCAATTGATCTCGGCCATCGCTCATCCCTTGAATAACCTTTATGTTGTGGGCGATCCGGACCAATCCATTTATGGCTGGCGCGGGGCAGATATCCGAAACATCCTGCGCTTTGAACAAGATTTTCCGGGGGCCCGCATCTTCAAACTCCAACAAAATTACCGTTCCACCAAATCCGTCATCTTGGCCGCGCAGGCTGTCATTCGGAATAACTCCCAGCGCAAAGAAAAAGAGCTTTTTTCCCTCCGGGAAATGGGGGAGACCCCCACCTATTACCAGGCGGAGGATGACAAGGATGAGGCTGAATTCGTCCTAAAAACAATCTATGAAAGGCTGGGACAGCCCGGTCGGTCTTTCCGCCATGTGGCCATTCTTTATCGGACCAATGCCCAATCACGGGTGCTGGAAGACGCTTGCCGCCGCCATAACATCCCCTACATCATCGTAGGGGGGCTCAAGTTCTACGATCGCAAGGAAGTGAAGGACATGCTGGCCTACCTCCATGTTTTGGTGAATCCCAAGGATTCGGTTTCCCTCCGGCGCATGATCAATGTCCCCATCCGGGGGATCGGTAGCGGGACCGTGGCCAAATTGGAAGAAAGCGCCAAGGCCCAGGACCTAACCATGCTGGAAGCGGCGCGCCTGGCGGCGCAGGGCGGAGTTTTTCCCGCAAAGGCCACCCAGGCCTTGGGAAATTTCGTGGCCATGATGGATGGTTTGATCGCGGAAAAAGATTTGGTGGCACCCGGTGAGTTCGTGAAGAAGGTTTTGGAACGGTCCGGCTATTTGACGGACCTGGCTAATGACGACACTATCGAATCCAAAATGCGGGTTGAGAACTTGAAGGAATTGGTGAACTCGGTGGTGGATTACGAAAAGAGCGCCGAGAAGCCCACCCTGGAAGGTTACCTGGACCAAGTCTCGCTTTTCGCCGACGCGGACAAGCTCGAGGACAAGAAGAACTGTGTGACCTTGATGACTATGCATAACGCCAAGGGGTTGGAATTCCCGATCGTGTTTATCACGGGTTTGGAGGAGGGGTTGTTTCCCCATAACAATTCCATCGAGCAAGATGACGATGTCCAGGAAGAAAGACGTCTTTGCTACGTGGGAATGACCCGGGCCATGGATATCCTTTATCTTACCGGCGCGGCTTGCCGCTACGTCTACGGCACACCTCAATGGAGGGCGCCATCTCGATTCCTTTCCGAGATCCCCAAGGACATGATCCAAGTGACGGGCAAGGCCGCGTCCATCGTCGCGACCCAAGGCGGTCTTTATGAAGTGGCCAACACCAAGAAAAAGGAATTCGACGAGTTGAAAGACCCCGAATGGGATGATGATCCCGTCATGGCGCCTTATGTATTGGGCGAGACCGTGAGGCATAAGAAGTTCGGGAAAGGGATGGTGCTTTCTATGACCGGCTCGGGCGAGAACCTAAAGGTCACAGTGTCTTTTCCCAATCATGGCAAGAAACAGCTTTTAGCGAAGATGGCGAACTTGGAGAAGATCGAGTAGATTCGGAGGCGATTTTATGGCCGAGATCAAAGAAACCATGGTTCGGTTGAATGTGGCGGATGGGACCGAGATGGCCGCCTTCGTGGCCCATCCGAAATCCCAAGCCGAGGAGGCGGTCCTGGTGATTCCAGAGGCCTTCGGGGTCAACCCGCATATCAAGAATATCACCCGTCGATTGGCCCAAGAGGGTTTTTGGGCCATTGCCCCTGAGATATTTCATCGCACGGCCCCGGTTGGTTTCGAAGCGTCTTACGACAACTTTCCAGCTTTGAAACCCCATTTCGACGCTTTGTCCGAAGAAACCCTCTTGCTGGATTCCAAAGCCGCTTATGGATGGATACAAGACCAGGGGATCATGAAACCTGAAAAGATCGGCTGTGTGGGTTTTTGTCTGGGAGGGAGGGTGGCCTTTATCGCCAATGCCAAATTAGCCCTGGGAGCCGCGGTTTCTTTTTATGGAAGCCGCATCCTGAGCCAATCGTTCGACCTCGCCAAGGATCAAAATGCTCCCTTGCTTCTCATTTGGGGAGGCAAGGACAAATCCAGTCCTCCGGAAAAAATCAAAGAACTCAACGATGCCCTAAGGGCAGCGGGGAAGGACTTCATCAACGCGGAATTCTCCGAGGCCGAACATGGGTTCAATTGCGACGACCGGCCGGCCTATCATCCCGTTGCGGCGGCCACGGCCTGGGCTATGACCTTGGCTTTCCTGAAAAAACATTTGAACAAAGCCTGATACCCTTTTCCTTAGTGGAAAAGGGGCATCGGTTCTGGCAATATATCCCCTCTTTCAAGACTTTCTTCTGGAGTTTTTATGGCCTTATCCGAAAAAGACGTCCAATACGTTGCCAAGCTGGCCCGCTTGGAAGTGACCGATCAGGAAGTGGGGAAGTACACCCAGCAACTGGCCAATATCCTCGATTATGTCGAGCAGTTGAACAAGCTCGATACCACCAATGTGGAACCCTTGACCCATCCCTTGGATGTGAAGAACGTTTTTCGTCCCGACGTTGTAAAACCGTCTTTGACCCAGCGGGAAGTGCTTTCCAATGGACCGGAAGTCCAAAGCGGGCATTTTAAAGTTCCGAAGATCATGTGACCTAAAATGAAAAATGAAATGCTTGAAAAAACCATCCATGAAGTCTCGGCGGACTTGAAAGCTAAAAAGGTCTCCTCGGCCGAATTGACCAAAGCCGCCATGGACTATTTGGAAGAGGTTGAGCCCAAAGTCCAAGCCTTCATCACGATCACCCGGGATGAGGCTTTGAAGCAGGCTGCGGAAGCGGATAAGCGCTTGGCTTCGGGAAAAGACATCACTCCTTTGACCGGTGTTCCGGTGGCCATCAAAGACCTGCTTTGTACCAAGGGGATTCGCACGACTTGCGCTTCTCGCATGCTCGAAAATTTCAAACCTCCCTATAACGCTACGGTGGTGGAACGACTTTATCAGGCGGGGGCCGTCAGCGTGGGCAAGACCAACATGGACGAATTCGCCATGGGTTCTTCCACCGAAACCTCTTTTTATAAAAAGACCAAAAATCCCTGGAACCTCAATTGTGTTCCTGGTGGCTCCTCGGGCGGTTCGGCCGCCAGCGTATCAGCCGATCAGGCTTTCGCTTCTTTGGGATCGGATACGGGCGGATCCATCCGGCAGCCCGCGGCTCTTTGCGGTATCGTAGGCCTCAAACCCACATATGGCCGTGTTTCCCGCTATGGTTTGATCGCTTTCGCCTCTTCCTTGGATCAAATTGGTCCTTTCTCTAAGGACGTCGAAGATTGCGCCATCATGATGAATACCATTGCGGGTCATGACCCGAATGATTCCACCTCGGCCAATCTACCGGTACCGGATTATGTCGCTGAAATGAAAAAGTCCATCAGGGGTTTAAGAATTGGTATTCCAAAGGAATTTTTCCCCGAAGGGCTCAATCGGGAAGTCTCGGTTGCCGTGAAAGACGCTATCGCCAAATTGCAAAGCTTGGGTGCGGAGATCGTTGAAGTGTCTTTGCCGGCCTCGCCTTATGGACTGGCGGCTTATTATGTTTTAGCGCCTTGCGAAGCTTCTTCCAATCTGGCCCGCTATGACGGTGTTCGCTATGGCTTGAGGGAAACGGGCGAGAACATCGTGGAAATGTACTCTAAAACCCGTGCAGCCGGTTTCGGATCCGAGGTCAAACGACGTATCATGCTGGGTACCTATGCGCTTTCCTCCGGCTATTATGACGCCTACTACTTAAAAGCTCTTAAAGTCCGTCGGTTGATCAAGAACGATTACGACAAGGCTTTCGAGAAGGTGGATGTCATCGCCACGCCTACCGCCCCCAACCCGGCCTTCCGTTTCGGTGAAAAGACAGGCGACCCCCTATCGATGTATCTCGAAGATGTTTTTACCGTTTCCATCAACATTACCGGCCTGCCTGGACTATCCATTCCTTGCGGGATGTCCAAGAGCGAATTGCCGATCGGGTTGCAGTTGATCGGGAAGGCATTCGACGAGGCTACCTTACTGAGAACAGCCTATGCCTATGAGCAAGCTACGCCTTGGCATAAACAAAAACCTTCCTTGAGGGAGGACTAAATGGCATTCGAGGATTACGAACCAGTCATCGGGCTTGAGGTTCACTGCGAGCTCAAAACGGCGACCAAGCTCTTTTGCGGTTGTCGGACCATCTTTGGCAATGAGGCTAATACCCAGGTTTGTCCGGTTTGCTTAGGGCTGCCCGGAACATTGCCGGTCATGAATGAAAAGGCCGTGGAATATGCGGTTAAGATCGGGTTGGCTCTTAACTGCTCTATTGCCAAATATTCCAAGATGGATCGGAAAAACTATTACTACCCCGATCTTCCCAAGGCTTATCAGATCTCCCAATATGACAAACCCCTGAATTACGGGGGTTACTTGGACATCATCACCAAAGAGGGGACGAAAAGGATCGGCGTGACCCGCGCCCATTTGGAAGAGGACGCCGGCAAGTTGGTCCACGCGGGAGGTAAAGCGGGAAGGCTGGATTCCTCCGATTATTCCCTCGCCGATTACAACCGGGGAGGGATACCCCTTGTGGAGATCGTTTCTGAACCGGATATCCGAAGCGCCGATGAGGCCTATGCTTACCTGACCGCCTTGAAGAACATCCTGCTTTATATCGATGTCTCCGATTGCAATATGGAAGAAGGCTCTCTTCGTTGCGACGCCAACGTTTCCATCCGGCCCAAAGGAATTGAAAAATTCGGAACCCGTACCGAGATCAAGAACATGAACAGCTTCAAATTCGCCAAGCAAGCCATTGAATACGAGATCAAACGCCAGGCCGCCCTGTTGGATAAAGGGGAAAGGGTCGTCCAAGAATCCCGTCTTTGGGATGTGACCGAGAACAAGACCAAGACCATGCGCTCCAAAGAAGAAGCCCACGACTACCGCTATTTTCCCGAGCCTGACCTGGTTCCCATCATCTTGAGCGAAGATTACGTCAAAACCATCAAGGACAACCTGCCCGAACTGCCGGGAGCCAAGAGAGCGCGTTTCGTTTCCCAATATGGCTTGAGCGATTATGACGGAGGGGTTTTGACCTCCGATCAGGAATTGGCGCATTGGTTCGAGGAGGGGGCCAAACACACCAAGAACCCCAAGGGTTTGGCCAATTGGATCATGGGTGATATGGCCGCCAAGATGAAGGAACAGGAAAAAGAACTCAAAGGCCTCAAATTCGACCAAAAGAAGCTTTGTGAATTAGTGGACATCATCGAAGCCGGTACCATCAACAGCAAACAGGCCAAAGAAGTTTTTTCGGAGATGTTCGATCTGGGCGTATCCCCCGCCGAAGTCGTGAAATCGCGCGGCATGGCCCAGGTCTCGGACCCCAAAGCCATTGAGGGCGCTGTGGATAAAGTACTGGCCGAAAATCCTACGGTCGTGGCTGATTACAAGGGCGGGAAGCAGGGCGTTATTGGGTTCCTGGTCGGCAAGGTCATGCAGGCAACCCAAGGCAAGTCGAACCCCAAGATGGTGAATGACATCCTCAAGAAAAAGTTAGACGCTTAGATCTTATGAGTCCCATCAACTACGGTCCCTCCGACATCAACAATCCAAGGGGTGTTCCCTTCGGGGGAATGGTCCCCGAAAGCTATTGGCTGACCAAGGCCCTTCTCTTCGATTACGACTGGATCGTACGGGACGCTCACAACCATCATTACAACAAGAACGATTTTCCCGAAGAAACTCCCTCCGCGGCATTGAAGTTTTGTTTCCGGCTCTTGAGGGGTTTTGAGGTGCGTATCGTGCTTACGTCCAACCGCAAACAAAGCCATGTGGTTGAGGATCTTCACCGGATGAATCTCGCGGAGGATTTCGACAATATCCGCTGTTTCGAGGATGTGACCGAGCTTAAGCCTAAGACCGAGCTCCATTTACTGGCGTTGGATATGATGGGGGTCAAACCCGTCCGGGCGATCGCCTTGGAAACCGATCCCTTTGGAGTTCAGGCCGCCAAGGCTGCGGGACTTTTTTGCATCGGAACGCCCGAGCTTGCGGGCAAGGCGGACATGACCTTGGATTCTTTCATTCAGAGACCCTTGATCCATACCCTTGAAAACATTGACCGGCATAAAAGAGCGAACTTAGGGATGTATCAAGGCTTCAGGCACATCGAAACGAAGTCCTGAACGGGCTGCTTGTATCGATAAGCCACGCTGGGGAAATCATTGTGGTTGATGCCCTTGATGACCAGCCATTGTTTCGGTTTTGCCGCTTCCTCGAAAACCCTTCGGCCCAACTCGATCGGGATGATCGTATCTTTTTCGGCGTGGGTTTCCAATAGCGGGCAGGCTCTTTCCTTGACATACTTTTCCGTTTCGAATTTATCCGAGATCATAAAAGGAAATATCAATAGCCAAGGATTTCGTTGGCGGCTGACGGCGTAAATGGACGGGAAGGCCCCTTCTAAAATAAGCCCCGCCGGATGGGCCGAGCTGGCCAATTCGGCGGCCACAGAAGACCCCAGTGAATGCCCCCAAATGATGATGCGGTTGTCGGGAATTCCCTTCGCCTTAAGCCATTGGTAAGCCGTTAGAGCGTCCCCATCTAAGGCTTTTTCACTCAAGGGAGCCCTCTGGCTTCCGCCGTAACAGCGGTAATCAAAGATGAAAGTATCGAAACCGAAATCGTAAAAGATCTTGGAAACCTCCGCCAATTGGGAAAGGCAATCCGCATTGCCGTGACAATAAAGGAGGACCGGGCGATTGGGATCCTTCCCTGGATGTTTCGTCCACCAGCCGGTCAGGGTAACGCCGTCAAAAGAGGGAAAGGAGACGTTTTTGTAGTTTTCTAATCCGTATTGAGCCGGGGTGGTTCCATCCAGGGGAACGGGATGGAAGATGAGGTGTTTTTGGGTCGTCACATAGAAACCGACCACCGATAAATAAGCCAACAGAATGGGCAGAAAGATGAGTTTGACCTGTTTCATGTCATACTCCGATGAATTGGAATCTTGTAAGGTTGAAAAAGATAAAACCGGGATGTTTTAACAGAAAGTTTCGTCTTTTTGAAACAAAACCTGTTAGATTGAACTATACACAAATAACCTTTGAATATCCCGGCCCTGCAAGGCGAAAGAAGAACATGAACCAGAACCTCATCAAAAGTGAACCCCTTAAAACCAAGATGACCTCCCAAGATTGGGGAAGTATGGAATGGCTGGTAGATGATTCCTTGTCCCCAGGCGCGGACATGAGCGTGGCGGTCATGACCGTTAAAATGGGGGAAGTCGCCCCCGCCCATTCCCATCCCAATTGTCACGAATTCATTTACCTGGTCCAGGGTACCATTGAAGAGATCGTGAACGACCAAAAAAGGGTCCTGATGGTGGGTGATTCGGTCTATATCCCGGCGGGAACCGTTCATGGCACCCGAAACCTGGGGGCCGAGGACGCGAAAATGATCGTTTCCTATTCGGCTGGCATGCGTAAATACGAATCAGCTTAAAATTACGCAAAGCAAATTGAGCACCAAGACGCCAAGGGAATTGAGAAGCATAGCCTTATGGTTAAACGGACTTTTTCTTTCCGCTTTTGCCCCAAAACTTTCGCAATAGGTAGGCCGCTAACTTAGGTTCTCGCTCTCTCGTAAAAACACCCTTGTAGTTCATTCCATTGGGCCTGTGGGTGGCCTGGGCCGTTCTGAAGTCGCTTAAATTCCAAACATGTGCTCCGGAAACATAGGGCTTTTTGCCAATGACACCCAGATATTTTTCGATCATTTCGGCCTGGTATTCCTCGCTGAACATGGCGGGCGGATTGGCGTGGCTTCCAGGGATAGCATCGGCCCCGAATTCCGTCACAAGAATGGGTTTTTTAAATTTCTTATATAAGGTATCGAGGTCCTTCGACAGCCTGGGGATGGCTTTTTTTAAGTCACCTGGTTCGCTGTACCATCCGAAATAGCGGTTCACGCAGACCAAATCCAAAAACTTAAAGGATTCCTCCTGGGCTCCAAGATAACTGACCAGTGTTATGGGCCGGGTCTTATCCAGACTTCGAGCCAGTTGGGAAAGGTTCCTGAAAAAGCCCTTAGCCGCTGACCTTTTAGAATGGGGTTCGTTGGCTAGGCTCCAAGCGATGACGCTGGGATGGTTTTTGTCCCGGGCGATCATGTCTTTGACATATTGACGGCAAAGCTTGAGGCGCTTGGATAATCCTTCTTTTTTGAAAAAAAGTCCTACGGCCGGAGTCTCATCGATCACAAGGAAACCTGATCTGTCGGCCATTTCCATGTCTTGCTCCGAGTATGGGTAGTGGGTCGTTCGAAATGAATTGGCTCCGATCCAAACCATATTCCGGTAATCCTCTTGGAGTGCCTTTGGGGGCAGGTAACGCCCGGTGTAGGGGTAATCTTCGTGCCGTCCGAAACCTTTTAGAAAAACGGCTTTGCCGTTGAGGAGCAGGCGTCCACGGTCGACTTTGACCGTTCGAACGCCAACCGGGATATTCAACCGATCAACGGTCTTGTTGTCTTTGACCAGTTCGATTTTGAGGGCATAAAGATTTGGGGAACCCGGCGCCCAAAGTTTGGCTTTGGGAATGGTCAAGGCCGATTCGAATTTTCCGCCCGCGTTGGGCCCCCCTGTCGTGACAGACCATTCGAAACCCCTCAAGGAAATCTTGAGAGAAGTTTTTGGGGAAGCGTTGGTTTCGATCAACACTTTTACCTTGCCCTTTGTTCCGCTGATATCCGTGGCGACCGTTATGTCCTTGATGGATTCATTGGGAACAGTGAACAACAACACAGGCCGTTGAATGCCGCAATAGGGGAAGAAATCGAATGAAGCCGGGGGATTGAAGCTATTGGCAAAGGCATCGCGGGGATCGAAAGGGACATTGCCCGGGGGAACTCGATCAGGTTTTAGCGAACCCTCCGCCCGGACGACCAACAAGTTGGTTCTTTTGAGGCGCTTGGTAACCTCGAACACAAAAGGAAGGTGCCCGCCTTCGTGGGAGCCCAGTTTCACGCCGTTCAGCCAGACTTCCGCGAAGTAATTGACCGAATCAAATCTTAAATAAACCTTTTGATTCTCTTTGCTTTTGAAACCGTTGAACTTCTTTTGATACCATCCCGGGCCAATATAATCCCACGTGTCTTTGAATTGTTCGTTCCAACTGGAAGGGACCTTGATAGGACGGGCGCCGCTAAATCCACGGGACCAACCCTGCTTAATACCCTGGCTGGCGGGGTCTTTTCGGAAGTTCCAAACGCCCGAAAGATCTCGCGAATCACGGTAAGGATTGATTTGGGGGTAGATCATTTTTTCTTTTTAGGCTGGGGATATTTGCTTTCGTAAGGATTGATCATATTTCGGTAGGATGGATTTTTCCAAAGGTCTTTCACTTTTTTAGAAACCTTCTTGTTTTTAGGGGCCTTGGACTTCACGAAGAAAACTCCTTAAAACAACACCGCCGAAAGGCTGATGGCGCCGGTAACCGTGATGGCCGAAAGGAGGGTGGAAATGAAAACCACGTCCGCGGCGAAAGTGGGTTCTTTATCGTATTCGATCCCGAAAAGGACTGTGGCCACGGCAGTTGGAAAGGCGCTGGAAACGAAAAGGACCCGGGCCAACATTCCATGAAGGCCCATGGCGTGGAGCAATAAAAAAGCCAGGAAAGGGCATAAAAGGAGGCGGGCAATAATGGTGATCCAGATTTCCTTGGGGTGACGAAGCGAAATACCGGCCTGACCCAATTGAGCTCCGAGGGTCAAAAGAGCGATGGGCAGCATCCCATCCGAAGTCCATTTCAAAGGCGTCATGAGGAAGTCAGGTAAATTCCAATTGAACCCTCGGATAAGCAAGGCCGCGATCAGGGCGTAAAGGATGGGAAGCTTCAGGATGGTTTGAACTCCTTTTTTCCATTCACTCCAACCGCCGGCGATCAGGATGCCCAGTGTGTAAGTTAAGACGTTCATGGCCGTGATGGTGATCACTTGGATGGCCACCCCTTCGCCTTGGAAAGCCAATTGCACCACCGGAATACCATAGTTCGCCGAATTGAAGATCATGACACCGAGTGTCGAGGCCGCAGCTAGGTTGGGGGAAAACTTCAGCCAACGGGTGAGGCCATACATGGCAAGGAAGGTCAGGCAGGCCAAGAGAAGGTTAAAGAGGATCGTATCGACCATTTCCTGATTGCCGGGTTTAAAAATGAGGAGACTGTAGAACATGAAGACCGGGATGAAGATATAAAAATTAAGCTTAGAAAGCGAGCCTAGGTCGAGGGTGAAATATTTCGAGACCCAGTAGCCCAAGCCCATGACCAGAAAGATAGGGAGGATGACGTTCAGGGCGATATAAAAAAACAATTCAACCTCCGGCGCGGATCGGTGTTTGACGGCGAGTTATTTTACAGGGGTCGTTAATTGAAACGGGAAACATTTATTTTAATATCAAAAATTAACCCTCCTTCAGCTATACTTTG
>Ga0070741_10008111_pt1 | contig 21274 bp, 19 predicted proteins | sample Coa_R1_4_FD_66440 | JGI IMG/M metagenome (GOLD analysis project Ga0070741, IMG submission 66440) | Surface soil microbial communities from Centralia Pennsylvania, which are recovering from an underground coalmine fire - Coalmine... | ecosystem: Environmental > Terrestrial > Soil > Unclassified ...
GCGGTGCTCGGCATCTCACGGCCGATGGCGAGCTGGCTCGCGCGCCGGCGCGTCTGGCGCGGCGCGACGCACCCCGCATTCGCGCTGCCGGTCTGGCTCGTCAACTACTACACATGGCACGCGCCGCCGGTGTACGACGCGGCGCTGCACCACCAGTCGTGGCTGATCCACATCGAGCACGCCTGCTACTTCGGCACGGGGCTCCTGTTCTGGTGGCCGCTGCTGCAGGACATTCCACGCCGCATGCCGACCGGCGCGCGCGTGATCTACGCCTTCGCCGCGTTCGTCCTCGCCGCGCCGCTCGGACTGCTGCTGGCGCTACTGCCGAGCCCCGCGTACCCGTTCTACGAGCACGTGCAGACGCGCATCTGGGGGCTCTCGCCGCTCGCCGACCAGGAGATCGCGGGCGTGACGATGGCGAGCGAGCAGGCCGCCGTCCTGTTCGTCGTCTTCCTCTACTGGTTCCGCCGCTTCCTCGCGGAAGAAGGCGCTATTTGAGGCAGCCGGTGATCAGCGCGAGCTGCTCGTCGGTCGGATGCTGGTGCCACAGCATCACCGCGTTGCCCTGCATGCGAAGCACGTCGTCGATGCCGACGTTCTTCGCGTGCACGTTGCGGTAGGCGTCGTCGAGGCCCTGCGCGTTGGTGGGGTTGCTCCCGAACGACACGGTCACGGCGTTGCGGGCGAGCTTCACGTGGAACGCGCCGCCGAGCGCGGTCGACGCGATGAAGTCGCTCGCCGGCGGCGGGCCGACATGCGCAGCCTTGGACGCGACGCACGCGCGGCTCTTCGTCGCGTCGTAGGTCTTCAGGCCCGGCCGCCCGCAGGCGGTCGCGAGCAGCGCGACGACGATGCACATCCCGAGGAGACGAACCACGGCTCGCCAATATAGGCCCCGCGTCAGTCGCCGCGCCCGGCGGCTGGTGACGCGCCGACCAGCTGCAGGGTGTGGGTGACCCGGAACCCGTGGATGTCCTCGAGCTGGAGGACGACCGTGTACTTGCGACCGGGCGAGGCGGCGAACCGCAGCGGGACCGGCACCCAGCCGTCTTCGCCGATCCGGGATGCGAGCTCCCCGCTCTTCACGAGCCCGCCGCCGGCGGTCACGCGGTAGATCACGCCGACGCGGGCTCCCGGCTGGAGATGCCACCGGAGCTCGAGCGCCGGCACGCGCAGCAGGAACGATCGCCGGCGCCCCGTGAAGGAGACGAGCGCGTTGCGCGGGTCGAACTGCCGCGCATCGGCCTGGAAGACGCGCAGGGCCGGCGTGCCGCCGATCCCGCTCTGCCACGCGGTGCCCGGATGGTTGCGCAGCATGAGCCAGATGAACATCTGCACGCTCGGCTCCGCAGCCGCGAGCTGCACGGCGCGGCCGAGGTCGGCCGCCTGCCGCGCGCGCGAGACGTACGGCGTCCCCTCCGCGTACTCCGTCACCCAGAGCGGCGTGTCCTGCCGGTGGAACGCACGGTCGATCTCGTCGTCGAGTCGCCCGAGCTCGCGCAGCCCCACGTTCGGCCAGGCGCGCGGCGCGTCCGGCGGGCTCGCCGGATCGGCCGGGTACGGGTGATGCGCCCACGCGTCGAACCGCAAGCTCGGGTCGGCGGCGGCGAGCTGGTCGACGAACGTGCCGGGGTCGTGCGACGCCGCCGTCTCGCCGAGCGCCACCTCGGCGTTCGGGCTCACCGCCTTGATCGCCGAGTACCCGGCCGACGCGAGCGCCGCGTACGCGACCGCGGGGTCGTCCGCGTCGAGGAACGACGGCGAGTTCGGCTCGTTCCAGATCGAGAAGAAGCGCGCGTACGGCAGGCCCGGGTAGACGCCCGAGTAGCGCGCGGCGACGGCGTGGGCGAAGGCTGCGAAGTCCGAGACGTCCGTCGGCGGCACGCGCGGCCCGGCGCCGCCGTTGGCCCAGGACGGCGTCCCCCACAACGTGAGCAGCACCTCGATCCCGCGCTGCTGCGCGTGGATGACGAAGTCGTCGAGGTCCTTGAAGTTGTACGCGGGATCGAACGGGTTCAGCCGGTTCGCCGGCCGCCAGCGCGCGATCTGGTCCCAGCGGACGATCGTCCGCACGACCGAGACGTGCGAGGCCTTCGCCTCGTCCCACGCGGCAGTGCGGTCGGGTGCCCAGCGAAACGTCTGGTCGTCGATGAACCCGAACCACATGCGCGGCGCAGCCGTCGCCGGACCGGCGACGACCCCGAGCACGACCGCGGCGATCGCAGCGATGACACAGAAGCGAGAAAGCACCCTCGGACCCGCCTCTGACACAACCACACGCCCGGAGCAGCAATCAATGGGCCGAAGGACCCAGACGCCGCGTTCGCCGATTCACTCGGCGAACGCCCAACCGCGCAGAAATCGGGGCGGAAGGATTCGAACCTTCGGCCTCTGCTCCCCAAAAGCAGCGCTCTAACCAGGCTGAGCTACGCCCCGCTGAGCGCAGTGTAGGTTCGCGGCATGAGCGAGGCAGCGTTCCCCGTCGTCGCCGCGCGGACCCGCCGTGCGCGGCTGGGCTACGCGATGGCGGCGCTCGCGGCGGCGCTCTGGGGGATCAACGGCGCCGTGTCGAAGGTGATCCTCGCCACCGGTCTCTCGTCCGAGCGGCTCGCGCAGGTGCGCTCGCTCGGCGCGGCGGCGGGGCTCGTCTTGATCCTCGCCGTGACGGCGCCGGGCCGGCTTCGGCTCACGCGCCGCGAGCTCCCGTACCTCGTGGTGTTCGGCGTCGCGGGCCTCGCCTTCGTGCAGTGGTTCTACTTCCTCGCGATCCACCGCCTCGCAATCGGCGTGGCGCTGCTCATCGAGTACCTCGCGCCGCTGCTCGTCGCGCTGTGGGCCCGTTTCGTTCAGCACGCGCCGGTGCGTCGCCGCATCTGGGTTGCGCTCGCGCTCGCACTGGCGGGCCTCGCGCTGATCGTGCAGCTGTTCGGCGGCGGCGCATCGCTGTCGACGGCGGGCGTGTCGTTTGCGCTCGCCGGCGCGTTCGCGTACGCGACGTACGTGCTGCTCGCCGAGCACGCGGTCGGCGGGCGCGACCCGGTCTCGGTGCTCGCCTGGGGCTTCCTCTTCGCGTCCGTGTTCTGGGCGATCCTCGCACCGTGGTGGTCGTTCCCAGGCGGCGCGCTCGACGTCCACGCCCCGCTTGCCTGGCACCTGCCGGTCTGGGCGCTGGCGCTGTGGATGATCGTCTTCGGCACGATCGTCCCGTTCTTTCTGCTCGTCAGCGCGCTGCGCCACATCACGGCGACGACGGCGGGGATCGTCGCGATGCTCGAGCCGGTCGCCGGGGCCCTCGTCGCCTGGCTGTGGCTCGCCGAGTCGCTGGACGGCGTCCAGCTCGGCGGCGCAGCGATCGTCCTGGCGGCGATCGGGCTCGCCCAGACCGCACGCTAGCTCCCCCAAAAGGGGGAGGTTTGCGAAGGATATTCTTGTCACTCTGCCTCGATGTTGAGGTGGCTCTTGGCGGGGATCGTGGCCCTGTTGGTGCTGGCGCCGACGGCCGGCGCCGCCTCCCTGAGCTCGCCCGAGTCCGCCCTGCTGCGTGAGATGAACGCCGTGCGAGCCCAGCACGGCCTTGCCCCGCTCCGCTTCGACAGCCGCCTCGAGCAGGCCGCCCGGTTCCACAGCCGCGAGATGCTCGCCGGCGACGTCTTCGCGCACGGCGCGTTCCACAGCCGCATGGTGCGCTTCCGCGTCCAGGGCTCGCTCGCAGGCGAGAACCTCGCCTGGGGCATCGGCTCGTACGCCACCGCGCACGGGATCGTCGCCCACTGGCTGGCGAGCCCCGAGCACCGCGCGAACCTCCTGCGGCCCAGCTTCCGGCGCGTCGGCGTCGGCGAGCTCACCGGGTCGTTCCTCGGCTACGGCGGCGCGCGCGTCGTCACCGCCGATTTCGCGGGTTAGGGAATAGCGCCCGTCCGGGGGGCGGGCCTTATTCCTTCTCGAGCAGCGCGCGAAGCTCGCCGAGCTTCTCGCGGCGGAGCGCGTCGCGCTCGCCCTTCGCGACCCGCTCCAGCAGGTCGCGCACGAGCGGCGCCAGCTCGACCGGGTTGAACGGCTTCGTGACGTAGTCGACCCCGCCGAGGTCGAGGCCGCGCGCACGGTCGCGCAGCTCGGCGCGCGCGGTGAGGAAGACGATCGGGATCTGCGCCGTCCGCTCGTCGTCCAGAAGCTCCTCGGCGACCCTCCAGCCGTCGAGGCCGGGCATCATCACGTCGAGGAGCACCACGTCGGGCACCTCGGCGCGCGCCTTCTCGAGCCCGCTCGGCCCGTCGGCGGCCTCGAGCACCTCGACGCCCTCCGCCTCGAGGTTCACGCGGCAGAGCAGCCGGATCGGCGCCTCGTCGTCGATGACGAGGACGCGCAGCTGATCGTTGGACGTTTCGCTCATCGCCCCCATTATCCGTGCGCCAGCGGTAGCTCGAACGTGAACCGCGACCCGCGCCCCTCTTCGGAGTCGACCCACATGTGTCCTCCCATCTCCCGAACCAATCCTTGCGCGATGAAGAGGCCGAGGCCCGTGCCCCGCGCCTGCCCGTCGCCCGCCTTGTAGAACTTCGAGAAGATCCGTTCCCGCTCGCCCGCGGGGATGCCGACACCCTCGTCCGCGACGGAGACCTCGACCGCCTCGCCCCGACGCCGGGCAGCGACCGTCACCGTGCCGCCTGCGGGCGAGTACTTCACCGCGTTCGAGAGCAGCTGGTCGAGCACCTGACGCAGCTTGTCCGCGTCGGCGGCAGCCGCGAGCTCCTCGCCGCCGACCTGCGCGACGAAGCGATGGCCGTTCATGTTGGCGCGCTCGGCCGCGCCGATGACGTCACGCACGACTGCGCCGACGTCGGTCGGCGCGAGCGCGACCGACAGGTCGCCGGTGTCGAGCGCAGCCACGTCGAGCAGCGCGTCGACGATCTCCGTGAGACGCTCCGACTCGCGCGCGATGAAATCGAGGAAGGTGCGCCGCTCTTCGTCGGTGAACGCGATGTCGCCGCGCAGCAGCGTCTGCGCGAAGCCGTAGATCGACGTCAGCGGCGTGCGCAGCTCGACGGACACCGTCGAGACGAAGTCGGACTTCATCTGCTCCACGCCGTGCTCGGCCGAGATGTCGCGGAACGCGAAGATGCGGCCGGCGACGGCGCCGGACGGGTCGCGCATCACCGCCTCCGACAGCGAGAGCCACACGTCCTTGCCGCCGCGCGGGATCGCCACGAGCCGGTTCGTGCCGCCCGTCTCCGACTCGAGATCGCGCTGCAGCACCTGCGCCGGCGTGCGGCCGAGCGCCTCCGACGCGGGAACGCCGGTGATCTCCTCGGCGGCCGCGTTCCAGAGGACGACATGGCCGTCGCGGTCGACGGCGACGACGCCCTCCGCGATGTTCGCGAGGATCGCGACGCTCTGCTCGCGCTCGAGCGCGACACGGTGGTAGAGCTCCGCGTTCGCAAGCGCGGCGGACGCGTTCGCGGCGAGCGCGGTCAGCGCCTGCACCTCCTCGTCGCGCCACCGGCGCGGGTCGCGGCTGTACACGGCGAGGACGCCGCGCAGCGGGTCCTCGAAGCCGCCGAACAGCGGGACGCCGAGGAAGCCCGCATGCCCCGCGACGAGCACGGGGTCGCCCTCGGCGACGGATGCGTCGCGCGACACGTCGTCGTGCGCGACCGGCTCGCGCGACTGCACCACGCCACCGCCTGCGAGCCCGGTAGCCGGCGCACGCGCGCCGATCGCCTCGTCGGCGCCGACCGCCGCGGCGACGACGAGGTCTCCCGCCTCCAGGGTCAGCAGCGTCGCCGCGTCCGCGCCGAGCAGGGCGGCCGCCTCCTCGACGACCGACGCGGTCACGGCGTCCGGGTCGAGCTCCGTGGCGAGCAGGCTGCCGGTGCGCGCGAGGTGCTGCGAGAGCGACCGCGCCGAGCGTTCGGACTCGAACATGCGCGCCCGGTCGACCGCGCCGCGCGCGGCGCCGGCGAGATGCTGCGCAAGCTCGAGGTCGTCGTGCGAGAACGTCCGCGACTGCGCGAAGAACACGACCACGACGGCCGCCGGATCGCTGCCCACACGGATCGCGAGCAGCGACGCGCACGGCGCCGAGCGCCACGACTCGGGGAAGCGCTCGTCGGAGGCGAGCTCGGCGGCGGCGAGCACCGTCCCCGACGCCTCGAGCAGCACATCGGGCGTCTGCAGCGACGCGACCTCGCGCGGCAGGCCGTGGCCGCCGGCGACGCGCTCGTCGACGAGGACCGCGGCGTAGTCGGCGCCGAGCGTCTCGGCCGCCGCCTGCGCGGCCGCGTCGTACGTCTCCGCGAGCGACAGCGGCTCGCCCAGCAGCGATGCGATGCGGTAGAAGCCGCGCTCGACGCGCGCCTGCTGCGAGCGCTCGGCAAAGCTCTCGGCGTTGCGGAGCGCGAGCGACGCGAGCGATGCGAACGCCTCGAGCAGCTCGACCTCGGCCGGCCCGAGCCTCCGCGTTCGGTCCTTGAGCCCGACGCCGAGCACGCCCCACGTCTCGCCCGACCATGCCATCGGCGCGACGAGCGCGCTGGTGAACTCCGCGTACGCAGGGTGCGGAACGCTCGCCGCGACCGCTTCGTAGTCGTCGCCGACGACCGGCGCCCCGGTTCGCAGCGCTTCGCCCGCGAGCCCCCGCGTCGCCGCGAACTCGAACCCGACGACCTCCGGCGCCAGGCCGTGCACGGCGGCGCAGCGCAGCACCCCGCGGCCGGCGTCGAGCAGGTAACAGTCGGCTGCGTCGGTCTCGAGCAGCTTCGTCACCTCGACGACGAGTCGCTGCAGCACCGTCTCGACGTCGAGCTCGCTCGTCACAACCTGCGCCGCGTCGACCAGCGCGCGCTGCTGCGCGAGCCGGCGACGGTTCTCCTCGAGCAGGCGCGCGGTCTGCAGCGCAGACCGCACCTCGCGCTCGACGGTGGTCACGAGGAACTGCTCGACGGAGGTCAGCTCCTGATCGCCTGCCACCTGCACGGCGCCCGTCTCGTCGATCGCGATCTCGACGCCGAGCGCGTCGCGGAGCTCCTGCGCGCCGACCTCGACGACGCGCGCCGGGTCGGTCTCGCCGTGCACGTGACGCGTGAGCTCGGCGACGAAGCGCTCGCGCTCGATCGCGCTCGCCAGAGCGGTCGCGGCGCGCAGGCGCTCGAGGGCGATGCCGGCCTCCGCGGCGATCGCCTGCAGCAGCGTGAGCTCGTCCCGCGTGAACGCACGCTTGTCCATCGTCGACGCGAGCGCGAGCACGCCGATCACGCGCTCCTCGGCGAACATCGGGACCCACGCCCCGCTCTGCGCACCCGCCGCCTTCGCCAGCCGGTTCGAGATCAGCGGCGAGCCTGCGATGTCGTACACCGTGACGGGCGCGGCGTCGAAGACGGCGCTCGCGATGCCGGACGGCTCGTCCCGCAGGTCGACCCGCACCGCCTCCCACCACTCCGCGCGCTCGCCGTCGCGCTCGCCGTACACGCCGACCGCCTCACGGTCGTCTTCGGAGATGACAGCGACCGCGGCGAACCCGACGTCCATCAGCTCGGCGACGCGACGGACGAGCGGGCGGCAGACGTCGATGGGCTCGCGTGCCCGTGCAAGCGCCGGCGAGATCTCGGTGAGCGCCCCGACCTCGCGGTCGAGGTCGGACACACGCTGCTGGGCCTCCCGGGCCCTGCCGGCGCCGCCGACGACGAACGTCCGCTCGCTCCAGCGCGCGATCAGCAGCAGCGCAGGCAGCAGGGCGACGATCGCCGCGACGAACGGCGGCCAGACGTCCCCGCCGATCGCCCGCCGGTCGTAGAGGACGGTGGCGCCCATGATCCCCGTCGCCACGGCGAAGCCGGGGAACACGAGGGCGGTTGCCCAGTCGAGCGCGTGCGACCGGCGCCGCTCGCCCCAGAGCGGCGGCAGCACCGCTCCGGCGACCGTGGCGTACGCCACCGCCACCAGGAGCAGCGGGACGGCATTGAAGACGACGGCTTCGGTTCCTGGGCTCACTGGGCCTGGGAATGCTACGCCGTACGCGTTGAAAAGATGGGCCTCTTGGCCTATTTCGCGCCTGACAACGCGGAGCTAGCGTCCTTCGCACTGGGCGATGCGAACCGCGGCGCGCGTCCCTCGGGAAGTCCGACGCGGTGAGCAATCACGAGAGGCCCGCTGCGACGACCCCCCGAGCAGCGGGCTTCTTCGTTTCCAGGGCGGCTACCCTTCGGCGGATGATCCGGAAGCTTCTTCTTGCGTCGCCGCGGGGCTATTGCGCCGGGGTCGAGCGTGCCGTGGAGACGGTCGAGCGGGCGCTCGAGCTCTACGGCACCCCGGTCTACGTCCGCAAGCAGATCGTCCACAACCTCCACGTCGTCCGCGAGCTCGAAGAGCGCGGCGCGGTCTTCGTCGAGGAGGAGACCGAGGTGCCCGAGGGCAGCACGGTCGTCTTCTCCGCACACGGCGTCGCGCCGAGCGTCCACGAGAACGCGGCGAAGCTTCAGCTGAACACGATCGACGCGACCTGCCCGCTCGTCACCAAGGTGCACGTGCAGGCGCGCCGCTACGCCGCCGACGGCTACACGGTGATCCTGATCGGCCACGCAGGTCACGAGGAGGTCGTCGGCACGATGGGCGAGGCGCCCGGTGCGATCGTGCTCGTCGAGAGCGCCGACGACGTCGCGAAGCTCGAGTTCGCCTCGGACGCGAAGCTCGCCTACATCACGCAGACGACACTGTCCGTCGACGAGACACAGGAAGTCATCCACGCGCTACGGGAGCGCTTCCCGCAGATCTACGCGCCGAAGAAAGAGGACATCTGCTACGCCACGTCCAACCGGCAGTGGGCCGTGAAGGAGATGCTGAACGAGATCGACCTGCTGCTCGTGATCGGCTCGCGCAACTCGTCGAACTCGAACCGCCTCGTCGAAGTCGCGCGCGCGAACGGCGTCGAGTCGTACCTCATCGACGACGAGAGCGAGATCGAGGAGTCGTGGCTCGACGGCCACGAGGTCGTCGGCATCACCGCCGGCGCGTCGGCGCCGGAGAAGCTCGTCACGCGCGTATGCGAGTGGTTCCGGGCTCGCGGCGTCGACGACATCGAGCCGTACCGGATGGTCGACGAGGACGTCGAGTTCCGGCTGCCGGTCGAGCTGCGCCGCGAGCTCGCGCTAGCGGCCGAACAGCTCTAGTCGCAGCTCGCCGAGCTCGAGCTCGACGGCGAGCGTCTCGCTCTTGATCCGCTCGGCGTAGGCCGACAGCAGATCCTCGTCGGGGATCCAGAGGCGGATGCGGTCGGTGACCTCGAGCCCCGACTCCTTGCGCAGGACGTTCACCTCGTGGATGCGGTCGTAGAGGCGGCCCTCTTGCAGCAGCTCGTCGTCGAGCGTCGTGTCGAGCGCGACGGTGACGCCGTCCTCCGCCGCGACCGCCCAGCCTTCGCGGCCGACGCGCTCGACGAGCACCTCGTCCGCTTCGAGCACGTGCCCGTCGACCTGGAAACGGCCGCCTTCGAGCTCCACGAACTCGCCGCGCTGCAACTGCTCGCGCACGTCGCGGAGCGCCGCGCCGAGCTTCGGGCCGAGCTTCGGCAGGTTCGGCTTCACGCGCAGCTCCGACGCCTCGACCTCGCCGAACTCAACCTCCTTCACGCGCAGCTCGTCGCCGATCTCGTCGGCATGGCTGCGCGCGAGCGGCGCGCCCTCGGCGACGAGCCGGCGCAGCGGCTGCCGCAGCTTCAGGCGCGACTCGTCGCGTGCGCGACGCGCGAGCTCGACGACACGGCGCACGTCGGCGACCTCGGCGAGCAGCTCCTCGTCGATCGCCGCCGGCTCCGGCCAGTCGGCGAGGTGCACCGAGTCGTCTTCCGCGACGAGGTGGCGCCAGAGGTAGTCGGTGAGGAACGGCATCACCGGCGCGATGACACGCAGCGCCTGGGTCAGCGAGTCGTACAGCGCACGCAGCGCGGCCGGGTCGTCGGCCCAGAAGCGCCGCCGCGTGCGGCGGATGTACCAGTTGGAGAGATCCTCGGTGTACGACTCGAACGCGGCGACGACGCCCGGCGTCCAGAAGCGCTCGTACGCGTCGGTCGCGTCACGGACGAGCATCGCCGTGCGCGACTCCAGCCAGCGGTCGAGCGGCTGCGGCTCGCCGGCCGGAGCCGACGACGGCTCGAAGCCGGCGATCGACGCGTACGTCACGAAGAAGACGACCGAGTTCCAGAAGGTGAGCAGCCGCCGCTTCACGTCGTCGGCGAGCCGGTAGCCGAAGCGCAGCTCGTAGCTCGGGTTCTGCTCGCAGTAGAGCCACCGCATCGCGTCGGCGCCCATGCGCTCGAGCGCGTCGTTCAGCTCGATCGAGTTGCCCCACGACTTGTGCATCTCGCGGCCGGTCTCGTCGAGCAGGTTCTCGTACGTGAGCACGCTGCGGTACGGCGAGCGTCCGTCGAGTGTCACGGCCATGAAGCACTGCGAGTAGAACCACAGGCGGATCTGCGTGCGGCCCTCGGACACCCAGTCGGCCGGGAACCACTCCTCCCAGTACGCGTGGTCGGGCAGGTCGGCGCCGGTGAGGCCGCGCGCCGAGCCGGTCGCGTTGCCGTGCTCCTTCCATTCCGGGTTGCGCCAGCCGAGCGTCGAGAAGTGGACGATGCCGGCGTCGAGCCAGGCGTCGCCCACTTCGGGGATCCGCGTGACGGTGTGCCCGCACTTCTCGCACCCGATCGAGACGTCGTCGATCCACGGCCGGTGCAGCTCCTCGAGCCCCTCGAGCCCGGCGACCGCGCGCTGCTCGAGCTCCGCGCGCGAGCCGATCACGTTGAGCGTGCCGCACTCGCACTCGTAGAACGGCAGCGGCAGGCCGAAGTAGCGGCGGCGCGAGATGTTCCAGTCGCCCATGTTGCGCAGCCAGTCGTCCATGCGCTTGCCGTACTGCGGCGGCGTCCACTCGACGGTCGCGTTCGCCTCGAGCATCGGCTGCCGGATCTCGTCGGCCGAGATGAACCAGTCGTCGACGACGCGGAAGACGAGCGGCGTGCGGCAGCGCCAGCAGATCGGGTAGCGGTGGACGATCGTCCCGGCGTGCACGAGCAGTCCGCGCTCGCGCAGCTCTTCGGTGACGGGAACGGGGACCTCGGTCGTCGTCATGCCGTGGAACTCGCCGAACGGCGGCAGCATCCGCCCGCCCTCGTCGATCGGCAGGATCACCGGCAGGTCGTTGACGCGCGAGAGCTCGAAGTCCTCGGCGCCGCAGCCCGGCGCGATGTGGACGATGCCGGTGCCCTCGTCGAGCGAGACCTCGTCCCAGGGGATCACGCGGTGCACGACGCCGGACTGCGCGGGCAGCTCGTCGAACGGCCCCGCGTACTCGAGGCCGACCAGGTCGCTTCCCTGCGCGCGGCGCACGAAGGTCTCGTCGGGGAAGCGCGCGACGGCGACCCAGCGACCGTCCTCGGTCAGGCCGTACTCGGCGTCGGGCTTGACCGCGGCCGCGACGTTCGCGGGAAGCGTCCACGGGGTGGTCGTCCAGACGACCAGCGCCTCGCCGTCGCGGTCCTTCAGCGGGAAGCGCACGAACAGCGACGGGTGCTCGATCTCCTCGTAGTTCTCGTCGCCGGCCTGCTCGTGCTTCGACAGCGACGTGCCGCACCGGGGGCACCACTGCGTCGCGCGGTGCCCCTTGTACAGCCATCCGCGCTCGTGGACCTCCTTCAGGAACGCCCAGATGTACTCGATGTTCGTGTCGCTGAAGGTGAAGTACGAGTTCTCCCAGTCCATCCACATGCCGAGCCGCTTCGACTGCTCGGTCTGGATCGCGGCGAAATGCCCGACGAAGTCGCGGCAGCGGCGCGCGAACTCGGCGAGGCCGAAGTCCTCGATCTCGCGCTTCGAGTTCAGCCCCAGCTGCTTCTCGACCTGCACCTCGACGTGCAGGCCCTGCGAGTCGAACCCGTTCTGGTAGCGGCCGTCGAAGCCGCGCATCGCCTTGTACCGCTGGAAGACGTCCTTCAGCGTGCGGCCCAGGCCGTGGTGCACGCCGGCCGGCGCGTTCGCGGTGATCGGCCCGTCCATGAACGAGAACTTCGGGTTCCCCCGGTTCCGCTCGCGGCGCTGCTCGAACGTCCGCTCGCGCTCCCAGACGGCGAGCATCTCGTGCTCCAGAGCGGGATGATCGGGCTTGTCCGGCAGCGCCTTGAACATGTTTCGATCGTAGCGACCGGGAAGAATCCATCCCACGCCCGCGTTAGGACGTGCAGAACACCGAAAGGACCTGAATGGCAACCACGGCAACAACCGAGACGTTCGAGCAGGAGGTGCTCCAGAGCGACGGCAAGGTGCTCGTCGACTTCTGGGCGGAATGGTGTGGCCCGTGCCACATGGTCTCCCCCGTGCTCGACCGGATCGCCGACGAGCACGGCGTGAAGCTCGTCAAGGTGAACATCGACGACCAGCAGGACCTGGCGCAGCGCTACGGCGTCGCGTCGATCCCGTTCATGATCCTCTTCGAAGGCGGCCAGCCGCAGGCATCTGCGGTCGGCGCGATGGCGAAGGGGTCGCTCGAGAAGGCCCTCGGCCTCTCGGCGGAGAGCTAAGCCTCCGCTTCGACTTTCTCTTCGTGTGGGACCGGCGCGACGGCTCGTTGCGCCGGTTCCTCCGGGAGACTCAGCACGCGCATCCCGTGCACGAAGACGATCGCGCCGCCGAGCCAGCCGCCGAGCGCGAGCGCGGCGAAGCCGACGAGCGTGAGGATGAACGCGCCCGTCGTCACGTGGTGGTCGACGTAGCCGGCGTGCCCGACGAGCAGCGCTACGAGGAAGAGGACGCCCGCGGTGAGGTTGGCGAGCATGTGGGCGGTCGCCGTCTTCCACAGCTCGCTGCCCCAGCTGATCGTCAGCCAGTCGGCGAAGCCCGTCAGCGCGGTCAGCACGGTGGTGCAGAGCGCGACGATCAACGCGAGCCACCACGCCTGCGCGAACCCGTGCTCGGCCACGCCTGCCTTGCTCAGGATCGCGGCGATCGTCGCGAACGTGTACGCGCCGATCGTCGCGTCGGTCAGCGGCGGATGGAGCGGGTGGCCGGGCAGGCCACGCCAGAGGTAGCTCAGCTTCACACGCGGGACATACCCCGCGGTGCGCCGACGAATCCCTTAAGCGGTCTCGTCGAGGTAGGTGAGGAACGCCAGGTGCTTCGCGAGGTACGCCTCGATCTCGCGAAGACCGCCGGCGGCCCAGACCTCGACCCATGACTGCTTCAGGTCGTCCTCGATCAGATGGAGGGTGCCGCGATCGTCCATGGATCGATGATCGCGCCGGTTGCGGACGGCCGCATGAGCCGGTCGGCCTATCTTTGGGTTTGGGCATGCCCAAGCCGTTTCTATTCGTGAATCCGAGGTCGGGGATGGGCGGCGACGCCCCGTCGCTGGCGGCTGCCGCGCGGGAGCGCGGGATCGACGTGCACGTGCTCGCGCCGGGCGACGATCTCGCCGCGCTGGCGCGCGAGGCGGACGCCTCGGCGCTCGGCGTCGCGGGCGGCGACGGGTCGATGGGCGTCGTCGCCGGTGCGGCGATCGAGCGCGGGCTGCCGTTCGTCTGCGTGCCGTTCGGCACGAGGAACCACTTCGCGCGCGACCTGGGGCTCGACGATCCGTTCGCAGCGCTGCCTGCGTTCTCGGACGGCGCCGTTCGGGCGGTGGACGTCGGCCGCGCGGGCGACCGCATCTTCGTCAACAACGTGTCGCTCGGCGCGTACGCGCAGCGTGTGCACGGCGTGCGCCTGCGTCCTCTTCGGCTGACCATCGACGATGCGCCGGTGCGTGCGCGCGTGGTGCTGTTCGCGAACAACGCGTACCGCATCGACGGTGTGCGCGAACGTCTCGACGAGGGCGTGCTGCACCTCTACGTCGCGCACGGGGTGCTCCGCCGGCTGTGGGACGAGCGAGTCGGCGAGCGGTTCGTCGTCGGCGGCGTGCGCAAGGTCGCGATCGACGGCGAGGCGCTGGAGCTCGAGCCGCCGTTCGAGGTCGCGATCGAGCCGAGCGCGCTACGCGTGCTCGTGCCGCGCGAGCGCGAGTGAGAGGATCTCCTCGAACGTCGGGAACGCGAGCTCGTCGTCGCGCGGACGTTCTGCGACGGGGAACCAGCGGACCTCGGCGAGGTCGTCGCCTGCCTCTTCGGTGCCCCCGGACGGGCGCGCGACCCAGGTGAGACAGAGCACGTCACGGTTCCAGTAGGGCTCGTTCCACGTGCCGAGGAACTCGAGCAGCTCGAGCTCGAGCCCGGTCTCCTCGCGCACCTCGCGGCGGAGCGCGTCGACGGCGTCCTCGGCCTCGTGGAGGAAGCCGCCCGGCAGATCCCAGCGGCCGCGGCCGGGGTCGTGGGCGCGGCGGCCGAGGAGCACGTGGCCGTCGCGCACGATCACGGCCTGCGCGCCGGGCACCGAGTTCGCCCAGTAGCGCTCGCCGCAGGCGGGGCAGTGCAGGTGGTCCGGCTCGCGTTCGAGCTCCGTCGCGCAGCGTGGACAGAAGCGCCAAGCGGTCAGTACGCTCACGCCGCTGAGAGTAGTGCTCCTTCATTCGGCGGTGGGCGACTCGCGGCTCTGGCGGCATCAGGTCGCGGCGCTGGCGGAGCGGTTCGACGTGGTCGCGCCCGACCTGCCCGGGTTCGGGTCGACGCCGGAGCCGCGCGAGGAGTTCTCGCTCGTCGACTACGTCACGCCGCACCTGCCGGGCGCGCTGGTCGGCAACTCGGCGGGCGGCATGGTCGCGTTGCGCACGGCGTGCGCGCACCCGGAGCTGGTGTCGCGCCTCGTGTTGGTCGCGCCGGGGCTGCCCGGTTGGCAGTGGACGGAGGAGATGCGCGCGTACTGGGCGGCGGAGGAGGCGGCGGTCGACGCGGGCGACCTCGAGGCGGCGACCGAGGTGAACCTGCGGATGTGGGTGCCGCCGGCGCTGTGGGACGAGGTGCGCCCGCAGCAGCTGCACGCGCTGCAGTTGCAGACGGCGCACCCGGAGCCGCAGCTGCGCTGGCCGGAGCAGTTCGACCCGTCGGCGCTGGAGATGCCGGTACTGGTCGTCATCGGCCGCAACGACAAGGCGGACTTCGTCGCCATCGCGCACCACCTCGCGGAGACGATTCCCGGCGCAGAACTCGCAGAGGTGGAAGACGCGGGCCACCTCGTCGGCCTCGAGCGGCCCGCGGAGCTCAACGCACTCCTGCTCGACTTCCTGGCTTCGTAGCCGGTGTGCGGGGTCTGGCCCGTGCCTGACCCCACCGCACGCGCTCGTCGGGCTCCTCGACGTACCTTCGGTACGCCGCGCGTGAGCCGAACAGCTTGATGATCGCGCGCACGTCGACGATTCCGTCGTCGACGTACTTCCCGATCGTCGAGCCGTAGCCGGACCACGGATACTGCTCCGGGCGCTCGCAGATGTTCGCCTTCACCGGGTTCAGCGCGACGTACCGAATGGTCTCGAGCTGCGCGAAGAGGCCCTCTGCGATCCTCGAGTGGAAACGCGCATCGAAGACGTGCCCGCGCTTCTTGTACTTCTCGTTGTAGTGGCGCGCATAGCGCACGTTGATCCGCTGAAAGCCGCTGCTCAGAGTCGGTTTCCGAAGGCGCAGGAACACGTGGTAGTGCGTAGACATCACGGCGTATTCGAGGCAGCACCAGCTGCTGGTGACCACCTCCTCGCGAAGCAGGGTGACGAGCGTCTGCCGGTCGTCCGCGTCGCGGAAGATCGCGAGGCCGGCGACTCCGTTGATCCACACGTGGTACGAGACGCCGGGTTCGTTGATGCGCAACTTGCGTGCCATGCGCACCCACGGTGCCGTGCATGGGCGCTTGCGGGAAGTGTCCTTTCGCGAACGTTGCACAATCGTTTTCCTTTTGCGCGGGGTCAGGCACGTGCCTGACCCCGCAGGGCCCTAGCAAGCGCCTAACGAAGGATCCCCGTGTGCCCGAGGGAATAGCGGCCGGGTTGGGGCCAGACGCACACGCCGTGAGGGGCGGCGCCGACGGGGATCTTCGCGAGCAGCTTTCCCGTGACCGTCGACACCGCGTAGACGACGTTGTTGTACCGCCCCGACAGCCACAGCACCTTGCCGTCGGCGGACACGCCGCCCATGTCGGGCGAGCCGCCGCCCGGGATCCGCCACTTCTTGACGACGCGCCTCGTCTTGAAGCTGATCACCGACACCGAGCCCTCACCGCGATTCGACACGTAGAGGTACCGCGCGTCGCGGCTCGGATACAACCCGTGCGCGCCGGTGCCGGTGTGCCGGAAGCCGATGACGCGGAAACTCTGCGCCCCGACGATCCACACGCCGTTCGCCACGAGGTCGGCGACGTAGAACACGCGGCCGTCCGGCGACAGCTTCACGTCCTGCGGCATGCCGTGCCCGCCGTCGACGTCGAACGTCTTCAGCACCCGTTCGTGCACGACGTCCAGCTCGAGCATCTGCCCCGAGAACTCGCACGACACCAGCGCCTTCTTCCCGTCCGCCGTGAAGTCCATGTGATCGACTCCGCTGCACGGCGTCGACACCGACTTGACGAGCTTGAACGTATGCGCGTTGCGAAAGTCGAGTCGCCTGAGCCGCTCGGCGACGACGATCGCGTACCGCCCGTCGGGCGTGAAGTACATGTTGTACGGATCGGCGACCGGGATCGTCCGCACCGGCTTCGCCGTCCGCGGGTCGATCTCCGTCAGCGAGTTGCCGACGTCGTTCGTGACGTAGAGATGCGCGAGGTCGTACGACGGCACGACATGCTGCGGCAGCTCGCCGACGGCGAAATGCCCGACGACCTTGTACGTCGCCGGGTTGATGACGTCGACCGAGGCCGAATGCGAGTTCGGGACGTAGATACGCGGCAGCGCCTCCCGTGCCGGGCCGCGCAACTCGTTCGCTCCATCCGCGGCGTAGACGTTGTGCGGGTCGAGCAGCTTCGGCACCGCGAACTTCACCGGCTTGACGCGCGACGGCACGAGCTCCGAAAGGGTCGCCACCGTCCCGCCCGTCCCGCGCCCGCCGGCGAGGAGGATGCGCGAGCCGTCCGCGATCGCCGCCAGGTCGGACCGAGCCGACCGCAGGCTCCCGGCGCTCTCGACGCGACGCGCGACGGGATCGACGGCGACGATCGTCGCCGTCGGCGTGTCCACCGACGCGCCGCGGCCGCCGACGACGTACACGTAGCGTCCGAGCGCCGCGGCCGCAGCGTGCGTCGTCGGCGCCGGCAGCTCGCCGGCGCGCGTGACGTGCCGCGTGCCCGGGTCGAAGACCAGCACCGCGCGGGACGCGGTCCCGTCGGGCGTCGACCCACCCGCGATCACCAGCCGGCCGTCCGCCGCACCGACGGCCGCGTAACGGAGCGCCACGGGCAGCCGGCCGACGACGCGCGGCGCCGCGCCGGGCCGCCACGCCACGATCGTGTCGAGCCACTGCGTGCCCGTGTACCCGCCGACCACGTACGCCGTTTTGCCGATGACCGCTGCGGACTGGTCCGAGCTCGGCGCCGGCAGGTGCGCGACGGTCGTCGGCGCGCCGGGCGACACGCGCTGGATCCCGTCGAGCTGCCGCACGCCGTCGCCGCCGCCGAACAGGTAGACGCTGCCGCCGAGCCGCGCCGCCGCCGCATCGTGCAACGCGGCCGGCAGCGTGCCGGACTGCACCGACGTGCGCCCGCGGACGGAGACGATCGCGCTCGTCGACACGTCGGCGGGCGTGAGGCCGCCGACGAGCAGAGGCGGCCCGCCGACCGCAGCTGCGTCCTGCACCGCTGACGCCAGCGACCCGACCGACCGCTCGACGACGTGCACCGGCACACGGCTCACCTTCTTGGCGTGGTGAACCGTCACCGGCCGCGCAGGCGGAGGCGTCGCCCGCTTCGCCGATCCGCAACCGGCGAGCACGAGCAGGACCGTGCCCAGGATGCACCCCCGCACGAGCATCGCGGAACCCTAGAAGGCGGTGGATGAAGGCTGCGTGAGAGAACCGAGCACCGTGTCGGACAACCGCGGCCACGCGGCCGCCGCCCAGTCGCCGAACGGCCGGTCCGTCAGCACGGCAAGCCAGACACCGGCGTCAGGGTCGACCCACAGGAACGTCCCGCTGCGGCCGAAGTGCCCGAAGGTGCGAGGCGAGTTCAGCGACCCCGTCCAGTGCGGCGACTTCCCGTCGCGGAGCTCGAAGCCGAGCCCCCAGTCGTTCGGCGACTGCCGGCCGAACCCCGGCAGCACGCCGTCGAGCCCCGGGAACTGCACCGTCGTCGCCTCCGCCAGCGTCTCGGGCGCGAGCCGCGTCGGCGACGTCAGCTCGGCGGCGAGCGCCGCGAGGTCGTCGATCGTCCCCCAGGCTCCCGCGCTCGCCCGGCCCTCGAGCGTGATGCCGGTCCCAGCCCACACCGTGCGGAAGTAGTCCGCGAACGGCATCTCCGCACGCTCGGCGACGAGCGCGGCTGCGGCGTCGAAGCCGGCGTTCGAGTAGATCCGGCGCGTGCCGGGCCGCGCGACCGGCGGGCCGGGGTCGAACGGCAGGCCGGAGGTGTGCGCGAGCAGGTGCCGGAAGGTCGCGCCCGGCGGCCCGGCGGCCTCGTCGAGATCGACGAGCCCTTCCTCCGCCGCCACGAGCATCGCGACCGCCGAGGCCGGCTTCGTCACCGACGCCCACTCGAAGCGTCGGTCGACGTCGCCGTGACGCGCGGCGCCGGACGCGGCGGCCGCATGCGGGCACCCCCATTCGTCGATCTGGCGCAACGCGTCCACGGCGGCGAGACTAACGACGTGGAGAAGCAGTGGGTCTCGTCGGGTGCGGCCTTCGAGCAGCGGGTCGGCTACGCGCGGGCCGTCCGCGCCGGCGACCGCGTGTGGGTCTCCGGCACCGCGCCGATCATGCCCGGCGACGCCGACCCACCCGACGGCGCATACGAGCAGGCGAAGGTCTGCCTCGCGATCATCGAGCGCGCGCTCGCCGACACCGGCGCGAGCCTCGACGACGTCGTGCGCACGCGGATCTACGTGACCGACGCGGCCCACATCGACGAGGTCGGCCGCGCCCACGGCGAGTCATTCGCAAAGGCGCGGCCCGCGACGACCGGCATCGTCGCTCAACTGCTCGATCCGCGCTGGTTGGTCGAGATCGAGGCCGAGGCGGTGATACTTCCGGCGTGAAGCAGATCTACCCGCCGTCGATCACCGGCAAGGGCGCGCAGGGCACCGGCGCCGCCGCGAGCGTGCTCGAGCACAACTTCGGCCGCGGCGATCCATACACGCTCGGCGTCGAAGAGGAGTACATGCTGCTCGATCCCGAGACGTGGGACCTCGTGCAGCACATCGACTCGGTGCTCGCGGCCGTCGTCGACGGCGACCACTCCGATCGCCTGCACGCCGAGCTGATGCAGTCGGTGCTCGAGGTGACGACGCCCGTCTGTCACACCGCCGGCGACGCCCATCGTCACCTCGCAGAGCTCCGGGGCTACGTCGCCGACGTCGCGCGCGAGCAGGGCTGCCGCTTCGCATCCGCGGGCACGCATCCCTTCAGCCTGTTCGAACGGCAGCGCATCACCGCGCGCGACCGCTACCGCCAGCTCGTCGACCAGCTGCAGTACGTCGCGCGGCGCGAGCTGATCTTCGGCATGCACATGCACGTCGCCGTCGACGATCCGGAGAAGACGATCCAGGTGATGAACGGCCTGCTGCTGCACCTGCCGCAGCTGCTCGCGCTGTCGGCGTCGTCGCCGTTCTGGCGCGGCGAGCCGACGGGTCTGTCGTCGAGCCGCCAGATGGTGTTCGCCGCGTTCCCGCGCTCCGGGCCGCCGCCGCGCTTCAAGGACTACGCCGACTACGCGGAGGTCGTCGGCCAGCTCGAGCGCACCGGCTGCATCGCCGACTACACGCACATCTGGTGGGACATCCGGCCGCATCCGCGGCTCGGCACGATCGAGATGCGCGTGTGCGACGCCGTGACGCGGCTCGAGGACGTCGTCGCGATCGCGGCGTTCTTCCAGGCGATCGTGAAGCTCTACTGCGAGCAGTACGACGCCGGCAAGGAGATCCCGAGCTGGCACCGCATGCTGACCACCGAGAACAAGTGGCTCGCCGCGCGCTACGGCCTGGAGGCGCCGATCATGGATCTCGCCACCGGCCGCCGGAACCGCGTCCCGGTCGCGCAGCTCGTGCGCCGCACGCTGCGCGACGTCGAGCCGCACGCGCGCGAGCTCGGCAGCGAGCGTGAGCTCGAAGGCGTACGCGAGATCCTGTCGCGCGGCAACGGCGCCGATCGTCAGCTGCGTGTGTGGAACGCAAACCGCGACATCGTCGAGGTCGTGCGTGAGATCGCCGAGGCGACCGAGGCGTCCGCGGTCAGCGCACCAGGCCGGGCCGCAACGAGCTGACCCGGCTCCGTTCGCCCACCACCCAGAGCTTCCGCTCGTCCGGCGAGAAACCGAGGGCGACCGCGACGTGGCTCGGGCCGCGCCGTACCGTGAGCTTCGCGAGGTTCACGAACCACGTGTGCTGCGCGTCGGTCACCGCGATGTACTGCCCGTCCGGCGCAAGCACCGCGTTGCCGGGGTTCGCGGTCCAGGTCGCGCGCTGGAAGAACGCGTGCTCGCGTACGACGTGCGCCGCGACGTCGACGGCGGCGATGCGGCCGTAGCCGACGCTCACCGCCCAGACGGTCGCGCCGTCCGGCGACGGGACGAGCGCCCACGTCATGGCGGCGTTGAAGTCGCCGTCGCCCGGGAGGTCGATGCAGTACGCACGCCCGGCGAGCGTGTCGAGCTCGTGGATCATCGCGTTCCCGTTGCCGTCGATGTACAGCGTGAAGAGATAGCGGCCGTTCGGCGACGAGACCCGTTCGAACGGAATGCCCTGGATCAGCGCGCTCTCGTCCGGGTCCTTCAGGGGTTGCGGCTGCAGCTTCCTGGTCGCGAGGTCGTAGAGGCGAACCTCGTAGCCGTTCCGCAGCTGCTGGATCAGGATTAGGTTCGAGCCGTTCAGCGCGTCGAACTGCCAGTTCCGTCCGGGAAGCGTCGCGGTCCGCGCGCCCGATCGGGAGACGATCGCGAAGGTCGTCGAGCGATGGGCCGTCGGCGCGGCCAGCACCGCGCGCTTCGCATCCTGCGACGTGCCGACCAGCGAATACGACCCCGTGACGCTCACCGTCTGCTCGAGCGACCCGCGCGTCACGTCGTACCACGTGAGCTGCGCGTGCTGCTGGTGGACGAGCGTGTTGCGGGTGACGATGCCCGCAGGCAGCCACCACTTGGTCTTGCCGGTACGGAGATCGATGACGCGAAGCGGCTTGTACGGC
>Ga0070741_10008112_pt1 | contig 21273 bp, 17 predicted proteins | sample Coa_R1_4_FD_66440 | JGI IMG/M metagenome (GOLD analysis project Ga0070741, IMG submission 66440) | Surface soil microbial communities from Centralia Pennsylvania, which are recovering from an underground coalmine fire - Coalmine... | ecosystem: Environmental > Terrestrial > Soil > Unclassified ...
GGAGGGAGGCTTCGACGCCTTCTTCCGCTCCGACCACTACCTGCACTTCGGCGGCGACCCCGGTCCCGGTCCCACCGACTCGTGGGTCACGCTCGGAGCCCTGGCCCGGGACACCAGCAACATCCGCCTGGGCACGCTGGTGACGTCGGCCACCTTCCGCCTCCCCGGACCGCTCGCCATCCAGGTCGCCCAGGTCGACCAGATGAGCGGGGGGCGGGTGGAGTTCGGCTTGGGCACGGGCTGGTACGAGAAGGAGCACCAGGCCTACGGCATACCGTTCGGCACGTTTGCCGAACGATTCGAGAAGTTCGCAGAACAGTTGGAGATTCTGACTGGGTTGTGGACCACGCCCGTGGGCCAGACGTTCAGCTACCAGGGTCGCCACTACACCCTGGTGGACAGCCCCGCCCTGCCCAAACCGGCCCAGCAGCCCCGGCCGCCGCTGATCCTGGGGGGCGCGGGCCCGACCAAGACGCCGGCGCTGGCCGCCCGGTTCGCCGATGAGTTCAACATGCCGTTCCGAACGCTGGACGACACCATCCAACAGTTCGACAGAGTTCGACACGCGTGCGAGCAGGCGGGACGGGACCCGGCCACCATGCGGTTGTCGGCCGCCCTCACGGTGTTCTGCGGCCGGGACGAGGCCGAGGTGCAGCGGCGGGTCGAGGCCGTGGGCCACACGCTCCAGCCCCGGGACGTGGCGGGCACGCCCGAGCAGGTGGCCGAGCGCCTGCGCCAGTTCGGCGACGCGGGGGCCAGCCGCGTCTACACCCAGGTGCTCGACATCCGCGATCTGGACCACGTGCGCCTCATCGGGGCCGAGGTGGCACCGCTGGTGGGGTAGGCGCGGGCTACCGTCCAACCGTGGACCTGGGCCTGGGCCTCGACGATCTCGATCCGAACCGCTTGCCGGTCCACGTCGCGTGCGTGATGGACGGCAACGGCCGGTGGGCCCAGAAGCGGGGCCTGCCCCGGACCGAGGGCCATGCCGCGGGCGAGGAGGCCCTGTTCGACACGGTGGAGGGTGCCGTCGAGCTGGGCGTGAAGTGGCTCACCGTCTACGCCTTCTCCACCGAGAACTGGAAGCGGCCCCTCGACGAGGTGCGCTACCTCATGAACTTCAACCAGTCGCTGCTGGAGCGGCGGGTGGACGAGCTCGACGCCATGGGTGTGTGCGTGCGCTTCGCCGGCCGCCGGGACTGGCGGGTGCCCCGGCGCCTGCTGAAGCGCATGGACCGCTCCATCGAGCAGACGGCTCACAACCACAAGATGACCCTCACCATCGCCTTCAACTACGGCGGTCGGGCCGAGATCGTGGACGCCGTGCGGGCGTTGGCCGAGGCGGGCACGCCCCCGTCCAAGATCGACGAGAAGGCCATCCGGGCCCACCTCTACCACCCGGACATGCCCGATCCCGATCTGGTGATCCGCACGTCGGGGGAGTTCCGCATCTCCAACTTCCTGCTGTGGGAGCTGGCCTACAGCGAACTGGTCTTCACCGAGGTGCTCTGGCCCGACTTCCGGCGCGAGCACCTGTACGAAGCGGTGCGCGAGTTCCAGCGCCGGGACCGCCGTTACGGGGGCCTGGAAACCGACAGCGCCGAGAACGACGGCGAGAACGGCAGCTAGTGCCGGGCGGCCCGCTGTACCGCGACCAGGGCGTGGTGCTGCGCACCATCAAGCTGGGCGAGGCCGACCGCATCGTGAGCTTCGTCACCCAGGGCCACGGCAAGGTGCGGGCGGTGGCCAAGGGCGTGCGCAAGACCAAGAGCCGCTTCGGCGGGCGCCTCGAGCCCATCACCCACGTGAGCCTGTTGCTGTACGAGGGCCGGGAGCTCGACATCGTCACCCAGGCCGAGACCCTCGACCACTTCCGCACCATTCGGGAGGACCTGGACCGGGTGTCCCGGGCCACGTCGCTCCTGGAGGCGGTCGATCAGGTGGCCCAGGAGCGGGAGCCCAACGTGCGGCTCTACCAGATGCTCGTCGGAGCTCTGCGAGCGCTGGCCGCCAACAACGCGCCCGTGTTGGTGGGGGCGTTCTTCTGGAAGCTGCTCTCCCTCGAAGGAGCCCACCCGCTGCTGGACCAGTGCGCATCGTGCGGCCGGCCCGACGGGCTGGAGGCGTTCGATCTGCTGGAGGGTGGGGCCCTGTGCCGGGACTGCCGCCGGGGCCTGCCCGTGAGCCCGGCCGGGCTCGACCTCCTGCGCCGCATCCTGGGCGGGGGACTGGCCGACGCCCTCGGCCAACCGCCGGGCCCGGCCACCCATGAGGTGGAACACCTGGCGGCCCACTCGCTGGAGCAGCACCTGGAGCGGCGCCTGCGCTCGCTCCACGTCCTCGACCGCAGCTGAGCCCAAGCCGTTTGGGGCCAAAGCGCCCGTCAGGCGCTGGCGGGCAGGCGCACGCGGAACGTCGAGCCGCCGCCCGGGCCCGGGTTGCGCTGGGCGGTGACGTGCCCGCCCATGCCCTCGGCCAGGTTGCGCACGATGTAGAGCCCGAGGCCCACGCCGGCCGTGTCGGCCTCGTCCGGCCCCCGCTGGAAGGCGGCGAACACGTCCACGCCGTCGGGCACGCCCACGCCCTCGTCGATCACCTCGAGCACGGCTGACCCGGCGTCGTCGGACACCCGGATCACGATGCGGCCCCCGTCGGGCGAGTACTTCACGGCGTTCTCCACCAGGTGGCCGACGATCTGCTGGAGGCTGGCCGGGTCGACGAGGGCCCAGACGTGGTCGGCCGTGGCCTCGAAGCGAACTTCGTGGCCCCGGGACACGCCGCCGTAGAGGCTGGTGGTGGCGAACATGACCTCGACCAGGTCGAGGCGTACGGGTTCGAGGTCGAGGTTGGCGATCTCGGCCCGGGCGTCGTCGAGCAGGGTGCGGGCCTGCTCGTTCAGTTCCTCGGCCGCGTGGCGGATGGCGGCCACGCCCTGGCGGCGCACGGCCTCATCCATCCGGTCCCAGCTCTCGTCGAGGGTGACGGCCCATCCGGAGATGACTGCCAAGCTGGTCTTGAGCTTGTGCTCGGCTTCGGCGAACAAGAGCGTCTGGGTGCGCAGCCGCTGCTCGGCCGCGTCGGCCCGCCGGCGCTGCTGTGCGAGCAGCTCCGCCGCTGGGACTGCCGCCTCGGCGTCTTCGTCACTGCCGTCCGCCACGACTGCCCTCTCTGCACCTTCCCCCCGGCGCGCACCGCTCCAGCACCACTGACGAGCATGGGGTGATCGGACCATGGTGTGAATGACTAATTCGCGAACCATCCCGTCCGGCTAGTGACATGGCGGCACACGGTACGCTCCACGGCCATGCCTGTTCCCGACGCCACCAACCCCGACCTGATGGAGCAGGTCGTCAACCTGTGCAAGCGCCGCGGCTTCGTGTTCCCGTCGGCCGAGATCTACGGCGGCTTCCGTTCCACCTACGACTACGGGCCCCTGGGCGTGCTCATGCTCCGCAACGTCAAGGAGGCGTGGTGGCGGGCAATGGTGCAGTTGCGCGACGACGTGGTGGGCCTCGACGCCGCCATCCTGTCCAGCCCGAAGATCTGGGAGGCGTCGGGCCACCTGGCCAACTTCACCGACCCGCTGGTCGACTGCCGCACCTGCCGGGAGCGCTTCCGCGAAGACCAGCTCGACGACCCCGCCACCTGCCCGAACTGTGGCGCCAAGGACAGCTTCACCGACGCTCGCAACTTCAACCTGATGTTCAAGACCTACGTGGGCCCGGTGGACGAGGGCACCAACGTCGCCTACCTCCGGCCCGAAACGGCGCAGGGCATGTTCGTGAACTTCTTGAACGTGTTGCAGACCTCGCGCAAGAAGCCGCCGTTCGGTATCGCCCAGATGGGCAAGTCGTTCCGCAACGAGATCACGCCCGGCAACTTCGTCTTCCGCACGCGTGAGTTCGAGCAGATGGAGATGGAGTACTTCGTGCCGCCGGACGAGGGTCAGAAGTGGTTCGAGTACTGGTGCGACGAGCGCATGCGTTGGTACCAGGACCTGGGCATGCCCGCCGACCAGCTGCGCCTGCGCCACCACGACGCCGACGAGCTGTCGCACTACTCGGCGGGCACCGCCGACGTCGAGTTCATGTACCCGTGGGGATGGGGCGAGCTCGAAGGCATCGCCAACCGCACCGACTTCGACCTCACCGCCCACGGTTCGGCGTCGGGAGAGCGGCTGGAGTACTTCGACCAGGCCACCGGCGAGCGCTACGTGCCCCACGTCATCGAGCCGGCGGCGGGGGCCACGCGTACGATGATGGCGTTCCTCCTCGCCGCCTACAGCGAGGACGAGGTCGAGGGCGAGAAGCGCACGGTGCTGCGCCTGCATCCCCGCCTGGCGCCCTATCAGGTGGCCGTGCTGCCGCTGTCCAAGAAGGACACGCTCACGCCCGTGGCCCGCGAGGTGCTGCGCCTGCTGCAGCCCCACTGGATGGCCGAGTACGACGAGACCCAGTCGATCGGTCGGCGCTACCGGCGCCAGGACGAGATCGGCACGCCGTACTGCGTCACCGTCGACTTCGAGACGTTGGAGGACAGGGCCGTCACCATCCGGGACCGGGACTCGTTGGAGCAGGTGCGGGTGCCCATCGACTCGCTGGTCGACGAGCTCCGGGCCCGCCTCGGCTTCTGAGCCTGGGGTCCCCCCCCTGCCGTTCTCGTTGCGCCCACGCTCGCCTACCGGTCGCAAACGCAACGAGAACGGTCGGAGGGGTCGGAGGGTCGGAGGGGTTCGGAGGGGCTGAACGGGGCTGGACGGCGGCGGCCATCACCGTCACGCAGGCGCCGAAATCCGGCGAATCAACGGGGGCAGTCGTTCAGTAGGCTCAGGCCCATGGCCTTCGTTTTCGCCTTCGACCACAAGCACCGCAAGCCCCCGATGCAGCTGAAGGACCTGCTCGGCGGCAAGGGCGCCAACCTGGCTGAGATGACGTCAGTCCTCGGGCTGCCCGTCCCTCCCGGGTTCACCATCAGCACCGACGCCTGCCGTGCCTACATGGACGCGGGCTGGCCTGCCGGGTTGGACGACGAGATCGCCAAGCAGGTGAAGAAGCTGGAGAAGGCCATGGGCAAGCGCCTCGGTGACCCGGCCGACCCCCTGCTGGTGAGCGTGCGATCGGGAGCCAAGTTCTCCATGCCCGGGATGATGGACACCGTCCTCAACCTCGGCCTCAACGACGAGTCCGTCCTGGGCCTGGCCAAGCAGACGGACGACGAGCGCTTCGCCTTCGACTCGTACCGCCGCTTCGTCCAGATGTACGGCCGCATCGTGCAGGGCATCCCCGGCGAGGAGTTCGACGAGGCCTTCGACGCGGCCAAGGAGCGCTCGGGCGCCAAGACCGACGCCGATGTCCCGGCCCAGTACCTGCGCGACCTGGTCGAGGAGTTCAAGGCCATCGTCAAGAAGCACACCAAGAAGGCGTTCCCCCAGGACCCGCAGGCCCAGTTGCGAGGCGCCATCGAGGCCGTGTTCAAGTCGTGGAACGGTCCTCGGGCCATCGCCTACCGGGTGCGCGAGCGCATCCCCCACGACCTGGGCACCGCCGTCAACGTCCAGACCATGGTGTTCGGCAACCGTGACGACAACTCGGGCACGGGCGTGGGCTTCACCCGCGACCCCGCCACCGGCAACCGCGGCTCGTACGGCGACTTCCTGATCAACGCCCAGGGCGAGGACGTGGTGGCGGGCATCCGCAACACCCTCCCGCTCAGCGCCCTGCAGGACCGCTTCCCCAAGATCTACAAGGAGTTGCTGGGCATCTTCGATCGCCTGGAGCGGCACTACCGCGACATGTGCGACACGGAGTTCACCATCGAGCAGGGCAAGCTCTGGATGCTCCAGACCCGCGTGGGCAAGCGCACCGGCGCCGCCGCCCTGAAGATGGCCGTGGACATGACCCGCAAGAACGACCTGGGCATCTCCCAGGAGGAAGCGCTCACGCGGGTCACGGCCGAGCACCTCGACCAGGTGCTGCACCCGCAGTTCGCCGACAAGTCGGCCAAGCCCATCGCCAAGGGGCTGGCGGCGTCGCCCGGCGCCGCGGTGGGCAAGGTCTACTTCACGGCCGACGACGCCGAGACGGCCGCCTCGCGCGGCGAGAAGGTCATTCTCGTGCGCAGCGAGACCTCGCCCGAGGACGTGCACGGCATGATCGTGGCCGAGGGCATCCTCACGGCGAGGGGAGGCCTGGTGAGTCACGCCGCGGTGGTGGCGCGCGGGTGGGGCAAGCCCGCGGTCGTGGGCGCCGAGGCCATCCGCATCTCGGGCACGTCGTTCACGGTCGGCGCCACCACCGTGAAGCAGGGCGACGTCATCTCCATCGACGGCACCACCGGCGCCGTGGTGCTGGGCGAGCAGCGGCTCACGTCGGCCGCCCCGCCCGCCGAGTTCGAAACCATCCTCAAGTGGGCCGACAGGGTCCGCAAGGGCAAGCTGGCGGTGCGGGCCAACGCCGACAACGGGCCCGACTCGGCCAACGCCCGCCAGTTCGGTGCCGAGGGCATCGGTCTGTGCCGCACCGAGCACATGTTCCTCGGCGAGGACCGCCTGCCCGTCGTGCGGCGCATGATCCTGGCCGAGACGCCCGAGGAGGAGTCGGCCGCCCTCGAGGAACTGCGCCAGGTGCAGAAGGCCGACTTCGAGGAGATCCTCGAAGCCATGGACGGCCTGCCCGTCACCGTCCGCCTGCTCGACCCGCCGTTGCACGAGTTCCTCCCGTCCACGTCCGAGCTGGCCATCAAGGAGGCCACCGTCGGTCTCACGGCCGAGGAACAGAAGCTGTACCAGGCCGCCCTCCAGTGGCACGAGTTCAACCCCATGCTCGGCACCCGGGGCGTGCGCCTCGGCGTGGTCAAGCCTGGCCTCTACGCCATGCAGGTGCGGGCCCTGATGGAGGCGGCTGCGGCTCGGGTGGCCAAGGGAGGCAAGCCCATCGTCGAGATCATGATCCCGCTCACCGTCACGCGCGAGGAGCTTCACCTGGCCCGCACGTGGGTCGAGGACGCCATGGCCGAGGTGGCCAAGAAGGCCAAGGGCAGCGGCACCGGGAAGGCTGCCGCCAAGGGCAGCGGCAAGAAGCCGAAGGTGCTGATCGGCACCATGATCGAGACGCCCCGCGCTGCCATCCGGGCCGACGAGATCGCCGAAGAGGCCGACTTCTTCTCTTTCGGCACCAACGACCTCACCCAGATGACGTTCGGCTTCAGCCGCGACGACGTCGAGGGCCGCATGATGGCGGCCTACCTCGAACAGGGGCTGTTGAAGCGCAACCCGTTCGAGACCATCGACAAGTCGGGCGTGGGCGAGTTGGTCAAGGTCGGCTCCCAGCGGGGCCGGGCCACCAAGGCGACGCTGAAGCTGGGCGTGTGCGGCGAGCACGGCGGTGATCCGGAGTCCATCGAGCTGTTCTACGAGGCGGGCCTCGACTACGTGAGCTGCTCGCCGTTCCGGGTGCCCATCGCCCGGTTGGCCGCCGCCCAGGCGGTCCTGGGCGCGGCGGGCGGACCGGGCGGCACCGCATAATGCCGGCGCCGGCGGGGATGCAACCGGTCGACGTCGGTCGCCTGGTCGACGTCAGCGATCCCCGCGTGTCGCCCGATGGGCGTTGGGTCGCGTTCGTCGTCACGACCGTCGACCTCGACGACAACGACTACCGCAGCAAGGTCTGGCTCGTCCCCACCGATGGCCGGGAGCCCGCCCGCCCCCTCACCCGGGGCGACGGCCGCGACCAGCGGCCCCGATGGTCGCCCGACGGCCACCAGCTCGCGTTCGTGTCCCACCGGGAGGACGAGGGCACCCAACTGCTCGTGCTGCCCGTGCGGGGCGCAGGCGAGGTGCAGCCCGTCGCCCGCTGGCCCGAGGAGATCGAGGACGTGGCCTGGTCGCCTGACGGGAGCCGGATCGCGTTCTCGGCCCGGGACCGGGACGAGGATCGGTACGGCAAGAAGAAGGCCAAGGACCAGCCACCCCGGCGCGTCGACCACCTGTTCTTCAAGCGGGACAGCGTGGGGTGGACGATCGACCGCCATCGCCACGTCTTCGTGGTCGACCTGGTGGGCGGGGGCAGGCCCGTGCCCGTCACCGGCGGCCCGTACGAGGACCAGGGGCTGGCGTGGTCGCCCGACGGCAACGAGATCGTGTTCGCCGCCGGCCGGCACGAGGGTTGGGACCTCGACCGGGCCGTCGACCTGTTCAGCGTGGCCGTGCCCGATGGAGCTGGGCCCAGCGGCGCCGGCTCGGTGGCAGAACCGGAGCGGCTCACGCCCACGGGGCTGGAGTACGCCATGCCGTCGTGGTCGCCCGACAGCGCCCGTATCGCCTACGTGCAGTTCGACCCCCAGACCGGCCCCACCCATGGGCAGGTGGGCGTGCTCGACCTGACCAGCGGTGAGCGCCGCCTGCTCACCACGTCGCTCGACCGCAACTGCTTCCCGTACACGGCCGGGTCACGCGAGCCCGTCTGGGACGGTGGCGACGTGGTGTTCGCGGCCGACGACGGCGGCAACGTCCACCTCTATCGCGTCGCGGCCGACGGATCGGGGAAGCCCGAGCAACTGGTGGGCGGGGAGCGGTGGGTGTCGGGCTGGGACGTGGCCATGGGCGTCGTCGCCTTCTGCGCCACCACGTCCACGGCGCAGACCGAGTTGTTCGTCCTGGTCGGTGAGGGCACCGGCGATGGGACCGAGCGCCAGCTCACGGCGCTGGGCGAGGCGTTCGGCGAGCACGTCGCCCTGTCCGTGCCGGAGCGGTTCACAGTCGTGTCGGCCGACGGGTCCGAGGTGGACGCGTGGATCATGGCGCCGGTGGGCCACGAGCCCGGTTCGGGGAAGCGGTACCCCACGTTGCTCAATATCCACGGCGGGCCCTTCACGCAGTACGGCAACCGCTTCTTCGACGAGTTCCAGGTGCAGGCCGCCGCCGGGTACGCGGTGGTGTACGCCAACCCTCGCGGGTCGGCGGGGTACAGCGAGGCGTGGGGCCGGGCCATCCGGGGGCCGGGCGCCGAAGTCGACCCGGGCACGGGTTGGGGCGGCGTCGACTACGACGACCTCATGGCCGTCACCGACGAAGCCGTGCGCCGGTTCGATTTCGTGGACGGCGACCGACTGGGCGTGCTGGGCGGGTCGTACGGCGGGTACATGACCACGTGGATCGCCGGCCACACCGACCGGTTCAAGGCGGCCGTGTCCGAGCGGGCCGTCAACAACCTGCTCACCATGGAGCACACGTCCGACATCGCCACCACCTTCGTGATGGACGTGGGCGCCAGCCACCTGGACGACCCGGCCGAGTACCTGCGCCAGTCGCCCATCACCTACGTGCGCGACATCGAGACGCCCATGCTGATCCTGCACTCCGAGGAAGACCTGCGCTGCCCCATCGAGCAGGCCGAGGAGCTGTACGTCGCCCTGCGGCTGCTGGGCAAGCCCGTGGAGTTCGTGCGCTTCCCGGGGGAGAGCCACGAGCTCACCCGCTCGGGCGCCCCGCGACACCGGGTTGCCCGGTTCGAGCTCATCCTCGACTACTTCGCCCGCCACCTCTGAGCCGTTTGGCCGCGCCCACGCTGCGATCGAGGTGCCAGCGCGGCCAAAGCGGGTCAGGGGCAGGCCTCGAGGCTCGTGCGAGTACCGGCCTTCGCCCCTTCCTCACCCCGGGCCAGGCGCACCAGTTCGGCCATTGACGCGCCGGGCTGGCCCACCAGGCAGCGGATGCCGGCGTCGTGGCGAAGCCTGCGGGCGCAACGCTCCGCCTCTCCTCGAGCGGGCCCGTACGTCACCGACAGCACCACCAGGTCGGCCCCCTCCTGGCGGGCCATGCCCAGCAGGTGCTTGTAAGGCGTCTGCGTGCCCAGGTGGTGCACCTGCCAGCGGTCCGCTCGTAGAGCCATGGCCGCCATCACCGACGGCAGCACGTGCTCTTCACCCGGCACAGTGGTTACCACCACCACTCCTCGCGGCCGGCCCCGGGGGTGGACGTCGATGCGGGCCAGCAGCCGGGCGCAGATGGCACTGGCCCGGTGCTCGTCGGCCAGGTCGACGGTGCCCGTCTCCCACGCCTCGCCGATGCGACGCAGCACCGGCACCACCATGTGCTCGCAGATGTCCACGGTGCTGACCCGCCCCACGTGCAACCGGTCGACCACCAGTCGGGCGGCCAGCTCGTCACCCGTCATGAGGGCGTCGTACAGGCGTGTGGCCTGCTGGTCCCAGCGCCGTACCCGGGCCGCGGGCGGCGGGGGTGCGGGCAGGCTGCGCCGAGCCTTGACCCGCTCGATCTCCTCGGGCTCGACCTCGTATGACGTCCCCACCTTGACCGCCCGCAGCGCGCCGCTGCGTACCCACCGGTACGCGGTCTGGTAGTGGACTCCGAGGTGTTCCGCCGCCGTACGCAGGTCCACCTGGCCATTCAACCCCATTTGCTCGTAATTTCCGATCCCCCCATTTGGGGGGTATCTGGGGGCGCGGACGGGCAGTGGGACGAGGCGAGCTAGCGTCCGCCCGTGGGGATCGTGGACGAAGACGTGGCCCGGGTGAAGGCCGCGGTCGACTTCGTGCAGGTGGCCAGCGAGCACATGGCGCTCAAGAAGGTCGGGCGTCGCTGGGTAGGCCTGTGCCCGTTCCACGCGGAGAAATCGCCCTCCTTCTCGGTCAACGCCGAGGAGGGTCTGTACCACTGCTTCGGGTGCCAGGCGTCGGGCGACGTCATCAAGTTCGTGCGGGAGATCGATCACCTCGACTTCGTGGAGGCCGTCGAGCGCCTGGCCGGCAAGGCCGGCATCCAGCTGCGCTACGACGACGCCACCGAGGGCCGTGACCGGGAGAAGCGCAACCGCCTCTTCGACGCCATGGAGAAGGCGGTGGCGTGGTACCACGAACGCCTGCTCACCGCGCCCGACGCGGCCGCCGCCCGGGGCTACCTGCGGTCACGGGGCTACGACGGCGACGTGGTGCGCCGCTTCAAGATCGGATGGGCGCCCGACGACTGGGACGCTCTGGCCAAGGCCCTGCGCCTTCCCGAGCAGGTGCTGAAGGACACGGGCCTGGGCTTCATGAACCGGCGGGGCCGCCAGCAGGATTCGTTCCGGGCGCGGGTGATGTTCCCCATCTTCGACGTGGGGGGCAAGCCCGTGGCCTTCGGCGGCCGCATCCTCCCCGGCGCCGACGGGCCCAAGTACAAGAACTCGCCCGAGACCCCGATCTACTCGAAGAGCCGCACGCTCTACGCCCTCAACTGGGCCAAGCAGAGCGTGGTCGAGCACGGCGAGGTGGTGGTGTGCGAGGGGTACACCGACGTCATCGGCTTCTTCGAGGCGGGCGTGCCCAGGGCGGTGGCCACGTGCGGCACGGCCCTGGCCGAGGAGCACTTCCGCACGTTGAAGAAGTTCGCGCCACGGGTGGTTCTCGCCTATGACGCCGACACCGCCGGCCAGGCCGCGGCCGAGCGCTTCTACGCGTGGGAGCGCCAGTACGACATGGACGTGGCCGTGGCCGCCTTCCCCTCGGGCAAGGACCCGGGCGACGTGGCCCGCACCGATCCCGACGCCCTGAAGATCGCCATCGAGGAGGCCAAGCCCTTCCTCGCCTTCCGCCTCGATCGCGTCCTCGACAAGGCCGACATGCGCTCGCCCGAAGTCCGGGCCCGCACGGCCGAGGCGGCCCTCGCCGTCATCGCCGAGCACCCCAGCGAACTGGTGCGCGACCAGTACGTGATGCAGGTGGCCGACCGGTGCCGCATCGACCCGGATCGCCTGCGGGACATGGCCCGGGGCGGCCCCCGCGTCCACCCCGGCCGGGCCCAGGTCGCCCGGCCGGACCGGGTGCGCCCGCCCGAGCACGCCGGCCCCGAGATCGAGGCATTGCGCCTGGCCGTCCACCGGCCCGAGACGGTGGCCCACCGGATCGAGGACGTGCTGTTCGCCGAGGAGCTGCACCGGGCCGCGTTCGCGGCGCTGGCGTCGGCGACCACGCTGCACGACGCCATCGAATCGGCCGACCCGGCCGCCGCCGCCCTGCTGCACCGCCTGGCCGTGGAGGAGCCGCCCGAGGCCGACCCCGACGACGTCGTCGCCCGCCTGGCCGACCGGGCCGCTACCCGGGTGTTGCACGAGCTCGAGGCCGAAGCCCGCACCCACCCCGATCGCATCGCGGACCTGTCGCCTGTCACGGGTTGGTTGCGCCTCAGCATCGAGGAGCTGCGCGAGCCCGCCTCTCGCGTTGACGCCTCCGCCCGGTTGGTAGCCTGGCTGGTCGAAGCGAGTCAGGGGGAGTGATGACGGAGGGCGCTAAAACGCTCTCGTCGCCGGACGAATTGCCGGCGCAGGAATGGGCTGATCTGCTGGCCAAGGGCAAAGAGCGTGGGTCGTTGACGATGGACGACCTCGTGCTTGTCCTGAAGTCGGTCGAGCTCACGCCCGACCTCATCCTGTCCGTGGTCGATCGCGTCCGGGCGGAGGGCATCGCCTACGACGCCGACGAGCCCGATGTCGAGGCCGAGCTGTCCGAGGAGGCCCTGGCCGAAGCGACCGACGTCGTGGCCGAGACCGTGCGCACGCCGGCGCCGGCCGCGCCCCGGGCCGCTCGCTCCCGCTCGGCCGCGGCCGAGGTCGACCGCATGGCCGACCTGGAGGGCCGGGTCGGCGGCGGTGCCGACCCCGTGCGCATGTACCTCAAGGAGATCGGCAAGGTGCCGCTCCTCTCGGGCGAGGAGGAAGTCATCCTCGCCCGCCGCATCGAGACGGGCCTGGCCGCGGCCGGCCGGCTCGGCTCCCTGGGCGAGAAGTACGGCAGCGTCGACGCCGTGCCCCGCGACGAGCGGCGCGTCGAGCAGCGGGCCGTGGGGGAGGGGCGCAAGGCCAAGGAGCTGCTGATCGAGGCCAACCTGCGCCTGGTGGTGTCCATCGCCAAGCGCTACCGCAACCGGGGCATGGCTTTCCTCGACCTCATCCAGGAGGGCAACCTCGGCCTCATGCGGGCCGTCGACAAGTTCGATTACACCAAGGGCTTCAAGTTCTCGACCTACGCCACGTGGTGGATCCGCCAGGCCATCACCCGGGCCATCGCCGACCAGGCCCGCACCATCCGCATCCCCGTGCACATGGTGGAGACCATCAACAAGGTCGGCCGGGTGCAACGCCAGTTGCTGCAGGAGCTGGGCCGGGAGCCGACGGTGGAAGAGCTGGCGTTCCGGGTGGAGATGTCCCCTGTCCGGGTGCGCGAGATCCTGCGCATCGGGCAGGACACGGTGTCGCTCGAGCAGCCCATGGGCGAGGAGGAGGACTTCTCGCTGTCCGACACCATTGAGGACGAAGCCGCCATCGTCCCCGCCGACGCCGCCGCTCGCGCCATGCTCAACGAGGCCATCCGGGACGCGCTCGACGACCTGTCCGAGCGCGAGCGCCAGGTCGTGCGCCTGCGGTTCGGTTTGGAGGACGGCCAGGTGCGCACGCTCGAAGAGGTGGGCAAGGAGTTCGGCGTCACCCGCGAGCGCATCCGCCAGATCGAGTCCAAGGTGCTGGCCAAGCTGCGCCACCCCATACGGTCACAGCGCCTGCGCGACTACCTCGACGAAGAGTGATCCATTCGACGCAAGCGCTTCACCCTCGAAGCACGTGTGTCGAACGGGCGAGGGAGTGGGCTACAGCGTGGGCGTGGGTGGGACGTATGGCTGCGTGGTGGTGAGGTCGGGCACGTCGTGCGACTCGCCGTTGTGGAGCTTGGACTCCACCAGGTCTCGGGCCCGCTCCACGCCCAGGTCGACCACGGCCCTGGCCTTGTCGGTGGCCGTGTCGTAGACCTCTGAGCGCTTCACCTTGCGGATGGTGCGGTTGATCTGCTCGTACCGCTCCCGGCCCCCCATGGCACCGAGGTAGTAGCCGGCGCCGAAGCCGATCATCAGTCCCAGGCGGAATCTCATGCGCATGTCATACCCCCTGGCGCGCCCCGGACACCAACGGCGACCGGGCCAGGGTGAACACCCCCCACACGAGCATGGCCAGCCCGGCCACCTCGGCGAGCACCGCCACCGGTGAGGACGCGATGTTCTCGCCGAAGGCAAAGGCGCCGATGGCGATGCTGGCCAGCGGGTCGACGACGGTGAGCATGGGCAGCGAGGCCGCCAGGGGCGCGGCTTGGAACGCGCTCTGCGTCACGAGCAGGCCCAGGGCGCCGCCCGCCACCAGCGCGTAGGTGGGCCACGACGTGAGGAGGTGAACGACGCCCCGGTCGAGCAGGTGGGCGGCCGTCTTGGTGAGCGCGGCGGTGAAGCCGTACAGCAGCCCGCCGGCGGTGGCGAGCAGCATGGCCCGCGGCGACCCGTTCCTGCCCCGAGCCACCAGCAACAGGGCGCCGGCGGCCACCGCGGTGGCCACGCCGATGGCGGCCAACGTGACGCCGCTGGCCACGGGCCGGCCCTTGGCTGGGGCGGCCACCACCAGGAACAGGGCCAGGCCGACCACCACGGCCCCGCCGCCCACCCAGTCCCGCCGCTCCATGCGCCGCCCCGACACCAGCGCCCCGAACGGCAGCGCGAACAGCAGGCCGCTCACCAGCAGGGGTTGCACCACCACGAGCGTGCCGTGGCCCAGGGCGATGAACTGCAGCACGTAGCCGAGCACGTCGGCCCCGATCCCAAGCACCCACAAGGGCCGCAGCATCAGCCGGGTGAGCAGTCCCACCCGCAGCGACTGGTCCAGTGGCTCGGCCGCCGCCGCCCGTTGTTGCAGGACCGACGCCAAGGCATAACAGAGCGCAGATCCCAGGGCGGCGACCACGGCGAGCACCCAATGACGGTATCGGGCACCGCCGCCGTATAGCGTTGGCCGGTGTCGCGCAACGTGCTGATCGTCTCGGCGAGCATGGGTGCGGGCCATGACGGGGTGGCCAAGGAGCTGGCCAACCGGCTGGAGGCTCGGGGATGGAACGCCCGGCGCACGGACTTCCTCGACGCGTTGCCCTTCCGGATCGGCCCCCTGATCCGCTGGATCTACGTGATGCAGTTGAAGGTGGCGCCCTGGAGCTACGAAGCCACCTACCGCCTGTGGTTCATGCTGCCGTTCCTCTGCCCCCCGATCGTGTCGCTCGACTCCTTCCTGGCCCGCCGGCGCATCGGCCGGTGGGTGACCGAGCAGGACGCGTCGGTCGTGGTGTCCACCTACCCGCTCGCCTCACTCGTGCTCGGGCGCATGCGCCAGCGGGGCCAGCTCACCGTGCCGGCCATCACCTTCATCACCGACTTCGGCGTGCACCCGTTGTGGGTCCAGTCCGGCGTCGATCTCCACCTCTGCGTGCACCCCGACTCGGCTGCGGCCGCGGCCGACCGCACCGGCCGCCCCGCGGCGGCGCCGGGCCCGGCCGTGTCCGATCGGTTCCACGCGACTCGCGGCCTGCGGGCCCCGACTCGTGCGCGCTTCGGCCTCGGCCCGCACGACAAGGTCGTGCTGGTGGTGGCCGGCTCTTGGGGCGTGGGCGACGTCGAGGAGACGTTCAACGTGCTGGCCGGATCGGGCCGGTATGTCCCGGTGGCCGTGTGCGGCAACAACGAGCGGCTGCGCCGGCGCCTGGAGGCGACCGGCCAGGGCGTCGTCCTCGGGTGGACCGACGAGATGCCCGCCCTCATGGCCGCGGCCGACGCCATCGTGCAGAACGCCGGCGGTCTCACGTGTATGGAGGCCTTCGCCGTGGGCCTGCCGGTCGTCACCTTCCGGCCCATCCCCGGGCATGGCCGCCAGAACGCCGAGGACATGGACCGGGCGGGAGTGTCGCTCAGCGCCGCCGACGGCGATGATCTGCTCGACGTGCTCGACCGTGTCACGGGGCTGGAAGGCCGGCGGATGGCGGCCACGGCGCGCAGCCTGTTCGTCGCCGACGCGGCCGACGACGTGGAACGCATGGCCGGCATCGACGTGGCCCCCGTGCCCGCCATGGCCCGGGCCGCCCGCCCCCGTCCCCGCCGGGCTCGCCTGGCCGGGGCGGCCGTGGGCGTGGCCATGGCCTACACCGCCCTGACCACGGGTGTCAGCGCCGCCACCGCCCGGGGCTTCGGCGTGCAGACCACTCGCCGCAACAGCCAGCTGGTGTACGTGGCCGTGCGAGTCACCTCTCGCCAGTTGGACGACCGCAAGCTGCCGGCCGAGCTGGCGTCGCTGCGGGCCACCGCTGTGCTCGACGGCCTGTCCGCCCGCCAGGATGGCGACGGCGTGCGCAACCTGCTGGCCGCCGGCGTGGAGGTGGCCAACGGCGGGTGGGGCGGGCGCGACCGCGTGGCCGTCTACCGCACGAGCGACGACGTCGTGCGCTCCAGCCGAGCCATTGCCCGCATCACCGGCGCCCCCGTGCGCACGTACGTCCCGTCCCGCCGGGTCGACGGGTTCGACCTCACCACCGCCCGCTTGGCCCACGAGCGCATCGTGCTCACCGAGGACGTCGACCCCGACGGCGGCCACCTGCTGCTCCGGCCCGGCCACATCTACGAGATCGACGGCCGGGACCTGAGCGGCGTCGACCTGGACACCGAGCTTCACCGCCTGGCCGCCGCCTTGGAGGCCGAACACCTCGAACCCGCCGGCCTGCGCTCACTCACGTGAGGCTGGCGCCCTTCGTCGCCCCCGCGGTCGTCGCCGGTGGGGTGTGGGCCGTGCACGCGGCGCCGGTGGTCACGAGCATCGAGGTGCTGCGGCGCCGGGCCCTGCCCGCGTTGGCGGGCGTAGGCCGGTCCGACCACGTGGGCCTCACCTTCGACGACGGGCCCGACCCCGCCTCCACGCCGCTCGTCCTCGACGCCCTCGACCGGTTGGGGTGGAAGGCCACGTTCTTCATGCTCGGCTCGATGACCCGGGCGCACCCCTCGGTGGCCCGGGAGGTGGTGGCCGCCGGGCACGAGATCGCCGTGCACGGCGACGAGCACCGCTCCGAGCTGTTCCGCACCCCGGGCGCCATCGCCGACGATCTCAGCCGGGCCCTGGACACCGTTGCCGGTGCCACCGGTGTGGCGCCCCGCTGGTTCCGCCCTCCGTACGGCGTGCTGGCCACGGCCGGGCTGCGGGCGGCCAAACGCCTGGGCCTGCACACCGTGCTCTGGACGGCGTGGGGCCGGGACTGGCGACCGCAGGCCACACCCGACAGCGTGGTGGAGGACGTCTTGGCCGGGCTCCGCCCGGGCGGGACCATCCTCCTGCACGATTCCGACTGCACCTCGGCACCCGAGTCGTGGCGCTCGACCCTGGGCGCCCTGCCCGCCCTGGCCGAGGCCCTCGGGGCGCGGGGCCTGGCCGTCGGGACCCTGGCCGAGCACGGCATCGCCCTGGCCGTTTGAGCGGCCGTCTGCGCTGGCTCCGGGGTCGCCAAATGGCGCTACCGTGGCTCGGGCACCAGGCGTGCCCGACCATGGAAGAGGCGGGGACATGATCGAGAAGGAGCGGGGCGGGACCGGCATGACCGTCAGGTTCCGCATCCCGGGCCAGGCCGCGGCCGAGTCGGCCAGCGTGCTGGGAGATTTCAACGACTGGTCGCCGTCCGCCCACGAGATGGTGCGCGACGAGGACGGGTTCGTGGTGGAGATCGTCCTCCCGCCGGGCCGGTCGTACCGGTTCCGCTACCTGCTCGACGGCCACCGGTGGGAGAACGACTGGGCCGCGGATGCGTACGTCCCCAACGAGTTCGGCGGGGACGACTCGGTGGTCGACCTCACCGGCAGCTCCTCCTCGAACGGCGCCCGGGCCGTTTGACCGAGCGCACGTCGAAAATACCGCTGTCAGCGCGGCCAAGAGCGCCGGCGGCCGGCTCGGCCGGAGGCGGCGGCCAAGCGCTCGGCCCGCAGGCGGTCGACCTCGGGCAGCTCGAGCGGTGGCAGGTCGGCACCGACCACCCCGCGCAGGAGGGCGTCGGCCAGGGCCGGGTTGCGAGCGAGCACGGGCCCGTGCAGGTACGTGCCCACGACCCGCCCCGCCACCAGCCCGTCCGACCGCTGCTCGTCACCGTTGCCCACGCCCAGCTCGACCACGCCCAGCGGCTCCACGCCCGGGCCCAGCAGCGTGCGGCCCCCATGGTTCTCGAAGCCGGTGAGGACGGGCACGCCGGCGGCGGCCATGGTCGGGCCGGGCCGGGCCACGATCTCGCCCACCGCCCGCCGGGGCAGGCGGGCATCGGTGGTGCAGTCGACGATGCCGAAGCCCGGCCGCATCTCGCCGCTGCCCACCGCGAACTCACGGCCGAGCACCTGGAAGCCGGCGCACACGGCCAGCACGGCGGCGCCCCGGTCCACGGCCCGGGCCAGGCTGCGACCCAGGGCCTCGTCGCCGGCCAGGCCGGCCTGGGCCGTGTCCTCGCCCCCGCCCAGCACGCAGATGTCGATCGACTCGGGCACGGTGGCGTTGCCGTCGATGGGCACCACCTCGGCGTCGATGCCCCGGCGCCGCAGTCGCTCGGCCAGCACGATGGCGTTGCCGCCGTCGCCGTAGGTGCCCAGGAGGCTGGGTCGCACCAGCCCGACGAGAACGGCGCTTTCACCCATGGCGCAGCACCCGGCGGAACTGTTGGAAGGCGCTGTAGTTGGCGGCCAGGTCGACCGACGACCCCGGCGCGGCGTCGAGGGCGGCGGCGGGCGCCGGCTCGTACGCGTACTGCACGCCCGCGTAGGTGAGGCGCACGGCCAGGTCGGCGGCCCGCTCGCCGGCACAGACCACGTACCGATCGCGCAGGCGCTCGAAGGGCACGTCCCAGATCCACGACGGGTCGGTGCCGTCCTCGCCCCGGGCGTTGAGGGCGATGACGAACGAGTCGGCGTCGGACGTCGCCAGCAGTTCGAGCACCTCCAGCCAGCCGGCCGGGTTCTTGGCCAACAGCATGCGCACTTCCTTGCCGTCGCCCCAGGGCCGCACGACGTAGCGGTCGGCCACGCTGCCCACGCTCGTCTCGGCGGCCACGGCCGGCGCCGCGGGCACGCCCATGGCGACGGCGGCGACGGCGGCCATGGCTGCGTTGCCCCGGTTGAAGCGGCCGGGCAGCGACAGGTCGAGCCGGTGCCAGCCGCCGTCGATGCACACGCCCTGATCGTCCTCCCACACCACGTCGGGCTCGGGGCGCTTCAGGTCGCACCCAGGGCAGGCCCAGGCCTTCCCGCCGGCGGCGTCGAACCCGATGACGCTCCCGCAGCGCGGGCAGCTGGTGGCGTCGAGCCGCCACCACTGGCCGGCCGCCACCCAGGTCACCCCGGCCGACGGCGGCACGGCCGCCACCACCACGGGGTCGTCGGCGTTGGCCACCACGTGCACACCCGGCGCGCCGGCGAGCGCGTCCCGCCACAGCGCGGCGGTGCGCCGGACTTCGTGCAAGCGGTCGAGCTGGTCGCGCGACAGGTTCAGCAGTACGACCACCACCGGGAGCAGGTGGGCGATGGCCCAGGGGAGCACGGCCTCGTCGACCTCGAGAGCGGCCGTCTCCACGCCAGGCGAACCGAACAGGGCGGCCACGTGCCCGGTCGCCAGGTTGGCGCCCGAAGTGTTGGACGCCACCGGCCCGTCGGTGCGGAGGGCGGCGGCCAGGAGGGCCGTGGTGGTGGTCTTCCCGTTGGTGCCCGTTACCAGCGCGATGCGGCGCCCGGCGGCCAGATGGTCGGCCACGGACGGGTCGAGGGTGAGGGCTACCTTGCCGCCGATGACCGCACCCTCGCCGCGGCCCAAGGCTCGGGACAGACGGCTGGCGACCCGGCCGGCGGCCAGCGCGGCTCGGGCTCGCATGACCAGGAAGGTAGCGGTTGTGTGCGAGGGTTTCGGACATGACCGCTGGGAAGCCGCAGCGCATCGTCAACTCGGTGGCGCCCATCCGCATCTGCGACAACGGCGGGTGGACCGACACCTGGTTCGCGGGCCACGGCAAGGTTTGCAACGTGGCCGTCTACCCCTACGTGGACGTACAGGTGTCCGTCTTCGACCGCGGCGACCGCCACGAGCGAGTGATGCTCAACGCCGAGAACTTCGGCGAGCGCTACGCCATCGTCCCCGGCGACGAGCTGCCCAACCGCCACCCGCTGCTCGAGGCCGCCATCGACGAGATGGGCGTGCCCGACGACGTGGCCCTCGAGATCGCCATCCACTCCGACGCGCCGGCCGGTTGCTCCACGGGCACCTCGGCCGCGGTCACGGTCGCGCTGGTGGGAGCCCTCGACGCGCTCACCCCCGGCCGGCTCACGCCGCACGAGGTGGCGTACACGGCCCACCGCGTGGAGGTCGACCGCCTGGGCCTGCAGAGCGGCATCCAGGACCAGTTGTGCTCGGCCTACGGGGGCGTGAGCTACATCGAGATGCACGACTACCCGCACGCCACCGTGTCGCAGTTGCGGCTGCCCGACCCAGTGTGGTGGGAGCTCGAACGGCGGCTGGTGCTCGTGTTCCTGGGACGCACGCACGTGTCCTCGTCGGTGCACGAGCGGGTGATCGCCGAACTGGAGTCCGAAGGGCCGGGTGCGCCGCGGCTGGCCGCCCTCCGGGCCTGCGCCACCGACGCCCGGGACGCCCTGTCGGCCGGCGACTTCGGCGCCTTCGGTCGGGCCATGCAGGACAATACCGCGGCCCAGGAGGCCCTGCACCCCGAGTTGGTGAGCAAGGACGCGGCGCGGGTGATCGAGGTGGCGCGGGCCCACGGGGCACTCGGATGGAAGGTCAACGGGGCTGGCGGCGAGGGGGGTTCGGTTACACTCCTAACTGGCCCGTCGGCCACCGAGAAGCGACAGTTGCTGCGGGCTGTCGCCGAAGCCGACCCGCTCTACCAGGTGATCCCCACCTACCTCAGCCGCTTCGGATTGCGCATCTGGGAGGCGCGACTCGGGTAGCACGAGGGCAACGACAGGAGGCTTCCATGGAGTACACGCATCTGGGCCGGACCGGCCTGCTCGTCAGCCGCCTGTGCCTCGGCACCATGAACTTCGGCCCCGTCACCGAAGAGGCCGACAGTCACGCCATCATGGACCGGGCCCTCGATCTCGGCATCAACTTCTTCGACACGGCCGACGTGTACGGCTGGAAGAAGGGCGAAGGGTGGACCGAGGAGATCGTGGGCCGCTGGTTCGCCAAGGCCGGCGACCGCCGGGAGCGGGTGGTGATCGCCACCAAGGTGTTCGGCGACATGGACAAGAGCGGCAAGGAGTGGCCCAACTTCAGCAAGCTGTCGGCCCGCCACATCCGCCAGGCTTGCGACGACAGCCTGCGCCGCCTCGGGACCGACTACATCGACGTCTACCAGATGCACCACGTCGACCGGGATACGCCGTGGGACGAGATCTGG
>Ga0070741_10008113_pt1 | contig 21271 bp, 30 predicted proteins | sample Coa_R1_4_FD_66440 | JGI IMG/M metagenome (GOLD analysis project Ga0070741, IMG submission 66440) | Surface soil microbial communities from Centralia Pennsylvania, which are recovering from an underground coalmine fire - Coalmine... | ecosystem: Environmental > Terrestrial > Soil > Unclassified ...
CCCCGATGTGCGCGGGCGCGCACGCCATCACCTTCACCTCGCTCGGGTCGCGCCCCGCCTCCTCTGCCGAGCGCCGTACCTGCCCGACGATCCACTCGACGATCTCCGGATCGGCGAGCTGGATGATCACGCCGTCGGCGACCCGCCCGGCGATCGCGAGCACCTTCGGCCCGTAGCCGGCGACGTAGAGCGGGATCTCGGGCCGCTCCTTCGCCCACTGCAGCTCGATCTCGGTGCCGTTCCACTGCACCGGCCGGCCGTTCATCAGGTCGCGGATCATCCGGCACGCAGCCTCGAACTCCGCCACCTTGACGGGCTGGAGGCCGATCACGCGCCGCGCGGAGTCGCCGCGGCCGATGCCCATGATCATCCGCCCGTTCGAGACGTCCTGCAGCGTCGCGAACGCGCTCGCGGTCACCGTCGGCTCGCGCGTGCCCGGGTTCGTGACGTTGAGGCCGAGCTTGAGGCGCTCGGTGTTCATCGCGGCCAGCGTGAGCAGCGGGTACGGCTCCTGCCAGAGCACGTGCGAGTCGTACGTCCAGCCGTACTCGAAGCCGTTCTGCTCGGCGAGCTGCATCAGCTCGACGAGCCGCTGCCACGGCGGGTCGGGGAGGATCGTGACGCCGAAGCTCAGCACGGGTTGAAGAGCATAACGCCGCGCCGCCGGAAACCTGCTGCAAATGGCGCCGGCCGCCACGACGCGCCTGGATTTGACGGGAGTGGCGCGGCCGCGGCGGCCGGTGGCTGTAGGAGGGAGAGGGTGTGCCGCCTCCAGGTTGCCCGGCGAACCTGAAAGGCAGGTGAGAGGCGCGTTCGGTTTCGGTTAACGCGCCGGGCTAGATCGTGCGGAACGTCGGGCGCCAGTCGGGCGGTGGCTCAGGTCGAACGCGGACGAGGTACGACTTCGTGCCCGGCCGCGGTCGCGGGGGCCGCTCCGGAAACTTCCCGTTGCGCTTGAGGTCGACGACGGTAGCGCTCGACACGCCGTTCTCGATGTACATCGGCTCGCTCATTCCTCAGTCCTGTCCCGCGGGCGCCTGATCTCACCGAACGTTAGCTCGTAGCGATGGACAGCATCCTGGAGCGACGAGAGGATCCCGAGGGCCGCCGTGGCCGGGATTCGAACGCGCGCCGTCCCGACCACGCCGCCGTCGGCTGCCGGGGCACCGAAGTCGAGCGTCAACTCGTGGCGAGCGAACCAGGCGAACAACCGATCGGCGTACGCACCGCCCTCGAGCTCGAATGGCAAGTCGAACCGATACGACTCCTCCACACTGCGAAGGTAGCCAGCAGCGCCTCTAGTTTTGTCACGAAAGCGTGTCTAAAGCCTTCGTCGTCAGCCGGTCGAGCGCCTGCACGGAGAGCTCGAGGTGCTCCGGCCTCGTGTCCTCGAGCTTCGTGTGCGAGAGGCCGCGCAGGCTCTGGACGAAGAGCATCACCGTCGGGATCCCGGCGCGCGAGACCTCCGCGGCATCGTGGAGCGGCCCGCTCGGCAGGCGGTGCGAGGTCCCTGCGACCTCGGTGACGGCCTCGTCGGCGAGCTCGATCAGCCGCTCGTCGAACAGGATCGGCTCGATCGACCAGATCTTCGACCACGCGACCTCGACGTTCTCCTCCCCGGCGAAGCCCTCGGACGCGCGCTTCGCCTCGTCGAGCATCGACGCGAGCTTCCGGGCGTCGAGGTGGCGCTGGTCGAGCAGCTGCTCCGCCGTCTCGACCACGGAGGTGACGATCCCCGGTCTGCAGACGACGGCGCCGCTCGTGCAGACGGCGCCGTCTCCGGTCTCGGCGGCGATCCGGCGGATGTCGAGCGCGAGCTTGGCGGCGCCGGCGAGCGCGTCGCGGCGCCGGTTCATCGGCGTCGAGCCGGCGTGAGCGGCCTGGCCGGTCCACGTGATCAGGTGCCGCTCGACGCCGAACGTCCCGAGGACGACGCCGAGCGGGAGGTCGAGCGACTCGAGCACCGGCCCCTGCTCGATGTGCAGCTCCAGGTAGGCGGCGGCGTTCTCCAGCTGCCGGCGTGCGTCGGTCGCGCGATCGAGGTCGACGCCGTAGGCGCGGACGGCGTCCTCGAGCCGCAGCCCCTCCGCGTCCGTCCGGTCGCGCAGCTCGTCCTGGTCGGCCATCGAGCCCGCGGCGGCGCTCGACCCGAACAGCGACCGCCCGAACCGCGCGCCCTCCTCGTCCGCCCAATTGACGAGGCGCACGGTCAGCGGCGGTGTCCCCTCCTCGTGCAGGCGCCGGAGCACCTCGACGCCGGCGAGCAGGTTCAGGCAGCCGTCCAGCCAGCCGCCGTTCGGCACCGAGTCGATGTGGCCGCCGATCAGCAGGGCGCGGTCGGACTCCCCGCGGAGGGTGAACCACTCGTTCGCGGCCTCGTCGACCTCGTGCTCGGCGAAGTCGAGCTTCCCGCGTAGCCATCGGCGTGCGCGCTCCCACGTCTCCGTCCAGGCGATGCGTTGCGCGCCGTTCTCGTTGCCGGTCAGCTCGCGGAGCTCACGCAGCTCCTCGACCGTCCGGGCAGGCTGGAGGGGCACGCCCCGACTCTACCGCGGGTTGTCGAAGCCCTTCACGTAGCTGGCCGCTCGCCGACCCCGCCCTGGGGGTCGGTCTAGTAGGGATTGCGGAACGTTTTCGAGACCGTGTGCGAGTGGCCGGTCGCGTCGTACCTGATCACGGCCACGCCCCAGGCGCCGATCAGTGCGCCGTTCGCGGCTTCGGCCGCCCGTGCCCGGGTAGATCGCGCACTCGAACGTCATCCGGCCCTTGCCGGGCCCGGCCTTCGGCACGAACGCGCCGCACGAGAGCCGCGAGCGCGAGGCCCGGAACCATTCGTCCCGGTCGAGCCTGTAGACCCGCTGCCGGGCCGTGCCCGCGCCCGCCGTCCCCGCGGTTGCCGCGACGAGCGCCGCCAGCAGCACTTGTCCGCGACGGCGGTTTCGGATCACGATCAGAGCGATGACGCGCTCGCTTCCGCAGCTCCACGCCCCGCGCCCGCAGCTCGTGGAGCGGCTCGCGGCGGCGCCGGTCGCCGCGATCGAGGCTCCCGGCGGCTACGGGAAGTCGGTTCTCGCCGCCGAGCTGTCCGTCGCGCTCGACGTGGCGACGGCCGAGGCGCTCCTGGAGCCCGGGACGGACGAGGCGGGGCTCGCTCTCGATGCCGTCCGTCGCGGCTTCGCCGCGGCCGGGCTCACCGATCTCGCCGCCGCGATCGGCGACGCCGCCTTCACCGCCCCCGGCGACGGCTTCCGGTCGCTGCTCGACGCCGTCGGCCGCGGTGCCGAGCCGGTTCTGCTCGTCGTCGACGAGGTCGGCCGGGCGGGGTCGGAGGCGGCGGAGCTCCTCGCTGCCCTGGCGCGAGGCGTGCCCGAGCCGCACCGCGCGCTCTTCCTCGGCCGGCGCCTCCCCGCTCCGCTCCGGCGGGCGATCGAAGAGCGCTCGGGCGCCTTCCTCGACGCCGGCGACCTCGCCTTCTCGCGCGACGACGTGGCCACGCTCCTCGGCGAGCAGCCGATCCCGGCTCTCGTGGACGACGTCGTCCGGTCGACGGTGGGCTGGCCCGCCGCGGTCGCGCTGGTGGCGGCGGCGCTGCGGCGCGGCGGCGACGACCCCGCCGCCGCGCTCAGGTACGGGCGAGCGCTCGCCGACCTGCTCGAGACGATCCTCACCGAGTCCGGCCTCGACCCGCAGCACGTCGCGCGAATCGCCCACCTGCGCATCCTCGACGACGACGTGGTCGCAGCTGCCACCGCCGGCGTCACGCTCGAGGAGCTGCTCCACGCGGGCGTGCCGCTCGTCGCGCGCGGCGACGGCTGGCTCGTCTTTCCGGAGCGGCTGCGCGAGGAGCTGGCCGCCCGGGACGAGCTGCCGCTCGAGGTGGCCCGTCGCGTCGCTGCGGCGTACGCCGACCGGCGGCAGCCGGCGGAGGCGCTTGCTCTGCTCGCCGCGCGGTGGGACCACGACGGGCTCGCGCAGTTCCTGGCCGAGCGGCGCTGGCAGGACCTGGCCGAGGTCGGGCTCGCCCAGCTGGCGGCGACGGTCGGACTGCTCCCGGAGGACGCGCTCGCGCGGGCGCCGCGGGCGCTACTCCAGGTCGCGCGCGCAGCCGAGGCCGTCGTGCGGACCGAGGATCGCGCGCGCCTGCTGACGCGTCTCGCCGCCCAGGCCTCCGGCGTGGACGACCCGCTCGGACGCGAGCTCGCCGCGGAGGAGGCGTGCGATCTCGCCCGGGACGGAAGCGACGAGGCGGAACGCCGCGCGCGAGCCGTCCTCGATCGCGCAGACGGCTCGGAAGGCGTCGCCCGCGCGCGAGCGCTGCAGGCGCTCGGGCGGCTGGAGGCCTTCCGGGCCGACCCCGAGTCGCTCGCCGCTGCCGAGGTGCACCTCGGCGAGGCGGCCGCCCTGTTCGCGCTGCTCGGGGAGCCGGACTGGGAGTCGGACGCGCGGGTCACGCTCGGCTACCACGTCTGCTTCGCACGAGGCGACCTCGACCGCGCAGCCGAGGAGCTGTCGGCGGCGCTCCGCCACCTGCCGCGCACGGGCCCGAAGCGCGCGACGATCACGACGTTCGCGGCGCACGTCGAGACCTACTGCGGCCGGCTCGACGAGGCCGAAGCCTGGCTCGCCGACGCCTCCGGCATCGCCGCGGTCGTCGGCGACGCGCACCTGCACGCGTACTCCGCGTGGGAGCGGGCGCGCGTCGCGTCACACCGCGGCCTGGCCGCGCGGACGCTCGAGCACCTCGAGGACGCCGGCCGCCGGCCGGGCGACTGGTACGCGCATCCGACCGGGATCGAGTTCCTGGCCGACGCCGCCGAGATGCTCGCCCGCGTCGGTGAGGGCGAGGCGGCCGCCGGATACGCCGAGCGCGCGCTCGCGCGCGCCGAGGCGATCGGGCATCCCGAGATCGCGTGGGGCGCACGCGGGGTGGTCGCCGCCCGCTTCGGCGACCCGGTCGAGGCCGAACGGGACCTGGCCGCGTACGCGGCATCGCCGCAGCAGCCGCCGCGGGACGCATGGCGGACGCTCCTCTTCCGCGCGTACGCGGCGCTCCGCCGCGACGGGTCGGAAGCCTCCGCGCTCGCCGCGCGCGCGTTCGAGGCGGCCGCGGCCCTCGGCCGGCCCGAGCTCCCGTTCCTGCACGAGCCGGACGTCGCCGAGGCGCTCGTCGAGCCGGCCGTCGCCGGCGGCGCCACGACCGCCCGCAAGCGCGAGCCCGCGTTCGCGATCAGGGTCCTCGGCGGATTCGCCGTCACCGCGGGCGGCCGCCCGGCCGACCCGCCGCCCGGAAAGCCGGCGAGCCTCGTGAAGATGCTCGCGCTCGGCGGGCCGCAGCCGGTCGACGCCGTGATCGAGGCGATCTGGCCGGAGGTCGACCCGGAGACGGGGCGGCAGCGGTTGCGGAACCTCCTCCACCGCCTCCGCGCCGCCTGCGGCGAGCTCGTCGCGCGCGAGGGCGGATCGGTCGTGCTCGCCGCCGGGACGGTCGTGGACGCGGCCGAGCTCGAGCGGGAGGCGGCGAGCGCGCTGGCGGCGCCGCCTGCCGAGCGCGCCGGGGCGGCGAGGGCGGCGCTCGCACGCTACGTCGGCGAGCTGCTCCCGGACGACCGCTACGAGCCGTGGGCGGCGGGCCCCCGCGAGCGGCTGAAGCGGCGCGCGCTCGACCTGATCGACGTGCTCGTCGACGACGCGCTCGAGCGCGAGCAGGTGGACGAGGCGATCCGCCTCCTCGAGCACGGGATCGAGGTCGAGCCGCTCGACGAGAGCCGCTACCTGCGCTGCGCCGAGCTGCTCCTGCGCCAAGGCCGACGCGGCAGCGCGAGGACGCTCGTCGAGCGAGTGTCCGCGCTCCGCGCCGAGCTCGACCTACCGGCCTCGCCCCGGCTCGCCCGCCTGCTCGAGGCGACCGGCAGCCGGGGCGATCTCGCCCCCGCCTGACGGCGGCGAGGGACAGGCCCCGACGGGGTCTGTCCCTCCTCCACGGCTACTTGTTCACGTAGAAGGCGGCCTTCTTGTACTTGCCTCGGCCCAGGTTCTCCCACACGTACACACCGGTGTCGTTCACGTAGGCCGAGTACGCGCCCGCCGGAAAGCCGTTGCCGGCGGCAAGACCGCACTCGATCGACAGCCGCCCCTTCGAGGTCTTGCCGGTGAAGCACATGACATGGCTGCCGTTCAGCTTCACCCTGTCGCCGACGCCGATGCTGACCGTGCCCGAGGCGACCGCACCCGCACCGCCCGCGACGGCGAGCCCGGCCGCCGCGACCAGGATCACGAGCGCCTTCCGCGTCATCGTCTACCTCCCTGTTCTCGTTGGCTGTCGTCCTCCTGCTCCTCCGGCCGCGCCCGGCCGACGAACGCGACGAGCTCCTCCGCGCTCTTCACGAGCGCGGTCTCGCCGGTCGCGACGTCCTCCACCTCGCCGACGACGTCGTCGCGAGCGCCGCGCTCGCCGAGCAGTCGAAGCACGAACGTCCTGACCACGCCCGGATGCTCCTCGCCCCCCGTCCAACCGCCGTCCAACGGACGCGCTCGCCGCATTGGACGCTCGTTGGACGCCCCGGCCGCAACCTGAGACCTGTGAGACGGAAGCTGGTCGTCCTCGGGATCTGCCTCGCCGGGCTCGGCGGCGGCAGCGTCGCCAGCGCCGTGATCGAGAGCCAGGTCTACGTCGTCCACACCGGGCAGTCCGCACGCCTCGCCGGGACCGGGATCTACTGCAGCGCCTACGTGAAGCACGTCGATCCCGGCAAGGGCCGCGCCTCGTTCGACTGCGCATGGTGGGGGAAGACGCGCCGCGTCCCGGGCGCGTACCTCGTCGACGTCGGCCCGTGGGGCGTCCAGGTCGAGCGGTGGCACCGGACCGGGAGCGACTACGACGTCGTCGCGACCTATCTGAATCGATGAGCAGGAGAAGGTTCATCGGCTCCTGCGCCGTCGCATTTGCCGCTCTGTTCGCTGCCGCGGGCAGCGCGACCGCGGTCGTGGCGGGACGGATCTTCCAGGTCGGGCAGCACGGGGTCGCAAACCTGGCCGGCACGCGTCTGCTCTGTCAGGCGGGCACCCGCGAGGCGTTCGGCCGCCCCGTCTTCCTGTGCGCCACCTACTCGGCCCGCGGCATCCCGGTCAAGGGCTCGTACGCGGTCAAGATCGGCGAGGACGGCGTTTCGGTCGACCGAATCGTCTCCGCCGGCGGCGCATCCGAACCCGTTCGCGAATGGAGGAACCGATGAAGACGCTCCTGACCGCCGCGATCGTCGCAGTCGTGGCCGTGCCTGTCGCCGCCGGCGCAACCACGACGGGCGGCGCACGCGTGTTGAGGCTCAACCCCGGCGACCAGCTCGCGGTCGGCGGGACGCATCTCCACTGCTCGGTGTCGCAGCGAGCGCCGATCACGCTCGCCTGCGGGAAGGGAACGGCCCGCGGGCCGTCCGCGGGCACCTACGGCTTCGCGCTGGCGGACGCGGCGGCGCTCGTGCTGCGGTCCGGCGCCTCGGGTCAGGCCGTCGCCGTGCTGCGGCGCCGCCAGCCGGCGCCGGCAGGCCGCGGGACGCCCGCCCATGCCGCCTCGGTTCGCAGCACCGTCGCCGGGCCGGACACGGTGATCCTCGTCGGCGGCACGCATCTCGTCTGTGCGGTGTCGCCGCAGTCCCGCGGAAACGCGATCACCTGCGGCCTCTCGGGCCCTTCGGCCGGGACGTTCCGGACCGGGACGTTCTTCGCCATCCTGACCGACGCGCAGGTCCTGGTCGGCCGGAAGACCTCGACCGGAGGCGAGACCGTCCTGAACCGCCGTCAGCCATGACCGCGAAGCCGGCTACGACGGTCGCGGCGGGCGCGCACTCTTCGGCGCCGCCCACCCGGAGGTCCTGGGCCGCGCTCCTGGCGGGCGCGATCGCGCTGCTGGCGCTCGTGGGCGAGATCGTCGTCTACGGACGGGGAGACTTCGACTGGCTCGGCGGCGCGTTCCTTCTCGCCGTGATCGCGGCGACTGCCGCCGGCTCTCTCTGGGCGGCGCGTGCGGACAGCGTGCGGCAGCGCACCGCGCTGCTGGTCCCAACCGCGGCCGTGATGTGGACGTTCGGCCTCGTCGGCGTCTTCTCGCCGATGTTCCTGTTGCTGCTCTCCGCGACCTTCGCGACTGCGGCCGCGATCCGGGCGGCGAAGGTCTCCGCCGGCGCGCGCGGCGCGCTCGTGGCGACAGCGCTCGTCGCAATCGGGGCCGCGACGCTCACGGCGATCGCCGTCGTCGTCCTCGACTAGCCGTTTCCCACTCGGCCGCGAGGTCGAGGGTTCGGGGCGACCGCGATCTACACACGGGACCCAGGCCGAAGCGGCGAAGGCGGCGCGCGAGCTTCCTCGGAAGAACAAGAGCGAGCTGCTGATCCACGGCCGGAACGTGAAGATCCGCGAGCGCAGCACGTACGGAGACGATCCGCGGCGAACGAAGGGGTAGCGCAGCGCCTTCGGGCCTACCAGGGCGGGCGTCGGCGCCGCCGAGGCAGGAGCGAACTACTCCTGTTCCGCCCGCCGAGAAACCAGCCGAACGGGAGGATCAGGAGCAACGGGAGGAAGAGGACGTGCCCGCCGGTCGCGACGTAGACGATCACGGCGACGGCGAGACCGAGTAGCAGAAGTCTCATCCGCTGCGAATCGCGCGTCCTCTACGGCGCTGATATAGCCGCCACGCTGTGCGCAGCATCAGGAGACCGAGCAACCGGCGCGGACCCAGGACGCGCCACAGGGAAAGCACTCCCGCTACCGACGTCGCCGAAGGCGTGGCAGGAGAGCACGAGGCTCTCCTGCACCTACGACCGTTGGGTTCAGCGGCCGTCTCCGTCTCGGCGGTGCGAGGTTCCTGACTTCGCGAGTCCGCGGCTGACGATGTACGCGGCGCCGACGACGCCGACGATCCACCATGCTCGCGGGGCATCGAAGTTGTCGGCGACTGCCGCGGCGATCAACGTCGCCAGGATGACGACGACGCTAGTCCAGAACTCGCCCGTCAGGACGCCCCAGCGCGTCTCGTCGTGCCTGCCCATCATCCGGTCTGCGGCGCGCTCCGCGCGCCTGCCTACGTCCGTAGCCATGATCGACCCCTTCGGTTGGAGACAGGAATTGTGTCCGCGGGGATCCGGGTTAAACGCGTCGCGAAGTGTGGGCCCGGCGGCAGTCCAGGTCACGCAGCTCGAGCGCCGCGCACTCACCAAGAGATTACTCGGCCGAGGCACGGGCAATTCCATGGCCCACCGGTCGGAGAGGAAGCGATGACTGACGAGCAGCGGGACGAAAGTCGTGAACGCCCGGAGGGGACGGATGATCGGCGCCCCTCGCCTGACGAGGCTAAGGAGAACGAGGAGGCGATGGAGGAGAGCGGCGAGGAACTTCCCGGCTAGAAGCCGTCCTGCTGCCACTTCCTGTCGGAGCTGCGAGCGTGTTACGGCGAGCGGGAAGCGGGTAGCTTGGAGCGGTGCCTCCGGCCGAGCAGACGATCAAGCAGCAGCGCGCACTCCTCGTGATCCTGCTCGCGACCTGCGACCGCGCCCTGGAGGCCTTCACGGCCGCGGACAACCCGCTCGACGAGTCGTTCGTCACCGATCTGGAGCACATCGCCGCACGCACGCGGAAGGAAATCGAAGCGCTCAACGCCCAGACGTAGTCGCAGCGACGTGGCGCACGAGCCGACCGACGCCGAGCTGGCCGAGTTCCGCGATTGGAGCGCCGAACCCGACTTCATCGCCGACGCGATAGCCAACCACCGCGACCTCTGGACGATGCTCTTCAGCGTTGATCAAGCTTTCGGCCCGAGCTGCGAAGACGACTCGACGTAGGGCCTGTGCCAGCGCCGTCTGCGGGCGTCTGCGAAGGTCTCAGTCGCGCGGCTCGCAGATCAGGCCGGGAGGCGCGGCGCGAATGGTCGTAGATCGACCGCGCAGGAGACGAAGCGCCTCGGCGCTCTTCGTCGTGAGGGTCGGTCTAGGCTGGCGCTGTGGCGAAGCCAGACGTCATCATCGTCGGCGGTGGCGCCATCGGCGTCTGCTGCGCGCTGGAGCTGCGGCGCCGCGGCGCCGAGGTGCAGCTGGTCGAGCGCGGCCCCGAGCTCGCCACCGGCTGCTCGGCCGGCAATGCCGGGCTCGTCTGCCCGAGCCACTCCGCGCCGATCTCGAACCCGACGGCGCTCCGCAACGGCCTCCGCTGGATGTGGAAGCGCGACAGCCCCTTCTACCTGCGGCCGCGGCCGGCCGTGCTGCCGTGGGTCGCGCGCTTCGCGCGGGCGGCTGTGCGCTGGGAGGCCGGCAGCGAGGCGATCCGCGCGCTCTCCGTGCCCGGCCTCGAGCTGCACGCCCGGCTCGGGCAGGAGCTCGGCACCAGCTTCGAGCGGTCGGGAACGCTCAACGTCTACGCGACCGCGGCCGGCCTCGAGAGCGGCGCGCGCGAGGGCGAGCGCTCCGGCCTGCGCTTCTCCGTGCTCGACGCCGACGAGACGCGCGCGCTCGAGCCGTCGCTCGCGGGGCCCGTCGCCGGCGGTGTCCACTATCCCGACGAGGGACGCGTCGACCCGAAGCAGTTCGTCGAGACGATCGGCCGCGCGGCCGCCAAGGCGGGCGCGGAGATCCGCACCGGCGTCGAGGTTCGCTCGCTCGACGAGCTCGAGGCGGAGACGGTCGTCGTCGCCGCCGGCGCGTGGAGCCGCACCCTCGTCGACCTCCCACTCGAGGGCGGCAAGGGCTACCACGTCGACTTCGAGCATGCGGAGGGCGACCCTAGGATCCCCGCCTGGGTGCAGGAGACCTGGACGATCGCGACGCCGCTTCCGGGCCGGCTGCGGCTCTCCGGGACGCTCGAGCTGGCCGGCCTCGACCTCTCGATCTCGCAGCCGCGCGTGGACGCGATCAGGCGCGGCGGCGACCGCTGGTTTCACGGGCTCGCCGGCCGGCCGGTGCTCGAGACCTGGGCCGGCCTGCGCCCGTGCCTGCCGGACGGGCTGCCGGCGATCGGCCGCCTCGGCCGAGCCGTCGTCGCCACCGGCCACGCGATGAAGGGCGTCTCGCTCGCGCCGATCACGGGGCGGCTCGTCGCGCAGCTCGTCGCCGGCGAGCCGCGGGACGTCGAGCTGGCGCCGTTCGACCCTGCGCGCTTCTAGCCCGACGACGGCGGCGGCAGCTCGTCCTTGCCGCGGAGCCCGCGCTTGAACTCGCGCCCGCCCGCCTTCAGCGCCCGGAAGGCGCGTCCGAACCGCGCCGTCCCGAAGACGAGCAGGATGACGCCGACGATGATGACGAAGTCCCAGGGCCCGAGAAACGCGACGACCATCGTTGTGAGAGCGTACTGGACGTGAGGATCGCGGTGGTCGGCGCCGGGGCGATGGGCTCCGTCTACGCGGGCCTACTCGCTGCCGCCGGCCACGAGGTGTGGGCGGTCGACACGTGGCAAGAGCACGTCGACGCGATCCGCGAGCGCGGCCTGCGCGTCGAGGGAGCGAGCGGCGACCGCGTCGTCGCGGTCGAGGCGACGGCGGACGCGGCCGAGGCCCGCGAGGCGGAGCTGGTGATCCTCGCGACGAAGGCGATGGACGTCGAGGCGGCGGCGAAGGCGGCGCGCCCGCTCGTCGGGCCTGACACGCTCGTCGTCTCGATCCAGAACGGGCTCGGCGGACCGGACATCGCTGCGAGCGTCCTCGGCGACGAACGCGTCGCCATCGGCGTCGCAGAGGGCTTCGGCGCGTCGATCGTCGCGCCGGGGCACGTCCACCACCACGGCTTCGGCCTGATCCGCCTCGGCGAGCGGAGCGGGCCGGTGACGCCGCGGCTCGAGGCGGCCGCACAGGTGTGGCGCGAGGCAGGGTTCTCGGTCCGCACCTACGACGACGTGCAGCGCCTGGTCTGGGAGAAGCTCGTCTGCAACGTCGCCTTCAGCGGGACGTGCACGATCCTCGGCCGGACGATCGGCGAGGTGCTCGACCACCCGGAGGCGTGGTCGGTCGCATCCGCCTGCGCCGCGGAGGCGTTCGCCGTCGGTCGTGCGGCCGGCGTCGCCTTCGAGTTCGACGACCCGGTCGCCCACGTGCGCGCGTTCGGCGAGAAGATCCGCGGCGCGAAGCCGTCGATGCTGCTCGACCTCGAAGCCGGGCGACGCTCGGAGGTCGACTTCGTCAACGGCGCGATCCCGCGGGTCGGCGCCGAAGTCGGCGTCCCCGCGCCCGTGAATCAGACGGTGACGGCGCTCGTCAAGACGCTCTCGAGGTAGCCGAGCACCGTCTCCAGCGGCTCGACGTCCCCGAACTTCGCGTCGATGTCGAACAGGTTCCACTCGACGACGCCCGCCACGCGGTCGCCGACGCACTCGCGAACGACGATCGGGCGGAAGCCGAGGCCGAGCGCGTCCTCGACCGTGTGCCGGACGCAGCCGGCCATCGTCACGCCGGTGACGATCACCGTGTCGACGCCGGCGGCGCGCAGCAGCGACGCGAGGTTCGTGCCGTGGAAGGCGCTGGCGAACTTCTTCACGATCACGTGCTCGCCGGGCTCGGGCGCGATCCGCTCGTCGATCGCGACGGCGTCGGTGCCGAGCTGGAGCACCTCGACCGGGATCTTGTGGTGCCACAGGCCCATGTCGGTGTTCGGCCCGTCGGTGACGGCGTAGGCCGTCGTCGTGAACACGATCGGGATCCCCTTCGCGCGCCCGGCCGCGTTCAGCTGCTGGACGCCGGGGATGATCGTGTCCATCCCGTCGCACGTGAACGGGTTGCCCGGGCGCGTCCAGGCGTTCGCGAGGTCGATGTGGATCAGCGCCGGCCGCTCGCCGAAGCCGATCCGTCGCTGGAACCCGCGGCTCCGATAGAGCTCCGAGTCGGCGGAGAAGATCGTCTCCAGCGCGCGCGTGAGGTCGTCGGCCACGGCGCCGCTAGCCTAACCCGGCCTCACGAGGTAGATCGCGGAGTAGTCCAGCCGGCCGAGGCCGGCCTCCTGCGCGGCGCGGTACTCGCCGAGTGCGGCGTCGGCGACCGGCGTCAACAGGCCGTGCTCCTCGGCGAGGCCGTGCGCGAGGGCAAGATCCTTCGCGATCAGGTCGAGCGCGAACAGCGGCTCGAACCCCGACGCGACCGGGTGCGCGGGGTCCGCGCCGGGCAGCGGGAAGCGAGTGCGGAGGACGCGCGAGTCGCCGGTCGAGCTCGAGAGCAGGTCGTAGAGCAGCGCCGGGTCGAGAGCCTCGGCGGCCGCGAGCGCGCACGCCTCGGCGACGGCCGCCATCGTCACGCCGGCGATCAGGTTGTTGCACAGCTTCGCGGCCTGGCCGGCGCCCGGCCCGCCGACGTGCACGGGCCGGCCGAGCTCCCGGAGCAACGGCTCGGCGCGGGCGAAGCTCTCCGCGCTGCCGCCGACCATGACCGTCAGCGTCGCGCTCTCGGCCCCGCGCGGCCCGCCGCTGACCGGCGCGTCGAGGGCCGCCTCGAACGTCTCCGCGAGCCGCCGCGCGAGCGACGGCGGTCCCGTCGACATGTCGACGAGCAGGACGTCGCGCGGGAGCTCGTCCGCGACTCGCTCGACCGCCTCCGGCGCGGGCAGCGACAGGATCACTGCGTCGGCCCCGTCCGCCGCCTCCGCCGCCGTCGTCGCGACGCCCCGCACCCAGGGCGCGAACGCGCTCGGGATCGACGTCGCAGCCGACGATCTCGTGCCCGGCGGCAACCAGATGCCGCGCCATCGGCAGCCCCATCGTTCCGAGGCCGATGAACGCGACCCGCGTCACCGGCCTAGGATAGTCGCCTCCCCGTGGACGAGATCGACCACGTCCTCCACGACCTGCTCGCCCGCACCGGCGCCAGCCGCGTGACGCTTCGGGAGGACGCCCCGGGCGAGTACGCCTTCCCGGTCACGCACGAGGCGCTCGCCCCCGGCGTCGGCTCGCTCCGCGACGAGCGAACGGTCGAACTGCGCGACCAGCCGGTCGCGATCGAGGTCGGAGCCGGCCGGCAGGTGGTGCAGGACGACTGCGCGACGGCCTACGACGATCCGGCGTTCCACCGCATGCGCGAGGCCTACGGGGGCCTGGCGGCGCAGATCGTCACGCCCGTCTCGCGCGACGGCGCCGTCTGCGGGATCGTCTCGCTGCACCAGCTCGGCGCGCCGCGACGGTGGACGGAGGACGAGATCGAGGCGTGTCGCGCCGCAGCGGCGCGCGTGGCGGAGCTCCTCTGATGCACAACCGCTGGCACCCCGACCTATCGGCGATCGCCGAGGTCGAGCCGGGCGAGGAGATCAGGCTCGAGACCGAGGAAGGGCTCGGCGGGCAGTTCACGCGCGACAGCACGCACGAGGACGTGCGGCACGCGAACCTCGGCCTCGGCCATCCGCTGACGGGGCCGGTGTACGTGAACGGCGCCGAGCCGGGTCAGGTGCTGGAGGTCGAGCTGGTCGCCTACGAGTCCGCCGACTACGGCAACACCGCCGTGATCCCCGGCTTCGGGTTCCTCGCCGACCTGTTCCCCGACCCGTACCTGGTGAAGTGGGAGATCGCGGACGACGTTGCGCGCTCGGACGAGCTCCCCGGCATCGCCGTTCCGGACGAGCTGTTCGCCGGCGTGATCGGGGTCGCCCCGTCGCACGAGCGGCTGGAGACCTTCCGCCGCCGCGAGCAGGAGCTGCGCGCGCAGGGGCAGCTCGTCGCCGACCCGCTGCCGGACTCGGCGGTGCCGCCCGAGGCGCGCGACGGGCTGCGGACGATCCCGCCGCGGGAGCTCGGCGGGAACATCGACACGCGCCAGCTCGTCGCCGGCAGCCGGCTCTGGCTGCCGGTCGACGTCCGGGGGGCGTTGTTCTCGATCGGCGATCTGCACTTCGCGCAGGGCGACGGCGAGGTGTGCGGGACGGCAATCGAGGTCGCCGGCGCGGTGACGGTGCGCTTCGCGCTGCACGCCGGCCCGGCGCCGCGGTTCCCGCGCTTCGAGGCCCCGGCGCGGCCGGACCCGCCGCGCTTCGCGACGATGGGCATCCCGGTCGAGGCGGGCATGGACCTGAACGCGGCCGCGCGGATCGCGCTCCTGGAGATGCTCGACCACATCGCCCAGCGCTACGGCTTCCCGCTCCCCGCTGCGTACGCCCTGGCGAGCGTCGCCGTCGACCTGCGGATCTCGGAGCTCGTCGACGTGCCGTATCCGGTCGTCTCCGCGCTCCTCAGGCTCGACGTGTTCGACTCCGCCTAGCCCGAGACTCGACAGGCGTGTTCGCTCGGCGCTCGGCTCGGCGGCTGCGCCGTCGCTCAGCGCAGCCGGGTCAGACCCGTCCGGAACGACAAGTGTGCGGCGCGCCCGACTCACGGTTCGGCCGCGAGCCCCGTTATCACTTTCGTGATGGCAAGTCGTGCGGTCGAAACACCGATCGGGACGCTCGGACTCGTCGCGAGCACACGTGGTCTGACCCGCGTGCTGTGGTCGGCGACGGGGGTCGCGGACGAACCTTCCGCGCTCGTCGACGAGGCCGCGTCGCAGCTGGAGGCGTACTTCGCCGGCGAGCTGACGTCCTTCGGGATCCCGCTCGACCTCGAGGGCACGGGCTTCCAGCGGCGCTGCTGGCGCGCGCTCGCGACGATCCCGTACGGCCAGACGGTGAGTTACGGCGAGCAGGCTCGCCGGCTCGGGCTCGGCCCAGACGCGGCCCGCGCCGTCGGTGCGGCCAACGGCCGGAACCCGGTGCCGGTGGTTCTCCCGTGCCACCGGGTCATCGGCGTCGACGGCTCACTCACCGGTTTCGGCGGCGGTCTCCCGCTCAAGCGCTTCCTCCTCGAGCACGAAGGAGCGCTACTTCCGCTCGGCTGAGCCCATGTCGCAAGGACGGCAGACTCCCCGACGATGAGTTCTTGGCGGCCCGCCAGTCTGTGCCCCCGTACGGAGCCGTAGCGCCCACACATTTTCGCCCGGCAGCAACGACCCCCAGGAGGCCGCATGAAGCTTCTGCTCACGTCCGCCGGCATCAAGAACCCGAGCATCCGGACGGCGCTGGAGGACCTTCTCGCCAAGCCGATCGGCGAGGCGAGCGCCCTCTGCATTCCGACGGCGATGTACGGGCACCCGTGGGTCGGACCCGGTGTGAAGGCATGGGAGTTCATCAGCGGGCGAGAGCCCCGCTGCCCCATGTGCGAGTTGGGGTGGAAGTCCTTGGGAGTGCTGGAGCTGACCGCGCTGCCGAGCATCGACGAAGAACGGTGGGTGCCCTTGGTTCAGGAGACCGACGTCCTGCTGGTCTCAGGGGGCGATGCCTTGTATCTGTGCCACTGGATGCGGCAGTCCGGGCTGGCAGACTTGCTGCCGTCGCTGGACGCGACGCTCTGGGTGGGAATGAGCGCCGGGAGCATGGTCATGACCCCGAGGATCGGGGACGAGTTCGTCGGCTGGACGCCGCCGACCGGCGGCGACGAAGCGCTGGGATTCGTCGACTTCTCGATCTTCCCGCACCTCGACAACGAGGATCTCCCCTCGAACACGATGGCCAGCGCAGAACGCTGGGCGGCCGGTTTGTCGGGTCCCGCCTACGCGATCGACGACGAGACCGCGATCAAAGTGACCGACGGCACCGTCGAGGTCGTCTCCGAGGGGCACTGGAGGCTGCTCACGCGGGACTGAGACCCGTTCGCATTCCGCGGATACGGTTCAGCCGTGCCGTTCACGCATAGGAACATCAGGGCCGATGTCGAGGACATCGGCTCTCTTTTCGAGGGCGCGCCGGACCTGGAGTTCCGCGCAGCGACCAACGCCCTCGAGCTGGAGAGCTCCGCTCTGAGCTACCAGCGCGTCCCGCCGGGCTACCGCTTTCCGTACGGCCATACGCACCTGACGCAGGAGGAGGTGTACGTCGTCCTCCACGGGAGCGGGCGGATGAAGCTCGACGACGAGATCGTCGAGCTCGAGCAGTGGGACGCGGTGCGCGTCCCCCCGGGACGTGGCGAGGCTACGAGGCGGGTCCGGAGGGCCTCGAGATCCTCGTCATCGGCGCGCCCAATCTCGGCGCGGACCCGCGCGGAGACGTCGACGGGCGGCGCGACTGGTGGGTTGACTAGCTCGCGTCTACGACTCCTCCAGCGGCGGCGCGGACGCTAGCTGCGTCAGGCGCTCCGCCTCGTCGACCGGATCTCCTGTGAGCGCGACGATCTCGGCGTCGAGGTTCGTCCTGGCGGCGCCCGCCCCGCCGAGGAAGAGACGATGCTCGCGGCTCAACGCGGACAGGTCGTCCGCGTGGCGCCGGAAGGCCCGGCCGTCGACCGAGCTCACGACGACCAACGCCTGCGGCGACGACCGCGCTGCGTCGGCGACGCTCGCGAGCGGCGAGTCCGGCCCGAGGTAGACGACACGCCAGCCGCGCTCCCGGAGCGCGAGCCCGAACGCGATCAACCCGAGATCGTGCTGCTCGCCGGGAGCGCACGCGAGCACCGCGGTGGGACCGAGCCCGCGGCCCCAGCCGCGCGCGAGGCCGAGAAGCCGGCCACGGAGGAGGGTGGACGCGAAGTGCTCTTCAGCAACCGAGGCCTCGCCACGCTCCCAGCGCTCGCCGAGGTCGTGCAGGTACGGGACGACGACGTCGCGCAGGATCGTGTCGAGCGAGAGCCGCGCCAGGAGCGCGTCCAGAAGTGCGTGTGCCCCGCTCTCGTCGAAGCTGGCGAGAGCACGCCTCAGCTCATCTCGAACTGCCGCGGGCGCTGCACGGCCGGCGGCGGCTGCGGTCGTTTCCTGCAGGGCAAGGGCGGCCGCTTCAGCGGCGGCGAGCCCTGCGGCCAGGTGGCGCTGCATCGCGCGGACGCGATCGACGTCTGCCTCTGAATAGAGACGCAGCCCGCCGGGCGAGCGGCTCGGCCGCAGGAGGTCGTACCGGCGTTCCCACGCGCGCAAGAGCTCCGGGCTGACTCCGACGCGGCGCCCCAGCTCGCCGATGCGCAGCTGTCCGGTCGTTGCCATCGGCGCTGAATATACAGCTTCTGGACAGAAGTTTGACAACTCCGGACGCGGGAGATAGGTTTCTCGACAACTTCTATACAGGAGGTGTACAGATGAAGAAGCTCGACTTGCTCGCCCACACGCTCGTCGTGGTCGGCGCGCTCAACTGGGGTCTGGTCGGCGTCGCCCGGTTCGACCTGGTCGCCTGGATCCTCGGCGGCATGGACTTCGGCGAGACGAGCATCGCCAGCCGGATCGTCTACAGCCTCGTCGGCGTCGCCGCGGTCTACTCGATCGCCACCCTCGCGAGCACTGCCCGCCGGCCGCACGCTCGTGCTGCGACGGCGGGCGCACGCTGATCCCGCTGAGCTGACCCGAGAGGAGGAATCCCGAATGAAGAAGTTCGCGGCACTCGCCGCCACCGCCGTCTCGCTCGCCGTCGCCGCCCCCGCGGCGCCGGCCGGGGCCGGCGCCGACGGCAACATCGTCCAGACCGCCGTCGCCGCCGGGCAGTTCAAGACGCTCGCGACCCTGCTCGCACGAGCCGGGCTCGTGAGCGCGCTGCAGAAGCCTGGCCCGTACACGGTCTTCGCGCCGACGGACGCCGCCTTCGCGAAGGTCCCGAAGGCGACGCTCGCCACCCTGCTGAAGGATCGCGCGAAGCTGCGCGCCGTCCTGCTCTACCACGTCGTCCGCGGCAAGGTTACGGCGTCGAAGGTCGCCGAGCTGGCGTCAGCCAGGACGCTGAGCGGAAAAACGCTCCGCTTCCGCATCGCCGGGAAGCGCGTTTTCGTGAACACGGCGAGGGTGACGAAGCCGGATGTGACGGCCTCGAACGGGGTCATCCACGTCGTCGACAAGGTCCTGATTCCACCCGCGCGCTGACGCGGGCCAACGTACGAAAGGAGACGCATGGCCACCATCGAGCAGTCGGTCGAGGTCGCAGTCCCGGTCACGACCGCGTACAACCAGTGGACGCAGTTCGAGGAGTTCCCCTCTTTCATGCAGGGCGTGAAGGAGGTCCGGCAGCTCAACGACACGCACCTTCACTGGGTCGTCGAGCACAACGGGCAGGAGTACGAGTTCGACGCGGAGATCACAGAGCAACGCCCGGACGAGCGGGTCGCGTGGCGCACGGTCGACGGGAAGTCGCACGCCGGGGTGGTCACGTTCCACCGGCTCGACGACGAGCACAGCAAGGTGATGGTGCAGATCGACTGGCAGCCGGAGGGGATGCTCGAGACGCTCGGCGCAGCGATCGGGTCCGACGACCGCCGCGTGAAGAGCGACCTCGAGCGCTTCAAGGAGATGATCGAGAGCCGCGGCGGCGAGACGGGCGGCTGGCGCGGCCGGGTGGAGAACGGCGGGTCGGCCGCGTGAGAGGCGCCGCCGCAGGCTTCGTCGCCGCGGCGGCGTGGGCGGCGTGCGAGCCGGGATTGCGCCGGCTCGTACGCACGCCCTACTCCGACGTACGGCTGCTCGGGCGCATGTTCACGCGCACGCGTGCGTGGCCCGCCGTCGGTCTCGTGCTGCACCTGACGAACGGCTGCGTCTTCGGCGCGCTGTTCGAGCGAGCCGGCCTCCGCGGGGTCAAGGCCGGTATCGCCGCAGCGGAGCTCGAGAACGTCGCGCTCTGGCCGGCGCTCGCGGCCGTCGACAAGCTCCACCCCGATCGGCGGAGCGGCGCCTGGCCGCCGCTCGCGACCAGCCCGCGGGTCGCGGCGTACGAGATCCTCGCGCATGCGCTCTTCGGAGCGACCCTCGGCGCGCTCCTCAGCTCGAGATGAGGCGCGCCGTCGTCCTGTTCACGCGCGACCTGCGCGTGCACGACCACGCTGCCTTGTCCTCGGCAATCGAGGAGGCGGACGAGATCGTCCCGCTCTTCGTCTTCGACGAGGCATTGGCTCGGGTGCATCGGGCGGCAGCGCGGCACGCGTTCCTGCTCGGATCGCTCGCCGTCCTCCGCGAGTCGCTCCGCTCGAGAGGCGGAGACCTCTTCTTGCGCAGCGGCGACCCGGTCGAGCAGACACTTCGCGTCGCGCGGGCGACGGATACCGACGCTGTGTTCCTCGGCGCCGACGTGAGCGCCTACGCGAAGCGGCGCCAGGAGCGGCTCGCGCTCGCGTGCCTCGGCGAGCGGATCGGGTTGCGGATCGAGAACACCGTCGCGGCAGTCCCCTGGTGCGAGCTCACGCCCGCCGCTCGCGACCACTACCGGGTCTTCACGCCCTACTGGCGCCGCTGGCGCGAGACGCCGTTGCCGGAGCCGCTCGCCGCTCCGGGTCGTGTCCGCGTGCCGACGGACCTTCCCCGCGGCCAGCTTCCGTCGCCGACGAAGCCACTCGATGGCGGTGAGCGGGCCGCTCGGCGACGCCTCGACGAGTGGCTGGGCGACGGCCTCCACGACTACGGCTCCGGACGGAACGGCCTTGCCGGGAATGGAACCTCCAGGCTCAGCCCGTTTCTCCACTTCGGCTGCGTCTCGGCGAACGAGGTCGTGACGCGGGCACGTCGCGAGGGTTCGACCGCCGACGAGTTCGTCCGCCAGCTCTGCTGGCGGGACTTCTACCTGCAGCTGCTCGCCGCGAACCCGAGCACCGCGACACTCGACCTGCACCCGCGCGAGCGCCCGTGGAGAGACAACGAAGTCGCGCTCGAGGCATGGGCGTACGGTCGCACCGGTTATCCGATCGTCGACGCCGCGATGCGCCAGCTTCGCTCCGAGGGCTGGATCCACAACCGCGCCCGCCTGGTCGTCGCCTCGTTCCTGACGAAGACGCTCGGGATCGAGTGGCGCAGGGGCGCGGAGGTCTTCTTCGACCTGCTCGTCGACGGCGACCTCGCCAGCAACGCGGGGAACTGGCAATGGGTCGCAGGAACCGGGGTCGACACGAGGCCGGGCAGGACGCTCAACCCGATCGCACAGGCGCGCCGCTTCGACCCCGACGGCACGTACGTCCGCCGGCACGTGCCGGAGCTCGCCGAGCTCGAGGGCCCTTCGGTACACGAGCCCTGGCGCTCGCCGCTCGCCGCGAGAGCGCCCGAGTACCCCGACCGCATCGTCGAGCAGGCAGTCGCCGGCCGTTACTTCAGCGGCACCGCGTAGGAGGGCATCGGCGCCCCGGTCGCCCCGCGCAGCTTCATCGGGAAGCCGAGGAAGGCGAACTCGTATTGCTTCTCTGCGGCGATCTCCTCCATGTCGACGACCTCGATGATCTGCGCGCCGGCGGTCGCGAACATGTACGCGTGGACGGGCAGGAACGCGTCCGGCTCGTCCCACGGCATCACCTCGAGGCCGATCGAGTCGCCGGCGATGCACATCGCGCCCATCTCCTCGCAGAGCCACTT
>Ga0070741_10008114_pt1 | contig 21270 bp, 20 predicted proteins | sample Coa_R1_4_FD_66440 | JGI IMG/M metagenome (GOLD analysis project Ga0070741, IMG submission 66440) | Surface soil microbial communities from Centralia Pennsylvania, which are recovering from an underground coalmine fire - Coalmine... | ecosystem: Environmental > Terrestrial > Soil > Unclassified ...
CCCCATCAGGCCCTCGCAGGACTGACCCCAAAGGCGTTCGCTGACACCAAAGCCAACCCAACTCGATCAGCGAATTAGTGAACATGCACAATTGCGAGCGAAGCGAAGCAATCCAGAGCGGCGGTGCTCCGCTCCTGGATTGCTTCGTCGCGGAGCTTGTCATCGGGCCGGCCACTTCGGGCCGGACCCGTTGGCTCCTCGCAATGACGCGAAAAGTTACGGCGCGTTGACGATGCCGCGGCACGCCGCTGGCAATTTGGCGAGCGTGATCTGGTGCTTCGGCGGGGTCGGTGTCGCCGGCGGCTTCGGGTGCAGCACGCCTTCGCTGAACCAGTAATCGAGCGCGTGGCCGCAGCCGTCGCCCGCCGGCACCGGCGGCTGCGCCTTGCACTCCGGGCTGTCGGGCGGGCAGGCGAGGCGAACGTGAAAGTGTTCGGCGTGGCCCCACCACGGCCGCACCTTGGCGAGCCAGGCGCGGTCCGCGCCGGCTTCGCTGCACATTTCCTTCTTGATCGCCGCGTTGACGAAGATGCGGGTCACCGCCGGATCGTTGGCGGCCTCGCGCACCACCGCGGTATGCGCCGGCGTCCACACTTTGCGATCGACGTCGAGGCCGCTCGGCTCGACCATGTTGGTGGCGCCGGTGAGCTCGCGCTCCTCGCGCGACAGCACGTGGTCGGGCATCGGCGTGAACCAGATGTCGGCATCGAGGCCGATCTGATGGCTGGCGTGGCCGCTGATCATCGGCCCGCCGCGCGGCTGCGACATGTCGCCGACCAGGAGCCCGTTCCAGCCGTCCTTCTTGGCTTTCCTGCCGAGCCGTTCGAGGAAACCGATCAGCTTCGGGCTGCCCCAGTTTCGGTTGCGCGACAGCCGCATGACCTGCCAGTCCGGCCCGGTGATCGGCAGCGCCTCGCCACCGCCGAGGCAACCGTCCGCATAGCCGCCGATCGAGCGCGCCGGTCCCGGCGTCGGCGCGGTCCTGCGCGCAAACAATTCGCGCGCTGGCGTGTCCGGCGCATCCGGATTGGCAAGCGGCGGAAGCGGTTGCGGATTGAGCGAGCCGGGCGGCGTCAGGTCGATGGTGCTCGCCGCGCGCTTGGCCTGCGCGTCGGCCTGCTGCATCAGTGCCGCCCCGGCCGCGAGCAGAACGACAACGAACAGCGGGCGCGTCAAAGATGGCATTGGGGTCTCGTCGACTTTTGCGCGGCGGCCTGTGCGACTCACGCGCTTAACCTAAACGCTTGGCGGTTTCGTGGCTCGCAGTATTTTTCGGCGGTGCAGATTGCCGCACGGAATGAGTCATCGAAGGCCGGCCGATTAACTGTCGTGCCGTTGTTTGCTTTACAAGCGCCGCTGCGCGGCTCAGATAACCCACGGGCGGAGAGGCATTCGAGGGTTTCGCAATGCCGCGCGTGTTTTGTGCGGGCGCACTGCTTGCGCTCGTCGTCCTCTGCTCCGCCGCCGACCAAGCCAAAGCCGCCATTCTGGTCCAGATCAGCCGCGCGACGCAGACCATGCAGGTCACCGTCGACGGCATGCCGCGCTACAGCTGGCGCGTCTCGACCGGGCGACGCGGTCTCGCCACGCCGGCCGGCACCTTCCATCCGCACAGCCTGGCGCGGTCGTGGTTCTCGCGCAAATACTACAATTCGCCGATGCCGCATTCGATCTTCTTCCACGGCGGCATCGCCATCCACGGCACCTACGAGACGGCGTGGCTCGGCCGTCCGGTGTCGCACGGCTGCGTGCGGCTCCTGCCGGGTGCTGCCGCCACGCTGTTCGCCCTGGTGCAGCGCGAGGGCATGCAGGCCACCACCATCGTGGTGCATTGACCTTCGTTCATTCCCCCGCAATCGCCTTGGCGCGGGCCGCGAGATCGGCGGGCGTGGCGTAGAGCGCCGCAATGTCGCGCGCGACCTTTGCGCCATCCAGCGGCGTGACCGAAAGGTGCAGCTTCTCGGCATCGCTCAAGAACGCCGGATCGGCCACCGTGGCGTCGAAAGCGCGGCGCAACGCCGCGAGCCGCGGCTCCGGCACGCGGCCCGAAACCATGAACGGCCGGCCGATCTGCTCCGGTCCCATCAGGAAATCGAACACCGCGCGGTCGCTCGGGTTTTTCAGAAGATCGCCGGCGAACGGAATTTTTTCGTCCATGCCCGGCAGCAGGGTCGGCGACAGCCGTGTGACGATGCTGATCTTGCGGTCGCCGAGCCAATCCGCCGGAATCGCGGTCCAGCCGCCGCAATCGCCGTCGACTTCGCCTTTCTCGACCGCCAGCCGCTTCGCGGCGCTGCCCGGATAACCCTGCACCTCCTTCACCGGCAAGCGAAAGAGCTCGCGCAGCATCGACGTATCGACATTGCCGGCGGTGCCGCGCGCCGAAGCGGCGAACACGAGCTGCTTGCGCGCCGCAAGGTCCTGCCAGTCGCGCACACCGGTCGTGTGCCAGAGATAGCAGACGCGCACGTCGGCGCTGACATTGCCGATCCAGCCGTAATGGCGGAAGTCGACCTTGACGCGCTGCGGCGAGGCGATCGCCTCGGTCAGAAGTCCGGACGAGAACGTGCCGAGCGCGGTGCCGTCGGCGGGCAGCGAATCCAGATACAGCACCGACTTCAAGCTGCCGGCGCCCGGCACGTTCTCGACCACGATGGCGGGCGCGCCGGGCAGATGACGCGGCAGGTGCCGTTGCACCAGCCGCGCATAGGCGTCGGCGCCGCCGCCCGGCGGCAGGCCGACGATGATCTTCAGCGTTTTGCCGGCGAAGAACGACGCCGGGTCTTCGGCGGCGGCTGGACCGGTGAGCGCACCAAACAACAATCCGCTCGTCCCCGCGAAAGCGGGCACCCAGAACAAAATCTTTCGGAGCAAGCCGCCCCTGGATTCCCGCTTGCGCGGGAATGAGCGGGAAGGGTGCCGGCCCAGCTTCACGCCGTGACCGGCTGCCGCTGATCGGCCGGCGGGCGATAAAGCTCGTCGCCCATGGACGAGGTCACGCCTTCGCGCTTGAGCGTCTCTTCGTATTCCTTGCGCAGGAACGGATCCTCGAGCCAGTACGGGATCGCGGTGCCGCCCTCGGTGACGTCGATGGCGCCCTCGTCGGTGTCCTTCTCGCCCGGCACGCCGGCTTTGTCCTTGCGGTGATTGTTGGGGCCGTACCAGCCGATCAGCCGCAGCGGCTCCTTGCTGATGCCGAAATGGGCGTGGAACCAGTCGCCGCCGTACGGCGCCGCGGTGACGAGCCCGACCGGCTCGTAGTCCTGGCGGTAGACGTTCTGGGTCTTGCCGTCCTTCCACGGCGTCATGCCTTCGCTGCGCGGCCACGTATAGGTGTAGCCCTTGCCCTTCAGGCAAACCAATATGGCGGCCGACATGTGGGCGTGCGCTTTCGAGTAGCGGCCGGTCTTGTGCTCGCCGACGAAGCCGTAGAACACGTTGTTGGCCATGCCCGGCTCGACCCGGGTGTAGCCGGGCGAGCGGCGGTTATCGAGATAGAGGTCGGCATTCATGATGTCGGGGATGAAATTGCTCTTGCGCAGCGCGAGCCCGCGCACCGGATCGGGCACGATGTCGTCCTTGGCCTTGAAGAAGTCCGCAGCTCCGTCGAAGCGTGACGGGAAGCTGGCCGTGCAATTGAAGATCCAGTCGCGGTCGCGAAACAGGTTCATGACGTTCGGCGCCGTGCTGGCGACCAGGATAAGTGCCGGCGACGACGCCGCGTTGATGATGCGGTGATTGGTGTTGAGCGGGATCGAGAACATCGAGCCGCGCTGCCATTCGAAGCTATGCGGCTTGGCCTGGCCGTCGGCCCAGATTTCCGTGGTGCCGCGGCCCTCGACCACCACCATGATCTCTTCGTACATGTGCTTTTCGGGATTGAGCGCGCCGGCCCCCGGCACCTCGACCACGTAGCAGCCCCACTTGCCCTCGGTGCCGTAGAGCTGGATGAAGGTGCCGCGGCCGCCCATCCGGGCCCACGGCTTGAGCGGCATGTCCTGCACCCGGCGCACGCCGATGCCGCGGAAGATCGGCACGCCCTGTTCCTCCATGTAATCGTCGTAGGGCGTATTCGGCCGCTTCCAGGCGCCGTAGCCGGCGTTCTTGAAGCCTTCGGGTTCGTGCCAATGATCGCCGGTCACTTCGTGCATCGTGCTGCTCTCCCTAAACGCAATCTGCCTGGTGCGCCCGGCAAATTGTCGCAATAAGCGGCGCCGCTCACAAGCGCCCTTTCATCCGCCAAGCGCGGGGCGGCGATGCCCCAGCGCATTCGTTGGCGCCGCCCCTTTTTGCCGCCGCCCCTTTTGCCTCCGCCCCGGCGACAGAGGTGAAGAGTGCCAAGATTGCTCTCGCAGGGTGTGCCGCCTCGGAGCCTTGCCGGCAATCAGGGAAAATAGCAGGCGATATGCGGCGCGGATGTCTGGCGACGCAGTTTAGAACTATTCGCGTTCTCACCTCAGACATTGTTTTTTAGAACGACAGAAAACTACAAAATAGAATATCTCTAATACTTGCCCATTTTTCTTGACGCAAAGATCAAAGGCGGCGATGCATTTGCGGGGAGTTCATTTGGGGTGGTTCATGCTTCGCTTTTCTCAACGGTCCAACAAGTCGGCAGGCCAAGCGCGCTGGCGCCGTCGTGCCGCGGTGCTTCTCGGCGCGAGCAGCATCGTGTTCGGCGCGGCCGCCGCGGCCCGCGCGCAGGACGATTCGGCGTTTCACGAGATCGAGACCAAATACATTTTCGGCAGCTTCACCATCGGCTCCTCGACAGGGATCGAGGGCGAGAAATCGTTCGAGTCGGAAAATCTCATCAGTCTCGGCAAACGCGGCGGCCGCTACGGCGCGCTGCAAAGCGTGCTTGAATTCGAATACACGCCGAATCAAACCTCGCAGATCGAATTCGGCCCGATCATCTCCGCCTACGACATCCGCGGCGTGCCCGGGCTCGACGACCGCACGTCGGCGGGCATCGGCGGCTTCGAAGCGGAATTTCGCTCGGTGCTGCTCGACCGCGGCACGCTGCCGCTCGCCGTGACGCTCGCCATCGAGCCTGAGTTTCACAACATCGACGAGACCAGCGGCGCCCAGGTGACCAATTACGGCCTCGAGACCAAGCTCGAAGCCGACGCCGAGCTGATCAAGAACCGGCTCTATCTCGGCTTCAATTTGCTCTACGAGCCCGAAACCACGGGCAACGAGTTCGGCGGCTGGGACGACGAATCGACGATCGGCGGCTCGGTGGCGCTGGCCTGGCAGGTCATTCCCAACGTCGCGATCGGCGCCGACCTCTGGTACTTGCGCCATTACGACGGGCTGACATTTCGCACCTTTACCGGCGACGCGGTCTATCTCGGCCCGACGCTGTACTGGAAGATCGACCGCAAGATGCTGCTGAGCGCCGCGTGGGAAACGCAGATCGCCGGCCACGAGGTCGGCGTACCCGGCCCGTTCGATTTGACCGATTTCTCGCAGACGCGCGCGCGCCTGTTGTTCGAGTACGAATTCTGACGTGTCTTGTTCGTCGACGGAGGATTGATGATGACGAAATTTGCAGCGACGCGGCGCGGCTTTATGGCCGTCGTGCTGATGACAATGGCGCTGCTGCCGACCGGCGGCGGCGCGTCGGCGCAGCAGGCGGCTTCCGTGTCAATTTCGGTCAAGGGCGGCCGCTTCTTGCCGAGCGAGATTCATGCGCCGGCTAACCGGCCGCTGACCATCAGCGTGAAGAACCTCGACGGCGCCGCGATCGAGTTCGAAAGCGTGTCGCTGCGGGTCGAGAAGATCGTCACGCCCGGTGCCCAGGGCGCCGTGCGGGTGCGGCCGCTCGCGCCCGGCCGCTACGAATTTTTTGACGATTTCCACCAGCAGACCAGGGGCACGCTGGTGGTGGAGTAGCGCCGTAGCGCGGACGGTCGCCTATGCGCGCTGCAGGCGGCCGGACCGCAGCCAGTCGATCGCGTCGTCGAGCCGATCGTCGCCCCAGAACAGCTCACGACCGACCGTGAAGGTGGGCGAGCCGAAAATGCCCAATTCTCTCGCGGCATCGGTTTCCGCGCCAAGCAGCGTCTTCGCCGCGTCGCCGGCCGCGAGCTTCAGCACGCGCTCGGGATCCTGGCCGATGTCGCGCAGGCTCGCCGACAGGTTCGGCTCGCTACCGGTCTCCTGGCCAAGCTGAAACCAGTGCCGATAGGCGGCGCGCACGAAATCGGCGCCCCAGCCCTCGCTCATGCCGACACTGGCGACCAGATTGGCGACGACCGAATGTTTGACTGGATAGGGCGCCGGCAACCGCGCCGGGATGCCGTACATGCCGGCGCGGCGCTCGATGTCCCGCCACATGTAGGCCGACTTGGCCGGTTTGTCGGCGAACGGCACGTGGTTCATCTCCTGCAGGATGACCAGCAGATGAAACGGCCGCCAGCGGAACGCGACGCCGCTGGACTTCTCGATTTCGCCAAGGCGCATGACGCTCAAGAACGAATACGTGCTGCCCATGGTGAACCAGAAATCGATTCGAGCAGCTGCCATTGTGGGCCTCCGTCAGCCATAGGACGGCGCGTCACAGCGCCTTGGCGGCTTCCTGCCAGCGTTGCGCGGCGGTGGGGCTGGCGACGATGTCGTCGACGTTGGCGAGCTTGATCCGGTCGCGCACCAAGCCCTTGTAGAAGTCGGCCTTCGACACCGGCGGCACGTCGGCGATGATGGTCCAGCTCTCGCCGCCGTCGAGGCTCTCGAACACCTGGCCGTCGGTGTCGGCGGCATGGAGCGAGAAGCCGCCCTCGTGCACCTCGATGGTGAGCGCCGAGAACAGCGCACGCTGGCCGTTCGGCAGCCCGCCAAGGAGGCGCTGCCAGGTCTTGCCGGCATCGCGGCTGCGGAAGATTTTGCCCCGCGCGCGGCCGAGCTCGTACCAATGCACCGGCCAGCCGACGCCGGCCGACATGAACAGGAGATCGGGCTGGTCCGGATGCAGCACCACGGCGTCCGGATAATTGGCGTCGGCCGGCATCGGCAGGCGATGGAAGCTGGCGCCGCCGTCATCGCTTGCCATCATGCCGACGATGCCGTTGGCGATGATGATGCGGTTCGGTCGCGCCGGATGCACCAGGATGCGGTGGATGTCGCACTCGCGCGGATCGGGATCGACCGGCAGCTCGCGAAAGCTTTGGCCGAAATCGTCTGACACCTGCAGCGAGCCGATCTCGACGCCGACCCATAGCCGGTCGCGGTCGAGCACGATGTCCTTGATGTGGCCGATGCGCGGCGGCGGCGGAAAGGTCCAGTGCGGCACTGAGGCCGCGTTGCGGAATGCCGGCAGTTCGCGCCAGCGCTCGCCCTTGTCGTCGCTGACATAAAGGTGCGCCGGCAGCGCGCCGGCGAAGACCACTTCGCGGCCTTGCAGAACGCCGGCCCGCGTCGACCAGAATTCGTGGTGCGCGAGGCCGTCGTTGATCCAGCGCCACTTGATGCCGCCGTCGTCGCTCCGCGCCATGCCGACGCCGCGTGTCGAGGCAAACAGCGTGCCGTCGTCGAGCGCCGCCACGCCGGACACGAACACGCCCTGCAGCGCGCGGTGTTTCAAGCTCCAGCCGCGCGCCGATTTCTGCAGGAGCGCCACGCCGTCGACCGTGCCGACCGCGATGGTCTCGGACGCGCTCTTGCTGCGCTGAATATTGGTGCCGCCGTTCGACAACAGGATCATGGGGATGCTCGCTGTGCTGCGGCTTATTTTTATCGCGGAATGCGCAGGCGCTCAATGCGCCCGGCCCGACGCGATTTGGTCGGCGCTTTCCCGGGCGCAGCGCGAGGCAGTCGCGCGCGGCGCTACTTGCCGACGCCCATCAAATGGTTCGGCAGCCAGGTGGCGATTTCGGGAAAGACGCACAGAATGACGATCGCCAGCATCATGCAAAGCACGTAGGGCAGCGTCCCCCACATCACCTCGACCACCGGCACATCCGGCGCGATGGCGTTGACGATGTAGATGTTGAGCCCGACCGGCGGGTGAATGAGGCCGATTTCCATGTTGATGGTGAGGATGACGCCGAACCAGATCGGATCGAAGCCCGCCGCGGTGATGATCGGCAGCAGAATCGGCGAGGTCATCAGGATGATGGCCGCCGGCGGGATGAAAAAGCCGCATACCAGAAGAAAAATGTTGATGAGAAACATCAACACCCATTTGTTGGCGTGCAGGTCGGCGATGCCCTGTGCCAGCGTCTGCGTCAGATAGAGCGACGTGAGCATGTAGCCGAACAGCACCGACGCGGCGATGATGGTGAGGATCATCACCGATTCCCGCATGGTATCGCGCAGGATCATCCAGAGCTGGTCCGGCCGCCACAGCCGGTAGATCATCACCGCCAGCAGCAGACAGAGCGCGGCGCCGACGCCGGCGGCTTCCGACGGCGTGGCAATGCCGCCGTACAGCACGTACATGACGCCGACGATTATGACGATGAAGGGCGCGATCTTGGGAACGGAAACGAATTTCTGCTTCCAGCTATAGCGGAAATCCGCCGCGTGCGGGTGGAAGCCGCTGCGCCAGATGGCGAAGATCGACCACAGCATGAACAGGCCGGTCAGCATCAGGCCCGGCAGCACGCCGGCGACAAACAGCCGTCCGATCGAGGTCTCGGTAGCGATGCCGTACAGGATGAAGGTGACCGACGGCGGAATCAGAATACCGAGCGTGCCGCCGGCGCAGATCGAGCCGGTGGCGACCCGGTCCGGGTAGCCGCGGCGGCGCATTTCCGGAATGCCCATCTTGCCGATGGCGGCGCAGCACGCCGGCGACGAGCCGGTCAGCGCCGCGAAGATGGCGCAGGCGCCGAGATTGGAGATCACCAGACCGCCGGGCAGCCGGTACAGCCAGCGATCGAGCGCCTCGTAGAGGTCCTTGCCGGCCGGCGACGAGCCGATCGCCGCGCCCATCATCACGAACATGGGAATCGCCACCAGGGTGAATTCGTCGAGGCCGGACAGAAATGTCTCGGCCACCACGTGCATGCTGGAAAAACCCTGGAAGACGAGCAGAAATACGATGGAGATCGCGCCGAGCCCGAACGCCACCGGAATCCCGGACAACAGCACGAGCAAGGTCGCGATCAGCACCAGGCTGCCGGCTAAGGTCGGGCTCATGCGTGGACCCGGTCCTTGCCGAGCCCGAACGGCGGCGCCCGGCCGGTGACCAGCGCGCCGAGCTCGGCAAAATATTGCAGCACCAGGAGTGCCAGGCCGACCGGCATCGACAGATACGGGATCCACAGCCGCGCGCGCCACACCGTGTCGGAGCGCCAGTTCTTCGACCACGCCTCGTACCAATACGCGGTGCCGAGGACGAACAAGGTCACGCAGAAGGCCAGCGCGACCAGGATGGTGACCAGCGCCAGCCAGTAGCGCGCCCGCGGCCCGACATGCAGCGGCAGCACGTCGACGTTGACGTGACCGCGGGTCATCAGCACGTAGGCGCTGCCGATGAACGTTGCCGCCACGATGCAATAGGTGACGACGTCGATCTGCCAGATCGTGGTCCGGTCCAGCAGATAGCGCTCGACCACCATGTCGCAGATGATCAGCACGGCGCCGCCGATCAGAAAGGCGCCGACCACTCCGGCGACGCGGGACAAAAACATGACGATGCGGATGTAGGCGTCCATCGCCGATCTTTCGGGACCGCTAATGCATGAGAATTCAGAAGGCGCTCTCGTCATTGCGAGCGAAGCGAAGCAATCCAGTGCAGCCTCACCGTTCTGGATTGCTTCGTCGCTTCGCTCCTCGCAATGACGGATATCGTTTATTTGACCGCGAGCGCCTCGTCGATCAGTTTCTGGCCGTTGGGCACATCTTTGCCGAATTTGGCGTACGAGCTTTTGCGCGCCAGATCGAGCCAGGTGTTGTAGTCGGCTTCGTTGAGCGTGACCACTTTCACCTTGTGCTCGGTGAATTCCTTGATGGTGGCGTCGTTCACCGCCGCGGCCTTGCCCTCGTAATAGGTCTGCGCGTCCTTGCCGGCCTTGAGGACCGTCTCCTGCTGCTGCTTATTGAGCTTGTTGAAGCTCATCTTCGACATCAGCACAGGCTCGTACATGAACCACAGCGCGTTCTGACCCGGCGCGGTGAGGCAGTCGGTCACCTCGTAGAGCCGCGTCGAGCCGAAAGTGCCGAGGCTGGTGTCGGTGGCGTTGATTACGCCGGTCTGGAAGGCGTTGTAGATTTCGTTCGACGGCGGGCTGACGATGCTGGCGCCGGCGGCTTCCCACATCGCCGCGAAGGTCGGGCCGGCGGCGCGGAATTTCATGCCCTTGAGATCGGCGGGCTGCTGAATGCACTTGCCCTTGGCCGCCATGCCGCCGGCGAACCAAGCGTCGGAGAGCACGATGACGCCGTTCTTCTCGATCTCGGCGCGCATGTCCTTCATGAAAGGCGAGGCATTGACGCGCTTGGCGCGGTCCTGGTTGCGAATGAGGCCCGGCATCAGGGTGGCGCTGAACACCGGCACCTTGCCGCTGGCGTAGTCGAGCGGGAACAGCGAGATGTCGAGCTGGCCGTCGACCATGGCGTTCCATTGCTGGGTCGGCTTGAACAGCGACGCGCCCGGATAAACCTGCACGGTCAGCCCGACATTGGCCGCTTTCGCTTCCTTGGCGATCATCTGCACCATGTCGTCGCGCACGTCGCCCTTGCCGCCCGGGAATTGGTGCGACGCGCGCAGCGTTTGCGCGTGGGCGGCGGCAGGCAGCGCCAAGCATAAGGCTAGGCTAAGTCCGGCGATTCTCATGGTCATGGCGTTCCTCCCAACACTGGCCGGCTGTTTCGCCCGGCGATGCCGCACGGCTAGGGTAGTCCGGCGTCCCAGTCAAACCTGTACGTTGTCGCGCCAGGCGCCGAATTTGACCGTTCCCCTGGGCCGGTTAGGGTGCCCGCCCGCCATTGCAAGAAGCGACATCATGGCCCGCGTCTCCTACATCGAAGAAAAAGAGCATCCCGAGCTTGCCGAGCTGATCGGCAAGGTGCGCGCCGGACGGCGCGGCACGCTGATCAATGTCTACAAGCTCCTGCTGCATTCGCCCGGGCTTGCCGCCACCTGGCTCGAGCTGATCGGCCGGGCGCGGTTTTCGACCGCGCTTGACGGCCGGCTGCGCGAGATCGCCATCGTCCGCGTCGGCTATCTCAACCGCACCGACTACGTGGTGAAACAGCACGTGCCGGAACTGGCCTTGCCTGAAGGCTTGAGCCAGGCCGAATGCGACGCGCTCGCCGACTGGCAGAAATCGCCGTTCTTTTCCGAACGCGAGCGCGCCGTGCTCGCCTATGCGGACGCCATGACCCGCGACGTAACGGTGCCCGACGCGGTGTTCGACGCGCTGCGGCCGCATTTTTCCGAGCGCCAGATCGTCGAGCTCACCGTGTTGATCGGCATCTACAACATGCACACCCGCGTCTTCACCGCGCTCGCCATCGATCCGGAGCCGCATCACAGGTGACGCACTCTTTTTCCTCCCCCGCGATAGCGGGGGAGGGGGACCATCTTGCGAAGCAAGATGGTGGAGGGGGCGTCGGCCTCGACGCTCCGCTTTCGTCGAAAGAGTTTCGTTGAGTCCCGCGCCCCCTCCACCATCCTTCGCTCGCTGCGCTCGCTACGGATGGTCCCCCTCCCCCGTTTCGCTTCGCTACACGGGGGAGGATGAAGGGCGCTACGTCACCGCGACCGGCGCCAGTGCTTCGATGTCGGTGACGACGTCGATCACGGCCGGGCGGCCGCTGGCGAGCGCTTGGGCGAGGGCGGCAGGAAACGCTGAGGCGTGTTCGACGCGAATGCCGAGCGCGCCCATGTCTTCGGCGATGCGGGCGAAATTGACCTTGCTGAAAGTCCACAATTCGCGCGCCTTTTCGGTCTGCTGACCGCCATAGACGCGGTCAAAACGGCGCTTGGATTGATTGCCGCCGCCGTTGTTGTTGACCACCGTGACGGCCGGAATATTCCAGCGCGCCGCGGTCTCGATCTCGGCGATGTGGTACCAGAGCCCGGCGTCGCCGGTGAACGTCACCACCGGCCGGTCGGGGCAGGCGCATTTGGCGCCGAGCCCGGCCGGAAACGCCCACCCGAGATGGCCGGCGCTGCGCATATAGCTTTGCCGCGGGCTTTTCAGATCGTACATGCCGCCCATCCACATGCCGGCATGGCCGGTGTCGACCACCACGATGGCGTCGTCGGGCACGTGCTGGGTCAGCTCGTGGCACAGCCGCTCCGGCCGGATCGGCACCGCGTCTGATTGCAGCGCCGCCTTGTATTTGCTGCGCCACTCGCCGCACATTTTTTGCGCCGCTTCGACCCAGCTCTTGCGGCGCTCGGCGCTGGCGCGATCGGCGAGTTTCAGCATCGCCGCGAGCGTCACCTTGGCGTCGCCGTTGACCGCGGCCTCGAACGGATAATTGCGGCCGAGCGCTTCGGCATCGATATTGATCTGCACGGTCGGCGTGCCGATCTTCGGCACTCCCCAGAAATGCGTGGTCATGCCGCCGGTGTCGGTGCCGATGAAGCAAATGAGATCGGCGGCATTGACGACCTTGTTGGCGCTCTCGCGCGAATAGGTGCCCACCACCCCGACCGACAGCGGATGATTGCCCGGGATCGCATCCTTGCCGTTGAGCGAGGTGGCGACCGGAATCTGCAGCGCCTCGGCGAGCGCGACCAGCTCGGCCTGCGCGCCCGATGCGCGCACGCCGCCGCCGGCGACGATCACCGGCCGCGCCGCTTCCTGCAGGCATTTGAGCGCCGCGCGCACGCTCGCCGCATCCGGCTCCGGCCGGAACGGCGGCACGCGCGCGAACAGCGGCTCGCACAGCGGCTCCATCTCGGCCTCTTCGCCGTCGATCTGGCCCTCGTTGCCGCGGAATTGCAGATGCACCGGGCCGGGCGTGCCGCTCACCGCGACGCGGAAGGCCTGCCGCACCATGTCGGGAAAGCGGCCGACGTCGTCCACGGTGGCATTGAACTTGGTCACCGGCTCGAACGCCGGCATGTCGTCGATCTCCTGATAGACCTTGCGAAACTTTGTCTTCGGCTCGCGGCCGCCGGTCATGGCGATCACCGGCGAGTGCGCGAGCCAGGCGTCGCGTAGTCCGGCGGCGAGATTGAGCGCGCCGATCACCTGCGCCATGCAGATGCCGGGCTTGCCCGAGGCGCGCGCGTAGCCGTCGGCCATGTAGGCCGCGGCCTTCTCGCCGTGCACGTGCAGCCGCTTGATGCCGGTGTCGCGCCGCTCCATCTCCGCGTAGGTGGTGCGCAGCACCGCGGGCACGTGAAATACATGGGTGACGCCGTAGCCCTTGAGCATGTCGGCGAGGCATTGCGCCCCGGTCATTCTGCGATTGTGGCCGAGCTGCATGAACTCATCCCGTCTTTGAAGAAATGATCAGTCCTTGAACACCGCCACGGCCCGGATCGGCGAGCCGGTGCCTTCGCGCCATTTCAGCGGCAGGCCGATGAACTGGAATTCGCCCTGGCCGATGAGCGCTTCGAGATTGCACAGGCTCTCCATGTGGGTGATGTCGAGCTCGAGGCAGGCCTTGTGGACCAGCGAATTGACCTTGCCTTCCGGTCCCGGCCGCATCGAGTCGATGCCGAAGTGCACGATGCCCTGGCGCGCCAGCCATTCGGTGGCGGCGACGTTGACGCCCGGATTGTCGGTCGAATAGGCCGCGGTCGGAAAGGTGCGGGCGTGGTGGCCGGTGCACAAGAGCACCGTGCCTTTCTTGGGGATCGGCACGCCGGCCTTGTCGACGGCGGCTTTCAGATCGTCGGGCGTGATCTCGGCGCGCGGCGCCATGTGGCGCAGATCGATGCAGATGCCCGGCACGATGCAGTTCTCCAGCGGATATTCGTGCATCGGCGTGCCGCTCTTGCCGAAATGCCGCGGCGCGTCGATGTGGGTGCCGCCGTGATCCGGCATGGAGAAGAACATCACGCTGTTGCCCTGGACGTTGCCGGATTCGGCGAACGCTTCCTCGTGGGTCTTCCAGATGCCGTGGATGATCGGCGGCTGGCCCGGATAGGACGGGGTGCGATGATAAAGCTCGCGGCTCAAATCGACGATGCGCATCGCGGCATTCTCCTGGCGGCGGCGGATGGGCGCACACTAGCCGCCTGGTTCGGCGGCGACAATTCGTCCTGGCTTGGTCCGGTCTCGGTGCTCAAAGAGCGCACGCGCCATGCGCTCAGTTGTCCCAGGTGGCGCGCCGCGCACTGCCTTGCACAGACGCTGCAAAGCGGCTGAAATGCCATCACCGGTTCGGCATTTCGTCGCTGCCGCGCCAGCAAATTTACGGCGGTTCTGGGAGGACAGTATGATTGTTGCGCGCGCGCTTGCGGCGGCGGTGTTTGCCGCATCCTTGCTGACGGCAGGTGCCGCTTCGGCGCAAACCTATCCCACGCGTCCGGTCACGCTGATCGTCGCGTTCCCGCCCGGCGGCGCCGACGATGCCACCGCGCGCATCCTGCAGGACGCGTTTCAGAAAGCGCTCGGCCAGCCGCTGGTCATCGAAAACATCGGCGGCGCCGGCGGCATGATCGCCGCCGCCAAGGCGGCGCGCGCCGAGCCCGACGGCTACACCATCCTGCTGCACCAGGACGCGCTCGCCGCCGGCATGGCGCTCTATCCGAACCGCACCTTCGACGCCGAAAAGGATTTTGTGCCGATCGGCCTCGTCAACATCACTGCGAATACCATCGCCGGCCGGCCGACCTTGCCGCCCAACAATTTCGCTGAGCTGCTGCGCTGGATGAAGGAGCCCGGCCAGAGCATCAAGATCGGCCATCCGGGCGTCGGCTCGTTCGGCCATCTCGCCGAGGTGCTGATCTTCCACGAGCTCGGCATCAAGGTCACGCAGGTGCCGTATCGCGGCGCCGGCCCGGCGCTGGTCGATCTTCTTGCCGGCCAGGTGGACCTCGGCCCAATCTCCGGCGTGGTGGCGCGCCCGCTGGTCGAGAGCGGCAAACTCAAGGCCTACGCCGTGGTCGGCAAGAAGCGCTTCGCCGGCCTGCCGAACCTGCCGACCATGGGCGAGCTCGGCTACAAAAAACTCGACGTCGATTTCTGGCACATGCTGTTGGCGCCGGCCGGCACGCCGCGCCCGATCGTCGAGAAGCTCAACGCCGCGTTGCGCACCGCGCTCAAGGATCCCAAGGTGCGCAAGACCTACGGCGACGGTGGCCTCGACTTCTATCCCGACAGCGAGGAAACCCCCGAAGCCGCCGCCGCGCTGCTCAAGAGCGAGATAAAACTCTGGGGCGACGTGGTGCGGGAGAACAACATCGCGGCGCAGTAGGCCTCGCACCGTGAGGCTGAGCGAAGCGAAGCCCAAGCGGTGAGCAATTGGAATTTCTCAAATCATTATTCCTCACCCTGAGGTGCTCGGCGCGTTAGCGCCGAGCCTCGAAGGGCGAGGCCACTGCGCCTCGGCCTCATCCTTCGAGGCTCGCCCTGCGGGCGAGCACCTCAGGATGAGGTCCAACATTACTGCGGCTTCAGCCCGGCGAACTTGATCACCTTCGCCCACTTCTCCGTCTCCGCCACGATGAACGTGCCGAATTCGGCCGGCGGCATGGCGAACAGCGGCGCGCCGAGGTCGGCGAGGCGCGCCTTGAATTGCGGGTCGGCCTGGACGGTGCGGATCGCGGCGGCGAGCGTGTCGACGACGGGCGCCGGCGTATTCTTCGGCGCCACGATGCCGCTCCAGCCGCTCGCCGCAAATCCCGGCACCGTCTCGGCGATGGCCGGCACGTCGGGCAGCTGCTCGATCCGCTCCGGCGTGGTGAGCCCAAGGGCGCGCAGCCGGCCGGCCTTGATGTGGCCGATCGCCGACGAGATGCCGCCGATGCCGACCATGAGCTGGCCGCCCAGGAGATCGGTGATCATCTGGCTCTCGCCGAAATACGGCACCTGCACCAGCTCGATGCCGGCCATCATTTTCAGAAGCGCCACCGCCAGATAAGGCGGCGTGCCGGCCGACGGCGAGCCCATGGTGAGCGCGCCGGGTTTTTGTTTGGCGGCGGCGATAAGCGCGGCGACGGTCTTGGGCTCGAACGACGGATTGGCAATGAGCACCAGCGGGATGCGGTTGATCGGGCCGATCGCCGTCGTGTCGCGGGCGAAGTCGTACGACAGATGCGCGAACAGCGTGGTGTTGACGGTGTTGGACGACGCGGCGAAGAACAGCGTGTAGCCGTCCGGCGCTGCCTTCACCACCGCTTCGGCGCCGAGATTGCCGCCGGCGCCCGGCTTGTTCTCGACCACCACATTTTGCTTGAGCGCCTGACCGAGCCATTGCGCGGTCAGCCGCGCGATGATGTCGATCTGGCCGCCGGCCGGGAAGCCGGCGATGAGCCGGATCGGATGCGCCGGATAGGCTTGCGCCAGCGCGCCGCGCGGCACGATGGCGGCGGCGCTGCCGGCCGCGGCCCATTGCAAGATGCGACGGCGTGCAACTGTCATGGCGTTTCCTCCCGCCGCGCCTGGGGCGCAACATGGACGCAAAGGCCCGATCCGCTAGAATAGCGCAGTCCGGACAAAAAGAGAGCCGCAGCGCAAGGGGCGCCAAAAGCGTGAAAGTCGCGATCGTCAATATCGGCCATATCGTCTCCGGCGACTGGCATGCGCCGGTTGTCGCCGGCGACACCATCATCTGCGACGGCGAGCATATCGCCCAGGTCGGCACCGCGGCGGCCGGCGCGGTCGAGAGCGCCGACGTGGTGATCGACGCCGGCGGCATGACGGCGATCCCGGGCCTGATCGACTCGCACGTGCACATCACGTTCGGCGATTACACGCCGCGGCAGCGCACCGTCGGTTATCTGGAAAGCTATCTGCATGGCGGCACGACGACCGCGATCTCGGCGTCCGAGGTGCACGTGCCCGGCCGGCCGAGCGACCGCGAGGGCGTCAAGGCCTTGGCGCTGGCGGCGCAACGCTGCTTCGCCACATGGCGGCCGGGCGGCATGCGGGTGTTGGCCGGCTCGGTGATCCTCGAGCCCGGGCTCAAGGCCGCCGACTTCATCGAGCTTGCGGTCAATGGCGTACGGCTCGCCAAGGCCGGCTTCGGCGCCGTGGCGACGCCATACGATTACGTGCCGCTCGTTCGCGACGCCAACGCCGCCGGGCTCATCACCACCTGCCACACCGGCGGCGCCTCGATACCCGGCTCCGGCGCCATCACCGGCGATCATCTGCTCGCCATGCGGCCGCACGTATCGTTCCACATCAACGGCGGCCCGACCGCGATGCCGGACCGCGATTTCGAGCGCGTCATCAAGGAGAGCGAGATCGCGCTGCAAGTCTGCACCGCCGGCAATCTGCGCACCACGCTGTTATGCGCGCGGCTGGCGGAGGAGCACGGCGCGTTCGACCGTTTCCTGATCGCCACCGACACGCCGACCGGCTCCGGCGTGATGCCGCTCGGCATGCTCTACACCATCGCGCATTGCGCCAGCCTCACCGACATGCCGGCGGAAAAGTTCATCTGCGCCGCGACCGGCAACAACGCGCGCGTCTACGATCTCGACTCCGGCCTGCTCGCCGCCGGCCGCGCCGCCGACATCGTGCTGATCGACGCGCCCGACGGCGGCACCCAGGACACCGCGCTCGCCGCCATCAAGCACGGCGACATCGCCGCCATCGGCGCCGTCGTCACCGCCGGGGTGCCGCGCTTTGTCGGGCGAAGCCGCAACACCCCGCCGACAGTCCGCAAGGCCCGCGTCGCACGCTCGTCGGTGATGCAGGATTTTTCCGGCGCGGGGCATTAGGCAGCGAAACAATCGCATGACCCAAAATGCGCGGCTCGCTCAAGCCACCCAACACCTGCACGACCACGCGCGCGACGGCCTGATCGCGTTCACCAACGGCCTCAACAATTTTCTCGACGCCAACGCGGTTTTCACGCTGTCCGGCGTGCGCGCCATCGGCGCCAGCGCCGTGGTGCTGGACCGCGATGGGCGTTCGACCCTGATCGTGACGCCGGCGTGGCACGCCGAGCGCGCCGCGGCGGTTTCGGCCACCGATCACACCATCGGTGCCGATGACCTCGCCGCCGCCTTGGCGGAGATAGCCGCCGAGCATCGCCTGGCCGTGCCGCGCACGCTCGCGGTCGGCCTGTCGTTGCTCGGGCACGCTCTCGCCGGCCGCATCATCGCGGCGCTCGGCGGCGCGCCGCAGCGCGCCGACGATCTGGTGCGCGATCTCGCGCGCGTGCGCACCGCCGAAGAGCTTGCCGCGGCCGAGCGCGCCACGATCATCGCCGAGCGCGGTTACCAGCGGCTCCTCGAATACGCCCGCCCCGGCTTGCGCGAGTTCGAGCTCGCCGCCGAGCTTTATTGCTTCATGAAACAGCTTGGCGCCGAGGATAATTTCTTGCTGCTCTCCGCCTCGCAGCACAATCGCGCGGTGCGCGCCGCCGGCGAGCGCGTGCTCGACGTAGGCGACATCATCCTGTCCGAGATCACGCCCTGCTATGGCGGCCAGTTCGTGCAGATCTGCCGCACCACCGCGATCGGCGAGCCGGCGCCGGCCGTGCGCAAGACCTATCCGATCCTCCAAGACGCCATGGGCGAAGGCCTGGTCGCGGCGCGCGCCGGCGCGCCGGTCGCCGCCGTCACCCGCGCCATGGACCGCGTGTTCGAACACGCCGGCTACGGCGAGTATTGCCGGCCGCCGTTCATGCGGGTGCGCGGCCACGGCCTCGGTATCACCTCGGATCGGCCCGGCGACATTGTCTCGCGCAACGAGCGCGTGCTGGAAAGCGGCATGATGTTCGTCATGCATCCCAACCAATATCTGCCGGCTAGCGGTTATCTGATGTGCGGCGAGCCGGTCGTCGTCGGCGAGCAGGGTGCCCGCGCGCTCTCGGCGCACCCGGCGCAGCTCGACGTCATCGTGGTGTGAGGCAGCGCCGATGCGGACCATGCAGCCCGCCATCATGCTCGGCTCCTATGTGTGGGCGCAGGACCGCCTGCCGGCCGACGAGTTCGGCATCAGGCTCGACGAATTGCGCGCCGCGATGGCGCAGCACGATTGGGCCGCCATGCTGGTCTACGGCGACGTGCGCGAGCATGCTGCGCTCGGCTATCTGACCAACTACATTCCGCGCATCCGCTGGGGCTTGGCGCTCATTCCGCGCGACGGCGAGCCGCGGCTTCTCTGCGCCATGGGCACGCGCGACCTGCCGGCGATGCGCGCCATGACGTGGATTGCCGACGTGCAATCGGGCTGGGGTCCCGAGTGGCTGAATGCATTCGATCCGTGGCTGGCGCGGCTGCCTGCGGAGCGCAGGAGTGAAATAGGCACGCTCGGCTGCGATCACATGGCATCCGCGCTGCACGAGACGCTGCTGCAGAGTCTCGACACACGCTTCACGCTGCGCCGCGCCGACGACATGTTGGCGGTGCCGCCGCCGCGCAAGCGGCCGCGCGAGCTCACCATGCTGCGGCAATCGTGCAAGCTCCTGGAAGAAACCGCCAAAGCGTTTGTCGCCAGTGCGCGCGCCAACGGTGCGCCCGAAACCGCAGCGCTCGACGCCGAGCGCGTCGCGCGCTCGCTGGCCGCGCAGGACGTGCGCACCTTGGTGAGTCTCGACGGCGGCCGCACGCTGCTGCCGTATCAGGGCCGCTTCGACAAGACCGCCGGGCCGCTGGTCGGCTATTTGGCCGTGAAGGTGCTGGGCTATTGGGCCGACCTGTTCGTCACGGCTGAAGATCGCAACTCGGCGGCGCGTGCACATGCCGAGCAGGCACTCGATGCGTTGATCGCAAGAATGCGGCCCGGCGCGCGCGCCGGCGATCTCCATGCGGCGGCGATGGCCGCGCTCGCGCCATTGCGGCTGCATCCGGCTTTAGGCGGCAGCGTCGGCCACGGCATCGGCTTGTCGCTCGACGAGCAGCCGCAATTCCGCGCCGACGCGGATGCGATGCTGGTCGAGGACGGCGTCTATTCGCTGCAGGTCGGTGTCGCGGACGCCGATGCCGGACACGCTTTGGTCTCAGCGCTCGTGCGCACCGCGTCGAAGGGTACGGACGTGTTGCTGCGTTCATCTGGCATCGCGACGTCATGAGGAGATTGCAAATGCGCCATCGGTACCAACGGCTCCTCGGCGCTCTTTTGTTCACCGCCGTGCTCGTCGCGACATCGGCGCACGCCGCCGACACAGTCCGCGTCGGCAAATCGGTCAGTCAGCCGTTCGCCTTCGCGCCGCTCGAGATCGGCACCGCGCGAGGCATCTGGCAAAAGCACGGCCTCGATGTGCAGGTCACGGTCTTTGCCGGCGATGCCAAACTGCAGCAGGCGCTGGTGACCAACGGCGTCGACTTCGGCCTCGGTTCCGGCCCGGCGATGGGCTTTTTGGCCAAAGGCGTCCCCGCCAAGGCGGTCGGCGCGCTCGCCAACGAGCCGCTGAGCATGGGCCTGATCGTCGGCGCCGCCTCGACAATCCGTACGCCGCAGGAGCTCAAAGGCGCCAAGATCGGCGTCACCACCAACGGCTCGCTGAGCTACTGGCTGGCGCGCGAGCTGTCGCGGCAGCTCGGTTTCGGCTCGGACGGCATCGGCACCGTGCCGCTCGGCGCCATCGGCGCGCAATTCGCCGCCCTCAAGCGCGGCCAGATCGACGGCACCATCCTGTCGTCGTCGCAAGGCTATAAGCTGGAAAAGGGCGGCGAGGGGCGCCTGTTGCTGCGGTTCGGCAGCTACATCAAAAAATTCCACACCCACGTGATCTTCGCCACCGCGGCGATGATCGACCACAAGCCCGATCAGGTGCGGCGCTTTCTCGCCGGCTGGCAGGACGTCATCGCCTTCATGGCCGCCAACAAGGACGACACCGTGCGCCTCGCCATGAAGGTCACCGGGCTCGACGAGGCGATCGAGCGCCGCGAATACGACGACGTCATGCCGATGATGTCGCGCGATCTGCGCTTCGATCCCGCCGCGCTCGACGCCATCGCCGCCTCATTCCCCGAAATGGGTATCATGGCGGAAAAGCCAAACATGCGCGCGCTATATACGGAAGAGTTTTTGAAGTAGGCCGTAGGGTGGGCAAAGGCGCGAAGCGCCGTGCCCACGCGGACAATTCTCATCGTTGAACGGTGGGCACGCTTCGCTTTGCCCACCCTTCTGTAACGGGCCTCGTTTGGTCAATCCCTTTGCGGATCCGATCGCCGGGGTCTCGCTTCTGTACGGGGTCGGCGCGAGGCCGCCACCTGATGGGGTCTGAGAGAAC
>Ga0070741_10008115_pt1 | contig 21269 bp, 22 predicted proteins | sample Coa_R1_4_FD_66440 | JGI IMG/M metagenome (GOLD analysis project Ga0070741, IMG submission 66440) | Surface soil microbial communities from Centralia Pennsylvania, which are recovering from an underground coalmine fire - Coalmine... | ecosystem: Environmental > Terrestrial > Soil > Unclassified ...
GGTGTTCTCGTTTTTCCAATGCGACCGCAGAATCATTGACGGAAAATATTTCGGTCTTGAGATTCCGCAAGTGGGCAAGATCGCGCAAACGTATGCCACCATTCCAGGCGAGTTTGCGCAGGGGCTGTCGTTTGATGGTCAGTTTCGCGGCGTGTTCACGGCGGCAATGACCACCGTATTGAAGCATCTGCGAAGCAACCGCATCGGAATTCTGGATTTCTGTTGGGAAGTTTTCGATGTGTGCCGGCAGGGATTGGGCGGAGTTGGCGGAGCGCAAACGCCTTCGCTTCCGATCACGACCGGCATCACCGGCAGCGCCAAGTTTTAGCCTTCGGCAAACAGGCGGATTCCTTCGAGCGTCAGGCGTTTGTTAACGACCTCGATCTGCGGGCAGTGCGGCGCAAGAAGCTCGCAAATACCGCCGGTTGCGACAACCGTTGGATGATCGCCGATCTCTGCTTTCATTCGTGCGATCAGAGCATCAACCGCGATCGCGTGGGCTGCGAAACAGCCGACTTGAAGGTTCTTTTCCGTCGAATCGCCGATCAGATTTGGCGGAATCTCCCAATTGATTTCGATGAGATTTGGCGCGCTGGCAAGAAGAGCGCGGTACGCCGTCATCGCCCCGGGCATGATGCAGCCGCCGATGAGCGATCCATTCGCATCGAGCACGCTCAGGGTGGTGGCGGTGCCGAAATCCACCGCAACGGCGGGCCGTGAATATAAAGCGTTCAGCGCGATGCAGTTTGCGATTCTGTCCGCGCCGATTGACTCCTTCGGATGATATCGGATAGCGATGGGCAGGTCGGCTTTCGCGTCCAGAAGCATGATCGGTTTTTCGAATGCAGTCTTAATGATCTGAAGAGCACCCGGCACCACCGATGCGGCAGCGCAGCGGGTGCATCGAGCAAAGAACGGTTCGAGCCGCTCGCGCGAAAGTTCGCTGGTTGGAATCGAACCGTATTCAATCTCGTTTGCCCCTTCATACAAACAGAGCGCGGTTTTCGTGTTGCCGATGTCAATCGCCAAGAGCATGAGTCAAATCTACTTTGCTGTGAATCCTGGCTCCGTGGCGCATAGATAAATACGCTATCAACTGTTCCGCACATGCATCGCGAAGATCGGCGTCATTCGCTTCGACCATCACACGAACGATCGGCTGTGTGCCGCTTTCCCGCACCATTACTCTTCCGCGATCGCGCAGTTCCTGTGCCACGGCGGTCTGTTTTGTTTTGAACTCGTCGGTCTGAATGCACGTTTTGTCTGGCATATTAAGATTCACAAGAAGTTGGGGCCAGTTTTCGAGCTGCGGTTGAAGTTCGGATGCGCGGCAGTTCGTCTCGTTCAGAATGCGGACCATTTCAAGCGCTGTGAGCAGTCCATCGCCCGTTGGAGAGACTCCCCCGAAAATGATGTGGCCGCTTTGTTCCCCGCCGATTTTGGCTTGATGATCGCGCATGGCGAACGCAACGTTTCGGTCGCCGACATCGGCGCGGACGAGTTGGATGCCGATCGCTTGAAGCGCCCTCTCGAATCCGAGGTTGCTCATCGAAGTCCCCACCACGACGGGCGGATCCAATCTGCCGCTTTTTAATTCGCTCGCGGCCCAGGCGGCCATGAATTTGTCGCCGTTGATCAGGCGGCCCTTTTCATCGCTGAAAATGCAGCGGTCGGCATCGCCATCGAAAGCGATTCCCAATTCTGATTTCGATTCCACGGTCAACTGCTGAATTGCCGAAGGGTTTGTGGCGCCGCAATGATTGTTGATGTTATCGCCGTTCGGCTGCGTTCCGATCGTCGTAATCTGGGCTCCCAACATTTCGAACATCTGGGGGGCGATGCATGCCGCGGCGCCGTTTGCGCAATCGAGCGCGATGCGGAATCCATCAAGAGAAGATGGTATCCGCGAAACGAGCCATTGAATGTACGATTCGATGTGCGAATCGTCTGAAGCGATCCGTCCGATCTGATCAGCAGGCGAACGGGCAGGTTGATCGAGGAGCGATTCAATCAGTTTTTCTTGGCTAACAGGGAGTTTGCCTCCGTCGGGGCCGAGGAGTTTGATGCCGTTGTCTTCGGCAGGGTTGTGGCTGGCGCTGATGACGGCGGCGAAGTCGAACCCTCCGGTTCGCGCCGCGAACGAAACCGCAGGAGTCGGCGCGACTCCAAGCGCAACGACATCAATTCCTGCAGACGCAAGGCCGGAGGCGAGCGCCGCTCCGAGCATGGAACCGCTGCGGCGCGTGTCGCGGCCGATCACGGCGATTCTTGCGCCTCGTTCAAAAAAGTGCGAACCCGCGGCAAGGCCGATTTTGAGCGCCAGGTCTGCGTTGATGGCGGCGTTTGCTTTGCCTCGAACGCCGTCGGTGCCGAAAAGGCTCACTCGCCTGGCCCTTTGCTGACTTTGACTTTGCTGGGCCGAAGCACGGTCGAGCCGAGCATATAGCCGGGTTCAATCTCTTCGAGAATCGCGCCTTGTGGAGAATCGCTCCGTTCAGCGACGATCGCTTCGTGAAGGTTAGGGTCGAAGGTGGAACCGACGGCCTGGATTTTTTGAAGTTTGAATTTAGCCAGAACAGATCGAAGCTGACCTTCGATGATTTTCACTCCTTCGAGAAGCGATTCGCGGCTGGCTCCTTCGTCGGCGGCAGAAAGTGTTCGCTCGAAGTTATCGAGAAGGGGAAGAAGATGGGCGACGATTTCTCCGAGTGCGGCCGACCTGGCGCGCTCCACGTCTTGGTTCGCTCTGCGCCGATAGTTTTGCAAATCGGCCAGAGCGCGAAGCATCGAGTTGTTGGCGTCTGCAAGTTCTTGCTGCAACTCTTCCAGTTTGGCGTTCAACTCTTCGTTTTGCGGCGAAGCGGGTTCTGTTTGGCCTTCGCCAACGGCTTCGGAGATTTCTGGCGAAATGTCTTCTGGCATAAGGCGGGCGGAATTTTACCTTCGCGGCGGCTTGACGTTTTGGTTGAAATTCGCACAAACTACTCGTTCATGCCGCACACAGCCGAGGATGTTTTGACCGGACTTTCGCAGTTCCTGGAAGAGGAGCGCGGGCGGAACGGTCAGGGTACGGCGGCGGTTCGGCCCGGCCATCGGCGGCAGTTCAGCTGGCCAAACCGCTCGGTTTCGGCACAATATCATGTTCGGGCGTCCGAGTTCACGCGCAAAATCCGGTGGGAGATTCACGGCGAGGCTTTCGATGTTGCGGTTGCCGAGACCCCGTTCGGGTTGTTTGCGAAGTGCGATGCGCTGAAGGCCGAGGCCAAAGGCTCCACCGAACCGCAGCTGCTGAAGAATTTGGCGCAAGAAGTCGAGCCGCTTTTCGCAAGGCAGTTTGCAATCAGCAGAACGCTTGGGCTTTCGCGCCGATTCGAAGGCGAGATTCACGAACTCGATCCGATCCAGCTTGTGCGGCTGTTATACTGTTCCGACCGCGATGTTGCAAACACCGCGATGACCAACATTGACGCGCACGCGAAATCGGGAATTTATACGGCGGCGCTTATCAAAATTCTGCTGGATGAAACGCATCCAAATCGGCGCATTGCGCAATGGTGCGTTCTGGATATTTTTGAGGATCTGCCCAACATCTGTGTGAATGATGCGCAGATGAGTGAGGCGATCGAGGCGATTGCCGCTTTTATGAAGCGTGCGCCCGACGATTATGCGCGGGCGGTTTATAAGGCAGGAGATGTGCTGGGGGATCATTTGGCATCGGACGCGGCCGCCGAGGCGCTGTTCGACGTACTGGAACATGGCGAGCAGCCTTTTGGAAGGCGTAGCGCGATTCACGGTTTGATTCACCTTTGCGAATGGCTTCCACAATACAAAGATGAAGCGGTTCGCAGGCTGACAGCCGCGGCAGACGGCGATCCTGAGCCGCTGTTGCGAGATTATGCGGCCAACACGATTCGCGACATCGAGGAAGGCGGGCCCCACGGCCCTGAGCCGGTGCTGCCGGGCGAGGCTGCCTGAGGCTTATTTCACCACGATTCGGAGCGTGCCCATGCGGCTGGAGCCGTGCATGATCGGATCGGTAACCTGCCATCCGCTTCCAACGGGCAGCACGGCTTGGGATTCCACTTGCATCGCCTCGGGCGTACCCGTCATGTATTTTCGATCGCTTGCGGCGACCACTTTGCCAGTTGAATCAGCCACGATGATGAGATCGAATTCGCGCGTTGCGGCAAGCGCATCCACGGCGTTTTGAATGGTAATATCGCCTTCTTTGTGCGAATACAACAACGGATCGAGGAACGCGCTCATTGCTGCTGAGGCGCGGATCGCTGCCGCTTTGGCTGCTTCTTTGAAAGACTTGGTCATCTCATCGCGAACCTGTTGAACTTTTTTGTCGGCTTCTTGATTCGCATCGCGCAGCTCGCCATTCAACTGATTCACTCGGACGGCCAGATAGATAAGGATGATGGCAGTCAGCACAATCGCCGCATATTTGGCGAACGCGGCCATGTCCATTTTGTTTTCGTTTTGGTTTTGGGTGCTCAATGTGAATACTCCTTAGGGCAGGGGCGATTTTGCGCTGGCTTCCAAATCAAGCGAAGACAGTTCGCCGATTGCGATCCTCCACGAAGCAGCATGCGCAATCATCGCGCCGTTGTCGGTGCACAAGCGATGGTGTGGAATCGTGACTTGGATGTTCTGTTTCGAAGCCAACTGTGCCATACGATTTCGAAGTTCGTTGTTGGATGCGACCCCGCCCACGAGCGTGATCTGTTCGACCGCGGATTCTCGAGCTGCGGCGAGAGTTCTTTCTGCCAATACGGACGTAACGGCAGTTTGAAAGGATGCTGCGAGCGAAGATATGTCCAGATTTTCGGCGTATTGTTCAACCGTTCTGGCGACCGCGGTTTTGATGCCGGCAAAACTGAAGTCAAAGGTGGGCTCTCGCAGGCCGCGCGGCAAAGGGTACTTGTCGGGGTCGCCACCGACGGCCGCCTTCTCGATCGCGGGCCCTCCGGGGTATCCCAAACCGAGCGTCCTGGCGGCTTTGTCAAACGCTTCTCCTGCGGCGTCATCAATCGTGCCTCCAAGTTTTGAATACTCTCCGGGGCGCCGCACGAGGATCAGTTCGGTGTGCCCGCCAGAAACAAGAAGACACACATGCGGATGCGTGAATGAGGAATCAATAAACGGAGAAAGGATGTGCGCTTCCAGATGGTTCACTCCGATGAACGGAATCTTGAGTGCGCAAGCCAGCGCTTTGGCTCCACTGAGGCCGACCGAAAGTGCGCCGACGAGTCCAGGTCGGTTTGTTACTCCGATTCCGACAAGGTCATGCAGAGAGATATCCGCTTCTTGAAGTGCGGATTTTAGAACCGGCAGAAACAGTTCGGCATGCATTCTTGCGGCGGCTTCGGGAACGACGCCTCCCCACTCCCGATGCTTTTCGGATTGGGAACTGATGACGTTAGCCAGCACGGTTTTGCCCGTTACGATTCCAACCGATGTTTCATCGCAACTGGTTTCGATTCCAATAACGGGACCTTGCAGATAGTTCAATGGGATTTCAGATCGTACAGCCACATGACGATGGCGTCTTCGCGGTTGGATGGATAGTACGCCTTTCGAACGGCGCACTTTGCGAACCCAAGTTTTTCGTACAGCGAGATTGCCGGCGTGTTTCCGGCTCGCACTTCGAGGGTGGCACACCGGAGCCCCGCCGCGGCGGCATCCTCGAGAGCGGCGCAGACGAGCTGGCGGCCGATTCCCTGATTCCGAGACGAGGGTGCAACGGCGACGTTGGTGATGTGCGCTTCGTCAATCACGCGCCAATAGCCGCAGAACCCGACGATCTGACCGCCGGTGGAGGCGACGAAGTACCGCGCCTGCGGATTTTGTAGTTCGCTTCGGAGACTGTTTTCCGACCAGGGCGAAGGGTTCGATGCGCGCTCGATTTCGACGACCGATGGGATGTGCGCCTCGGTCATGGGTGAAATTTTCGCGGCGGCGGATTTGGGCATTTTCAGCCGCCCAAATACGCTTCGCGCACTTTGGGGTTGGCCAGCAGCGCGGCGCCGGTGTCGGAAAGAACGATTCGGCATGTTTCCAACACGTACGCGCGGTTGGCGAGTTCCAGCGCCCGAATGGCGTTCTGTTCTACCAACAGCACCGTGGTGCCGTCGCGATTGATGTCACGAATGATTTTAAAGATTTCGGCAACCAGATTGGGCGCGAGTCCGAGGCTCGGTTCATCAAGCAGCAGGATTTTTGGCCGGGCCATGAGTGCGCGGCCTATCGCCAACATCTGTTGTTCGCCTCCGCTCAACGTTCCTGCGTTCTGTTTGAACCTTTCGCGCAGTCGAGGAAACCGGTTAAGGACGGCTTCCATGTCGCTTGCGATCGCGTCATCTTTGCGAATGAAAGCGCCGAGTTGAAGGTTTTCGCCAACGGTCATGTTGGTAAAGATTCGTCTTCCTTCGGGCGCGTGCACAATTCCGCACTGCACGATTCGATTCGGAGGCAGATTGATAATCGAATCGCCGTTGAGCAGAATGTCGCCTTCTTTTGGCCGCAACAGACCGGAGATGGTGCGCAGCAGCGTACTTTTGCCGGCGCCGTTGCTGCCGATGATCGAAACGATTTCGCCATGGCCTACCGAAATGTCGAGACCTTTCAGCGCGTGGATTGCGCCGTAATAAACCTGGATTCCTCTAACTTCGAGCATAGGTTATTCTTCGGGTTTGCTCACGAACATCAAGTCAACATAGAATATCAGCGGACAGTTTTTCGGAATCCGCGAGCCGGGCATCGGATCGGGGCCGTAGCCCATGTCCGCCGGCACGTAGATTTTTCTCCGCCCGCCCACGCGCATGCCTTCGATGCCGCGGTCGAAACCTTTCACCACCGACCCATCTCCGATCGTGAACGATAACAGATCTTGATTGGGCCTTCGATTGGTGTCGAACACGAAACCGTCGGGAAGTTCGCCGCGATAGCGCACGTACACGACCATCCCCTTGGAAGCCAGCGCGCCGGAACCGACCATGATGTCCTCGACTTTGAATGCGGTGATTTTTGCGCTTTCTTCGGCGATTTTTTTGGGGTCAGGGTTTTGCGGGCCGGGCTTGTCCATTTCGGGCGGAGGCAGCCGGGTGTCAATCCCTTTCACACGTTTGTTCATCAACCGTGAAGTTTCGTATGCGCGTTTTGCCACGTCCACGTCGGGGTTATAACACCCCGCCGCGAAAAGCAAAACGATGATGGGAAGCGAAAACCGCATGGACAAAGGGTACCCCGCGGGTAAGATGCGTTCGAATGGCTCGCAAGTCGGAGGGAGGCGAGCGTCGCCTTCCGGTCATCCAAAACCGACGTGCCCGGCACGACTATGAAATCCTGAACACTCACGAAGGCGGCATCGTGCTTGTCGGGTCGGAGGTTAAAAGCGTTCTTGCCGGAAAAGTGAACCTGCAAGGATCGCACTGCCGCGTCGAATCTGGTGAGATCTGGATTTACGATATGGACATCGCTCCCTATGAGAAAGCGGCGAGTTTCGTTCCGGAAAGGCGAAGAAAACGCAAACTGCTGTTTCACAAAAAACAGATCGAACTGCTGCGGCGAAGATCGGAAGAGCGCGGCCTCTCGCTGATTCCAACCAAGGTCTATTTTGCCAACGGAAAAGTGAAAGTGGAAGTGGCGCTTGCCAAAGGGCGCAAAAGGTATGACAAAAGGGAAGCCATCGCCAAGAAAGATGAACGCCGGGCAAGACAAAGGGAAGGTTAGGCTAAACTCGACCAAAGGTCAATGAAACGGAAGGACCGGATTACGAGGATTGATGCGGCCGCGATCATCGGCGTTACACCCAAAACGCTTGCAAATTGGGAGAAGCAGGGCAAGATTCCGCCGCCCGAGCGGGACTTCCGGGGATGGCGGCTTTATGATCCTGCAAAGCTGGCCGACATCAAGAAACGGCTGATCGGAAGCGAGGAGGAGTCGCAGGCGAGGCTCGATCTCTCGGACATCGAAATCAGCGCCCGAAACCGCTTGTTTGGGACGATCATCAAGATTGACGGAGATTCAATGCTCGTCGAACTTGTGCTGAAACTGCCCGACGGCCAGGAGATCACTTCGGTAATCACGCGCGGATCGGTGAAAAGGCTTGGGCTGAGAGTGGGTGATCGGGTCTCGGCATTTTTCAAGGCGACCGACGTGATCATCGCCCGGTAAGCGGCTCAAGTTTCGCTCACCGGCCTCCGATACTCCGAATTGGGATAACTCTAAACGGAGGTGCCGTCGTGGACGTGACGAGCATTTTCCCGGCGACGACAGCTGCCTCGGTCGAGGCGGCGCCGAAGTCGGGAACCGTTCCGGAAGGGGTTTTCCAGGCATTTATCGCCTCGCTCGCCGGCGGGATTCCGCTGGAAGCACCAGCCAAAGCGCTGGCCGCGGCGGTAACTGCCCAGGAGAATCCGACCGCGATCGGGGGCGAGGTCCCAAAGGCAAAGACGGGCAAACCCGAACAAGCCGAGACCGAGCCGAATGAACAACTGAATGAATTGATCGCCGAGGCGCTGGGAATTAAGCTGACCGCAATCCCAGAGGCGCTGGACGGAAAAGATCAAAACGAAGGCAAGAGCGCCGCTCAGGCTGCGTCGGTGCCTGCTCCGTCGGTTTCGGCAGAATCGGCGCCGCCGACCCCACAGTTCCCGATTGCACGGCCCGCTCGAGCACCTTTCGTTCAGAGGCAGCAGCCGGCTGTTAAGCAAGCCGCGCAACCCGTCTTATCAGCCTCCGAAGTTGATGCCGCGGCAAACGCAGCCCAGATTGGGTTACCGCACCGATCACGCTCGCAGGCAGCGGAAACAGCACAGCCGAAGCAAAGTTCGGCGGAAGGATCAGCGAACCCCGTTCCCCAACGCGCACAAACGATCATTCACCGCATCGAATCCGTGCTTCGGAAAGCCGGTGTTGATGACAAAACGATCTCTGCGGTGCGTTCGGCAGTCGAAAAGTTCGAGACGGCGCCTGCTCGAACCGAAGTGCACAAAGCCGAAAAGATTTCTCAGATTGTCGAGGCAGTTTTGAATCACGCATCTGAGCCGATGCGAACCCGCGCAATCGCGGCCATTCAGAAACTGAATCCGGCGACCAAGACCGAAGCGAGCGAATCGGTAAGCGCAACGCCTGCCGCTGAGAACGACAGCCCGAAACCGCAGATCGTTCAGGGCCAATCGGCGCTGCTGCAAAACGAATATCATGACCAGAGCGACGATGCGAACCGGCCGCCGGAAAAAACCGCGCCGGTAGAGCCCACAGCGCAGTCAGCAGCGGTTAGAAATCTGCTTCACCCACAAACGTCGGCTGTTGAAAGACGAATGGAAGCACCTTCGGCCCCGGCAGACCTCGATGCGCTCTCGGTTGCGGAGCGGGTAGTTGCGTGCGTGAGGGAGATGCAAGATGGGGAAAAACCGCAGACGATCAGCGTGCGATTGGATCCACCCGAGTTGGGTTCGTTGGATGTTACGGTTCGCACCGTGGGCACACGAGTCGAAACGCGGATTGTTGCATCCAACCCCGATCTGCGCGGGTGGCTCGAAACCAATCGAAACGATTTGGCGGCGGCGCTTTCGAAGAGCGGGCTGGAACTGGGAAGCATGTTCGTCGGCGCAGATTCGCGCGGTTCGAACAGCAGTTTTCAGCAGCATCAGATGATGAGAGCGCCGGTATGGAGACCGGAAACGTTCTCGCAAAGCCCATTAGTTTCACAAACACCAATCAGCTGGCAGTCATCGAATTTCGATTACAGCGCATAGGAGAACCAGAATGGACATCAACACAATAAGCAGCACGAGCCAGAACGCGGCAGCGCCCACGCCCGCAAAAAACAGTTACTTGGATCAAGACACGTTTTTGCGCTTGTTGGTTGTGCAGCTCGAAACACAAGATCCTCTTTCGCCGATGACCGACCGCGACTTTTTTGCGCAGCTCGCTCAGTTGGGCACGGTGCAAGGTATTGATCAACTGAAGCAGTCGAACGACTTGGGCCAGGCGTCGGCAATGATCGGCAAAACGGTTCAGGTCTTTCATTCCGCCGAATTGGGTGGAACGGGTGCGTATGTGGATGAAGGTGTAGTTCAGGGCGCGCAAGTTGTTTCAGGCAACGTTTACATTCTTGTGAACGGCGCCCAATACAAACTCGATCAGGTGATGAAGATCACCGATCAATAACAAAGGCAGACAGATGGCAAGACCGATTGACAATTCAAAGATTCGAGAACTGGTTCAAAGCCAAGTTCAGCAGCCGCAGACACAGAATAGGGCAGTTGAGAGCGGGCCGTCGTTCGGCGACGTTCTGCAATCGCAGTTGGGGCTGAAAGTTTCGGGTCATGCACAAACCCGCATGAAAAGCCGTGGGATTGAACTTGGCGAAAGCGATTGGAATCGCATTCGTTCGGGTGTTGATCGCGCGGCACAAAAAGGAAGCCGCGATTCGCTCGTGATGATTGACGACATTGCGCTCGTTGTGAGTGTGAAAAATCGGACAGTTATCACTGCCGTATCGCAAGATCAGTTGAAGGAAAACGTATTCACGAACATTGACAGCGCGGTCTTCGTTTAGGCTGGACTCCGACTTCGGTCGGGGAGGTTTGACGAATCCCTCCGCGCAAAAAACAACGCTTAGGAGGAAACAATGCTACAGGCACTACTCGCTGGTGTTGCCAGCATCAAAGCGCAGCAAACGCGCATGAACGTGATCGGCAACAACTTGGCAAACGTCAACACGACGGCTTTCAAAGGAAGCCGCATTACCTTTCAAGAGATGATCGCGCAAACCATCCGAGGCGCGACGCGTCCGCAAAACGGCGGGCTGGGTGGAACGAACCCGATTCAGTACGGTTTGGGCGTGGTTGTGGGCAGCACCGACGTGAATTTGACCCAGGGATCGCTGCAATCCACCAACCGCCAGACTGACCTTGCGGTGCAGGGAAACGGATATCTGCTCGTGAGCAACGGCGACCGAATCGCCTACACTCGCGACGGCGGGTTGGATTTGGACGCAAACGGATCGCTGATTCAAGTTTCTACGGGAGAAAAACTTGTGGGATGGACGGCCGACGCCTACGGCAACTTGAACACGACATCGCCCATTGGTCCTGCGAACGGAATTACCATTCCGATCGGCTCGCTGCAGGCGGTTCAGGTGAGCAGCGCGGCAAACTTTGCTGGAAACTTGAATGCCGGCGCCGCGAACACCGACACGTATCAGATTACGTTTCGCGTTTTCGATTCGCTTGGCGGCGCGCACGATATTGACCTAACGTTCAGCAACCACCAAGTGCCGCCGGGCGGCACTCCGCCGCCTGGAGCGATCGCATCTTGGGATTGGGCTGCCGAAGAGAACGGCGTTCCGATCGGCGACTCGTCAACATCGGGTGAACTGTTGTACTTCGATGCAAGCGGCAACTTGATTAACACCGGCGCAGCACAAACCATCACGGTTCCCGCAAACGGCGCTCCCGCATTCGATGTGAATTTGAACTTCGATGCGATTAGTCAGTTGTACACCGACACGCAGGTTCAGATGAAGGATCAGAACGGTTTTCCGCCGGGATCGCTGGCTTCGTTCAGCATCGGCGCGGATGGAATCGTGACCGGATTGTTCACGAACGGACTAACCAGGACGCTTGCGCAGATTGCGATGGCGATCTTTCCGAACCCCGCAGGTTTGGAGCGCATCGGAAACAACCTGTTGCGCGCTACCGACAACTCGGGTCTGCCCGTTGTGGGTCCTCCGCGCGCGGGCGGGCGGGGAAGCCTGAATGCAGGTTTTTTGGAGCAGTCGAACGTGGACTTGGGCAACGAGTTCACCGACCTGATCGTTACTCAGCGTGGATTTCAGGCGAACACGCGCGTGGTAACGACGGTGGATGAAATGCTTCAAGACCTGTTGAACATGAAGCGATAGTTCCGACAAGCGTGAGCCCCCTCTTTCGATGAAGGAGGGGGCGTATTTTGTTTAACTTGATTTGCAAAATACTCAAGTTGCGGCGAGCGCGAACTGTTCTGGTCTTCAAAATCAAGACGGCGGCATCGCACGAATCCCGCGTCAGATGAGTGAGAGCATCCGGTCTAAGGCGATTCGCGCGAACTCTTTCGTTTTGGGCGGCACTTGAATCACGTTCGCCGGATCGCCTTCGACGATCCGTTCCAGCGCCCAGCAAAGAAACGAGGGATGGATGCGATACATCGTTGAACACGGGCAGATCATGGAATCCAAACACCAAATCTTCTTATCGGGGTTTTCGTTGGCAAGCCGGTTCACAAGGTTGATCTCGGTTCCAATTGCCCACGACGTTCCAGCGGGCGACTGTTCAACCGTTTTGATGATGAACTCCGTTGAGCCTGCGCAATCACTCAACCGCACGACTTCGATCGGACATTCGGGGTGCACGATCACTTGAACGTTTGGATCGCGCTTTCGGGCTTCGTTCACTTGTTCCACGGTGAACCGCTGATGCACCGAACAGTGGCCCTTCCACAAAATAAACTTGGATCGTTTTAGGTCATCTGGAGAGCAGCCGCCGAGCGGTTTGAACGGATCCCACAGGCACATCTCCCGCTCGACATCATAGCCGAGTTTATCTCCGGTGTTTCTTCCCAAATGCTGATCGGGAAAGAAGATGAGTTTCTCGGCATTTTGCAAAGCCCACTCTACAGCCTTGGGCGCGTTTGTGCTGGTGCATACGGTGCCGCCCCGCTCACCAACGAACGCTTTTAAATTCGCCGCAGAGTTGATGTAAGTAATCGGCAGCATCTTTCCTGGGCCGACCACGTTTTCGAGTTGCGTCCATGCGGAACGCACTTGAAACAGGTTAGCCATGTCGGCCATGCTGCATCCGGCGGCAAGATTCGGAAGAATGACCGTTTGCGAATCGGGCGTCAAAATGTCGGCGCTTTCGGCCATAAAATGCACGCCGCAAAACACGATGTATTTTGCATCGGGATGACGGTTGGCATCTTTGCACAGTTTGAAACTGTCGCCCCGGTAGTCGGCATGTTCGATGATTTCATCGCGCTGATAGTGGTGCCCAAGCACAAGCAGACGTCCGCCAAGCGTCCGCTTGGCCGTTAGGATTCGTTCGCGAGTCTGCTCTTCGGTTAACGCCGCGTATTCATCGGGCAAAGGCGCCTGAAACATCGTTCTTTTTGGGCCCGACAGTCGGGAAGATCTCCCAACGGGGATGTTGACCGAGCCCAATACGGTTAACGTTACCCGGAGATCAAAAGTGCCAGGGTTAGGAGAGAAGCCTTGTTGGCGCTTCGAGGTATTGCCGGACGGCGCCCATGAACTGCGCGCCCACGGCGCCGTCAATGATCCGGTGATCGAACGAGCCGGTGATTTTCATCATGGTGCGAACTTCGATCGCGTCTCCCTCGGCAACGACGGGGCGCTTTTTGGCGGTCGAAACGGCAAGAATCGCGCCGTTCGGCTCGTTGATGATCGCCGTAAAGCTTTCAACGTCGAACATGCCCATGTTGCTGATCGCGAACGTCGAGCCGGTCAACTCATCGGGCGAAAGTTTGTTCTGCTTGGCGCGTTCGGCCAGTTCACGCATTTCGGCAGCCAACTGTCGGACTGATTTAGTCTCGCAGTTTTTCAAAACCGGCATGGTAAGACCATCGGGAAGCGCGACGGCAACACCGATATTGATTGCGCCGTGAACGCGAATCTGGTTGGAATCGAAACTCGCGTTGATGTGGGGCTGATCGTGAAGGGCCATTGCGCACGCTTTGACAACGAAGTCGTTGATGCTCAACTTCAAATCGGGATCGTCTTCGCGCATTTTTGCTCGCAGCTGTTCCAGCGAATCGAGGTTCACTTCTACCGTCACATAATAATGGGGCACTTCGCGCATCGAATGTGCGGTGCGTTCGGCAGTGATTTTGCGAATGACGTTCAGTTTCGAAACGGCATCCTGGCGCTGTTCGGCGGTTTTTCGTGCGGGTTGTGTTCCAACAGCCAGCCGCACGTCGCGTTCCACGATTCTGCCGTTGGGCCCAGTGCCTTTCACCGAAGAGAGTTCGACGCCTGCTTCGGATGCAACATGCCGGGCCAACGGACTTGCAAAAATCCGCTCGCCGCGCGGCTGTTCCGCAACTGCAACGGCAGCCGCAGCCTCAGGCTTGGCTTGCTCCTGAATGGGTTGCTCGGCGCGCATTGCTGTTTGCGGTTCAGATTTGCGCGCACGTCCCCAGCCTTCGGGAAGCTTTTCTCCTTCTTTCAAAATTGCGGCGATCGCCTGTCCCACCGGCACCGTGTCGCCTTCCCGAATCAGAAAGCCTGTGAGAGTTCCCGATGATGGCGCTGTGAGTTCCACGGTGGCTTTGTCGGTTTGAATGTTGCCGATCACGTCACCCGATTTAACTTGGTCGCCGTCCTTCTTCGTCCATTCGACCAGCGTGCCTTCTTCCATGGCGTCGCCCATTTTGGGCATGATCACTTCAACCATCGTTTTCTCGTTTCAAGTGTACCAGCCGGGGGTGTTCCCACTGAAGCTGGAACGATGCCGTTTCGGGGAGCAGACATTCGGAGTCGGTGCAGATTTGCCATGAGATCTTTATTTCGACGGGTGCGGCGCCGCTGGCTTGGCCCGACGACTCGACAAAGATGCGCGAGCCCTGCACGCGCGTTTCAAACGGCGCGGCAGCTTCCGCTTGCAAAGGCCGGTTGAATTTCCAGCCGTCTGGCGAACGCACCTCGATTTCGGCTTTCATCTGATCGTTTTCGAACCATGTGCGGGCAAGCACCTGAACGTCGGGTTCGGCTTGAAGCGAATTTCCTTGGTTCAAGAACGCGGCAGCCGCCAAAATGAGCGTTTCGGTTGCATGGGGCAGCGATTCGCACCATCCGCGCAGCGCTCGGAGATCTTGTGATGCGGTTTGGATATCCCCAAGCCGAAGCGCGTTGAGAATCATCACGCCGTTGCCGCTTGGAATAGGAGAATCCAATACGGGCTTTGGATTGCCGAACATGTTGGATTGCGATTTCGGATTGAAACGCCATCCGCCATGAACGTCGTCGTGAAATGAGGCTTTCATCGAAGAGTAAAGGTTTATAGCGTGCGCACGACAGCCACTTTTGGGAACGGCATCGTCAAGATCGAGCAGCGCCTGCACGAACAGCGCAATGTCCAGATTTTTCCCGAGAGCGAACCGGTTTTGAATCAACAGGTGTTCGGGGTCTCCGCACGAAAGCAGATAGTCGGCTGCCCTTTTTGCTTCGGCAATGAAGCCCGCATGAACCAGGCCCGAAATCGCCAACCCGTTCCACGCAGTGATGATCTTGTCATCGGTTGCGGGCGGCGGTCGAAGGCTGCGGGCGCGCAAAAGCGCGTCGAGGGCGTCGTCGCGCCGGAACTCATCGTTTGGGCTCAGATGCAAGATGTTGCGTCCGTTTTTTCGTTGTTGAGCCTCGTCCAAATAGTTGCCGTTCAATTCGAAGTTGTATCGCTTCAAAACGGAATCGGCCCCGCTGCCCAACACCTCGGCTGCTTCGTTGTAAGTCCAGGTATAAAAGGCGCCCTCTTCGCCTTGACTATCCGCATCTATTGCCGAAAAGAAACAGCCGTGATCGTCTATCATTTCACGAAACATCCATTGCGCGATCCGGCTGGCGGTGAGAGCATAATCTGCGCGGCTGCCGAGTTTTGACGCGGTTGCGTAGTTGGTCATCATCAGCGCGTTGTCATACAGCATTTTTTCGAAATGCGGAACGAGCCATTTTTCATCAACCGAATAGCGATGGAACCCTCCGCCGGCGTGGTCGTGGATTCCGCCCTTCATCATGGCGTCCAAAGTTTTGGAAGCGGCATCCCAGGCGGCATCGTGGTTTCGCTTTTCGGCCATAAAAAGCAGAAGCCTGATCGCGGAATGAGGAGGGAACTTCGGCCTCGAGCCGAATCCCGCGTGAACGGTATCGAATTGCGACAGAATTCGTTCGACCCACGCTTCAATGCAAGACCAATCAACCGGTTCCTTCGAGGCGGGCGGGGGTGCGCTCCGATATTCTGTTACGGCTTTTGAAAGAGCGTCCGCGATCTCTTCGATCTCGCTTCTCCTGGTTTTCCACGCTTCGGCAATTTGAGTGATGACGGAAGCGAACATCTCGCGCGGCAGATAGGTTGCCGCAAAAAACGGTCTGCCGTCGGGTGTCAGAAACAGGCTCATCGGCCAGCCTCCGCGCGACGTTGATATCTGAACAGCCGTCATGTAGGCGTCGTCGAGATCGGGCATCTCTTCGCGGTCTACTTTAATTGAAACAAACGAGCGGTTGAGCAGTTCGGCGATGCCGGCGTTTTCGAACGATTCGCGCTCCATGACGTGGCACCAGTGGCACGAACTGTAACCGACGCTCAAAAAGATGGGCGCGTCGAGCCGCTTGGCCCCCGATAAGGCGTCCTCGTCCCAAGGCTGCCAATGGACAGGGTTTTGGGAATGCTGCCGAAGATAAGGAGAGGAGCACCCAGCCAGCCGGTTTGCCATGAGCAAAAGTATGAACGAGGAAGCGGGTTTGATCGTCAATTCGGTAGCAGGGGCTGTATACTGTGTGCAAAATGAATCGAATCGAGGTGAAGCAACATAAGAGATTCCAATAGGCCGGAGCGGGGCCGCGATACCGGCCCCCTGATGAACGAGCGCTGCCTTCGATTCGCCGATGTCCGACTCATAGGTGCCGACGGCTCCCAGGTCGGAATCGTCCAGACCCGGAAAGCCCTTGAGATGGCCCGAGAAGCCGGCTTAGACCTGGTCGCCGTTGCCACCAATGTCCACCCTCCCGTCTGCCGCATCGTGGACTACGGCAAATACCGGTATGAGATGGACAAAAAGAAGCGGGAAGGCAAGCAGAAAGCCAAAACCCAGGACGTAAAGGGTATAAAGATCAGACCGGGCACGGCAGAAGGCGACCTGAGCATCTGCCTTCGAAAGATCCTGGCATGGATCGGCGAAGGGAACAAAGTGAAAGTGCAGGTGCAGTTCAGGGCGCGGGAGATCACCCACCCAGAAATCGGCCGGCAAAAGCTTGACTGGATTCTGGAGCGGCTGGACGGTCAAGTAGGGATCGAACGGCCGCCGACGTTGGACGGAATGCTGATGACCATGGTGCTGATACCCGGCAAGCCGGCTGCAAAAAAGGAAGCCAAAATTGAGCAAATTAAAGACGAACAAGACAGCGCAAAAGCGGTTTAAGGTAACGGGAACGGGCAAAATCATGCGCCGAAAAGCGTATGACAGTCACATGTTTCTGCACAAAAGCGGCAGCCAAAAAAGACGGCTCGAACAAGAAGTGGAACTTCGGCCGGGCGAGCGCAAACGGATTAAGAAACTGCTTGCTCAATGACGTAGCATGCCGTCGGGAATCGGTTTAGGTTCGCTTCCTAACGCGCCCATTTTCAGGCTGAGGTCGGCTCCTCCTGTTTTGTTGAACCATTCGACGGCAATCTGATGCCAGCCTTTGGCAAGAGCGATGGCGCCGGTTTTTTCGAGCGATGCGTGCAGACCGTCGTTATCCACAACCAGTTCGCCATCCACCCATAATCGTGATCCGTCATCGGATCGCAACACGAACCGGTACATGTCGGAATCTTCAATCGAGATCATTCCCAAATAAAACCTTCCGCAATACTCTTTCTTCGGATCGTCAGCGAGGGTGAAATTCGCAATCTCTTTTGTGCGGAAGTTTGTCTCGAAGTAAAATTCCGGCAGCTTGTTCCAGTCACCTTCAAACAGCCTCAGTTCAAGTCCCGGTTTTTGCGGAACAACGTCTTTCGCTGGACGGGGTTTGACCTTTTCGAACGCGATTTGCGAAACGCCGCTGACTGGCTTGCCGTTGTGAAACGAACGCGCTTTCAAGGTGCAGGTTTCACGAATGACGAGATCGCCGTCGAACCGTTTTGAGTGGACGTCTGGGTCAGATCCATCGGTTGTATAGCGAATTTCGATCTGCGGGTTCGCTTTCAGTTTAACATGAACAGGATTCACAAACCTCGATGATTCGGTAATGATTTCTGGGGCGTCAAACACGATCGGCGCGCCTTCGATTCTCAGCGCATATGTTGTGCAGATGTCGCCGCCGGTTCCATCTGCCATCTGAACCACCAAATCAGGGCCTTCACGCCAAACTTTGGTGTCGCGGCGCGAGCTCAGCGCTCGGGCGCTGACCGGTTTGTTTGCGAGTCCGGGAACGATCAGGCGTCCATCTTTCGGCGGTTCAAAAACGTGAAGATACAGCGTGGTTTGGCCGCCGGTCCGCTTTTGTGTGCACCTTCCCCAAGCCAGCGATTTGAACGGGCTGGCGGATGTGCCATAGATGCTTTCTCCGTTGATTTTCATCCACTGGCCGATCTCTTTCAGCCGCTGAACGGATTCGTCGGGAAACGTTCCATCGGGGCGGGGTCCGATATTCAGAAGATAGTTTCCGCCTTTCGAAGCGATGTCGATCAGCATTCTCACGATCTCTTTCGTGCTTTTGAAGTTGTGGTCTTCGGCGTTATAGCCCCAGTTGTTGTTCATCGTCATGCACGTTTCCCAATCAACGCCGGGCATGCCGGTTGCGGGAATGGTCTGTTCGGGCGTGCCGAAATCTCCGGCAGCCTTATCGTTGGAAGTCATCCCTTCCATGCCTTCGCGGAAAACATCAACGCGGTTGTTTACGATGATGTTCGGATCGGTTTTCAGACACAATTCATAAAGAGGCTTGCCGAAGGCGTGCGTCCATGTGTTTTCCCATTCGCCATCGAACCACATCACTCCAGGGTGGTACCTTTGGATGATCGTTCGCACTTCGTTGCGCAAGTATTCGACGAATTTCGAATAGTCAGGGTTGTAGTTCGATAAATCAAGATGATCCACCGTTGATTGTCTCCAGGATTCTCCTTCCCAAGAACGTTTCGGCAGATAATCAGGGTGGTGCCAATCCATAATCGAGTGATAGGTGCAAAACACGATCCCCTGCCGTTTGCACGCTTCCGAAAGTTCTTTCAAAATGTCGCGGTGAAACGGCGTTGACATCACATCCCATTCCGTATAGGGCGAATCCCAAAGGTTGAAGCCGTCGTGGTGCTTGCTTGTGATGACGATATACTTCATCCCGGCATCTTTGGCCATTTTCACCCACGCATCGGCATCGAATTTCACGGGGTTGAATCGGTTCAGCAGCCGCTCGTATTCCGCAACCGGAATGTGCGCGGTCTCTCGGATCCACTCGGCGTGTCCTTTGGAGCCGTTCCATTCCCCTGCGAGAATCGAATACAGGCCCCAATGGATGAACATTCCGAATCTTGCCTCCCGCCACCACGCCATCCGGTCTTGGGCGCGGCTGGTTTGGCCGATCATGGAAATTGCGATGAGTGTGGGAATCAGCATACGAACGCATTCTGACCGCAAACGCGCAGCTATTTCACGGGGCTTTTTTTGACGGGGCGCTAAACCGAGGTCTGCTGCGCGGCCTGATCTTGTTTGCCAATGAGTTTGAATTCGGCTGTGCCGCCGGAGGCTTCGACTTGGGCTTTCAGCATCTCGGCTTTCCGGCGCGGAATTCCGGTGAGCAATGTAACGGGTAACGACTCGAGCATGCTTCGAAGTTGATTGCGGTTTAGAGCAAGCATATGCTGGAGCGATGTTATCAGCGCCTCTTTCTCTTTTCCTTCCGCCACCAAAACCAGTTCATACACACCGTCGTCATCCACGCGCGCGAAGCCGCGGGGCAGATGCCGCATTTCGCCGGTGTCGGGATTCAATAACGGAATTTCGCGGTCGCAGTCTTCGCAAATCAGCACAAGGGTCTTTTCGCTCATGTAGTTCACGTGTCCGCAATAACCGCACGTTACGCCGTGCACTTCCAACACGCGCCCGTCCAAAACCGGCACTCTTCGGTGGCAGGAATCGCACGTGAAGTCGTCTTCTGGAACGGTTGTGAACTCCATTTCATAGTTGCAATAAGGGCAGGAGGCAAGCACACTTGGCTCCCTTCGGCTTGCCCAAACCCGATAGCCCGCGTACATAAAAGCGAGCGGCGCGAGGGCCAGCAGCGGCCATGCGAAACTCGAAAAATCGAACGAAGTCGCGTTCTTGATTCCAACCCGGATGTTTCCGAAATAAAAATAAAGAATCAGGCCGAGAATGAGGCTGATCAGGCCGACAATCGCCCAGGTGACGGCAGATTCCCAATGAACCTCGATGACCGTATTCCGCTTTTCAGGAGCAGGCATAGTTTGTTTGACCCGGGTCGCCGCTCGACTCCCCCACTACAATATACACTTACTCGTATGGCAAGTCCACGGGAGGCTTCGGCTTCTCGGTCTTTTTGACCGCCGGAGCGGCCCCCTTGGGAGCATGAACATAAGCGTCAAGAATGCAGACGATCCAGCAAAGCGCAATGGATGCGGCAGAGATGTAACCAACAGGAGTGAGGCCCGGCCTCGCCCCCGGATACGTCGAGAACTCGACAAAAACCGTCAGCGACGCCGCAGCCCATGCGAGGAGCCACAGCCCTTTGGTAAGTTCGCCGTTGTAGATTTGGCCCAATCCGGGCACCAGAAGCGAAAGCGCCGCGGCCGTGCCGGGATGGCGCTGCGCATCGGGCCGAGCCAAAAGCAGTCCCAAATTGTCCGCTTCCATCAACTGCCTGATTTCTGCCGAACTTCCTTCCAGTTTGAAAACCAAGTCGGCGTACTTTCTTTCGGTGGCGACCCAGCCTTTGTTTTCGGTGATGATTTTTTTGTAAAGGGCGAGCGCCTCGGCGGTTTTGCCCGCATCGCGCAGCGCGTCGGCCTGAAACTCCAGAGCATGCGGGCGGTCGGGATATTTTTCCAAAATCTGCGTAACGACCAAAGCCGCGGCCTCCTCGTCGCCGCGTTTTCGAAGCAGTTCATAATTGCCGCGCGCTTTGGCAATGTCTTCGATGACCGGATCAAATTCGTTCATATTATGAAACGATGTCGGGGCGTATGGGCGCTGATTTCCAAAGCGATTCCAAGTCGTAGTACTGTCGTTCTTCTTCGCGCATCACATGGCAGCACACGTCGCCGAAATCCAGCAGCACCCATCCGCTCGATCGGCCCGCCACCTGTCGGACTTTTGCTCTTTGCAGCCTCATCTGCTCTTCGATTTTGTCGGCGATGCTTCGCACGTGAATGTCCGACGTGCCGCTGCACACGATCAGATAATCCCACATGACGGTTTTTCCTCTCAAGTCCACAATTTCGATGCGTTGTGCCTTCGCCTCGTCGGCTATGGAGCGTATCATTTCAACTTTG
>Ga0070741_10008117_pt1 | contig 21264 bp, 15 predicted proteins | sample Coa_R1_4_FD_66440 | JGI IMG/M metagenome (GOLD analysis project Ga0070741, IMG submission 66440) | Surface soil microbial communities from Centralia Pennsylvania, which are recovering from an underground coalmine fire - Coalmine... | ecosystem: Environmental > Terrestrial > Soil > Unclassified ...
AGCGCAACAAAGAAGCGGTCAAGCGACGCGCCGTGAAACGGCTGGAACAGTTAGGCTTTCAAGTCGAACTGAAACCCGTTACCCCTCTTGCCACTTGACCACGGATATTTTCAGAGGAGCATTCTTTTTGCTAACACCTCAAGCCAAGCACCGCTTTCGTCATCCTCTGCCATGCCGCATATGAAACAAGTATTCGCGTACGTTTCCGCACAAGTTGGCGCGTGGTCGCGATCCAAGGCAATTCCTGCCCGGCACGCGCGCAGCTATCCATTGCCTTCGCAAATCCTGCTGCTCGGACTTGGGTTCGGCATCTTGACCGGGCTGGCGGAGACGATGGAATCGTTTCTGGAAAGTTATTTCCTGCGCCATATGACTGTGTTCAATATGGACATGCTTTGGATGACGCCGCTCGCCGATGCTTTGATCTTTCTGGCAGTTGCTGGCTTGCTTGCGCTTATCGCTCAATTGTATCCCCGGCGCATCACTCTGTTCATCATCATCTTGATCTTCAGTGCGCTCTCCATTTGGAGTTTGCTGCTGATGGTGCGTTCACTGCATCCCGCCGCCGGACTTGTACTGGCTGCGGGACTTGGGGTACAAATCGCGCGAGTGGTGTCGAATCAGCAAGCGCGTTTTGTCGCATTGCGCAACGCGATGGGTAGGCGCATTCGTCCGCAGGGGAATACCGAATCTGCCATTCCGGAATCGGCGCCGCGTGCATCGGACAACACCACACTGTTCACGCGGCGCCAGTTTCTGGTTGTCGCAGGCGCGAGTTTGGCAGGTTTGACGATTGGTGTGCGCGGCGGGAAAGCATTGTCCGAGGCGAACACGCTCGCAAATTTGCCGCTGACATCTTCGACTTTGCCGAATGTGCTGCTGATTGTTTTGGACACGGTGCGCGCCCAAAACCTCGGACTCTATGGCTATGCGCGCGCGACCTCGCCCAATCTGGAACGTTGGGCAAAACAAGGCGTTGTGTTTGATTGGGCGCTGTCGAACGCGCCGTGGACTCTGCCATCCCATTCAAGCTTCTTTACGGGCAAATTTCCACATCAGTTATCCGCCAATTGGACCTCACCGCTCGATGGCACATATCCAACGCTTGCCGAAATGCTGAGCAAGCGCGGCTACGAAACGGCTGGCTTTGTGGCGAACTTGGTATATGCCAGTGCGGAACACGGGTTGGCGCGGGGGTTCTCTCGCTACGAAGATTATCCGATTTCGTTAGGGCAATTCCTGTTTGGTTCGACGCTGGCGCAGCGCGCGAGTGACCAGCCCATCGTACGCCGCCTCACCGGTTTTGACGACATTTTGGACCGCAAATCCGCGCGGGACATCCGCAGTTCCTTTCAAAGTTGGTTGGATGCGCGTGATACGAAACGTCCATTTTTCGCGTTCTTGAATTTCTACGACGCGCACGAACCTTACTTGGCGCCAATGCCCTTTGCGGAAATGTTTGGACCACGCCCGAAAAACAGAAATTTTGAATACATGGGCGCAGAAGTGGAACGCCCCGCCAAGTGGACGATGACGCCGGCAGAGAGTCAAGCCGAGTTGGACCAATATGATGCAACGTTAGCATATCTGGATTACGAATTGGGTGTATTGCATCAACAGCTCGCCGCGCGCAACCTTTTGGACAATACGCTGGTGATTATCACTTCCGACCATGGAGAACAATTCGGGGAACATGGTTTGTTCAGCCACGGTAACAGTCTCTATGTTCAAAGCTTGCGCGTCCCACTGATGATTTCGTTTCCCGGACGCGTGCCGTCGGCGCAGCGCATCGCGCACCCCGTCTCGCTCCGCGATTTGCCCGCGACCGTTTTGGAATTTGCGCAATCGGATCAAGCACGCGCGTTTGGAAATTCTTTGACGCGTTTATGGAGCCCAAGCCGCGCGAGTGTCGTGCCGGAAGCGCCATTGTTGGCTGAAGTAACGCAAGGTTTTGGGGAAAATTGGTATCCGAACGCCAAAGGGGACATGCGCTCGCTTTTGTTTGGGATGCAGCATTTCATTCAAAACGGTGACGGAAAGCTGCAAGTGTACGATCTGGCGCGTGATCCGCTGGAGCAAAATGAACTTGACCCTGCGGAATGGGCGCTGACCTTCAAGCAATTCAACAGTTGGTTAGCGACGATGCTCAAGCGCAGCTAATGCCCGTAAGCCTCGACAACCCGCATTTTTTCAATCCGCCATAACGAGAATGCTGAAAATTCACGACTCGGATTCCTCTCGAGTTTACATCCCCATGGGCTTCGGGCTCGCGTTTCTCGTAGGCGCGCTGCTCTATCAACTCGTGAGCGCGTTTCAATCCATTCAATTCTTGAATCAACAAGTGATAGTGTTGGATGACGCGTACTATTACTTTCAAGTTGCGCGAAATTTCGTGCTGAGAGGTTGGGCGACTTTTGACGGGCTTCATGCGACGAGTGGTATTCAGCTGTTGTGGGGTTTGATTCTGTTCGGCGTTGCTGGGGTCTTTACTGAACGGATTGCTTTTTTGCACGCAGCGTTGGCGCTTTCGGCGCTGATGAACGGAGGCGCCGGTGTTTTGCTTTGGCGATTTGCGCGCAAATTGTATTCTCCTGCGCTAGGTGAATTGGCTGTGATGATATGGGCGGGGTTCATGTTGGGCTTGCGCCCGACGATGATGGGCATGGAGTATCCGCTGCATATCACAGTCATTGTCGTGCTGTTCTTTATCGCGTGGGACCTTTTCGCGCATCCCCAAAACGCATCGCTCGGCAAAATCGCGGCGCTCGGTATGTTTGCCGCATTCAATTTTGGAACGCGTCTCGATTCCGGCGTGTATTCGGCGTTGCTGATCGCGCTTGTCCTACTTGTGCTCTTGCGCGCGCGAGTGGAGCGTTCCTTTTTGCTCAAAGCGTTGGTTGTGCTCGGCGCGATTTTGGGAGTGAGCGTTTGCTTGTTTGCTGCGCTGAATTATTCCTTTGCCGGAACGCTGATGCCGCTTTCGGGCTTGGTCAAGTCATTTTACGCGGCGCATCACTTTGATGCTTATGGCTGGACGACGGCTTTGGCGGGACACGTTTTTTGGTTTGTGGAAATTCAAGCACGCGCCATTCTCGACGTCGTTGCTTCCATTCTGTTGGAAGGCGAGGTGTACGAGCCGTTGGCGCTGATTGTCATTCTCGGCATGTTGGGGGCGAGTGTGTGGGGCGCGCGCCGAATTTATGTCACACGCGCACAAAATCCAGAGCGCTTTCGCTTTGCCCAATTTCTGGGACTGCTGTGGCTCTTTGGCGTCGTGCATGTTGTGACCGTCGTCGGCACGATTGGACATTTCGCGCATATCACACAGCACTATTGGGGCTGGCTGTTTATCACGTGGTGTTTGTGGGCTGCCGTGCTCGTGGAAATGGCGCTTGACGGCATTCAAAATGCGCGCGTGCGGCGCAGTGTGGCGGCAATCGGGTTAGCGGCGTTTCTCGGCGCGCATTTGTGGTTCGCTGTCGCGTATTACATTCAACCCTTTGTGCCCAATTTGAATAATCGGCGCGTGGAGACAGCCGCGTGGATTAACGCGCATCTTCCGCCGGATGCGCGCATCGGGGCATGGAATGCGGGGGTGCTAGGTTATTTTTCAGACCGCACGGTCGTGAATCTGGATGGATTGGCAAATGACCGCGAGTATTTGCAATTTCTCGCCAGCGGCGCGCCGCTCCAAGTCTATCTCCAGCAGCAGCAAATCCATTACATTGTAGATGTGGATGCGCAAGACTTGTCCATGCCATATCAGGCGGCATGGGACCATGTACAACTTTTTCGGAATGTTCTGCCGTGGAGTCAATTGGACATTCTGATGCAAGATAATAAAGTTGCTCTTTATGTCTTACGACTTCAAGTCGAATCTGCGTCCAAGTGAGCGCGGGATTTTGCGCGCCCAAGATGGTTGGCGGCGGAGCATCGCGCTCATTTGTGCGGCGCTTGGCATTTTGATTTTGCTGTGGGCGTTCGCCGACCCACGCTGGCGCGACGGCGAAGGGCTCGTCGCCGCGAGTGTCGGCGTGCCGATTGCGGTTGGGCTCGGACTTTTGTGCATGGCGTGGACGATTGGCAGCGTGTGGTGGAAATTCGGTTTCTGGTTTTCACTCGGGCTCATTGGACAGGCGGTCGCGCTGCAGCTCATTGACGCGGGCACGGCGATTCACTATCAGCATTATGGGGGACTCGACACGCTGCTCGCCGAGAAACCGCTTGCCGTCCTGTTTGTCGGCGCGCAGACGATTTTGGTGACCGTCGCGCTGGCAGCGCGATTCAACTCGATTCGCGCGTGGCTGCGGCGCACATTTCGCGTGTGGCAGCTTGTGGCGCTGTTGGCTGTTTTTGCATTTTCTTCGGCGGCGCTCTCGCGCGATGTGAGCGCTTACGCCGCAGAGGTGATCGGGGCGACGTTTTTGCAGTTGTTGAATCTTGGAAATGTCGTGTTGATGGTTTGGGCGCTGCCTGCCACTGCTGCATTGACTCTGCGCCAACGCGTGCAGAGAGTGATTGGGCAATCGGACGCGGCGGAATTTTCGCTGGACCGGTTTGCGGTGTTGGCGGCGATTTGGGTCACGGTGGTATCTGCGCTGCTTGCGATTTTTTCGTATGAGCAGCATCCGCACGTTGCCGACGAAGTGGCGTATTTGCTTCACGCGCGTTTTCTCGCCGCCGGCGTGCTGACGCTGCCCGCGCCCGCCGTTCCGCAAGCGTTTGAGGTTTACTTGATGCAATTCCGCGACGGGCAATGGTTTGCGGCGACGCCGCCGGGCTGGCCCGCGCTGCTCTCTCTGGGCGTACGACTCGGCGCGGCGTGGCTTGTGAATCCGCTTCTCGGCGGCATCAATGTCCTGCTTGCGTATCTTTTCATCCAAGAATTGTATGACCGCAAGATGGCGCGTTGGGTTGTGCTGTTGTTGTGCGTGTCGCCTTGGTTTTTGTTCATGAACATGAATTTCATGACCCACACGTTTACGTTGACCTGCGCATTGGCGGCGGGCGTTCTGGTGGCGTGGGCAAAGCGACAACAGCGAATCGTGTGGGCATTGCTCGCGGGTGGTTTTGCGGGAATGGGAAGTCTCATCCGCCCATTGGATGGATTGATTGTCGCGGCGCTGTTGGGTTTGTGGATTCTCGGCGCGAAAGGAATGCGTTGGCGCATTTGGTTGTTGACTGCGTTCGCTTTGGGCACGATCCTCGTCGGCGCGGTGGTGCTTCCATACAATCTGGCGCTCACCGGCAAGGCGACTGTTTTTCCGCTGAACGCGTATCTCGACGAACAATTCGGACCGGGCAAAAACGACCTCGGGTTTGGCGAAAATCGCGGGTACGGCTGGGCGTTACAACCATTTCCCGGACACAGTCCGCTGGGCGCGGTGGTCAATACGGCGCTCAATATTTTTTCACTCAACACGGAATTGTTCGGTTGGAGCATCGGCTCGTTGTGGCTGCTGACGGTGTTTCTCGTCTCTGGCGAAATGCGGCGGCGCGATGTGCTCATGCTCGCAGTGATTCTTTTGACGATTGTTTTTTTTGCGTTCTATTGGTACAGCGGCGGTCCCGATTTTGGCGCGCGCTATTGGTACATTGTTTTGATCCCATGTATCGTGCTGAGTCTGCGCGGGATGCAAGTCTTGCAAGCCAAACTCGCGCGCGCGCCAAACGAATCAAGTGCCGCGGTGGGTGCGGTGATGCTGGCGGTCGTTGTGTTGTCAGGCTTGAGCTTGGTGAACTATGTGCCCTGGCGCGCGTTGGACAAGTATCACCACTATTTGGGGATGCGTCCGGATGTTCTGGCTTTGGCGGAAACGCATCAATTTGGCGCAAGCTTGGTTTTGATTCGCGGCGAGTCATTTCCCGACTATGCTTCGACCATTGTTTACAATCCTCTGGATTTGGCGTCGAACCAACCAATCTATGCATGGGAACGCGACGACTCGGTGGCGCGTGCACTCAGGGCTGCCTACCCGAATCGTCCGGTCTGGATTGTTGACGGACCCACGCGGACACAAAGCGGGTATCGCGTAATCGCCGGACCCCTCGCGCCGAACTTGCCAGCCGGTCACACGAGCGTCCTTCCCCCAGTGGACAAGTGAGAATCAATGATGATTATCAATGACTATCGAACCCTCTATGCCGGGACGCGTGTAATGGTAACAGGCGCCGCCGGCTTTATCGGACGCTGGGTCGCGCGTACGCTGAGCAAGCATGGCGCAATCGTCTATCCGGTCGTACGTAATCGTACGACGGCGCGAGTGATTTTTGAGCGCTATGAGATTACGGCAGAACCGATCGGGGCAGATTTGGAGGATACAGAACAAATTCGCGAACTCGTGACGGCGCTCAAGCCCGAAGTGATTTTCAATCTTGTGGGATATGGAGTGGATCGCACCGAACGCGATGAACGCACCGCGTATCGGTTAAACGCGCAGGTGGGCTTTACGCTGTGTCAGGTATTGAGTTCGCAGAGTTCTTCGCTGGGGCGTGGACAAGCTCTTGTGCATGTTGGTTCCGCGCTCGAATATGGTTTCTTTGACGGTGACTTGACGGAGGATGTGGAACCGCATCCGACGACGTTGTATGGCAAATCAAAATTGCTCGGCACTCAACTCATTGCGCAATGCTGTTCGGCGTACGGCGTGCGCGGCATTGTGGCGCGATTGTTCACCGTATATGGTCCGGGCGAACACGAGGGGCGTTTGTTGCCTACGCTCTTGCGTGCTGCCAAAACCCAAGAACCGATTGCGTTGACGACGGGCGAGCAGGAACGCGATTTCACCTATGTCGAGGATGTTGCCGAAGGGCTTTTGCGTCTCGGCGCGACCCAAACGGGATGGGGCGAAATCGTGAATCTCGCGTCCGGGCAATTGACGAGCGTACGAAAATTTGCGGAAACCGCAGCCGAGCTGCTGGACATTTCCTCCGAACGTTTGGTTTTTGGCGCGCGCCCGCCGCTGCCGGAAGAAATGCATCACGGGGTCGTCTCCACACAACGGCTCGTGGATTTGACCGGCTGGCGTCTCCCAACGCAAATCAGAGAAGGCATCTGTCGAACTTGCGAGTTTGAAGAGCTCGCGCACGCGCGGTAGCGCCTATCCATTGAAAGCTATCTCAACAAGCAAACCTTTCGCGCCGCGACGCTGCGCGAAGCGGGAAACGAAACTCGCATTGGACATAATCCGGAAATGCAAAAAGAAAAAACATCCCCGGCACGCTTTCACCTTTCGTTGGTCATGCCCGCTTACAACGAAGCCGAAATCATCGCGTATACCATGCATCGCCTGCTTTCGGCATTCGATAAAGCGGGATATCGCCTCGAGCTCGTCGCCGTGGACAATGGTTCCAGCGACCGCACGGGCGAAATCATCCAAGAGTTCGCCGCGCAAAATCCGGCGGTCGTGTATTGCCGCGTGGAAAAAAATCAGGGTTACGGCAACGGCATCTTGCAAGGCATTCCGCTTTGTTCGGCGCAGTGGATTGGCATCATTCCTGCCGACGGGCAAGTGGATGCGGAAGATGTGGTGCGCCTTTACGAGGCGGTTGTCGTCGCCAATCAGCCGGTCATTGGCAAAGTGCGGCGGCGGTTTCGCATGGACGGACTGCGGCGCAAATTTGTTTCCATAACCTACAATTTCCTGGTGCTGCTACTCTATCCGCAAATCGGTTCGCTCGACATTAACGGCAGTCCCAAAATTCTCCCGCATGATGTCGTGACGCAAATGGAGTTGAGTTCCAAAGGTTGGTTTCTCGACCCCGAAATCATGATTAAAGCGCATTACATGGGCGTGCGCGTGCTCGAATTCAACGTCTTTGCGCGCATGCGCGGGACCGGCGTATCGCATGTGCGGATGGAAACCTGCTGGGAGTTTTTGCGTAACCTTTTGGCATTTCGATTCTCCGATGCCCTGAGCTCTTGGCGTCAAACATTACCCCCTACCGAACACCCGGCGCAGTCCGATTCGGCGGCATCCCTCGTTCGTTGAGCCATCAACCATCGCGCGTGCTTGTGCCACGCGGGATCCAAGCGAAAAACTCGCGCTTGGACTGCTCGTCGTTTCAATCACCCACAGACATTTGAAATTGCCTTTGAGGAGTGACAATGCAAAAAGTTTTGATCACCGGGGCTTGCGGCTTTGTCGGGACCTGCTTGACGAACGCGCTTTTGTGCGACGGGTTCCAGGTCATTGGCGTTGATAATCTTTCGCGTCGCGGTTCGGAATGGAATGCGTTGGAGCTGACGGGTAAACGCTTTTCGCTTCACCGCGTGGACCTCAGCCAAACTCCGAAGGTGATGCAGCTGTTTTCGGAAATTGGTCCGGTGGACGCGGTCTTTCATTTGGCAGCACAGGTGGCGGTTACGACCAGCTATGTGGACCGGCAAAAAGACTTTTTCGACAATGCGCTGGCTTCGTTCAACGTCATCGAAGCGGTGAAACGCTACACGCCCGAAGCGTACTGTCTGTACTCGTCCACGAACAAAGTGTACGGGCATATTGAAGTGTGGCAGCCCGTAGGTGCGGAATATCAATTAAATCCATACACGCCGTACGGCGTCAGTAAAGCGGTGGGCGATTTGTACTTTAACGAATATGGACGCCAAGAATTGGGGCTTGAAACCTGTGTGCTGCGCCAATCGTGCATCTACGGACATCACCAATTTGGAGTAGAGGACCAGGGCTGGGTCGCGTGGTTTGCGATTGCGAACATTTTACGCCGCGCGATTACCATTTACGGCGATGGCACGCAAGTGCGCGATTTGTTGTACGTGGATGATTTGGTCGAGCTCTATCGCAAATGTTTTCAACAGCGTTTGACCGGCGCTTATCCGGTGGGGGGGGGGATGGAAAATGCGATTTCCCTCAATGACGCGCTCGACCTCATCGAAGAATTCACCGGGCAAGCCTTTGTCAATATTTCGCACAGCGCGACGCGCCCCGGCGACCAGCCTTATTTTGTAGCAGATCTTGCGTGGACCTGCCAAACAAATTTGGACTGGCGCCCGCGCACGCCATTGTATCAAGGCATGCGCAAGATGATTGATTGGATTTGCGAACATCGTTCCACCATTCAAGCGGTGCTTGGAAACTGAACGTCATGAGTTCCATGGTTCATCATAAACGCGAAACCTGCCGCCTTTGTCACAGCCGGAATTTACGTTCGTTCCTGTCTTTGGGACCGACGCCGCTTGCTAACGCATTCCTCAAGTCTCCCGAGGAATTCGACCGCGAGCCGGCGTATCCGTTGGATGTCTGCTTTTGCGCGGATTGCACGCTCGTGCAACTTTCAGATGTCATTGCCCCAGAAGTTTTGTTTCGTCACTATAACTATGTGACAGGCACATCCGATGCGATTGCCGCGCACAACATCGAGTATGCTGCCGCGATGGCAAGTCGTCTCGCGTTGCAAAGCGAGGACTTGGTCGTCGAAATTGCGAGCAACGATGGCAGCTTGTTGAAATGTTTCAAACCGTACGGCGTACGCGTCTTGGGCGTTGAACCCGCGACGAACATTGCTGCAATCGCGCGCGAGGCGGGTATCGCAACGGTTAATCAATTTTTCAACGCCGCGCTCGCGCCCATGTTGCTGCGCGAGTACGGACCCGCCCGCGCGGTGATTGGCAACAATGTGCTCGCGCATGTGGATGACCCGCAAGATTTCTTGGCGGGCTGTAAGCAGATTCTCGCACCGGATGGGCTGATTTCAATCGAAGTGCCATATCTCGACGACCTGCTCGCGCGCTTGGAGTACGACACGATTTATCACGAGCACTTGTCATATTTTTCCGTGCGCGCGTTGATGCGCTTGTGCGAGCAGGTGGGCTTGGTGATTGCGGGGATAGAACGCGTGCCCGTTCACGGCGGTTCTCTGCGAATGTTGGCAGGACACCGCGAATATTTTGGCGAACATTCGTCGCAAGCGTGGTTGATGGTGGCAGAAGAAGCCGCGCGTGATTTGGACCAGTTCGCGCGTTACGAGCGTTTTGCCCGCGATGTCGCCGCACATCGCCGCGCGTTGTGCGACTTGATGCATTCGCTGCGCGCATACAACAAGACGGTGGCGGGATACGGCGCGCCTGCCAAAGGTAACACGCTGCTGAATTATTGCGGCATCGGTACGGATTTGCTGCCCTATACAGTGGACAAAAGTTCACTCAAGGTGGGACGGTACACGCCGGGCAGGCACATTCCTGTTTTGCCCGTTTCGACGCTGCTGGAACGCCAGCCGGATTACGTCCTCATTTTGGCGTGGAACTTTGCGGCAGAGATTATGGCGCAGCAGCAAGCCTATCACGACCGCAACGGCAAGTTCATTATCCCGCTGCCCGCGCCGCAGATATTGTGATGCCGCATCGGCGCAAACGGAACGGATTTTTGGAGGAATCGAGAATGAGTCTGCTGCGCGTTGCGAGTGTCGGGCTGGGCTTGGTAGTTCTCGCCGCCGTGTGGTTTGGTTTTACTTTATTCGCCCGCGTCAAACATTTCAAGCGATGGATGACGCTGTGCGGCGTTTTTCTAATTGTGTTGGGCGTTGTCGGCTGGTCTGCGCCAACCGAATTGTTCAAGCGAACGTGGCATATTCTCAATGGTGAATTGGTGGACGTGGGCGGCTATTATTTGCGAATTGAATGTGAGGGTCGCGGCAAGCCGGTCGTTATCATGGAGGAAGGTTTAGGACAAGACCGTACGACATGGCGCGAGGTGGCGCCTGCTGTTGGAAAATTTACGCGCGTTTGTGTGTATGACCGCGCCGGACGCGGCGGAAGCGACGCGGGACTGCCGCCGCGAACAAGCCAACACATGGTGGATGAATTGGCAGCCCTGCTGAACCATGCCCAGATTCCGGGTCCGTACATTCTTGTTGGGCATTCATTTGGGGGCGCCAATATTCGATTGTTTGCCGGAGAACATCCGAACTCGGTGGTCGGGATGGTATTGGTGGACGCGTCGCATGAAGACGAAGCCGATAGATACGCGGCGGTCTTGACAGGTGAAGCGCGCGAAGCCTTGTTGCGCGAACAGCGCGGTGAGAATGGCGAAAACGCCGACTTGATAACGAGCATGGCTCAGGTGCGGAATGCTCCACCGCTGCCGCCAATTTTTTTGACCGTCCTCTCTGCCGACCCGCAGATGTACGACCCCGAACATCCCGAAATCTCTCGCGAACTGCAAGCAAAATTGGCGCAGCTCTTGCCAAACAGCAAACACATCGTCGTCGCGCAGACAGGGCATTTCATCCAAGTGCAGCAGCCGCAAATTGTGATTGATGCCATTCAAGAAATGGTGAAGGCGGCGCGGACAAAATATCCTGCTCTCGTCGCGGCGCAGTAGCATGGGAAGCATACTATGCAAGTCATTATTCTTGCCGGCGGCAAAGGGACGCGGCTTGCCGAAGAAACGGCGGTGCGTCCAAAACCGATGGTCGAAATCGGCGGGAAACCGATTTTGTGGCACATCTTGAAAATCTATGCGGCGTATGGCTACAAAGATTTTTTGATTGCCTGCGGTTACAAAGGCGAACTCATCAAAGAATACTTTCACAACTATTCTCTTCACGGTTGCGATTATTTTTTGAATCTGCGCGACGGCACGCGTCAAATCATCAATACGAACGGTTTGGATTGGCGCCTGGGCATGATTGACACCGGACTGGAAACCATGACCGGCGGGCGTTTGCGGCGGCTCAAACCTTTTATCGGCAACGAAACGTTTATGGTCACGTATGGCGACGGCTTGGGCAATGTCAACATCCGCGCGTTGGTGGCGGCGCATCAAGCCAGCGGCAAATTGGCGACGGTGACTGCCGTCCGTCCGCCCGCGCGTTTCGGCGCACTCGTGTTGGAGGGCGACCATGTGGTCGAGTTTTCCGAAAAACCCCAAGCGGGTGAAGGTTGGATTAACGGCGGCTTTTTTGTGTTCGAACCGCAAGTGTTGGATTTGATTTCCGGTGATGGTTGCATCTTGGAACGCCAAGTGCTGGAACAGCTGGCGCGTGATGGGGAACTCCACGCGTATCGCCATGAAGGCTTTTGGCAGCCCATGGATACGCTGCGCGACAAACAGCTCTTGGAGTCGTTGTGGAACAGCGGCAATCCGCCATGGAAAATATGGGAATGAATTTTTGGCGTGACCGCAATGTGTTTGTCACCGGCGGCACGGGCTTGTTGGGTTCGTGGCTCGTCGCCGAATTGGTGCGGCGCGGCGCGAATGTCACCTGCTTGATACGCGATTGGGTGCCCGCGAGCCCGCTGCTTGCGGACAGCATACTGAAACGCGTGAACGTGGTACGCGGCGAAATGGAAGATTACGCGCTGCTCGTGCGCGTGCTCAACGAGTATGAAATCAGCAGCGTCTTTCATCTCGCCGCACAAACGATTGTCGGCACTGCCGCGCGTTCCGCGCTGTCCACCTTCGAGTCGAATGTGCGCGGCACGTGGAATCTGTTAGAAGCGTGTCACGTCTGCGCGAAACTGATTGAACGCGTCGTCGTCGCGTCGAGCGACAAAGCATACGGCTGCCACGACCAACTGCCGTACACCGAAGATGCGCCGCTGCAAGGACGTTATCCGTACGACGTGAGTAAATCGTGCGCGGATTTAATCGCTTTCTCATACTTTTACACGTACGGCGTTCCGGTGGCAATTACGCGCTGCGGTAATTTATTCGGCGGCGGTGATTTGAATTTCAATCGTTTGATTCCGGGGACGATTCGCTCGTTGCTTTACGACGAACCGCCCATCATTCGCAGCAACGGGAAATTTGTGCGCGATTATTTTTATGTGCGTGATGCGGTGAGCGCGTACTTGCAGCTCGCGGAACAAGTACCACATGCCGAATTTGTGGGGCAGGCATTCAATTTTGGGAATGAGCGCCCTCTATCCGTATTGGCGCTCGTGGAATTGATTATGCGTTTGATGGACAAATCTGCGCTGCAGCCCGTGATTCTGAATCAAGCCAATCACGAAATTCCCAATCAATATTTGGACTGCACCAAAGCGCGAACGCGGTTGGGTTGGACTCCGCGATACAGCGTCGAAGAGGGGCTGGACGAAACAATCCGCTGGTATCAACAATACTTGGAGGACGCGAATGACGACGAATGAAATTCTCGCTCAAGCATTAGAAGTCGTGCCGGCATTGCTTGGCGTGTGGGCATTGCTTTTGGCGTCGTACTGGTTCTTGGGCTTGATCAAATTCCCGCGTTCGCGGCGGCGCGAAGCGTGGGTTGACGGGTGGGGCAGTCTCGACCGCACGATGCTCGGGAATTTCGACCTCCGCACCTTGGCGTTGGTGAGTCTCGTCAGCTTGTTCCTCGAGCTGCTGTTGATTCGATGGATTACGTCCGAGATTCGCATTTTCGCGTATTTCAAATCGCTCGTGCTCATTGCCTGCTTTTTGGGCTTTGGGCTAGGCTGCTATTTGACGCGCGCCAAAATTCGGCTGGCATTCCTGTTGGTGCCGTTGTTGGGCATGGTTTTGATGACCCAGCTGCCATGGGAAGCGCTGCATCGTCTGGTGATTAATCTTTCGAGTTTTATCGGTTGGTTTTCCGATGTGCATATTTTCGGGCGCGCGTATTTTAGCGGACAAGGACTGTTTGGTTTGGCGTCCGCACTCATCGCGCTTTCGATTGTCATCCCCTTGTTCGGATTGATTGCGATTACGTTTATTCCGCTCGGACAGCTCGTTGGGTTGTACCTCGAAAATTCGGCGAACGGCATTCATGCATATTCTATCAACATCATCGCGAGCGTGGCGGGCATTTGGTTGTTTACGCTCCTTTCCTTTTTCTCCACGCCGCCAATCGTGTGGTTCGCCTTTTTGGCGGTTGGACTTGGACTTTTTGTTTGGCGGATGCCGCAAGCGCGTCGCGCCTTGGCGCTTGTATTTGCCGCGATCCTTTTGCTTTTTGTTTTAGGCGCGAGCGCGCCACAGTGGTGGGGTGAGCAAAGTTGGAAGGGCAGCTTGGAAGCCGAGCACCTTCAAGCCGGTCAGTCCGAGACGTTTTGGTCGCCCTATCAAAAATTAACCGTCATTCCCTTGGAAAGGGATGGGCAAGTCGTTCGTTACATTTTGAATACCAACGACAGTTGGTATCAGCAAATGATGGACCTTTCGCCGGAAGGAATTGCCAAACTCCCCGAATCTTTTTCCGACATTCCCGCCGAGTATTATCAATACAACTTGCCCTACAAATTTTATCCTGCCCCGCCGACGGTATTGATCGCCGGCGCGGGTTCGGGCAATGATGCAGCAGCGGCGCTGCGCCACAACGCGGGGCATGTGACCGCCGTCGAGATTGACCCGCTCATTTATGAACTTGGGAAAAAACTGCACTTTGAGCATCCGTACACGTCGGACCGGGTGGAATTGCATGTTGACGACGCGCGCAGTTTTGTGCAAAACACCAAACAGCAGTACGACCTTGTCGTGTATTCGATTCTCGATTCGCAAACGACCAGCTCGTACTATACCAACATTCGTCTCGACAATTATGTCTATACACTCGAAGCGATGCAGGCGACCAAGAAACTGCTCAAGCCGAACGGACTCTTTGTGCTTTCGTTTTCCAGCGAACGCCCATGGTTTACCACGCGTTTGCGAGATGTGGTGACCAACGCGTTCGGCAAGCCGCCGCTGATGGTGCAAACAAATGTTTCGTTTTTCGTCGTCGGCAATGGCGACCGTGTGGAACAAGCGCTTGCGGCAAATCCTGAGCTCAAGAAATTTGTCGAGGCGCATCAAGACATTGAATTCGAAGATGCGGATTTGATTACCGATGACTGGCCCTATCTCTATCAACAATTTCGCGGCATTCCGCTGGTCATCTGGTTGCTCTCGATTGCGCTGGTCGCGTTGTGTTGGTTTGCCTTTGCGCGTTTCAAAGCAAGCCGCGAAGGCGTGCAATGGCACTTTTTCTTTTTGGGCGCAGCCTTCACACTGCTCGAAGTCCAAATCATCAGCAAAATCGCGCTGCTGTTTGGCACGACGTGGTTGGTGAATTCCATTGTCATTACCGTGCTGCTCGCGCTGATTCTCCTCGCCAATCTTTTTGTATCGCGTTTTCCGCCATTTCCGCGTCAAGCCGCGTATGTGGGATTGCTGATTTCGATTGCGATAGGGTATCTAGTCCCAACGGGCGCGCTGTTTTTTGATTCGATGCTTGTGCGCGCGTTGGCGGCAACGTTGTTGTATTGTGCGCCGGCGTTTTTTGCGGGCATCGTCTTTATTGCAAGTTTCAGAGAAATCGGATTCCGCGCGGAAGCCTTCGGCTCCAATCTGCTCGGCTCGTTAGTCGGAGGGCTGCTCGAATCGTTGTCGTTTTTGGTGGGCATTCAGGCGCTCGTGTTGGCGGCGGGTTTGCTTTACGTTATGTCGCTGTTGACGATGAGCCGTATGACTGCCAAAGCGCCGATAAGCCAGTCGGCAGACCTGGCAGAATGATGTTGACGAGGAGTTGAAACTTGGCAGCTCCGGAAAGCAATCTCGTTCGCACAATGAATGCGGCGGCAGCATCGCGTCCGAGTGTGGTACGCGTTTTCGCCCGAGATATTTTGTTCGCATTTGCATTATTCGTCGCCGCGCTGCTGATTGCGCTGCTGATTGACGTGATTGTGCGTGGGCGACTGGAGCAGCCGGAACGCGCCGTCGAAATTGTCGGACTTGTGCTCAGCCCATTGATGATGCTGCCTGCCGGAGTATATGTGTTATTCCGGCGAGGCGCGGCACGGCTCGACAAGCTGGCGCTCGTGCTGTTTGGCAGTTTCGGTCTCATCCTTGTCGCCATTTACTTGTACTGGATCAGTTTTCGCGTGAATTTTCCCGCAGATATTTTGATTTGGTCAGAGAGCGATTTCGTCAACGACATTTTGAAATTTCGGCTCGGATATCCGTTGTACACCGCGGAGGTCAACAACGAATCATTCGTGTATATGCCCGGCACGCAGCTGCTCACATACGCGTTGGCGTGGCTGGCAGGCAATCCGCTCTCGATTCCCGTCTACCGGATGATTCAAGTCGCGTTTACGCTGCTCGCTGCGATTATTGCGACGATATGCGTCCGAGTACTGGTAAACGGCGTCAAACCGATGCGTGAATTGTCGTGGCAGTGGGCGTTGTTGTGGTTTTCCTTTTTGTTTCTCGTCGCCACGAATCCGCTGACGAATCCGTTCGTCTATGAACTGCATGATGATGCGCTGGCGCTGCTCGTCAATGCAATCGCGTACTGCTTGTTGCTGCTCTATGTGCTGACGCATGACCGGCGTGTGCTCGTCGCGATGGCGTTCATACCGGCGGTCGGATTTTTTGTAAAACAAAGTTTGGTGATTTGGGCAGTCCTGTACTGCATTCAGCTTGCACTCTTTGCGCGCCCGTTTTCTTTCAAGCGGCTTGTGTTATTTGGATGTGCCGCGTTTGGGGGCGTGGTATTGGTTGCTGCCGCATGTTATTTGGTATGGGGGCAGCCGTTCATTTATTGGATCTTTACGGTGTTGGGCAGTCATGGAGTTTCGCCGCTGCGCAGTTTTGAGCATCTGCTCGATGTGTGGGTGTATGTGGCGATGGGTTTGGTCGGCGGTTTTATCTTGCTGCGCGGTCCGAATTGGAAACTATTTTTGGGACCGTGGGTGCTTTGGCTGCTGTTGATAGCAAGCCAGACGTACACCAGCGGTATAGCCTGGATGATTAATCACATCGGTCCCGGCTGTTTGATTGCCGCTGTCTGGTTTGTTGCCGGCATCACGCGCGTGTCACCACTCTTTTTGCGCGGCACGCTTCGTACCCTGCGCGCGCCTGCCGTCCTGCGCGCGGCGATGGCGCTCGGTGTGTTTGCTTTACTGTTCGGCGGCTTGCAAGTGATTCGTATTCCACTGCCGACAATTCCTGCCGACGCCTATCGTTATCTCAATGAGATTGAAGCGCAATACGCGGGCGTGCCGACAAAAGATGTTTTGATGGACGCTGGGACGTGGGTCTATGTGCCTGAAGGCGTAATTATGCAAGACCGCGCGCCGGCGATTGGCGAACGCGGCTATTCCGAGACGGGAGATTTTTCAGGAATCTTGCAGCGACTGCGCGAAAAGAAATACGCGAAAATTTTGGTCCGCAACTACGACTCGCCCGATTTTTGGTACGACCATTATTTGTGGACAAAATCAAGCGGCATTCGACAGACGCTCTTGGAGAATTATCATGTGGCAGGAAAAATTCCAGCAGTCCAAACCAACGGTTATGAACCTGACCTTGGATATTTGTTTCAAGAGATTACCATTCTCGTTCCGAATACCAACTGAGTGAGACTATACGTTATGGAAAATTCCCTGAACTTGCATCCAAAGTTACAAGAACGCGCAGAACTCGCGGCGTGGTCCGAACATTGGTCGGAAAGCAATCAAAAAAATATCGCGCAGCGTTTCTTTAGCATCTACCGCAAGGCGGTATTTGCGCGGACGGTGAGTTACTTTGTCGAGCGCTATTTCCCGACCGAAGGTTTATTCGTCGAAGCCGGTTCGGGAACGGCAGAAACATCCATGCGTATCAATAAACACCGCGACAAGCGGAAACTGGTCGCGGTGGATATTGTGCTGCCGGTTTTGGAACGGTGTCATCCGATTATGGACGCGCGGATGTGCGGCGATATTTTTCGGCTGCCGTTTCAGGACGATGCGCTTGACGGAATTTGGAACGTCGGTGTGATGGAACATTTCACACCTGACGAAATTGACCAAATCATGCGCGAGTTTTATCGGGTGCTCAAACCGGGCGGCTGCTTGATTCTGTTGTGGCCCGGCGTTGATTCCGTGCCGCAGCGAATGCTTCGCGCTGTCGAACGTCTCCTCAACATGCGCCAACGCGCGCATCGCTTTCGCTTTCATCCGGACGAGATTTCGCAAATCCAATCGCGTATGCAGGCACAGCGCGTTTTGACGAAACCGGGTTTGCAGGTTTTGGAAATCGAACCGGGCTATCGCAGTCTGTTTGCCTTCAAGACGTTGGTCGGGCGTAAATAATTTCTGTGTCCTCTACATCGCCGGCGCTCGCACTTGGAACATGCCCCACCCGGAACCTTGACAGCCGTACGCGTTGCAAGCCTTGACGCTCCATACATATTTGCGCTTGTTGTGGAGCGTGACCGTAAAGGATGTTGTGAGCAGTTTGCCTTTGCGTACTACAACTGTGCCGTCCGTGCTCTTTCGCTTGACGACCAGTCGAAATTTGTTGGCGCATTCCGCGCTGCTCCAACGCAATTCTACTTGGACCGAGTCCATCACTCCGGCTTGTGGCGGCGAGAGCAATTGTGGCTGCGCGGGAGGGTGATTGCATTGCGCCGGCGGTGTGGCGGTTTGGCTCGGGTTGGGTGTTTGTGTGGGCGCGGGTGTTGCCGTTGGATTGGAACCCCCATTCTTGCCATAGATTGTGATAACTCCAGCGCTCGGAATGTTTGTGGTCAAGTTTTGTCCCGCGCCCAAATTCACATCCGCCAAATCCACTGTGGAGGGTCCGGCAACCGTATATTTGATACCATAGGTGCCGGCAGGCAGATTCTTGATAAGCAAGGAACCGCCCGAATCGGCTTTGACGACGACGACATACGCGCCGTTCGTATTGATAAACGCCAGAGGGTCAAACGCGCTGTTATCCGTATTGGCGCGAATACGCTGCGCGCCTCTGCGGATAAAGGCAAAATACTGACGCAAGTATTTGCTGTCGTCGAGCATCGTCACAATCGGGTTTGAAGGATTCGACTGGTCAATCGTAAAGTATTTCCCGGCAAGGCACATCGCACACTGGTAAGCATCTGCCAGAATAAAACGCTGCCACGCGGAATTGTTTCCGTCGCGTAAATCGGTATGCAAGTCTTGATAGCCGCTGCCGATGTGTTCGAGCATCGCCGTGTTGATGCCGCGATTCTTTGCCTCGGTTGCAATCCCGGGCAGTAAGCTGTCATTGGGTGTGTAACGGTGATAGGAAAGCTCGATGACATTTTGGCTGATCCCCGTGTTGCCGAGCACCGCTTTGGCGTCGTTATAGTACGTCCAAAAATTATTCATGTTGGTGACCGACGGCAGAATAAAGTGCGGCGTAAAGCCAAACTTGCGCAAACGCGCGGACGCTGCCGCGACGGCTTGACCGATTCGCGTTCCATCGAACTGCGTATTATCCGGCTCCAAGATGACTTCCCATGCGTCGGGCACAATGCCATATTTGTTCTTGAGATGCTGATAGGTTGCCAACACAAACTCGGCATATTCCTCTGCATTGGTGTACTGCATAAAAGTATTATTCGTGAACGCGGTGTAGCAAACGTTCAGAAAGAGCGATTCCCCGCGCGCCTGCAGGCGTTGTCGTATCGGCAGGACGACCTTTTCCATTCGATAGTCAATGGAGGAAAAAAAGAATCCGGGAATATCCGCCGACGTGGGGTGTTGGGTGATGTAGGCATCCACGCTGGACGGGTCATTGTCGTCGTTCACCGGATTGATTTGAGTCAAGTTATCTTCAAATGGAATCTGACCATTGAGATATTGGGTGAAATAGTCCGTTGTGTTCTCGACGCCTTCCCCAATCCCCAGCCGCAGACGGTTGATCCCGAGGTCGTTGACCGCCATGTCAAAGAGTTTTCCACTGTACAACGCAAAGGCGGGATTCGCGTTCGAATGATTGGTTACGGTATTGACTTCCAAAATCTCACCAGACTGCGACTCGGCTTCCCAGCCCGTGATAGTTTGAAACGTTGTAGTTTTGTCCAGCGTAATGGTTGCCTGCGCGGTCGCTTCCGCAAACACGCAAGCTTCGCCGAATAGGGTCACCGCCAAAATTACCAATACCAACAACCCAAAGCGCGCTGCGGTTCGTGCAGCCATAGTGCATACCTCCATGCGTGTGATATTCCTTGAGCGCGTCAGGTTCATCCCCTTGCGCCTACGCCATCTGAAAAACGGGAGAGTTTTGTTCATTTATCTGTGACGACGAACGAACACGTTGCGAAACAATCCGCGAACGCAGCTGTGCCAGCCATGCCGTGCTCCCAAGAAAGATGTAACGATGCTGACAAAGAGCGCTGCGATGCAATTGTGCTACTTGCTTGGTTGACTATAGCCGCGTAATTGATGCTCGACCGGAGGATGAAAAGTGCCGAACGCTCAATTGCCGACTAGCGAAGACAAGACCATGCGGGGGATGCGCAACCTATGGCAGGTAGTGCTCAAAATTTCTTGTTGGAATTGCGATGATTATAGCATGTTCCACACGCGGCGTTTATAGGATGAAAGTCATTGTTTACAAATCGCACCCATTGGTGGATGCGCTCAAGAATTTTGCGCGCTGTGTTCAATCCTCTAACGCGATAGGAATCGGGTCAGGGCTACAAGACACTGGTTCGGGTGGTACGCGGAAACCTCAGCAAGCATAGAAAGGTCTAGGGTATGAAAACAATCAGCATAGTGATCCCCGCGCGCAATGAGCAAGAGACGCTTCCGCTCGTACTGCACGATTTGAACGCGGCGGTGGGACAGCTGAAGGGATACGAAACCGAAATTATTTGCGTTGACGACCACTCTACGGATCGTACCCCAGGCATCGCGCGCGCGTTCGGCGCGAAACTGGTGCAAAACACCGGGCGCGGCGGCAAGGGCATGGCACTGCGCGCAGGGTTTTCACAGGCGCACGGTGAAATTTTTTGCATGATGGATGCGGATTATTCCCATCGTCCTGAAGATTTGCCGATTTTTCTCGACGCGCTCAAAGAGGGTGTGGGGCTGGTCATCGGCTCGCGCGTCGTCGGAGGAAGTGAAGAATATACGCACGTGCGCGCATTGGGCAATGTTTTTTTGTCCACGAGTCTGGGTTTGTGCACGGGGCGTTATCTTTCGGACGCCTTGAACGGTTACAAGGTATTTCGCCGCGAAATCTTTACGGATTTCAAATACACATCGCCCTCGTTTGAAATCGAAATCGAAATCATTGCCAACACCTTGCGGCACGGCTATCGCATCGTCGAAGTGAGCAGTCACGAACGCGAGCGGGCAGGCGGCGTGGCGAAATCAAAAGTGATTCGGCATGGCACGCGCTTTCTAATGCGTATTCTCTGGGAAGGATACAAAGGCGTCAAGCCCCAACCCCAATGGCAGCCCTTGCGTAATCCGAGCCCTGTTCTCAAACCAGATTCGCCGACAGAAGCAATCCTGTCTGACAACGCCATAACACAAATTCATTCTTGAGCGCTCCTCCGAAAATAGACCGCCGACGACCGACGGCTGAC